>Ga0307377_10001300_pt1 | contig 32261 bp, 36 predicted proteins | sample TR3MG_FD_202535 | JGI IMG/M metagenome (GOLD analysis project Ga0307377, IMG submission 202535) | Soil microbial communities from Risofladan, Vaasa, Finland - TR-3 | ecosystem: Environmental > Terrestrial > Soil > Coastal area > Acid sulfate soil | place: Finland: Risofladan, Vaasa | collected... | reverse complement strand
GCACTCATCAACCAAGCCCAGGGCTACCTCGCGACCGGCAACAATCCGCGGCGCCTCGGCAATGATCACCCGAGTATCGCACCCTACGGTCCAGTGACCACCTCGGACGGCCTCATGCTGCTGGCGGTGGGGACCGACAGCCAGTACGCCCGATTGGTCGAGGTACTCGGCGATGAGGCAATTTCATCCAACGCGACGTGGTCCAACAACGCGACTCGCGTTCGCGACCGCGAGGACCTGGGTACTGAACTCAATCGGGTGTTCTCGGCGCGCACGACCGATGAGTGGCTCACCCGCCTGGTGGAGTCCGGCGTTCCCCATGCGCCGATTCTCGATGTGGCGGGGGCGTTCGACCAACCTCAGATCAAGGGGGGCGACTTCGTGGGGACAATGGACTCCCCAGGTGGTGACGTGCGAACCATGCGCAGCCCACTGAGTATCGACGGAGTCCGTCCACCCATTCGTAGCGGTCCTCGACGACTGGGCGAGGACACCGGTCAGATCCTGGCCGATTGACCGGTTCAGGCTGGATCTAGCGGGGGGCCGTCGAAGGTATCAAAGGTGGCGAACTCTTGGACCGTCCGCCGAGTCAACTTTGTGGGCCGGTTGACGGGGTGACCGAGAACCACAATGGAGGCCACTGCGAAGTGGTCGGGAATCCGTAGCACGCTGCGCAATGGTCCCTCATTGCGCGTGGCCACGGTCGTCATCACTCCACCCAGTCCGTGATTACGCGCCGCCAGGATGAGGTTCCAGACGAAGGGGTAGACCGAGGCACCACCAACGATTTGGTATCGCCCTAAGTCACGATCGGAGGCTGCCAGCGCGTGCAGGTCCGCACACACGACGAGCATTACGGGAACCCGATCGAGGGTCTCGGCGAATCCGTCAGGTGTCGATGCCGCTTCGGCGTCCGACCGCAGCGCGAGGGCCGAGGCGCGCTCCTGATCGGTGGCGAGCGGGGAAAACGGCACGACACCGGCAAGCAAATGTGCCACATAATCGTGCCAGGCGTCGAGGTAGATATCGCGAACGACCCGACGTTGATCCTGGTCACGTACGACGATGACCCTCCAGGACTGGCGGTTGCCGCCCGAGGGGGCGAACCGGGCAACGTCGAGGAGGGCGAAGAGAACCTTGTCGTCGACCGGCTGGTCAGTGAAGTCCCTCACCGAACCCGTGGTGCGCAGTGCGTCAGTCAAATCCATGGCGTCACCCTAGGGGAGCAACCCTCGCGTTAATCAGGCGTCTCGATGATGCAGGAGCATGGTGCCAATTCCCAGTGTGACGACCACATAGGCGAGCAGAATTATTGACGCGGTACCGGCACCGAAGCTGTTGACTGCCGGCGTTGGCGACATCATCGCCTGACCCAGTGCGGAAGGCTCAAATTTGGAGTAGCTGGTCTGCCAACTCTGGGGTAGCAGGAACATCACGATGGGCAGGATCAACAGCAGGGAGGTGAACACACTTATGCACGCCGCGCTTTGACGAAGAATCAGTCCCAGCGAGAATCCCAGCACCGACAGAAGTGTGAGGTAGACCCCCGCGAGGAGTACTGCTTCGAGTACCGGTCCACTGCTCAGCGAAGCGGTGGGAACGACGCCCGAAAAGATTGACTGGCCGAGTTGGAACGTGATGAACACGGCGACTTCCGAGACGACGAGTATTGAGAAGATGAGGACAATGGCTTTGGCGATCACCAATCTGGTGCGCTGCGGGACGGCCGCCAGTGAAGTGCGGATCGAACCCGAGGAGTACTCACTGGTGATGAAGAGCGTGCCGATTACACCAACGGCGAATTGGGCGAAGAGGGTGCCACCGAGACTGGTCGACACCGGGTCGAAGGTTATCTTTCGCAGCGGGTCCATCTCGTGGTAGTGCCCCCGAACGGCTGTGGTGATCAGTGCGCCGAGCCCGATTGTCAGGACAAAGGTCACCACGACTCCGAGGATCGACGCGCGAACCGTCCGGAACTTGATCCATTCGGACTTCACCGTGGACATCAGGTTGGGGGGATTACTCATGGACCGGACCCAATGGCTTATGCCCATATTCGACTGAATCCGCGGTGAGGTCCATGAAGACCTCTTCGAGGGACGCTCGCTGCGGGGTCAGTTCGTAGAGAGTGATTTCCGCCGCGAAGGCGATTTCACCAACCTCGTCCGAGGTGAGCCCATTAACCGTGAAGTTGCCGTCGCTCGATTCGTCAACTTCGGCCCGGCGCGCCACGAGAGCATCTCGAAGCTTCGTGGGATCGGAGGAACGCACCAGCACGCTACCTTGAGCGGTCTTGGTCAACGCGTCCACCGAACCCTGGGTGATGAACCGACCCCGGCCAATGACGATGATCTGGTCAGCACTGACGGCCATCTCACTCATGAGATGCGAACTCACGAAGACTGTTCGACCTTCGTTGGCCAAGGACCGGAAGAACTCGCGGATCCAGCGGATGCCCTCCGGGTCGAGTCCGTTAACGGGCTCGTCGAAGAGCAGGATGCCGGGGTCGCCCAAGAGCGCGCCCGCAATGCCCAGACGCTGACTCATGCCCAAGGAGAACCCGCCGACCCGCTTGTCCGCGACGGTGGTGATACCTGCGAAATCGAGTACCTCGTCGACGCGCGATTTCGCAATCTGGTTGGAGGCGGCGAGCGCACGAAGGTGATTGCGAGCCGTTCTTCCCGGGTGCACCGCCTTGGCGTCGAGCAGCGCGCCGACCTCGCGCAATGGCGCTTTCAGATCCGCGTAGTCCTGCCCATTCACGGTGGCTCGACCTTTGGTGGCGTGATCGAGACCGAGGATGATGCGCATCGTCGTGGACTTACCCGAGCCGTTCGGCCCAAGGAATCCGGTAACGACCCCCGGTCGTACTTCGAAATTGAGGTCATCAATTGCGACGGTGTCGCCGTAGCGCTTAGTGAGATGGTCGATTTTGATCATGGGCACCTGGTCTCGACACTAGCCACGACGGCGTCCTCATTGGATCCCAATCCCCCGGGAGCGACTCACGACTTGCCGGGTCCGGAATCGGGGCGAACTTCTTTCTGGCAGACACGGCATACGCCGGTGATGGCAACATGATGGCGGTCGAGGCGGAACCCAAAATTTTGCTGAAGATTCCTGCTTAGGCAGTCAAAGTGGACGGCGGGGATCTCAAAGGTCACACCGCATCGCGAACAGATCAAGTGACCGTGCACCGAGCCAGCCAGATGGTAGACGGCGGCGTGCTGACCCATGTGCGAGTGCACCACGATTTTCAGGGCTTCGAATTCCTCGAGGATTCGATATACCGTTGACTGACTCACCTCCGGCTGGCGTTCCTGGACGGCCTGAGTAATTTCGTCGGCGGTGAGATGGGTTTGGGAATCGACAAGCACTTGGGCGACCATCCGTTTCGGGACTGTGACCCGTTTGGCCGCACCCCGGACCGCGGAGAGAATTTCCTCCACCTCGGCTGACTCTCTGACCATCCTGAAAGCCTACGTCCGTGCCGACTCGGGCCCAGGGCCCATATCCTCGAATTATGCACTCTCCAATAGGGTTGATCACCCCGGATAACGCCTTAACGGGCCGGTCGAACCCCATCGCGGTCGATCGTCACCATTTGACGCTCGGCACCTCGATGATGGACCCACCGGCGGCGGGCACTGAGACCGCCTACGTGGCGATGGGTTGCTTCTGGGGGGCCGAACGGAAGTTCTTTGAACTAGGTGGAGTCGTCTGTACGTCGGTGGGTTACCAGGGCGGCTTCACGCCCAACCCCACGTATCAAGAGGTTTGTTCGGGGAAGACCGGGCATGCCGAGGCGGTCAAGGTGGTCTTCAATCCCGCCACTGTGAGTTACCGTGAAATCCTGCAACGCTTCTACGAAAATCACGATCCGACACAGGGGTTTCGTCAAGGCGCTGACATCGGAACTCAGTACCGAAGTGCCATCTATTTCCTCGACACCGCGCAGGAGCGTGTCGCCCAAGAGGTGACCGAACTCTTCGCTGCTCAGTTGCGTGCCGCCGGCTACGGGCCAATCACTACCGAAATCGCCCCCGCAGGGCCGTTCTACTTGGCTGAGGAGTATCACCAGCAGTACCTCGTGGCGAACCCAAACGGATATTGCGGTCTCGGGGGGACCGGAGTCAGTTGCCCCGTCGGGCTCTTGGCTGACTAACTCCGCGTGAGTGCGCTGATGCGGGAAATGGACCGCTCGGCCTCGACGACCATAGTTCGCACGATCTCCCCAGCCGGGATCAGCCGGTCGATGGCACCAACAGCCTGTCCGGCGGGGTAACACTCGAGGTCGGGGTCAATGTTCGGAGTCTGCTCGTCACCGCCGAGATGAAAGGAGCCGTCCGATAGCGAGACTTGGAGTTGAGCGGGGAATTTCTGTAACAAGGTCGGATCTGAGTCGTAACGATCGGTCTTTCTGTTGCGAAGCACCCGCATGGTCTTTCCGCTGTACGCCCTTGATACGACCGTGCCATCCTCGAGGGAGTTGATGATGCCCTCCTTGAAACCCGCAACGGCACGAGCCTCGGGAGTGGCGATGAAGCGAGTGCCGATCCAGACACCATCCGCGCCGAGAGCGAGTGCAGCCGCCAGACCGCGACCGTCAAAGATGCCGCCCGCCGCTACGACGGGTATTGAGGCACCCACGGCGTCGACGATGAGAGGGACGAGTGGAAAGGTGGCCACGGTGCCAGTGTGACCGCCGGCTTCCGTACCCTGGGCGACCACGACATCGCATCCAGCATCGAGGGCACGCCTAGCGTGTTCAACTTTGCCGCACATTGAGATGACGAGGACTCCGTGCTGATGGCAGAGATCAATGACGTGGCGCGGAACACCGAGCCCAGCGACGAATGTACTGGCACCCCCTTCAATCAAGAGTTCCACGTTCTTCACGAGGGTCTCGGGGAAGGCGGTCAATAGGTCGACACCGAAGGGCTTACTCGTGAGCGACCTCGTGAGGGCAATCTCGCTGGCCAACTGATCACTGGTCATGGTGGACGCGCCGAGGCACCCGTACCCACCGGCCTCCGATACGGCCGCAGCCAATCGGCCGTAGGCGACCCCACCCATTCCCGCCAACATCACCGGGTGTTCGATTCCAAGAATTTCTGTCAGTCGCGTCTTCATGTTTCCCCCTCAGAGGAAAACTATAGAGACCTCCACGACCCCCGATGGAGCAAGGAAATGAAGCTGATACCGCTAGGGTTGTTGCCGATGGCGACCTTCTCTGGCGGTCGTCTCCTTTGAAGCGGAGTATCCCTTGAACCAACGTCTACTTGATGGAACCTTGCCCAAGCGCGAACTTTATTGGGTCTTTGGCGCCCTCATGCTCGGCATGCTCCTGGCTGCGCTCGACAGCACCATCGTGGCGACCGCACTGCCCACCATCACCGGCGACCTACACGGCGCCAACCACCTGAGTTGGGTCGTGGTCGCGTACCTGCTGGCGACAACGGTGAGTACACCATTGTGGGGCAAGTTGGGCGATCTTTACGGCCGCAAGGTGTTCTTTCAATCGTCGATCGTGATCTTCCTGGCGGGCAGCATGCTGTGCGGTTCCGCCAACAGTATGATCACACTGATCTTGTTCCGCGCGATTCAGGGATTGGGCGGTGGTGGCCTCATGGTGGGTGCCCAGGCGGTCATCGCCGACATTGTGCCGCCACGCGACCGAGGACGATACGCCGGTTTCTTTGGTGCAGTCTTCGGCGCCGCCACGGTGTTGGGCCCGCTCCTCGGCGGCGTCATTGTCGAATATTGGTCCTGGCGTTGGATCTTCTTCGTGAATGTCCCTTTCGGCATCCTCGCGCTGGTTGTCACGGCGGCGGCGCTGCCCAACGCCGGCAAGCGAGTCCAGCACGTCATTGACTACCCGGGCATCGTTGTACTGACGATCTCGGCATCTGCGCTCATCCTGTTCACATCGCTCGGGGGCACGTCGTTCCCGTGGGCGTCGTTCAAGTCCGTGGGGCTGTTGGTGCTTGGCATCATCACAGCGGTGATCTTCGTGATGATTGAGCGTCGGTCAGTTGAGCCAATTCTCGCGCCGAGACTCTTCAAGAATCGGGTCTTCTCATCTGCGTCCGCGATTGGCTTCGTCGTGGGATTCGCGATGTTCGGGGCCATGACTTTCCTGCCCCTGTTTTTCCAGACCGTGCGCGGTGTCTCTCCAACCGAATCTGGCCTGCGACTTCTGCCAATGATGGCTGGACTCTTCGGAGCTTCGATCGTCACGGGCCAGTTGGTGTCAAAGGGCTGGCGATACCGCCCCTTCCCGATGCTGGGCACGGCAGTGATGACCATCGGGCTGGGCCTGTTAGGTACGGTGGGCGAGGCCACCTCGAGCTGGATTCTCGGCTTCTACATGACCGTGCTCGGCGTCGGCCTCGGACTCGTGATGCAGGTGCTCGTGACGGCGGTGCAAAACGCGGTGGAACCCCGCGATCTCGGGGCCGCTACGGCGGGCGCAAACTTCTTCCGATCAATCGGCGGGTCGTTCGGTACGGCGGTCTTTGGAGCGCTGTACGTCAACGAACTGCCACATCAGGTGACTGCCGCGCTCCACGGTCATCCGCTACCACCGCACATGCTGTCGCCTAGTCAATGGACTCCGGCGGCGTTGCAGAAATTGCCAGCCGATGTCAAGGGTGTAATCATTCACGCCATCGCAGGTTCGATTCAGCAGATCTACCGTTGGGCGGTACCTTTCGCGGTGCTAGCCGTGGTGCTCTCGCTCTTTCTGCCGGAGATCAAGCTTCGCGCGAGTCTGCACCCAATCGCAGACGAAATTCCGATGTCAAACGCTGACCCGCTGAAATAAGCACGTCAAGGCATTGGCGAAAGTCCTCGATGGTGCCATAGTACGGGTCGGACACGTCGAGGTCTAGCCCGGGTTCGAGAAGGTTGCGGAGCATGATGACCTCGGTACGCTCGTTGGTCAGTCGCGACGACACCTCGTCAACGTGTTCACGGGTCATCACAACCACAATGTTGTGCGCATTCAGGTAGTCAGCGTCGGCGAATGCCGCCGGAGTGCCTTCGAGTAAGTAGCCCGCCTCGTCGAGTGCACGCCGGGCCCGATGGTCCATTGGGTCGCCGACGTGCCAGTTGGCGGTACCCGCGCTCGTGACGATCACGTGATCAACTAGAAATGGGTCCTCAGCGACGAGGTGACGCAATGCAACCTCGGCCATGGGTGAACGGCAAATATTACCGGTGCAAATCATGGCGATACGGATAGTTTGATCGGTCACGGGGCTCCTTGGGTCGCTGGACATTCTTAGTTGACGGTGGTCATCTGACGTGCGAACTCGCCAAGCCATTCAGTACAATGGCAGCAGGATAGAAGGAAAGGAGACGCGGTGCCACTTTCAGAGCACGAGCAGCGAATCCTGGCCGAATTGGAGGAATCGCTCTCCAAACATGATCCGCGTTTCGTCAAAAACGTCCGTGAGACCAACGTGTATTCGCACGGAGGTCGTCGTGTTCGATGGGGCGTGGCGGGCTTCGTGGTCGGCCTCTTGATCTTGGTCGTCTTCTTCTCCCAGTCGGTTCTCGTGGGTCTCGTTGGTGTTGCGCTCATGTTCGTCTCGGCGGTCGTGGTGGAGCGCAACGCGCGTTTACTCGGTCGGGCTTCGTGGCAGGACATCACTCGGCCAGCCCAGAGTGAGGATTCACACGCGAGTTATGGTCCGCGGACCAACTCGCTTCGCGACTGGTTGTCGCGTCAGCGTCGCACTCGAGAATGACCCGCGCCGGGGCGTCGCCCAGCGCGTCCCCGTGTCTGGCAATCGACATTGGTGCGACCAAGGTTGACTTGGGGTTGGTGCATCCGGACGGCACACTCGAGTATCGAGAGCGAATCCTGGTTGATGATCATCCCGACGACTTGTTCGACGCGATTGCTGCGCGATCCATACGCCTCCAGTCCACAGTCGATTCAAGTTTGGTCGGAGTTGCGTGCGCTGGCCCGATGACCGGCGGCGGGGAATTCGTTTCGCCGCTCAACATTCCGATGTGGCGGGAATTCCCCCTGCGACAACGCCTTCGTGAGGTTCTCGGCGATGAGGTCTACGTTGAAGGCGACGCCCGTTCTCTCGCGTTGGCCGAAGGTGTCTTTGGCGCGGCGCGAGACGACACGTCATTTCTGTCGATGGTGGTTTCGACGGGAGTCGGTGGCGGCATCGTCGTAGACGGTCGATTGCTGGACGGAGATTCGGGAAATTCGGGCCACATCGGACACCTCAACGTGATTCCTGATGGCAGTCCTTGCTCGTGTGGTTCGTTCGGTTGTCTGGAGGCTGAAGTCTCGGGGTGGGCCATCGAGTCGAGGACTGGTCGTCCGCCCAGCCATGCCGACGAGGAAACTCGCCGTCGAACTGGCGAACTGGTCGGTCGGGCCGTTGGCTCCCTTTGTTCAGTGCTCGACATCAATCGCTGTTATGTGGCGGGATCGGTCGCGTTGGGATTTGCCGACGATTTCTTTCGGGCCGCGAACGAGGTTGCTCGGGCGCATGCTCAGATGAGTTATTCGCGCTCGTTGCAGATTCGACCGAGTGCGCTTGGCCCGGATGGCCCGCTCTTGGGAGCCGCGATGGTCGGATGGCGGGCGACATGATGACCTCGCTCTGGCCCCGTGGACTCGCTCGCCACTTGCGCCGCCACCCCGGCGACCTAGTGGTACTGGCGCGAGCCGGCTGGCGCCTGCGACGTCGGGGCTGGTGGCATCAAGTTCCATTCCTGCCACTGCCCGATCCGGCGTATTGGTCATTTCGACTATCCACTGTCAATGGTTCGAACAACGTGCCGGTGACGCCTGGGGCCATGGTCGACGCGGCCAAATGGTCAGTGCATCAACGAGTAGGAAAGTAGGTTCTGCTCGTGGGGCGAGTTCTCCTCCTAAACGCCACATTCGAGCCCCTGCAACTGGTTAGCGAACGCCGCGCCGTTGTACTGATGCTCGCCGGTCGCGCTGAGCCCATCGCGACGTCGAATCAGCCGGCAGTCTGCCGCTCGGCATCGGTCGTGGTGGAGATTCCTTCGATAGTTCGTCTCCACGAGATGGTGAGGATTCCGTCGAGGGTTCGCACGCCACCGCTGACTCGTCGTTCGCTGCTCTTGCGTGACAGTTATCGCTGCGCATACTGCCTCGAACACGCCGACACTATTGATCATGTGGTCCCGCGCAGCCGGGGCGGTCGTCACGAGTGGACCAACGTGGTGGCGGCGTGCCGCCGCCACAACATGCAAAAGGGTGACCGCCTGCTGGAAGAGATTGGGTGGCGGATGCACTTTGAACCCAAAGTTCCCGATGGCCCCTGGTGGCGGTGGCGCCACGTTCCCGACCCCGACCCGCTTTGGGCGCCGTACTTGCCGCGGGCTTCGTGAACGACGAGATTGTCGAACTCTACGACTATGCAGCTTTGCGTAAGTTGAGCGAAGCGACGATGTCGGTTGTGGAGGTGAGTCGACCGGTTGCGGTTCTCGGGGGTAGTCAATTGAGCGAGGTGCTCACCACCTTGGATCGCGACGATGTCGCGCTGCGACGCCGTCGCGGCGGGGGCGGCTTGGTACTCCTGCAGCCCGGCGACCTCTGGATTGACTTCTGGATACCTGCGAGCGATGCACGTTGGTCGCACGACGTACACGTGAGTTCGATGATGGCGGGGGCGTGGTGGGCTGACGCGTTGTCGTCGGAGGTCACCGGCGACGTCGTCGTGCATCGGGGCTCATTGGAGGGGTCGATTGAACACCGCGTCGTGTGTTTCGCTGGACGGGGACCCGGCGAAGTCTTTGTCGATGATCGAAAGGCGGTTGGGGTTACTCAGTGGCGAGTTCGAGAGGGCATTTTTCTCTCCACGGTTGTGCACTCCAAACCATCTCTGCTCCTCCTTGATATTTTGCTCGATCGTCCCGATGGGCTCGAAGAAGCGATCAACCATCACGTGATCACGACGCTGGGCATCGAGGACACCGACCGTCTCGTTGACTCGCTGCGCGCTCGTTCGGGACCTTGGCGGCATCGCCACCTTTTCCTCACCGCCTGACCGAACTGCCCCGCTGGGGCGTCGCTTACCAACTCAATCGAGTACCTGCTCATCCGTTCGGCCAAAATTGGCCGAATTGGGCCGAAAGTGGCGACATTTTGATTGCGGGTGGGGGCAAATGGTGTAATGTGCCATGAAGTGGAGCGAAGTGGTGACTTCGCGAGAGGATAGGCATGCTCGGATTCGTTGGTCAGTTTCAGCACACACTGGACACCAAGGGTCGACTCATTCTGCCTGCCAAGTTCCGGCCCGAATTTGAGCGAGGCGGACATCTGAGTCCGAATACCGAAGGATGCATCGCACTGTGGACGCCTGGTGAGTTCGCGCGCCAGAGCGACGAGCACCTCGAGCGCAGCCGTAGCGGTGGCGCACTTGAACGACAGCAGATGCGTTACTGGGCAGCGAATTCCTCTGACATCGACTTCGACAAACAAGGACGCTTCGCCTTACCTTCAGCCATCCGCGATTACGGACAACTCACTGGCGAGGTGCTCGTCGTGGGAGCCCTTGACCACATCGAACTTTGGAACCCCGCAACCTATGCACAGTTCGTGGACTCCGCGGGGGAGCTATTTAAGCAAGGCAGCAACTAGTGGAAGGTGTTGGTCAAAGGTGTCGATCTCGGACCATGCGCAGCCTGGCAATCGTCCCAGTGAGTGGAGCAACCTCCTCCGCCCGCTCACTCGCCGGGACGATTGAAAGGCTGCAGATGGCCCAGGACAGCTACCACGTACCGGTACTCGCGAGTGAAATCGTCGAGTTGTTCACCAGCCTGCCGGCTGGTGTGGTCGTCGACGCCACCTTGGGTGGCGGAGGACACGCCGACGCGATTCTTCGCGCCGCACCGCAGATCCGCCTGCTCGGCATCGACCGCGACCCTGAAGCGCGCCAGGCTGCCCAAGAACGACTTGGAGAATTCGGCGACCGCGTGAGGATCGTGGATGCCACCTTCGGGGAACTTTCGGATGTTATGGTCCTTCACCAGGACTTTCTTCACTCTGAGCCCGTTGTCGGTGTGTTAATGGACCTAGGGGTCTCGTCTCATCAACTGGACGAGTCGAGCCGGGGATTCTCCTTTCGGGTTGATGCACCGCTGGACATGCGCATGGACCCGACCAAGGGCGAGACCGCGGCTCAATTGCTGAGTCATATCGATCGGCACGATCTTGCTCGCCTGCTTCGCGACAACGGCGAGAATCGATTCGCCGGGTCGATCGCCAAGATCATCATCGAGCGTCAGCCCCAGACGACCCACGAACTTACCGAGGCCGTGGAGCGCGCGGTCCCAATGGCGGCTCGGCGCCGTGGCCATGTCGCCACTCGAGTGTTCCAAGCGCTGCGAATTGCGGTTAACGCCGAAGAGGAGCAATTGGAGCGCGGGCTCGATGCCGCACTCGACGTACTGAGTCCGGGAGGCGTTCTCGCGGTGATTTCGTACCACTCGGGCGAAGACCGAGTGGTGAAATCGGTGTTGCACGAAGCCGCCACCGGCGGGTGCCACTGTCCGGTGGAACTTGGCTGTGTCTGTGGGGCGGTTCCAACCGTGACCGTCTTCAAGGCCAGTGCACAATTGGCCAGCGCTAGCGAGATTGAGTCGAACCCACGGGCGCGCTCCGCGCGCCTACGTATAGCCCGGAAGCTTCCTTCATGAGTGTCATCGCATTTCCCAGACCGATCGACACGCGCCGTGTTCGTCCGAAGCTAGATCCCACCGCCCATCAGCCATCGCATCGCGCCGGAGCACCTCGGCGGCGCGCTGTCCTGTCCATTTGGCGTGGCGCGTCGTCGACTCGCCGTGCCGCCTTCGTCGTGCTCTTCGCGCTCACGATCTCGTTGGTGGGCAGCATGATCGTGGCGAATCGTCAGATTCAGCTCCACGCCCTGCAGAGTCAACTTCTGCAGGAACAGTCCACCTATGCTGTTCAGGTGGGTTCATTGACCGATATGTCAGCGCCCAGCCAGATTGCCACCCGGGCTGGTGCGTTGCACTTGGTCGACCCCGTTTCGGTGACGCAAGTCCCGTCTACGTCACTTGATGCGCCCTTGCCGCTACCGAAGTTCCTGGGTTACGCGCCGGTCACATCAAGGACGATTCGGTGAGTTCACATCAGACCTCGACGCACTCTCGAACCCGCGCCCAGCGACCGCCCTCTCGAGTAGTCGCCCCAGGGGGCCGTCGCCTTCTGCTCATCCGCGGATTCCTGGCGATCGCGTTCGCCGTGCTTGGCGTTCGCCTGTTCTTCCTGCAGGTGGTGAATCACGATCACTACGCCAAGCTCTCAGTGGCCCAGGTTCGCGTATCGCTCACGACAACTGCTCTCCGGGCGGGGATTTACGACCGTCACGGGCAGATTCTCGCCGTTTCGAGGCCGACGTCACTTGTGATCGCGGACGACTTCCAGATCGCCCATCCGGCGCGTGAGGCCCAAGCAATGTCGGGCCTCGTCAAGGTTCCCGTGGCGAAGCTGACCGCGATGCTCTCGCAGAAGAATGGGTACGTGATCCTCAACAACCACTTGGACCTGACCAGTGGCCACAAGCTCAGTTCGATGATGTTCCCGGGCATTGTCGTCCAGAACTCCTCGGTGCGCACTTATCCCAATGGACCAATTGCCACTTCATTGCTCGGGGGTACGAACGCGGCGGGCGCCGGTTCTGCCGGACTCGAATACGAGTACCAGCAGATGCTGGCCGGCCAGACTGGCATCACCCGGGCATTCGTCTCGTCTTCGGGTGTGAACCTGCCCAGTTCGTACAGCACGGTGATTCGAAAGGCCAAGCCTGGCGTCGGTCTGGAGTTGACGATCGACACGTCACTTCAGTATGTGGCCGAGCGTGATCTCTCACGTCAACTAGCAGCTACGCAAGCGGTGTCAGGCGTCGTCATCGTGATGGACGTGAAGACCGGCGAAATCCTCGCCGACGCGTCGCTGGTGAACACGAAAGTCAAGCCCGGCGTCCTCGGGTCGATTCCCTCATGGGGCAAGACCGTCGGGGCGCCGGGAGTCGAGCAGACCATCAACGATATGGCGTTCACTCAGGCCTACGAACCGGGTTCGGTATTCAAAGTCGTCACGTTTTCAGCCGCCTTGCAGGCCGGGCTGATCACGCCCACGACCGTACTGCCGGTGCCCAATTCGGTGCTCGTCGGTGGACGACTCTTCCATGACGCCGAAGTGCACGGCTTCTTGCACCTTACCGCCACGCAGGTGCTCGCGCAGTCGTCGAACGTAGGGACCTATCTCATTGGCAAGCGGGTGGGCGAAGCGGGTCTGCTTGCTCAGGTCGAGCGACTCGGTTTCGGTCAGCGCACCGATGTCAACTATCCCGGTGAGACCTCAGGTCTGCTGGTGAACGCCGCCAGCTGGTACGCGAGTGACCAAGTCGCACTGCCGATCGGCCAGGTCGACGCGGTGCCACCGATTCAGGTACTGGACGCATACAACGCGATCGCCAACGGTGGGGTCTTCATCGAGCCCAAGGTGGTGCGCGGCTACGTCTACTCCAACGGTGCGGTTCAGGCGACGCCACCCAGCGCACAACGGGTCGCAATCTCACCCAGCGTCGATGCCACGATGAATCGGATGCTCGAGCAGGTGGTGCTCGCCGGAACGGGCACCAACGCCATCATCCCCGGCTACAGCGTCGCCGGTAAGACCGGCACTGCTTCGATCCCGTACCCAGGCAAGGACCTGTTGCTCAACGGCCAGTACAACGCGACCTTCGTTGGTTACGCTCCCGCCAACGCGCCCGTGCTCTCGATGATTGTGGTGGTGCAACGTCCCCTGACGTCGATCTATGGAGGCGCGGTCGCGGCGCCGATCTTCCAGGAGGTTATGGCCTACGCGCTGCACCATTACGGCATCCCGTCCAACGGCACCGTAGTGAAGCCCTTGACCGGTCCTGGTGCCAGCATCGCATCGGACGTGACGTGATGCAGTTGGGCGACATCCTTGAGGACCTCGCGCTCGACGTGGCCACCGCCAGCCTTGAGATCACCCGGGTCGATTCCGATTCCCGACAGTGCGAACCGGGTTCGCTGTTCTTCGCGATGCCCGGGCGGGTCAACAATGGTTCTGCCTTCGCCCGTGACGCGGTGGCTCGGGGCGCGATGTGCGTGGTGGCCGCAGAACCCCTCCCGGGGATGGTGGTTCCGGTGCTTCGGGTGCCGTCCACGCAATTGCACACTCTTTGCTCGCACGCGAGCGCGGCCGTTAGTCGCAATCCTGAACTCCGTACACAGTTAGTCGGCGTCACGGGGACCAACGGCAAGACCACGGTCACCACGCTGGTAGCGGCATTGGCGCGCAATCTGGGGTGGAACGGAGCGAATATTGGCACGTTGACCAACGAGCGCACGACGCCCGACTCGCCCGAACTCTTTCGCACATTGGCAACATTGGTGGACCGCTTCGACGACCGCGCCGGGCGATCGGTGGTCGCGATGGAAGTGTCGAGTCATGCAATTGACCAGCACCGGATTGAGGGCCTGAGGTTCACGGTGGCGGCTTTCACGAATCTGAGCCACGACCACTTGGATTATCACGGGACGATGGAGGAGTACTTCGTTGCCAAGGCTCGACTCTTCACCCCTGAACACGCGCAGCGTGCGGTCATCTGGGCTGACGATCCTTACGGCGAGCGATTGGCGGAGTTGACGTCGTTGCCCGTAACGCGAGTGTCGCGCTCCGATGCGTCCGATGTGCAGACCACGTTGCGGGGAACGACATATTTCTGGCGAGATCACATCATCAACACACCGCTCATCGGCGACTACAACGTCGACAATGCGCTGCTGGCGATGACCGTGCTGAGTGTCCTGGGCGCCTCGGATGCTGACATCGCTCACGCCATGGGCGACGTCGCGTCGGTGCCGGGTCGGTTCGAGTTGGTCGGTGGTGGCCAGTTCACCGTCATCGTCGACTACGCCCATACCCCAGCGGGCCTGGCACGGCTGCTGGCCGACGTGCGGGACATGATGACCGGAGGACACCTGATCACCGTCTTTGGATGCGGAGGTGACCGCGATCGCGAGAAGCGTCCCGAGATGGGCACCGTGGCGACATCGGCGTCAGACATCACCATCGTGACCTCGGATAATCCACGCTCCGAGTCACCGGATGACATTATTGATGACATCATGACCGGGGTCCTTCCGGGCGCGAGCGCGTACCGCTTGAGTGATCGGCGTGGCGCCATCACCCGGGCCTTCGAGCTGGCTGCTCCCGGGGACGTGGTCGTGTTGGCCGGCAAGGGTCACGAGACAACCCAGACCATTGCCGGCGAGGTGTTGCCGTTCGACGACCGCGCGGTGGCGAAGGAACTACTGAAGTGAGGATCCAATGTTGAGTCTGATGGAAGCTGGCAGCGTGGGATTCCTCTGCGCACTGCTCCTCACCCCGCTCTGGATCAGATTCCTTCGGGAGCGCTCGTTGGGCCAGCAGATTCGCGAGGATGGTCCTTCCTCACACTTGGTGAAGGCGGGCACCCCGACGATGGGCGGCGTCGTTATCGTGTTTGCCGCAGTGCTGGGCTACTTCATGGGCCACGTCGGTACTTTTGTCGTCTTCACTCGTAGTGGCATCCTCGCCACTTCGGTGATCATCGCTTCAGGTTTGCTCGGCTTCATCGACGACTACCTGGGAATTCGTAACGCTCGCAACCTCGGGCTGAACAAGCGCGGCAAGTTGGCCGGGCAGTTGCTGATCGCCATCACCTTTGCAGTGCTCTCGATTGACTGGGTCCACACGTCGACTCGGTTGTCATTCACCCGTTTCTCCTTGCCCGGCTGGAATCTGACCGCGGGTGGTTGGATGCTGCTGGCGGTCTTCGTAGTGATAGCGACCTCGAATGCCGTCAATCTGACCGACGGGCTCGACGGACTTGCTGCCGGTTCAGCCACGCTGGGTTTCAGTGTGCTGGCCATCATTGGCTACTGGCAGTTCCGACATTTTCCTATCTACCACCTTCACTCGGCGCTCGACCTGGCGCTCGTGGCGGTGGGTCTGGTGGGCGCCTGCCTGGGATTCCTCTGGTGGAACGCCCCACCGGCGCGCATCATGATGGGCGACACTGGTTCACTCGCTATCGGCACCGGACTCGGAGCGCTCGCACTGTTGATGAATCTTGACCTGTTGCTCGTCGTGATCGGGGGCCTGTTCGTGGCCGAAACGGCGTCGGTGATTCTGCAAGTCCTCAGTTTCCGACTCTTCGGTCGACGCGTTTTCCGCATGGCGCCGTTTCACCATCACTTCGAGTTGAAAGGTTGGCCCGAAACAACGGTCATCATCCGATTCTGGATTTTGGCTGGTCTGCTGGCCGCCCTGGGCCTAGGCATGTTCTATGGTGACTTCCTGAAGATTGCGAAGGTGGTCTAAGTGGCGACCACCCAATTGCCGCGCGGGAAGAGCACCACGGGGCGTCCGGGCCCTCACGGCCTGTTCCAGCCGACGCCCCGGGGAAATACCAACGGTCGGGTGCTCTTGTTCATCACCGTGCTCATGGTGATCTACGGAACCATCGCGGTGGCGTCGGCGAGCGAGGGTCAGGCATCGGCCAACGGCGGCTCGACCTGGTCGATCATCATCCATGATCTGGTCTTTCTGGGTTTCGGTGCCTTCGCCCTCTACGTGATGACGAGAGTGCGACTGGAGCGTCTCGTGCGCAGCGCACCGTTGTTCATCGTGATGGGGTTGGTCCTATTGCTCGCGGTGAAAGCAATTGGCGTCACCTCCAACGGTGGCAAGCGGTGGCTGAACCTCCATCTCATCTACCTCCAGCCGTCGGAGTTGTTCAAACTATTTACGGTGCTGTTCGTCGCGTGGCTGATCCAGCATCATCACAACGAGTTGGGGAATTGGCGCCAATTGGCGATTTGGATGACTCCGGTGCTGATCGGCGCAGGTCTGATTGTCATCGAGCCCGACATCGGCACCTCGTCGGTGGTGGCGGTGATTGCCTTCGCGATGCTCGCGGTTGGCGGCTTGACCCGGGCGCTACTGGGGCGCATCGCCATCCTCGGCGCCATCGTATTCGGTGGGTACATGATCTATAAGCCGTACTCCGCCCGACGATTCTTCTCGTTCCTCCATCCGAATACTGACCTGCTGGGTAGTGGCTATCAGTTGCTGCAATCACGGATTGGCCTAGGTACGGGTGGAGTGGCCGGTCTCGGTCTCGGTCACAGTCGAGAGAAGTGGGGGCTCCTGCCCAACCCGCACACCGACTTCATCTTCACCATCATCGGCGAAGAGTTGGGACTGATCGGCACGCTTGCGGTCATCGGGCTCTTCGTGGCTTTCCTCTTCGCCGCAGTCCGCATCGCTCAGCAGTGCTCCAACGGCGTGTACCGGCTGATCGCGGTGGGGATTACGACGTGGATCTGCTTCGAAGCGGTGGTGAACATCGCCTCGGTCGTCGGGTGGTGGGCAGTGACCGGGATTCCGTTGCCCTTCTTCTCCTACGGGGGGACGGCCCTGATCACCGAGTTGGCCGCCGTTGGGCTCTTGTACAACATCGCCCACGACTCGAGTCGATCCGGTGACATCACCATTCGCGAGCACCGGGTGACGAACTTCCGTGAGGTGTTCGAGGGGCGTTCCATCGCGCGTTCCGGTCCTCGAAGGGCGCCACGTACCCAGATTGACCGTTCGCGTCACCAGGGCCGCTAGTGGGCGGACCTATCGTCATCACCGGGGGAGGCACCGGCGGACACATCTTTCCTATGCAGGCCATCGCTGAGCGCCTCATGAGCCGGGGCGTCGCCTCTTCGGAGATCCGCTACGTGGGGAGTCGTCGTGGCCAAGAGGCCACGCTGCTAGCCGGTGGCGAGATCGCACTCACGCTGTTGCCGGGCCGAGGGATTCGCCGATCACTCCTGCCCCGCGCATGGCGCGACAACCTGGGTGCGGTCGTGGCGCTGCTGGGCGCCGTCGTCACCGCGCAGTACTTGATCGGCCGGTGGCGACCTCGGGTAGTCGTGTCGGTCGGGGGTTACGCCTCTTTCGCGGTGTCCTTCGCCGCGGTTCTCTGGCGAATTCCGCTCGTGCTCGTGGAGCTCGATGCGGCCCCGGGGGCGGCGCTGCGCTTCCTTCGGCGCTTCGCCACGAAGCGGTGCCGCGCATTCGCCTCTGACGACCTCGACACGGTGTTCACCGGAGCGCCGGTTCGCGGCGCCATAGCCGCCCTCGACCGGTCACCGGCCGCTCGGGTTGCCGCCCGCGCTGCGGCCGATCCCCCCATTGACCCGGGACGCCAGGTGGTTGTCGTCATGACCGGTTCACTCGGCTCAACTCGGGTCAACACTGCCGTCAGCGATCTGGCGCAGCGATGGGCCGCCCGCTCGGATCGAACGATTATCCACGTGACGGGGCGACGCGACTACGACCAGGTCCGCGCGACCCGACCGATAATGTCTGGACTCGACTATCGCGTTCTGGAGTTCGGCGACATGGCTACCCTCTGGGCACTCTGCGACGTTGCGGTCTGTCGTGCGGGGTCGGCCACGATGGCTGAGCTGGCCGTGCTCGCAATTCCGGCGGTGCTCGTGCCACTACCCGGAATGGGCGATCACCAGGCCCGCAATGCGCGAGACGTGGTGCGCGCCGGTGGCGCCCGTTTGATCGAGGATGCCCGGTGCGACGGCGAAAGCCTCGGCCGGGCGCTCGATGAGATCATGACTCCCGAGACGTTGAATGTCATGTCTCAGGTCATCGGAAAGTTTGGACGAATTGACGCGGCTGGGGCGATCGCGACCGTCGTCTGTGAGGCTGGCGGATGTTGACGGCGGAATCGTTAGTGGGTGCGCGGGTGCACATCGTTGGCATCGGGGGCGCGGGAATGAGTGGCCTGGCGCTGCTGCTAGTCGAGATGGGTGCACGGGTGAGCGGCAGCGATGCGGTCGGATCAGCGGTGCTCGATCACCTGCGCGATCGGGGAGTGACCGTGCACGTTGGCCACGACCGGGGCCATGGCGTCGGAGCGGACGTCGTCTCCTGGTCGCCGGCGGTTGCCCGCGACAACGTGGAAGTGGCCTCGGCGGTGGCCAACGGAGCGGTGCCCTTCAGTCGGGCTGAGATTTTGGCGCGACTGGGCCAATCGAGCCGCATCATTGGTCTTACCGGGACCCACGGCAAGACGACCGCGACGTCGATGATGGCTCACGTGATGAACGCCGCCGGCCGGGACTGCTCGAGACTGCTCGGCGCGCCAGTCCTCGGCCTTGGGGATAATGGTCACTGGGGCGACGGCGATTTGATCCTCGAAGTGGACGAGAGTTACGGCACGTTTTCTCTGCTCAGCCCTTTCGCGCTCGGAGTGCTCAACGTGGAGGCCGACCACTTGGATCACTATGGGTCCCTCGAATTGCTCGAGCGAGCGTTCGCAGCGCTGATCGACCGCACGACCGGACCCGTCGTCGTGTGGGCCGACGATCCGGGCATCGTGCGAGTTGTCACCATGCTCCATCGCACCGTGGTCGTCGCGGGCACGACGCCGGAGGCGTCGTGGCGCGTCGATGCAGTCCAGCTGAGTCGTCAGGGAGCGAACTTCCGAATCACCCACGGTGACGAGGAGATGGTGATTGCCTTGTGCGTGACGGGGGCGCACAATGTCGCCAATGCGTCCGTGGTGGCGGTACTCGCCCGCGAATTCGGGCTGGGGACTGGGGACATCGTGCGTGGACTTGCCGCTTTCAAGGGGGCACCGCGGCGATTCCAGTACCGAGGTTCGTGGCGGGGGATTGACGTCTACGAGGACTACGCCCACCTGCCGGGCGAGATCACCGCGACCATCGAGGCGACTCGTTCCGCGGGTTATCAACGCATCGGCGTCGTGTTCCAGCCGCACCGGGTAACGCGCACCCTTAATTTGAATGACGCATTCGCGACCGCCTTCGACGGTGCCGCCCGGTTGGTCGTCACCGATATCTATACCGCTGGCGAACCCAATCCGACGGGCGTGACTGGAGAATTCCTGGTTCGGGCGATGATCGAACGCCAATCGCAGGCCCCGGTCGCCTACTGTCCGTCGCTCGATCACGTCGTCGACGTGGTCGAGGCGTGGCACGACGACGTCGACGTGATCCTCTTCCTTGGCGCCGGCAATGTGGCGGACGTGGCACCTCGTCTGCCGGGCGGCCTCGACTAATGAGTCTCGACGCCCTGGTCAAACGAGGAGCGGGGCGAGTGGTCGAACACGCCGCGTTCGGCGCACGGACCACGTATCGGGTGGGCGGCACCGTCCGGGCACTCGTCACGCTGTCGTCCCGCGCGGACCTGGAGGAACTCGGTTCCTTGATGGCGAACGCGGGGCTCGCGATATTCATCTTGGGCAACGGATCGAACTTGCTGGTGGCCGATGGTGAACACGCGGTACTGGGGGTCCACCTCGTTGGAGAATTCGCAGGGTTGGACTTTCGCGACGTCGACGATCGTGTCATCGTGCGGGCGGGTGCTGGCCTGGACCTACCCGTGGCCGCTCGTCGGCTGGCCAGTGAAGGCATTGTCGGGTTTGAGTGGGCCGTCGGGGTTCCGGGCACCTTCGGAGGTGCCGTGAAGATGAACGCGGGGGGCCACGGCTCGGACATGGCCGCCTCACTGCTTGAGGTCGAGGTGTGGCGTGAAGGAGCCATCACCACGTTGGCGAGCGACGCGCTGCAGCTCGACTATCGAACGAGTTCGCTCGAGGCGGATCAGATCGTGCTTTCGGCGACGTTGCGCCTCGAGCGCGGAGACTCGGCGCTATCGCTGGAGCAGATCCGCTCGATCGTCCGCTGGCGCCGCGAACATCAACCGGGGGGTGCCAACGCGGGCAGCGTGTTTCGGAATCCGCCCGGCGATCACGCCGGGCGTCTCATCGAGGCGGCTGGCTGTAAGGGGCTTCGCGTCGGCACCGCGTCGGTGAGTGAAAAGCACGCCAATTTCATCATCGCCGATGCCGACGGGAGCGCGAACGATGTCTACGACCTGCTGTCCGTGATCCGCGCGAGGGTTCTCGCTTCGTCCGGGGTGGCCCTGCAGTGTGAGCATCGCTTCCTCGGATTCCAGGACGAATCGTGAGTCGCCGCCGACCGTTGAGCAGCGGTGCGGCCACCGGTGCCGCGAAGGACGGTCGAAGCCGGCGACGTGCCAAAACCACTCGACCGGCCAAGGCAGCTGGTTCGCCCAAGGCGCCCCAGCCATCACGGCTCACCAAGACACCTCGGAAACTCGAAGGGTCCGCACCCAAGTCAACCAAACGAGCGAGGTCTCGCCCTCGCGCCAAGTCGGACAAGGGGTCAAAGCGTGCACCGACCGGGGTGGTGGCGGGGCCGCGCCCCCAGCGTCATTTGAGTCGGTTCACCAAGGTTGCATTGGTCGGGGGATTCATGACGACGGCCCTCGCCTTGGGCGGCCAGTGGCTGCTACACCAGTCCTACTTCCGAGTCCAACACGTGACGTTCACGGGCCTGCATCACGAGACGCCCGCCGAAGTACTCGTGGCGTCGGGCCTCGAACGGCATCCCACCATGCTCGGCATCTCGGTCGCAGTGGTCCGACACAATCTGGACCGATTCGCGTGGATCGAGGGGGTGAGCATCGTGAAGCGGTGGCCGAACACGCTTGAGGTACACATCCAGGAATCCAAGCCGGTCGCGGTGGCGTTCAACGCCCAGCACGCCTTGCAGTACGTCAACGCCGAGGGACGTGATCTTGGGCCGGCTCCACTGCACGTCAACTTGCCCACACTGCTGTACTTACAGCCGATTAAGACGACGTGGCCCTTTCAGCGGGCGGGTTACGACGCGGCCTACGTCGCGAGCGTGCTGCCCCGGGCCTTCGCCTCGCAGGTCTCGGTGGTGACCGTCGACGCCCACGGCTCGGTGTCCTTGAGGATGACCACGCCGCTGAGTTTCGTGCTCGGCCCCCCGACCAATTTGACCGCCAAGTTTATTGCCATCGCCTCGGTGATCGCCCACAGTACGCTGGGTCCCGGTTCGGTGGTCGACGTAACCGTGCCCGGAGAGTTGGCCGTCAGCGGCCCGCCGCCCGGGTAGGGGGCATTTGACCAAAAACCGGGTGGTGACTAGCCTTCGATGACATTTGTTCGCTGAAGTCCACGCAACGTTGAAGGTTGCGACACAATAGAAGAGCCAACCAAGGGGAGTTCATGAGTCTCAACCACAGCAACTACCACGCCGTAATCAAAGTCATCGGCGTGGGTGGCGGTGGAGTGAATGCGGTGAACCGCATGATCTCCGCAGGTCTGCGAAACATCGAATTCATCGCCGCCAACACCGATGCGCAGGCGCTGTTGTTGAGTGAAGCCGACCTCAAGCTCGACATCGGTCGCGAGCTCACCAAGGGACTCGGGGCCGGTAGTGACCCGGAAGTCGGTCGTCAGGCGGCGGAAGACCACCGTGGCGAGATCGAGGAGGCACTCATGGACACCGACATGGTGTTCATCACGGCGGGTGAGGGTGGTGGCACCGGCACCGGCGCCGCGCCAGTCGTCGCCGAAATCGCTCGTTCCCTCGGTATCCTCACGATTGGCGTCGTCACCCGGCCGTTCTCCTTCGAGGGCAAGCGCCGTGCGACCCAGGCGGAGAAGGGGATTCAGGCGCTGCGTGACAAGGTCGACACGCTCATCGTCATCCCCAACGACCGGCTCCTCTCGGTCACGGCCGCCGACACTACGATGCTCGATGCGTTTAAAACCGCGGACGACGTGCTCTTGTCGGCCGTTCGCGGCGTGACCGACCTGATCACCGTGCCGGGCCTGATCAACACTGACTTCGCCGACGTCAACGCCATCATGCGCAATGCCGGCACCGCCATCATGGGCGTGGGTACGTCGACGGGCGAGGGGCGTGCGGTCAACGCAGCCCGCGCCGCCATCACCTCGCCGTTGCTGGAGGCCTCCATCGACGGAGCTCGCGGCATCCTGATGAATATCGTCGGTGGCCCGGACGTCACACTCTCCGAGGTGACCCAGGCGGCCGAGATCATCCACTCCGTGGCCCACCCCGATGCCAACATCATCTTCGGCAGCGTCATCGACGAGTCAATCGGTGATGCGGTGCGCGTGACGGTGATCGCCGCCGGATTCGACCACAACGCCCCTACTAAGTCCGCACCGGTGACCACCAGTGAGCCAGTCATGACCGAGGGTCCGCGCAGCGACATCTTCACCACCCCCACCAATGACGACTTCTTCGACGTCGGTGGCGATGACGACCTTCCCAGCTTCCTCCGCTAACGACGAACTCGTCGAACGGGTACGAGACAACCTGACGCGCCTTCAGGATCGCATCCGGTCGACGGGTCGCGACCTGGCAAGCGTGCGGATCGTCGCCGTGACCAAGACGTTCCCCGCCGCCTACGTGAGGGTTGCCGCGACGCTTGGGCTGAACACCGTGGGGGAGAACTACGTCGACGAACTCTGCGCGAAGCGTTCGGAGGTCGCCGACGAGTCAGTGCGCTGGCACTATCTGGGCGCCCTGCAATCCAACAAGATCCATCGGGTGGTCGAGTGCGCTGATGTGATCTGCGGTGTGTCGAGAATGAAGGAAGTCGAGAAGATCGCCACGTCGGGCTACGCGAGTGTCCTCTACGTCCAGGTCGACTACACCGGACAAGCGGGCCGCAACGGTGCCGAACCTTCCGCCGTCGCCCCCCTGGTCCAACGCGCGCGCGACCTTGGGCTGGACGTGGCAGGCCTGATGACGGTCGCACCTCCGGACCCCCACGGCGCGCGCGCTGCCTTCCGGGCCGCCCGCGACCTGGTCGACGATCTGGCGCTCGTCGAATGCTCGATGGGCATGAGCGATGACCTCGAAATTGCCTGTGAACTGGGCTCTAGCGAGGTGCGCATCGGTCGGGCGCTGTTCGGCGCCCGGGTCAATACTTGAGCCCTGACCTAACATGGGTCCGGGCGGTACAGCCGCAAGGAGATCTACATGAAAGAAAAGTTGCGCGGGTTCCTCGGATTCCTGGGCCTCATCGAAGACGAGTACGGCGAGTACGGCTCGGCCGGTCCGACGCGCCCTTTTACGGACCAACCCTCGTATAACGAGGAGCCGGAGTGGTCGGCGCCGGTGCCTCAGGCCCGTCAGTTCCCGACCTCACCGGGACCGTCATCGATGCGCTCGCCGAATTCTCAGCCGGCGAGGACCTCGTCAATCTCGGTCATCGACGGTGGCGGACAGATGCCCAGGGTGCGCCCCATGCCGAGTCCCGGTATCACCCGGGGCGTGCCATCGTTCGCGCACGAGCGCGATGTGGCGGTCTTTATTCCATCCTCGTACAACGAGTCACGCCGAATCACGGATCTGCTGCGTGCGAACCGTCCCGTGGTATTGAACGTCGTGGGTCTCGACCCCGGCCTCGGACGGCGCTTGGTCGACTTTGCGGCCGGTACGGCGTACGCATTGAATGCCAAGATCGAGATCTTGGACAGTGGTGTCTACCTGGTGTGCCCACAAGGGGTGCACCTCGGGCCCGATGAGAGGGATCGTCTGCGAGCGAGCGACTACCGCGAGCTTGGTCACGCATGATTCTCGTACACGAGTTGCTCTCGTTGTATATCTGGGTTCTCATCTTCTCAGCCCTGCTCAGTTGGTTCCCTATCTCGAATCCGAGTGGCGGGCTGGCGACGACCCGACGGGTCCTCGCCCAGTTGAGCGAACCAGTACTGCGACCGTTGCGACAGGTACTACCCCGTCCCCGGGTCGGTGGGGTCGGGATCGATTTGTCGGTTCTCGTGGCGATCATCCTGCTCCAGTTCATCAACCGCATCATCTAGCGGTAAGACACGGTATTTAGACCCCTGCGCAGTAGGGTGGCTGCATGGAAAGTTCGGACAACGCATACTCAGCTCTCGACGCCATTGACACCGTGGCGTTCAAGGTTGGCCTCAAGGGCTACAACGTTGACGAGGTCGATGAATTCCTCGAACGTCTGTCCGGCGAGATTCGCCAGATGAAGGACTTGGTCGTTCAGCAGCGCCAGCAGTTACGCCAGGCGAGCGAGCGAATCAACCAACTCGACGCGCGCGGGCCCGCCGGCCCAGTTCCGGCCCCCGCGGCCGCACCGGCCCCCGCGCCGTTGCGCACGGGCCCGGGTTCCGGGGCCGAGCAGGTCACCGCAATGATCGCCATGGCCCAGCAGTTCATCGAGCAGGCCCAGCAGGAAGCCGAAGCCAAGGCTCGCGAACTCACGACGGCCGCCCAGGAGCGCGCACGGGAGATTGTTGCCGAAGCCCGCAGTCGCGCTGAAGACGAGGTGAACCGCTTGAACGGTCTCAAACAGCGTCTGAGCGAGGACGTCGAAACCTTGGCCCGTCAACTCGATACCGAGCGCACTCGATTGAGTGGGGCCCTCGGCGAGTTCGCGCGCTGGGTTGAGAGTTCGCTGCAGGTGGGAGGCTCTCGCCCCGCAGCGCACAGTGCTCCGACCCCTCCACCGGCTCCCACACCACCTCCGGCACCGGCGGCACCGGCGGCACCGGCGCGTCCAATTGAAACGCCACCACCCGCACCCGCACCACTGGGCGAACATCCCAATATGGGTCAGGTGCTCAATTTCGAGCAGCCGACTCGCGACGATCGTCAGTAAGGGCTCCGCCAACTGGTAGGGTCAGCCCGCACTTGTTCTCTGTAACGTCAAGGAGTTGACCATGCCGATCACCGGTAAGACCACGAAGAAGTCACCCGTCAAGAAGGCGGTTCCGGCCAAGAAGGTTGCCACTAAGAAGGTGGTCGCGCAGAAGGCCGCGCCCGCGAAGAAGGCCGTGGTCAAGAAGTCGCCCGCGAAGAAGGCCGCACCGGCCAAGTCAACAACCCTGCTGACGGCTGCCCAGAAGGCCGCTGCGGGGAAGAAGGCGGCCGCGGAAAAGGCTCGCGCCAGCGCCGCCGCGAAGGCACTCAAGGAGCGCGAGGCCAAGGCCAAGGCCGCTGCGAAGGAGAAGGCGGCCGCGGAAAAGGCTCGCGCCAGCGCCGCCGCGAAGGCGCTCAAGGAGCGCGAGGCTAAGGCCAAGGCCGCCGCGAAGGAGAAGGAAGTTCAGCGCAAGACTCGCGAGAAGGCCGCCGCCGAGGCCAAGAAACAACGCGAGATCGAGGCCAAGCGCAAAGCCATCGAGGCCGAGAAGCAGCGCAAACTACGTGAAATCGAGCGCCGCAACCACGAGGAGTTGAAGCGGCAAGAGCGTCGCGAAGCCGAGGAGCGCAAACGTCGTGAAGCGTTGGAGCGCAAGATGCATTCGCGCCCCTACGCCGACGACACTGCGTTCTTGGAAGAGTTGCGCCTCCTGATGCTCGAGGCTCGAGACGCCACGCTCGAACAGATTGCCATCAGCGAGCGCGAGGCCGACGAGATGCTGGTGGACCGCGAGCGTCTCGAATATGACGACGAGGACGGCAGCAGTGTCGCTTCGGACATCAAGCGCGATGAACTCAAGGAGTTCGCCATTTCGCGCCGGCTCAAGATCGACGAGATTGAAGTGGCACTCGTGCGCATCGCCGACGGGAGCTACGGACGCTGCGACGAGTGCTACGAGCCAATTACCAAGGCTCGACTCTTGGCCCAGGTGCCCGTGTTCACGTGTGTCTCGTGCCGCGCCAGCGTTTAACTCTGCACCTCAACTCCACGGTCATCGTGGTGGCGCTCATCGTCACCGCCCTCGATTCAGTCACCAAGGCGTGGGCGCGTTACGCGCTCGCGAATGGTGACGTGCACGTGGGGGGAGCCGTCTGGCTGCGACTCCAATACAACTCGGGAATGTCGTTCTCATTCAATCGTTCGGGACCACTGCTCACCGACATCGTGACTAGCCTCATCGCCGCGGTGGTGCTGGTAGTTGGGCTGAATGCCAGTCCCGGAGTCGCTACGGCGGGCTTCGGACTGCTACTGGGCGGGGGCATCGCCAATGTCGTCGATCGCCTTGCCGCCAATCCTCACCAGGTGACCGATTTCATCGCATTGGGATCATTTCCAGTATTCAATCTGGCGGACGTCTCGATCACCGCGGGTTTTGTGGTCTTGCTGGTCGCTTCATTGCAGGAACAACGATTGGTGGGACGATGACGGACGACAAGAACATCGATGCGTTCGACGGTGAGGTCCTGGACCTCACCGTGCCGGGATCGCTCGACTCGATCAGGATCGACCGGGTGCTGTCCATGCTCACCGGCCTGTCGCGCTCGGAAGCCAACGCCATCGTCGCCAGCGGCGCGGTCGCGCTTGACGACAAAATTGTGCTGAAATCCTCGACTTCGGTGGAAGAAGGGCAACACCTTGTTGCGGTGCTCCCGCCGCCCGAGAGCAGTGAAGTACTCGCGGACCCATCGGTAATTGTTGACATCCTCATGGATGATCCAGATTTTGCGGTCGTCAACAAAGCCCCCGGACAAGTGGTTCACCCCGGGGCGGGCCAGCGTGACGGCACGCTGGTCGCTGGTCTGCTGGCCCTGTATCCGGAGATGCGCCGGCTGAGTGACGAGGGCCTCTGCGACCCCCTCCGACCAGGAATAGTGCATCGATTGGACAAGGGGACTTCGGGCGTCCTCATCGTCGCCAAGACTGCCGCTGGCTTTACGAACTTGAGCACGCAACTCGCCGAACGGCTCATGGAGCGAACCTACTTGGGTATGGTGGAGGGCCACGTCGTCGAAGAACGTGGTGTCGTCGACGCCCCGATTGGCCGATCCACGAGGACTCCGACGATGATGGCGGTCCGTTCTGACGGGCGACCAGCACGTACGGGATACGAGGTCATAGCCCGTATCGACAAGCCCCACGCTATGACGCTGCTGCGACTCCAACTGGACACGGGGCGGACTCACCAAATTCGGGTGCACCTTGCGACAATCGGACATCCCGTCGTCAACGACCCCCGCTATGGACACCGCCGCGACCGGCGACTCCCCGAGGACCGGTTCTTCTTGCACTCGACGACGCTGGCCTTCGCCCATCCGCGGACAGACGAGTGGATCACCGCGAGCGTGCCCCTGCCAGACGATCTGCGACCATTGGTCCCAGATTCGGTTGTGCTTTAGGCGTTTTCGCGCACTGCCACGACGGCGCCATCTTGGCGGAGCAGGGCCAACGCCTCTTCTTCGGCGCGACGGACGCGACGCACGCCGATGTCCATCTTGGTGGCGGTCGCCTGCAGCGACAGGGGAGTGGTCCCGTTCAGCCCGAAGCGAAGTGACAGCACTTCGCGCTGGAGTTCGGTCAACTTCGCGAGTGCCCCGTGCAATTGCTCGTCCATCATGTGCTGCTCGATGTCACCGACCCAGTCATGCTGGCTGGGCGCCACCAAGTCGCCGAGGGTGGTGGCCGAGTCGGACGAGGCGGACTGGTCGAGGCTGGCGGTGACGCCGGCGAGACCGTGAAGTCCTTCGCGGACGGCCTTGGACATGCCGGTCGCCTCGGTCAACTCCTCGTCAGTCGGCTTTCGACCGAAAATCGAAGTCAACTCAGCAGAGGTCGCCTCGAGCCGCTGGAGTTGTTCGCCGACCTCGAGGGGGATGCGAATCGTACGACCATGCTGCTGCACGGCGCGCTGTAGAGCCTGACGGATCCACCAGGTGGCGTAGGTCGAGAACTTGAAGCCACGCTCCCAGTCGAACTTCTCGACCGCGCGTAACAGACCAAACGTCCCCTCTTGGACCAGGTCGACCATCTCTACGCCACGGTCTTGGTAGCGGCGGGCCCAGTGCAGCACCAACCGCAGGTTCGCGGCGACCATTTGCTTCTTGGCCTCCTCATCGCCGGCGGTGACGCGCTTGGCCAGTTCGACCTGCTCGTCGTAGTTCGGCATTGGGTAGCGGTCGAGATCGCGCATCAACAGGCCCAACATGTCGTTGGTGTTCACCGATGAACGACGGGGGGTGTTCGTCATTGCGTCTCCTTCACGAGCTGGGGGGTCAGCCACTTCCGAAGGTGGTTAATTTCTCCTACGGTTGCCTATCTAATTTACCACGGGGTATTTGCTACCACAAGGCTTGTTGTACCGCAGGGCCATAAGAAGACCGTAAGAGTCAGGCGCTGTGGGTCCGGGGGACCGGTTTTCCGCCCCGCGCCTGGAGCACCATGTCGGCCAAGGTGAAACTCGAAAGGTGCTCGCGCATATGGTTTCCGACATCGGCCCAGACATCGAGTAGCACGCACTGACCCTCGTGATCGCAGGCTCCGTCTTGGTGGGGCTGGCCGAAGTCGCCCGCCACGATCGGTCCGTCCACGGCGGCGACGATCTCGGCCAACGTAATCGCTTCGGGACTACGGGCGAGGACGTAGCCCCCACCCACACCACGTTTGGACCGGACGAGACCCACGCCCTTGAGGCTCAGCAGAATCTGTTCCAGGTAGGGCTGGGGAAGTCCGGTCCGCTCGGCGAGGTCTCGCACCGAGGTCGGGGTGACGACGTTGTCGTGAAGCGCCAGGCTCAACAGAGCCCGACTGGCGTAATCCCCACGCGTTGAAACCCTCACTGCCGTATTCTACCCATCCCCTTCAGGGTGGCCAGGTCCTTTCGCCACCGACCCCGAATGTCTGGCACAGTGGTTGGGTGGAATCAAACCAGGATGACAACGTGACCGTGAACCCCGACGAAGTGCTTGCCCCCGGCGAAACGACGCCGCCCAGTGAAGACGAGAACACCGACTACATCAGTCAACCGGCCAAAGTGATGCGCATTGGATCGATGGTCAAGTCGCTGCTCGACGAGGCACGGTCGGCGCCGCTCGATGAGGCGGGGCGCGCGCGGCTTCGAGAGATCTACGAAACATCGATTGGTGAACTCTCGGGTGCACTCTCCCCTGATCTGGGGGGCGAGTTGACCCGGATGGCCATTCCGTTCAGTGGCGACATCCCGTCCGAATCCGAGCTTCGGGTGGCTCAGGCCCAGTTGGTGGGGTGGCTCGAGGGTCTCTTCCATGGTATTCAGGCTTCGCTGTTCGCCCAGCAGGCCGCCGCCGCCGCTCAACTCGAGAAGATGCGTGACCGATCGCTCAACCCCGGTGGGGGCGAGCCCCGCGCGGGCACCTATCTGTAGCGGGGTCGCCCGCGTGACAGGCCCGTCGTATGTTGCCACTGCCACACCGGCACTCCCTCCTGTCCCCTTGAAAGGATGATTGCGCCGCATGGCTGAAAGTTTCGTCCACCTGCACAACCACACCGAATACTCGATGCTTGACGGCGCGGCGCGAGTCGAGGAGATGGTGCTTGCCGCCAAGGCGGATGGACAGACGGCGATTGGCATCACCGATCACGGCAACCTCTATGGGATCATCGACTTCTACGAGGCCTGTCGCAAGCACGACATCACGCCGATCCTCGGTATCGAGGCGTATATGGCGGCCAACTCACGATTCGACCGGCCCGCGCGCCGGGGCAAGATCGATGACACCGGGGGGGAGACCGAGGGCGGTCAGAAGTTGTATCACCACCTGACCCTGCTCGCCACCTCGAACCAGGGCTATCGCAACCTCCGAGAGCTATCGTCGCTCGCCTTCCTCGAGGGGTACTACTACAAACCCCGGCTCGACTGGGAGTTGCTCGAGCACCATTCGGAGGGCTTGGTGGCGACGTCGGGTTGCCTCGGCGGCGTGGTACTCCAGGCGCTCCTCCAAGACGATTACGGCAAAGCGCTGGAATTGGCGGGACGGTTGCAGACCATCTTCGGACGTGAGAACTTCTTCATCGAGATGCAGGACCACGGTCTCGCCGAGCAAGTCCGGACCAATCCGCAGTTGCTGAGAATCGCCAATGACCTGAAGGCTCCGCTGCTCGCCACCAACGACCTCCACTACGTCCACCACGACGACGCCGAGATGCACGATGCGCTGCTCTGCATCGGGACGGGCTCGTTGGTGGCCGACCCTAACCGCTTCCGTTTCCATAGCGACCAGCACTACCTGAAGTCTGCCGCCGAGATGCGCTATCTGTTCCGCGAAATCCCCGAGGCGTGTGACAACACGCTGCTCATCGCCGAGCGTGCTGACGTGAAGATCGAGTTCGACAACGACGCCTTGCCGCAATTCCCGATACCCGAAGAGTTCCGGGGGGCCACGCACAAAGACGGTGCGAATCGGTTGCTGCGAGAGTTGACGTACCACGGCGCCCGAGAGCGCTACGGTGACGCGCTGAGTGATGAGGTGCGCTCGCGTCTCGATTACGAACTCGGTGTCGTGGCCGATATGGGATTCTCCGACTACTTCCTGGTGGTCTGGGATCTCATTCGGCACGCGCGTGAAAAGGGCATCCGGGTCGGACCGGGTCGGGGGTCAGCCGCCGGTTGCTGCGTTGCGTATTGCCTCCGCATCGTCGACCTCGACCCGATTCGATACGGCCTAATCTTCGAGCGATTCCTCAACCCGGGACGCAAGCAGATGCCCGATATCGACATGGACTTCGATGAGCGTTACCGCGGCGACATGATCAAATACGCGGCCGAGCGCTACGGCTCGGATCACGTCGCCCAGATCGTGACGTTCTCCACCATCAAGGCCCGCGCCGCCGTTCGCGACGCGGCGCGCGTTCTGGGTTACCCACCCCAGTTGGGCGACAAGATTGCCAAAGCAATGCCACCGTTGGTCATGGGACAGGACCTGCCGCTCGAGGCGTGTTTTACGCCGACGCCGGGCTACGAGGGCCGCTTCGCTGAAGCCGCTGAACTGCGGGCCCTGTACGACAGTGATCCCGAGGTGAAGCACGCGGTCGACGTTGCGAAGGGATTCGTCGACAAGCGGCGTCAGGATGGCATCCACGCTGCGGCCGTGGTGATCACTAAAGAGCCCGTGCTGGAGTACGTACCGGTCCAGCGCAAGTCCGGTCCCAACGGTTCGGTCGACGAGGCACCGATCGTCACCCAGTACGAAGCCACGGCGATCGAGAAGCTCGGCTTGTTGAAGATGGACTTCCTGGGTCTGCGCAACCTGGCGATCATCGAACGCGCCCTTGAGCACATCAAGCGCCGCCACGGGACCGAGGTCGACATCGACCACGTGCCACTGGACGATCCCAAGGTCTTCGACATGTTGAAGTTGGGAAATTCGATCGGGATCTTCCAGCTGGAAGGCGACAAGATGCGCCAACTGATGCGGAGGCTCGCTCCCACGAGTTTCGACGACATCGCGGCCTTGGTTGCTCTGTACCGACCTGGCCCGCTCAGTGAGAACGTGCACAACGACTACGCCGACCGCAAGAACGGTCGTCAAGTGGTTAGTTACGA
>Ga0307377_10001294_pt1 | contig 32325 bp, 53 predicted proteins | sample TR3MG_FD_202535 | JGI IMG/M metagenome (GOLD analysis project Ga0307377, IMG submission 202535) | Soil microbial communities from Risofladan, Vaasa, Finland - TR-3 | ecosystem: Environmental > Terrestrial > Soil > Coastal area > Acid sulfate soil | place: Finland: Risofladan, Vaasa | collected... | reverse complement strand
GTTTAACCGGGACACCACCAAAATACAATGATTCTGAAAAAGGAAAAATGGTAAGCAAGTACTGTCCTATTAAATACACTTTTACCATTGATGAAGCAACTGATTCAAAAATACTAAATGATTATCAAATAGTAGTACATGAATTAGAACTGTCAAAATTATTGACCTTAAAAAAAACCAAGAAACAAGGAGGTTTTTGGTGGACTTCAGAAAGAAAAGACTATGATTATGTTACTGGTAAATGTGGTGACGCACAATCAATGAAAGCCAAACAACTTGCAGCAATCATGAGAATGAGAGCTTTAATGGAATACACAACTAAAGAGGATTATGTGAAATCATTATTACCTAACTTAGGTAGTAAATGTATCATTTTTGCTAATACTCAAAAACAAGCAGATAAACTATCAAAACACAGCTACCATTCTGGGAACTCTAAAAATGAAGAAAACCTAAAGCTATTCTCAGATGGTAGAATTGATAGGCTGTCTTGTGTATTACAGTTAAGTGAAGGTGTTACTATCCCTAATTTAAAACAGGGTATCATTATGCATGCGTATGGCAATGAAAGAAAAACTGCTCAAAGAATTGGAAGACTACTTAGGTTAAATCCAACAGAAAAAGCAACATGTCACATCTTATGTTATAAAGATACTCAAGATCAATATTGGGTTCAAACAGCATTAAAAGATTTTGATCCTAGAAAAGTTAAATACTATAATCCTTTAAGTAAATGAAATGTATAAATTGTGACGGTGAAGGTACCGTTGAAGTAAAGGATTGTCATGACTATAGCAATGAATGTTGTGGTGGTTGTTATAAAGATGTAATGTGTGATGATTGCCAGGGAACCGGCAATGTTTATTTAGAAGATGAAGAAGATGAAGAAGATTTATCATGAAAGTAATTTGCATAGATGACACAAAGCTTCCACAAGGAGCATCAGTTAAAGAGGGCGTGGAGTATTACGTTATCATACAATATATTAATGTTATGAATCAAAGGGTTTATATTATTAAAGATATTATTAATGAAGGTATTACTCAATTTGGTTTGCATTGGATTGGTTATAAGGCTGAAAGATTTGTTTCTCTTCAAATAAAAGAGATTGAGGTTTATGATGAACAAGAAATGTATATTTAAAAAAAAATAACAACATATAAATTATGAGTAGCATTAACATGCAATGGGGAATAAGAAAAAGAGATGGTAAATCTTTTTTACACATCGGAAGTTGGTTTTCATGCAGTGAGTATTTTAAAGACCGCAATGTGGACATAGATAGGGTGGCAATGAATAACCATCCTATTTATCAGATTGAAGAAATAGATGGAGAGTAATGGTAAGATTTAAAAAAGAAATAATATGATTAAATTATTAATAATTACCTGTTGTGAAGTAATAATGGGGAATAGAGGTAATATTAGTTACTCATATGAAGTTGGGTATGTTGATAATGCAAAAAACTATACTATTACATTATACACAACAAAAAAATATGAAGTGGGTGATGAAGTAGGTTTTTTGGAAGATTATATAAAAATAAACCAAAGTGATAGCACTTAAATGACTTCAGGAGTCACTATAATGATACAAAAGATAAAAGAATAATAAAAAATAAAATAATATTATGGGAAAAATGAAAGAAATATTTATGGAAATGATTGAGCATGAATACCATCGTGATCATTATGCATATTTAGAAAATTTAAACAAACAGCGTTGTGAAGAGTTTGATTATGTAAATGAACAGTCTTGTCCTAATTGTCATAATTATAAACTTCATAGAAATAAAACTGAAGCCGCGTGTGATGCATGCGGTCAAGAATTTATTTATGTAGAAAATACTTTAAGATTTAAATAATGCAAACACAAATTATAATATCAGATCCTGGAGATAAACAAGAAGGTTATTCTTTATTTATTTATATATGAAAGATAGTTTATTTGTCCAATGTACTGTCAAAGATGGTGCATTGGAGTTTCCTATCAAAGCGGTGGGTAATAAGTATCAAAAGTTTATTAATAATTTACCTGACGGAGCTAAATTAGAAATATTTATTGGTGTTAGTGGTGATAAAGGGAGTAATCCTCAGTTGGCCAGACTGCATGCAATGATTAGAGAGATAGCTCAAGAGATAGGTTACACTTTTGAAGAAGCTAAACTAGTAGTAAAAAGAAAAGCAGGACTCTGCTTTACAAAAAATAAAGAAGAATACTGCAAGTCTTTTGGGCAATGTGATAAAGATGAACTAAACCTGGCTATTCAAGCCTGTATAGAAATTGGTGATTTTAGTGGAATGCAATTAAGATAATTAACTTGCAACTGTCATTTTACTTTGAAGATCCTTTAACTTCTCGGTTATATCTTCTTTTTTTTGTATCATAGTAGCAAGTTCTTTTAACTCATCAATAGTAGCTGTAGTTTCTGTTTTTTTAGCTAAACCTTGCTCATTTGCAAGATATTTAAATAACTGCAAAAGTGAAAATATAGTATAAATATTAGCTTGTTCTTCGGTAAGATTCACCTCTATTTTGTCTTCTTCAGTTTTATTAAAGGTTTTACCAAATTTAGTAAAAAGTTCTGGTAATTTTTCAGTACCCTCTGAATATTCCAATATCATATTTGTTACAATTCTTTGAAGTCCTGGAATGTATGCTGTTGATACTTCTATGTTTTTTATGATATCCTTAAAATCATATGTATCAAATGTTTGTAATTTAGTCTTTTCAGTTTTCATGTTTAATTAATTTTATTGGGCAAATATACAATTAAAAATAAAAAAAAAATGCATTCAAACATAAATAAATTTAAAAATCAGATAAAAACTGATTCAGAAACATCAGGATGGGATGCAATAATTAATCCTTTTGTAGATAGTAAGTCATTTGATAATGTCTTTAATTTCTTAGAATCAGCTGTTAGCAATGGTCAAAGATTTACACCACCATTCAAAGATGTATTTAATGCATTTAAAGAGTGCAAATATGATAACATTAAAGTTGTTATAGTGGGACAAGATCCATATCCTCAGTTAGGATCAGCAGATGGTTTAGCATTCAGTTGTTCAAAAAAAGGAACAGCGGAAAAGTCTTTACAATATATAAACAAGGCCATAGAAACAAATCATATTGATCTTAGATGTTGGGCAAACCAAGGCGTATTGCTTATTAATACAGCATTTACTGTTGAGGTTAATAAGATTGGTTCACATTATAACTTATGGAAACCGTTTACCACCCATATATTCAGTAGTCTTAACAAGCATAAAAAAGATACAATCTTTATATTAATGGGAAAAAAAGCTGAAGAATGGGAAACATTATTACCTGATTGTAAAATACTTAAATGTTCACACCCAGCGTCAGCTGCATATAAAGGTGGTGAATGGGACCACAATGATGTGTTTAATAAGGCAAATTTAGAACTAAAAAAACAAGATAAACCTTTGATTATATGGTAAATTTTGTTTATTTTTGTTATTCTTTTTTTTAATAATATACTTAACAATCAAACACTTAAAATAAAAAAAAATATGTGGGAACTATTTCAGATAATGCTGAAAAACAATTTAACACCAAATCAAGTGCTGTTATTATTTGGGATAAAGCAAGGAGTTGCTTTGCCTCAAGTAACAACTGATGATAAATTAGACTTAGAAAAATTGGGTTTTTTAATCTTGGAGAATGGTAAATATACAATGAGTGCTGAAGCCAAAAGCTTGATAGTACATTTAGATAATTATTTTACAAAAGCAAAGAAGAAAACAGATGCTCAGTTAATGGGTAAAAATTTTGTTGATAAAATAAATGCCTATAGAGAAGTGTTTCCTAATATAAAACTTCCCAGTGGTAAACCATCTAGAGTAAATGTAAAAATGTTATCAGAATCATTTAGATGGTTCTTTGAAACATATGAATATGTATGGGAAGATGTCATAAATGCTACTAAAATGTATGTAAATGAGTATAGGGATGCAGAGTATATGTATATGCAAACTAGTCAATATTTTATTTGCAAACAAGATAAGCATAAAGTTAAATCATCTACATTAGCAGATTATTGTGACATGATTAGAGATGGTATAGAAACAGAATTCAAACACTTTAAAGAAAACGTAATATAATGAAAACAGGAATTGCAATCACAATAATTTATGCTGCTATAGTAGCAGCATTATTAGTAGGAGAAGTTAAATGCATTATCAAAGCTGTCCAATGTAATTGGGAACCAATAGGTAAAGCTGAGATCTTTTATACTGCAGCAAGTATAACAGGATTTGGAGCAATAGTAGGTTATATTGACATACAAGATAAATAAATTATGAGACCAGAAAAAGTAAATGAAGCACTTGACAAATTAAATCTTATTATAGAAGATTTTATAATGTTAAGAGATGGTGCTTGGGAACCTGATGAAAAATCATGTAATGCAAGTATAGACAATGTTCAAGATGTAATAAATATCATAGAAAATGAGTAAACCAACAGAATCATGGATAGGTCAATATGCTGCTTTTAATGATGCATTGAAGTATATGCATGCTAGATCAGTAGGTGAAGAAAAGTCTATTTATACACCATGGCCAAAATTTAATGATGCTACAACTGATGGTTTAGAATGGAATACATTAACTGTTGTTGGTGGAAGACCTGGTTCAGGTAAAACACTTATTAAAGATCAAATCATAAGAGAATCTTTTGCTTTAAATCCCAATGATGATTTTAGAGTATTAGAATTTCAATATGAGATGGTTGGTAGAACCTCAGCAATTAGAGAATTTTCATCAGTCACTGGTAAAACTTATAAAGAGTTATGTAGTGCAGGAAGTTTAGTTACTGCTGATGTACTTAATACTTGTCATCAGTATGCTAAACAAAGAGTTAAGCATCCTGTAGATATTGTTAGTACCCCAATGACTGTAAATCAAATGCGTGAGCAAATTGATATGTATATGCATCAACATAAAGGCAAGAAGACTATTATTACTTTAGATCACACAATGTTAGTAAAAAGAGCACCTTATCAAAATAATTCATTAGATATGTTATTTGAATTAGGTGAGTTCTTTACACAATGTAAGCGTGATTATCCTTGTTTATTTATTGCATTATCACAACTCAATAGAAATATTGATAATCCTGAAAGAGCAATAGATGGTAAGTATGGTAATTATATTCTTGAATCAGATATATTTGGTTCAGATGCAATGCTACAACATGCTGATACCTTAATTGGTATTAACAGACCGGCAAAGCAAAAAATTAGATTTTATGGCCCAGATAGATATATCATTGAAGATGATAAAACTATAGTATTACATTTTCTTAAAGCAAGAAATGGTGACACTAGAATGAGTTTCTTTAAAGCTAAGTTTGAATCAATGCAGATTGAAGAAATGCCAACACCTGGAGTTCAAGAAAGAAGATAAATAATATGATAAATACTAAAAATTTAAATAAAACAAAAAATATGGCAATAACACCTGATGAACGTAAAACCAAGGTAAATGCATTAAGAGAAGAGCATGAAGATTACTTCCAAACCAATGGGATAATCAATGCATTATACATTCCTAAGATGGCTTACAGGCCAACTGGCAAAGATGAATTATATGTTAGTTTCTTCCCAAGTGAATTTGAGAAGAATGAAGACATCTATACTGAATTTGTAAGTATAAATTATGATACAGAGGATCCAAAAAGAACTCTATATCTTCATAAACACAATCCTCATTGGAAGGAAGAGTATGAATTAATTGAATCAAGTACTGGATTTATTAGACACATAATCCCGGTTAATGAATTAAAGATCATAAATGATGTAACAAATAGAGGTAAACTTATCCATGACTTTGCTAATCCAGATCTACCAGATCCTGATAAGAAAGAAGTACCAGGTTTAGTTGAAGCTTTAGTTGAAATTAATAAGACACTTAAATCAATTCAATTAACATTAAATAGTATCCTTAATAAATAAATAAATATGGCACAAAGTGTATTAATCATTGCTGACTCAGGTACAGGCAAATCAACATCAATCAGACATCTAAATCCTGATGAAACTTTTGTAATCAACATTGCAAATAAACCACTACCTTTTAAAGGTTGGAAAGGAATGTATACTGCAATTTCAAAAGACAATCCAAAAGGTAATTTAGCATCATCATCTTCTGCAGCAGGAGTTATTAAAGCTATTTTACATGTTAATGAAAAAATGCCGCACATCAAAACATTAGTTGTAGATGATTGGCAGTATATGAGTTCTTTTGAATATTTTGATAGAGCTAATGAAAAAGGTTATGAAAAATTTACACAAATTGCAGCAAACTTAGCTCAAGTAGCTAAACTACCTAAAGATTTGAGAGATGATCTAACTGTATTCTTTTTGACACACTCAGAAGATTCAACTGATATTAATGGGAATAGAAAAATTAAGGCAAAAACAATTGGTAAAATGATTGATAATGCATTAACTTTGGAAGGTCTATTTTCCATTGTCTTATTTGGTAAAGTAAGTAAAAATGATGATGGTGAACTTATCTATGGTTTTGATACACAAAACAATGGAGAGAACACATGTAAATCACCCCAAGGAATGTTTGAGGACATCTTTATCCCAAACAATTTGCAATTTGTAAAAGATTGCATCAAAAAATATGAAGAATAATAAATAAAAATCAATTAATTAAAAAAAAACTATGTTAAGTACTAAAGGAATGTCAGCCGCTTCAGGCAAAGAAAAACCAGTAATTGGGACGGGAAACCACAAAGTAAAAATCAATTCAATTAGTTTTGATAAAACCCCTTATGATGAAAATTCATACAACATTATGTTGCATGTAGAATCAGAGCCAGTAACGGGAGATTTTCAAGGATTTTTGAAAGATATGAATAATCCTAATGGACCGCGTTATAAAGGTCAAGTGGGTAGAGTAAGATATTCACCATATCCATATAAAGACACTGTATTACCCAACGGTAAAGAAATCAGCAGAGATACAGAAGTACAAAGAGCAATGATATTTTTAGCTGAAGCTTTAGATAAAAGAACAGAATTAGATAATATTGAAGCTAATACAATTGAAGATTTCATGGCAAAGTGTAATACATTACTATCTGGCCCTGAATATGTAAATGTTTGCCTTGGTGCCCGTGAATGGGAAAATGCTGAGGGATATGTGAATAATGATCTTTACTTACCTAAAATTAGTAAAGACGGTGTTTCTATAGAAGCATTGAATGTTGAAAATTCTAAGTTGTTAATTTTTGACAGCAATAATGTTAATCATTTGAGAAAAGTAGAGAAAAAAAATTCACCTACAACAGATAAATTTGAACCTAGTTCAGCTGCTTCTGGTGATGATTTTGATTTATAATAACTAACATAACTGTGGGGCTGGCTGTAATATGCCAGTCCCATTTTTATTTATATTCTCAATATGTTTAACACAAAAAATTTAGTATTAGAAGAAACAGATGTTCCAAGCTATTGGGTGTTTCAATATTATTTAAACTTATCAAAACCCCTAACGGGTCAGGATGTGAAGATTAAATCAATCTTTAACCCTAATGACAAAACTCCTAGCTTTTGTGTATACGTAGATAAATCTATAGGTATGTATAAGTTTAAGGATTTTTCAACTGGTAAAAACGGTAACAAAATAGACTTAGTTAAACTTATGTTTGATTTGGAATATAGAGATGCCGTTAGAAAAATAGTAGAAGATTACAACTCTTATGTTAAAACAACTGATTTTGAACAAGTATCTTTTAAAGTTCAGGCAAAATGGGAAATTGATTTTGTCAATACAAGACAATGGACTGAAAATGATGGTAGATATTGGTTAAATTTTAGAATAGGGTCTAACCTATTAAAAGAATATAATGTAAAACCTATTGAGTATTACAATTTAATTAAACAAGAAGAAGGTGAAGTTAGAAAATTAAAAATTGAAGGACATTCTATTTATGGATATTTTGATAAAAATGATGAGTTGTATAAAATATATCAACCATTAAGTAAACACAAATTCCACAAAGTAAAATCATACCTTCAAGGATTTGATCAATTAACTTACACTCAACCTTATTTAGTAATTTGTTCATCATTGAAAGATGTCTTATGTCTTAAAAGTATTGGTTATAACATTGAAGTATTAGCACCAGACAGTGAAAATACAATAATTAAGCCCCATGTTATTGAGCACTTAAAAAAGAAGTATAAAAAAATAATCACATTCTTTGACAATGATACTGCAGGTAGTTTAGCAATTGATAAGTATAAGACCTTATATAATCTAGATGGCTTTGCATTACCTTTGTCTAAAGATATTAGTGATTCTATGCGTGAACATGGTTTTGATATTGTACATCAAACATTAAAGCCTTTACTTAAAGAAATTTTAAACAGATAAAAAAATGAAATGGTTCATACCGGGCTCAGTCCCAAGTAGTAAAAATGGTAGAAGATGGACCGGCAAGTATTTTATAGCAAGTAAAACTGTTGTAAATTATAGAAAAATAGCTAAAGATTATTATGCGCAGTATGCAGAAGAGTTTAAAGCTGAGTTGGCCAAACATCAACAACCCGTAAGTATTCAATTTACATTTATCAGAGGCAGTAAACACAAGTTTGATTATATTAATCCCGCGCAGACAGTGCAAGATGATATGGTTACATTTGGTTGGATTGAAGATGATAATGCTGATTGTATATTACCTGTATTTGTAGAATACAAATATGATAAACTTAACCCTGGAGTAATTATAGAAATTTTACCAGATGGCAAGAATAACAGCTAAAGAGTTTTTCTCATTACGTGAGATGTTTATGGGTCTAGATGAAGACTTTGAATTAGCTTTAGAAAACTACAAAAATTTAAATTTTAATGACAAACCTGTTTTAGACTTATTATTTACTAAATCAATGTTGTTTGATAAAAGAAAACGTTTTGTAAAAGCTATTGATAAAAGTTATACATCTGAAGAATTGATTGGTAAAAACATTAACTCTGTAGTAAAACAGTTTGGAGACTATGTTATTTACAAAAAAATATTATTAAAAATATTAGTTCCAGAAAAATGATAAATATACAAGATGGTGTTGCAAGAACCACCAAAACTTTAATTTTAGATGAGCCCTTTTATGGGCTTTTTTTAATTGGTATAAATAAACAATTCAGTGACCGTATACCTACAGCAGGTGTAAGTAAACATGGAATTGGAATGCAGTTAACAATTAACCCTAATTTCTTCACTGAGCTAAGTGAATTACATAGAGTTGGATTGATTAAGCATGAATTATTACACATAGCATTTGGACATTTATTAATGAGAGATCTTTATCCTGATCACAAGTTATTTAACATAGCTGCAGATCTAGAGATTAATCAATATATTAGTTCAAACATGTTACCAGACGGTGGATTATTACTAAGTAGTTTTCCTGAATTAAATCTTCCTATAAAAGCAGGAACAAAAGTCTATTACAATTTATTAGAACAAGCCAAAGAAGATGGAACATCTCCTTCATTAGATTCATTAATGGATCAAATGGATGGTGAATCAGAGTATTGCCATTCTACATGGGAGGAGTTTGATGATTTATCTGAAGCTGATAAAAAACTTGTTCAAAAACAAATAGACCATCAGTTAAAAGAAGCTGCTGAACAAACTCAAAAAAAACAAGGAAATGTTCCCGGTGAGTTAAGTGAATTGATTGCAAAGTTATTTCACATTGAGCCAGCTAAATTTGATTGGAAAGCTTACTTGAGAAGATTTGTTGGAAACTCATCTGTAGTATACACTAAAAAGCTGAGACGTAAATACAATAAAAGATATGCTGAAAACCCAGGATTGAAGATTAAATTTAAAAATCACATCCTTGTTGGTATTGATACATCTGGATCTGTAAATACTAAAGAGCTTAAAGAGTTTTATAATGAGTTATGTCACATGAGTAAAACAGGACACAAAATTACTGTTGCGCAGTGTGATACATCACTTAGAACTGTAGAAGAGTTTAATCCAAAAAAAGATTGGGCCATACACGGTAGAGGTGGAACAAGTTTCCAACCTGTAATTGACCACTATAATGAAAAAAAGTGTTATACAGCACTTATATACTTGACAGATGGTGAGGCTTATACTCCATCAGGTTGTCCAAACAATGCCTTATGGGTATTGAGTAGTATATCCACTATGAATGATGAACTTCCTGGTAAGGTTATTAAACTAAACTAATTATGGGAAGATATTATAATGGAGATATTGAAGGCAAGTTTGTCTTTGGTTCTCAAAGTAGTGCTGCTGCAGATAGATTTGGTGTAACAGGACAAACACCAGGTTACTTAGAGTATTATTATGATGAAACTAATTTGGATGACCTGGAAACAGAACTTAAGGAAATAGAAAATTCATTTAAAGAATATAAAATTCCTTTATTAGCTTATTATGATTTATTTGGTGTAAATGATGATGTTGAAATAACATTTGAAGAATATATCAAAAAAGGTAATCTTAAAGCTATGGATAATAAAAAACAAAGTGATTTTAATGACTATAGAATAGGTAGAAAAATTCTTGATTGTATCAAGGAATATGGAGAATGTAGTTTTACCGCTGAATGTTGTCCAGATCCTAAGAATTATAAATAAAAAAACAATTAAAAAAAATGGCACAAGTAAATTTAAATGTAACTGAGTTAAAAGGATTTGTAAATCACATAATTACAAACAACAGATTTTTGCAAGAACAAGGTAAGAATTCTGTATCAGTAGAGGTAGTTGGTGAGTCAGGTATTGGTAAAACATCTACCATTGTTGAACTGGCAAAGGAAAATGATTTAAACTTTGTAAAGTTAAACCTAGCACAGATAGAAGAGTTGGGTGATCTAGTGGGTTTTCCTGTTAGACAATTCCAAATGTATAAAGAGACAAGAGTTTCAGAACCAAAAATAGATGATTTATCCTATACTGCAGCACAAAGAACAGCTGCATCATCAGACATTGCTAAAATACAAGCACCAGTGACTAAAAAAGTTGGTTTATGGGTTGATGAACTTGCTGTACAAGAGTATCTAAAAAATGGATACAAAATGACAGGTAAGAACAGGATGTCTTATTGTCCACCGGAGTGGATTGCTGATAAAAAAGAAGGTGGTATACTTCTTTTAGACGATTGGAACCGCGCAGATACCCGCTTCATCCAGGCAGTAATGGAGTTAATAGATAGACAAACCTATATCTCTTGGACTTTACCAAAAGATTGGCATATTATATTAACAGCAAACCCAGATAATGGTGAGTATATGGTAAATTCAGTAGATGCTGCACAAAAGACCAGATATGTTACAGCAAACCTTAAGTTTGATGTTAATGTATGGGCGCAATGGGCAGAAGAAGCAGGTATTGACTCAAGATGTATCAACTTCTTGTTGTTACACCCGGAGTTAGTTACACTAGAAACAAATGCAAGATCTATCACAACATTTTTCAATGCTATATCTAGTTTTGATAATTTTGAAGATAACTTATCATTAATCCAAATGATTGGTGAAGGTTCTGTAGGAGATGCTTTTGCTTCTATGTTTACTACATTTATTAATAATAAACTGGACAAACTGGTAACACCTAAAGATTTGTTAACTCATGATAATGAATCATATATCTTAGGTGAGCTAAGAGGTTGTATTGGTAAAGATGATACATACCGCGCAGACATTGCTGCTACATTAGCAACAAGGTTAGCTAACTACTCAGTTGTTTACAGTAAAGAAAACACTGTAAACCAAAAAGTTACTGATAGATTAATTGCACTTTGTACTAAAGACTATTTTACTAGTGATCTTAAGTATTTAATTGTACGTACAATCTTTAGTGGTAACAAACAGAAGTTTAACAAAATGATGATGAATCCTGATATCATCAAAATGACAATGAAATAAAATGGCAAGTAAATCAGTTTATCAATCATATGATACTGGTGCTTTGAATCATTTTGGATTAGATAGTGCCCCATATTATGGGGTGCTGTCATCCAATCTGGTAGAAGAAGTATTAGTCACTCAAGATGAAACAACATTTGAACAAATAAAAAATATATTAACGGACAGTACTGAAGATAGTACAACTTTTAAAACTAAAAAGAAAGCTTTTGTTTTGCCCAAGTGTAGTATTTCATTAGACAGAATTAAATATGCTTTAAAAGAACACGGTATAACTGTAACCAATGATTATAAGTTAGCTGATTTAATTATTACCCATGATGATATCTATGAAAGATTTGAAAGTGGAGAAAATATTAAGTCAACTATATTAATGTCTAAGTTATGGAACTATCAAACTCTTGAAGAAACAAATGGTGAAGTCTTAGCTGTAGATGCTTATGCGGGAGATGTAATTTATGATGGTAATTTAGCTAGCAAAGTAAGATATTATAATTGTACTACAGGTGACTCATTATATGATGAATGGATGATTACTGGTATGGCTGTTAATCTTGCTCATAAAATTGATGCAGGATTAGTTGGAACAATTGATGCAGATACAGTAATTTATGAATCAGCTAATAAACAAATTTTAGATGAAACATTATTAGAAGATCTGCAAAAGTATTTAAGATCTCCTAATGATGAAGATAGGGCCATAGCCGCAAAAGTTATTCCTACAATTAATTACTTACAAAATTATCATTTATTATGGCAGTTTGCTCAAAATGCAGAACATTATATGTATCACTTTAATAGAGACAAAGATGTACAGTATTGGTTAAAACAATCTAACTTCATTAGATTCTCTAGAAAGAGTGCGCATGATATGATTCTTTGGTTAGAAAAAAATGAAAAGCTTGATTCAGTTAGTTTTAAGTATTTAGAACCAACTGTAAGAAAAGAAATCTATATTACCAACAGAGACTTGTATGTATTTAAAGTGCAAGTAAAACCAGAATATTTAAAATATTTAAAATAAAATGAAAAAAAAACATTATATATTAGACATAACCGTTTCAGCTGAAAATTCAATCTGGTCAAACGGAAAGCAAAGATTGGGTATTGGATCTTTTACTTTAAAAGAAAATGGTTATTACTTTGGTAGATCTAAAAACTGGTATCCTGATGAAGATGAGCTTGATTTATTAGGTATAATTACTTCAGATAAAGCAATTGATTTGCAAGATAAAAAAATATACAGATATCCAAATTTAGAATTACCCAGACAAAAAGTAGATTTGCTTAAAACAAAATTTAATGTGAAAATCATTAGAGATGCTGAATTAGCAGATATCCACATTGTGTCAGATAAATTAATTACAAATTTGCTAACACTTGATTGGGGTAAATCATTGAAGTATGTTCAAATGTTTGAAATATTTAAAACTTTGAAAGAAAATGATGATTTAACTGAGACTGGTTTAGATAAATGCAGAGAAATTCTATCTACAGTAGAAGAAGATGCATATGTACGCATTCAAGTTGCTACAGATTTCAGGTCTACATCATCTATAGCAGATGATATTAATAATAAAATCTCAGATTTTGATCATGATGGTTCTAGAGATATGGTTGTCAGACATGATAATGTAGCTTTATATGATTACTTGTGTAATACAACAGCATTGATTGTAAAGGATGTTGAAATCAATAAGATTATATCAGAAGATTTAGCTGTAATAAGTGAAGATCAATTTGATCAGGTATCTAAAATGATTCAAAGTGAAGACAAAGACAATAGAACTTTAGCTGTAGAAATGTTGGCTAATTGTAATGTTGAAGAATCTTTTGACATAGTTAGTTATTTATTCTTTTGGTATTATGATTGGTTCAAAGACACCAGCAACTGGAATAGCATCAATCTAAAAACACTACGTAAAAGACTTGATAAGTTTTCTGGTAGTAAAGACAACAACCGTCAGTGGGCTTATGATAAGTATGTACAGTTATTAGAAGAAGAAAATAAATTAACAGATTTTATTGTTAAAAAAACAATTCAAAAGATGTATGATTCTGTAATTAAAAACACATTTGGTTGTAAAAACAATGTATTTTCAATAGACATTGATTCCATATACTTAGTAGACAAATATAAAAACTCAATAATAGAAAAAAAAGAATGTATAGAGATTTAATAAAAGAAGAAAAGTTTTATGTAAATAAAAACTTCAAGTTTAGTTATTCCTCATTGAATAAACTATTGTTTTCACCATCCTTGTTTTACAAGGATTATATTTTAGAAGACCGTGAGATTAAAACTGATAAGCATTTAGTTGAAGGTAAATTGATTCACTGCCTTTTATTTGAGGAAAATAAGCTTAATGATAAGTTTAACATTTTACCCGGTAAGCTTCCGGCAGATAGTAATATCAAAGTATTGAATGCATTGTATAACATCACAAGTAACCGTGAGTCAACTTTATTAAGTCAAGAACCTACATTTCAACAAGAAATATTACAGGTATTGATTGATCAAAACTTATACCAGTCACTTAAGTTAGATGACGCTAGGTTAGAGAAGATTCAAAATGCAGACAATGAGTCTTATTGGGATTATTTAAAAAATAGTAGCAAAGATGCTGTTGATGGAGATACTCTAGCAAAATGCAGAGATCAAGCTGAGAACATTAAAAGCAATAAAGATGTAATGTCTTTGTTTGAAGATGTTCAAACTGATTTTGAGTTAGATCCCGTTGAAACACATACAGAGAAATACTTAACATCTGATTTATTAGACAAACCTTTTGGCCTTCATGGTTATTTGGATTACTACAAAATTAATCACTCTACAAAAGAAGTAACAATTTGTGATCTCAAGACAACAGGTAAAACTATTTCAGACTTCAAAGAAACCATTGATTTTTATAATTATTGGTTACAAGCAGCTATATATTGCAAATTAGTTTTTGCAAATTTGTCTGAAAATGAACAAGAGTATAATATTTTGTTTAAATTTGTTGTAGTAGATAAGTACAAACAAGTATATGTTTTTGATGTAACAGATGAAACATTGAACGGTTGGGCTAGTGCATTAGAAGATGTTATTGAAAGAGCTAGTTATCATTATACAAAAAAAAATTACTCATTACCTTATGATTTCCTTTTGGGAAATGTTAAATTATAAGTATGAAGGGTGTATACACTGATTATTTTCAAAAAAGTAAAGTATTTCTTTATCCTTTGCTGAGGTTTAAATCCGGTTTATTATTTGTTCCCACGCAGACTTATGTCTGCTGGGAGCATTTAATTACAAAAGATGAAAATAAGTTTTTGTGTGAGTACAATGTAGGTATAAACGAAAAGTTTGAATTGTTTTGCAATTCATATCTTAAAAAGCACCCGTTGTTTTATGAATATGTACAGCTTGATGAAAATAAACATTTATTTATTTTTGACTTTAACCAATACAAATCAGATTTTAAAAGATTTCTTGATGGTAAGTATTCTAAGTTTAGTTTAGATACAAAAATCACAATTTTAGACTTTTTTGGAAATAAAGGTAACATTTCAGAATACATAAGTTTGTTTTTATCTCCTGATTCAGCACATGAACTTTATGCAAAGGCCCTAAATGTTTCATTAGAACAAATTGAAGATGTTTTTGAAGTTTGTAGTATCCCAGATTTAAAGAAAGAAACTCTTTACTTTAAAAAAAATGAACTATTTTGTAAAAAAATTAAAAATAGTTCTGTATCTTTGAAAAATTAAAATTAACAATATGTCACAAACAATTGGGCAAAACATGATGTTGGTAACATCTAGTTTTAGAAATGCCAAATCTTTCACCTTGATTCCAGTGAGCAATGACTCACCATATGTTGAAGCTATGTATGACCCAGCGTCAGGCATTTTAGCTGTTATTAGTAAAGTGATGAAACAATCTTATCACATGGTTGCAAAACTAGATGAAGATGGTCAACCAATGAGATTAAAGAATCCTAATCCTCAAACTGGTAAAACAGTTAAAGAAGAAAGAAGATTAGTTGATACCTTTTCTGAGTTCTATTTATCTGATGCTTTGGATATTGAACAATTCATTCATTTGTTTGCTATTAATGCTGCAACTTTTGATTATAAAGCATTTTTTGTTGAATTGAAAGAAACAAAAAAATCCAATATCATATTGCAAGCATAATTTAATAAGTCATTAATTTAAGAAAAAAGATGTATTAACTTATGTCTTTTTTTTTGCTTAAAAAATAAAACATGCTAGAAAAAGCAATAAATTATTTAAAAATGTATGAGTAAAAAACACTGGGTCCACGACTATGAAACCCTTCAAAATTGTTTTACAGGTGTATTTGAAGATTATAAGACCATGGAAACAAAAGTCTTTGTTATTCATGACCTGCAAAATGATTTAGATAAGTTTGTAAGTTTTTTAAATACAAATATAGCCAATAAAGAATGGCATATATCTTATAATGGTTTAGCTTTTGATGCTCAAATAACACATTTTATATTAGATAATCATAATGATTGGTTAGATTTTACGGGTTGTGAAATTGCAAGTATTATTTATAAATGTGCACAAAAAGCTATACAAAAAAGCAATAAAAAAGAATTTGCTGATTATCCTCAATGGAAAATGTCAATTGGTCAAATAGATATCTTTAAAATGCATCACTGGGATAACCCGGCCAAGCGTTCTAGTTTAAAATGGATCCAATATAGCATGGATTGGGATAACATTCTTGAAATGCCTATTCACCATGAATCAGCAATAACTACAAGAGAGGAAATTGATACAATATTAGAATACTGTATTAATGATGTAAGGTCAACTAAGGAAATATATAACAGATCAAAATCACAGATAGGATTAAGAAAAGAATTGACTAAAAGATATGGTATTAATTTATTTAGTGCATCTGAACCAAGAATCAGCAAAGAGCTGTTTGGATATTATTTATCTGAAAAACTAAATATTCCTAAAAAAGAATTAAAGAATATGAGGACCCATAGAGATATCATAAAAATCAAAGATATCATTCTACCTTATATCAACTTTAGTTCTGTTGAGTTTAGTACTTTACTACAAAGATTTAAGGCATTAGAAATAAATGGAAAGAATCTTAAAGGTAGTTTTAAGTACAGTTTGAACTATAAAGATGTTAAAACTGACTTTGGTTTAGGTGGTGTGCATGGTGCAAGAAAAAAAGGTGTTTATGAAAGCACTGAAGATATGATTATAATGTCTTCAGATGTTACCAGTTTTTATCCTAATCTTGCAATCAGAAATAAATGGTCTCCGGGACACTTTCCTGTTGATGCATTTTGTGATCAATATGAATGGTTCTTTGAAGAGCGTAAGAAGATCCCTAAGAGCAATCCAATGAACTATGTATACAAGATTATACTTAACTCTACTTTTGGTCTTAGCAATGATGAAAACAGCTTTTTTTATGATCCTGAGTTGTGTATGAAGATTACAATTAATGGCCAGTTAACTTTAATGATGCTTTATGAGCAAATCATGGAAAGAATTCCCGGTGCAGTAGCATTATTACATAATACAGATGGTGTTGAGACATTAATACCCAGAAAGTACTATGATGAGTATATGCTTATTTGTAAAGAATGGGAAGAAACCACCAATTTGTCTTTAGAACATGATCAATACCAAAAATTGGTACTTGGAGATGTAAACAATTACATTGGTATCAATGACTACAAAGAAGTTGACATTACTAAATGGAGAGCAATTAAACAATCTGATCCACATTATTTATTTAAAGTAGAAAATGATAAGTTTAGTTATGCTGCTGTAAAATTAAAAGGTAGATTTGATTTTCATAATCTGCAGTTGCATAAAAACAAATCAAAGTTGGTTATACCAAAAGCAATTTATCAGTATTTTGTACACAATGTTCTTCCTGAAGAATACTTGGAACAAAACAAAAATATACTTGATTATTGTATTGGTAGTAAGTCAAATGGAGATTGGAAATGTGTGGCCAGATCAATCAAGCAAGGTGCCTTTGTAGAAGATGAGCTTCAAAAAATTAATAGATATTATATATCTAAGACTGGAGTTAAGATTATAAAGGTAAACAGAGTTGATAAAAGAGAAATACAACTGGAGGCTGGTAAATGGATACAAGCAATCTTTAACAAAATGAAGATGGAACCCAAATGGGAAACATACAATATTGATAAAGGTTATTATATCCAGGCCATTGAGAATGAAATAAATAACATTCTAACTGTATCATCAAATCAATTGAGATTATTTTAAGATTATGAATAAAGCACTGGATAAAAAAATAGAAGATGTTATGACCAGCATATATACTGAATTGTATGCTGTGTCAGAACCATCTGTAAGTTGGAATTATTTACTTGAATCTGCTGAATTAAATGAGCAAGGTCAAAAAATTATCCCATATATGGAAATAAGAAAAAAATTAAAAGAAGGTTCTTCAGGTAGAAGTTTGTCTAAAGAATATAATATGAGTGAAGGAATGATTTCATTAATAAAAAATAATAAATACTGGATATGATACTAGGAATAAACGGAAAAATAGGCTCAGGTAAAGACACAGTTGGTAAAATTATTCAACATCTTACATCAGAATGGGAAGATGAAGAATTTCAAGACACAGACATGCTTGATGTAAGAAGTAATTGGGAAATCAAAAAGTTTGCGGGCAAACTAAAACAAATTGCTTCAATCCTTACAGGTATCCCTGTAGAAAACTTTGAAGACCAAGAATTTAAAAAACTTGACATGTCTCCTGAATGGGGTATGACATACAGAGAGTTTTTACAAAAGCTTGGTACAGAAGCAATGCGTGAAGGATTACATACAAATGTATGGGTGAATGCTTTGATGGCTGACTATATTACAGAATCATTTAGGTCTGATAAAAAAACTAACTGGATTATTACAGACGTGAGATTTCCTAATGAAATGGAAGCTATTGTAGAGAAAGGTGGAATTACTATTAGAGTGGTTAGACCCGGAACTGTAGTTGGAGAACATCCTAGTGAAACAAGTTTATATAGTGCAGAATTTGACTATACAATAGTAAATGATTCTACAATAGAAGAACTTGTAAAAAAAGTTAGAGACATTCTTGTACTAGAAAAACTGATATGAACTCATATAAATTAAATGGAATAGCCGGACATGCTTGTAGGGCAGCTATATGTGAATCTTTAAAAATCAGACATGTTGATATTTACGAAGCACTTTGGAGACCTTATCAATTAAAAGAAAAGAAAAAAAAACATGGATTATTTTGAATTAGAAGCCGTTGTAGAACAATGGGCCGCAGACAAAGGTATTTTAGAGAAAGCCACACCAATGGCTCAAGCACTAAAAACATTAGAAGAATGTACAGAATTATGTACAGCTATCAACAAAAATGATAGACCTGAGATTATTGATGCTATTGGGGACATTATGGTTACATTGATTATTCAAGCAAAAATGCAAGGATTAACCTTGGAGGAATGCCTTGAGTCAGCATACAATGTGATTAGTAAAAGAACTGGTAAAATGATTGATGGACAATTTGTAAAAAACAGTTAAATTGTTAAATGCATTAATATAAAAAATTATGAATATATTTAAAAGAACAAAAAAATACACAGAAAAAGATTTAATATCTTTTGGAAATCACTTACTATCTAATGATAGATATCACAGCTTTAAAAAGACTAAAAGTTCTATTCCTTTAAGAGAAAGATTATCTAAAGTACATCAGTCTGATATAACTAATTGGAAAGATTTATGAAAATAGTAACATATTTTTTGTTTATCTAAATATTCATTGTATATTTACACCTTAAAAGTTTAAAACATGGGTTATAACAAACCAAAAGAAACAACTAGGAATTACCTAGAAAACGCAGCCTTACCAAATTACGGTAAAAGTTATACAGTTATATCACACAAACAAGTGATAGATAACACAAAACAACTCCTGGAAGATAGTGGTTTTATTATCCAAAAGGAATTATATAGAGCAAATATGAATGCCAATGTAGCACAAGGCATATATCATATCTTACCAATCAACACTGTTGATCCTACTATTATGGAGGAAAAAGAGTTAGGGATGATGTTTGCCTGGACAAATTCTTATGATAAGAGCACACGTTTTCAATGCGCAATAGGTGCATATGTCACGGTTTGCTATAATGGTATGGTGGCCGGTGATATGATGAACTTTAAAAGAAAGCACACGGGTTCTGCTGATCATGATATTAGAATGCAAATTTCTAATCAGATCAAGAATGGTGAGAAGTATTACAAACGCATCCTTAATGATAGAGATGCAATGAGAAATACTAAATTATCATTACAAGAGCAAGCTGAGATTGCGGGAAGGCTTTACATTAATGAAGATGTTCTTGATGCATCACAAATGTCTTGTGTAAAAGCTGAGTTAAAAAAACCAACATATGATTATCAATGTGATCAGGAAAATGCTTGGACATTTTATAACCACGTTACACATGCATTGAAAAAAGCTCATCCAAGAGATTGGTTATCTGATAGTCAAAACTTTCATGATTTTATGACGGCTAAAGTTTTATCAAAAATGAACATTACAATGAATGATACATTAGATTTATCCAATTTTGATACAACTAAAGACGCAAGTTTAGATATTACCATGCAAGAATGGAATGAACATGCTGTTGAAATTGATGAAGATGTCACACCTTCAAGGTTAGTACAGGATGCTTATTTAATGAAAGATTAATTATGTTGATTTTGTTAGCGGCTATATTTGCATTTATATGCTTTTATTTGTGCATAACAAATGATCCTAATAATCATGGGTAAACCAACAGGGGGTGAGTAAAATCATCCCCTTTACCTTTTAAAAGATGAGTATAACAACAGAAGAAAAAGCAAAAGAAATTTTTATTAAACTGGGAGAGTCTGATGGAAAAAAACATATATTACAATGTTTATATCTAGTAGATTTAGATTTTAAACTATCTGAACACTGGAATGAAATTTTGAATGCTTTTTATATATTAACTAAAAAACAAAAATAAAACTATGAAAAAAACTACAATATATGTACCATTATATCAATCTAAGTTAACTATAATATTAGACAAAAACTTGTCATATATAGAAAAAAAATATGGGACAACATCTTTGTCTGATTATGGAGCAGTTACAATGCGGGTTCCCAATAAGTTTGGTGAGTATGTTATGGCTTTTGAATATACAGACGGGACAATAATAGCCCACGAAACAGTGCATTTAAAGAACCATATCTATGAAGACTGCGGTATGGAATTAGATAAAGTTAATGATGAACCTGAAGCATATTTAATGGGTTGGTTATTTAAAGAAATAGAAACATTTTTAAAAAAAAATAAACAATAAAACCCATTAAAAAATTGGGTATAATAACTATTATATTAGCCATTATACCCAATTATAAAATGCGTTATATAACAGACAAAATTAACTGATTTGTGCGTTATAATAGTCATCACTCCTTTACAGGAATGGGGGTTCCTACAGGATAAGGAGCACCAACTTTAGCTGCTGTAATTGATTTCATTCCTGACTTAACAGGAACTGCTTTACGTAATGGTACAGCTGCTTCATTTAAGGGCCCATAGCATCTAGCTAATACAATACCTGTTGAGGTTGTATCAAACACTACTGCAGGCATACAAAACATATTACTTTCACTTGTAGATGCTGAATCAGTATTTATTATAAATGATCTATTAGTTGGAGGTAACAATTCCCATTGTTTACTTTCTGGATTGAATTGAGGAACGCTATCATTAGAATCAAAATACCAAAACAAAGACCATACAGTACTATCTGTTCCATCAGGTGTATTGAAATTGTTTCTTACATTAAAATCACCCCAAGTTCCACCGCTACCATACATAGCTAAGTTAGAAATTGAAGGACCATCTAATACAGGACAAATAGCACAACCCTCATCATAGGTTACACCCTGAATAACAATCTTCTTACCTGTTGGCACTGCACCAGATGCGCCACAAAAAGCAAACTTACCTTTGTGTATTCTTAATACACCATTTTCTTTTGCATCAACATCATCTTGTTGTTTTGCGCAGCTAAATAACATTGTAACTGTAACTAGTAATAATAATAGTTTTTTCATAATTAGTATTATTTTGTTTTTTTGTATGTTCCTTTTTTCATTTGTAATTTTTTTAATGTAGTAGGAACATCTTTTTTAGAAATAATTTTTGATTTACTACTTGTAACTCTAAATCCGGTTTTATCACCATCTCCTTCTACAGTTTTTAGTTTATAATTATTTATTCCTTTAGAATAACCTGTAGTATCAATTGATTGTGTTTTATATTCAAAAGGTTCAAGTAAACCACCTGCAGTAGTTCTTTTTTTAGTTGTTTTAAATATACCCATTCCAGGTCTAGTACCTTTTATAGTTTCAACACCTTGTTGTGCTCTATCCATTGAACCAGATGGTACAAAACTAGGATTAGGTGCAACTTTACTTTTCATTTTGTTAGGATTTAACTCATCACTTGTTCTTGACTGAGTGCTTCCACCTATTTGATATTTTTTCATATTATTTATATATAAAGTGCAGCTAAAGTTACCGAAGTAGTTGCTGTACAAGTTATTGTTATTAATCCCATTGTATCATTAAAGGCACCTGTTTCAAATGGACCTAAAAATCCTGATTGACCTGCAGGTAATACTAAACTTGCAGTTTGCTTAATAAGTTTCCCTAATACAGGATCTATGAATATAGTAACTACTGGTACTACATTTGCAGTTATAGTAACACCACTTCCATTCTTAACATGAAAATATTGTATGCCTGTATTAACAAGTTTGTCTCCGCCAACTGATGCTGCAGAGTAAGTAGGAATTAATCCTGACTGTAAAATTTTTTGTGCTACTATAGTTGCCATAATTATTTTTTATGTGAACAATAACCACTTTTAAAAGCTGGTGATTGAACAGGTTCTTTTGCTCTAGTACTAGATCTTGGAATGTTTATTCCATCCTTTGCTTTTTTAATACTCCTTAATGCTTGAACTTGATTCTTTTTTTGTTGAATAGCTGCGGGTATAGAAGTTGGATTATAATATCCATTTGTTGTTTCTCTTTGGTATTTTGCTCCTTGTATAGGAAAAGAAATACCTGTTTTTGGATTTTTCATTTTATTTTCTTTTAGTTATTACTTTTTTAACTGTCCTTTTTCTAGGAGCTGACATAACACTTCCCCCATTAGCCAATGTTTGTAATCTTTTGGCTTCTATACTAGCTGCTTTTTTAACATCTCTCATTAAAGATGTATTATTTTTAATTTCTTCAGCTCTTTGTAAGGTGCTCAATGCAGATTGAATTTGCCATTTGCGTTCTTCTGCTTTACTTTCTTTATTTATCATAATTTTCATTTTTATTGGTTGTTATTTAAATTTTCTGAATTTTTTTTACCCCAAATTTTATCTATAGAAGCTAGTCCCAAACATCCAAATGCCAACATTGCAACTGCATTAATTAATACGGGAGACGGGTCTATTGTTTTTGGAGTAAATTGATTTACAATAAGTGTAAAAGACAAACAAAGACCTGATATAATACCAACAAATCTTTTTGATGAAGGAACACCCCTTTCATCTTCAAGTAAACCTTTAATCCAATTTGTTTTTTTCTTATTTTCCATAATTATGGTATTAAAGTACTTTGAATACCACCACTATTGCTTACAGTTACTTCCCATAAACTACCATCAGGTGCGGTTAATACAACTTTTGATGCATGATTTAATGTAACTTCTGTTCCGGATTCACTTATTGATACACCCGTACCCATTAATGATTTAAAGTTAAGTGTCTCACCAGTTTTACTAGCATACAAACCCGTACCTGTACCCAAGTTACTTGCTAAATTAGGTTCACCAGTACTTGTAAACTCAACATAGTTATTATCAATTGATTCATTAATAGTTAAGTTTGTACTTAATGACTTCAAAGATCTGAAATAATTTGTACAAACATTAGTTATTGGATCAATAATTTGTTCTTTAAATACTTGACCCGTTCCTGCTGCCGGTGTAGTTGGAGAATTTTCATTATCACAAAATGCTGGAGCAATCTTAAGATCTTTAATTTTAATTAATTTGACTGATTTATAAGGTATTGGTGAAGCAACACCAGTCATATCAGGTTGCTCATTTACACCAAGCACAATAACATCATCCGGGTTTGCGGCTTTAGTAAAAACCCCGCGTCTGATTAAACTTAGTATGTCAGTTAAAATATTCATAGTTATTATTTTTTAGATGAACCAGAATAAACCCAACCACCCATTTTATATGCTTGTTTTTTTGTTGAACCATCAGCATTAGACACATATCTCACAGCATTACCACCCTGTCTCATTTTTTTAATCATAGACCCCAGCATAGCATCATTTATTTCTCCTCCTTTTTTGCATAAAAGTTTTACTTTTTGTTTAGAAATTTTACTTTGTTGTAAACCTTGAGTTTTCATAGTTTTTTTCAATAATTTAAAGTAAGTGTAATAAAAAATAAATATACCCTTATTGTTTTATAATTATATTCTTCATTTATATCCATATAGTCCCAACCAAAAGCAAGCCTATTGTGAGGCCAATGAAACGCTATTTCTAATTCCCAATTATTCATTTTCCTTGCCCTTTATATGATTTTTTATAATTTTTTGATGTTTTTGACTTAGACATTTTTGCTTTAGAGTGTACACCCGGTCTACTTACTTTTTTAGTAGGTTTGAAATTTGTTAGTTGTGTTTTTGCTGCCATTAGTTTAAAATAATTTATATTCTACAAGTACTCCATATCGGTTATTAATATTTGGTATCCCTATATACTGAACACCAAAATTTACTTTTTTATATTCTAAAAGTAACCGTCCCGTAAACATGGGTATATTAAATGTAAAATTAGAACTTTGAATACCCGTATAACCATGAAATTGTGGTTTAGGCTTTATGTTTCTATATTCATTTAAAACACTCATATAATTTTTTTGTTCTTTAATAATAGCATCTTTTATTGTTATGGTATTTTCTAATTTTACAACTATTTTTTCAAAATTAGCAATTCTTTTATCTTGCTCTTTTGAAGTAATTTTTAAAAAGTCATATTTAACTAAATCAGTTACTACTGCTCTAGCTTGTCTTTCAGAAAGAATAACAACAGAATCTTTACTTTGGGTAATGTTCTGTGAAATAGCTTTGAAGACCACTAATAGGAAGGGAATCAATAATGCGTATTTTTTCATATTCTTTTTGTTTGATTATTTTAATTTTAGTTATTATAAGAGTATCAATAGTTTTTAAACTATCAACACTTTTTAATTCAGCACTTGCTTTTTTTTCTAAATCTTTAATTTTAGCTTCTAAAACATATGCCTTATTAAGCATTTCATTTTTTTTATGTTGATATGTAAACAAAGATATCAGCCAAATTATAATTAATATACTACCCAGCCATTGTTCTTTAAAAAACTTATATGATTTACATAAATCAACCATAATTATTTTTGTGATTTTACTTTAGCTTTTGGTTTGTAATATTTTTTTTTAGGTTTGCTAGGGATACCTTTAACAGCATCAACAACATCCTTGAGTTCTTCTTTTATTAATTGTTTCCTGTATTGAATTTCTTCTACAACTTCAATTGTTTTTTCATCAATCTCAGTTTTTGACCAGATCCAGTTCCATCCTTTCTCTAATGAGAAAGTCCATATTACATATAATACTTTTTTAAACATATTTTTACATTTTAGTTAATGATACTTACTAATAATATACACATTATAATTTGTATAGGCAAATATATAAAATTACCTTAAACATTCTTAAGTCTCTGATTCTCTTTCTCTAAGTACTCAACTTTAACGTGCAGCATGCTTACTTCTTTAGTAAGTGAGAGTATTTGATTTCTCATTAAGTCTTTTTCAATTGCACTATCAGTTAGTAATTGCTCAAGCCTTTTAACTCTATCTCTTAAATCATCTCTATACATATTTTGATCAGTTCTATCTTCACGTTCTAAATCAGTTCTTAACTTTATTTTTTTTTCATAAAATTTCCATGCTCCCGCAGAAAATAAAACAGTCATCATTGTGACTACTACTGTTGTTAAATTATCATATGATGTCATTGCTTCTTTTTTTTTGTTTTCTATAATATTTTGATGTCATTGATGTTAAGTTTAAAAAAGATATAATTAATGGTAAAAACCATAACCAATGAGAAGGATTGACCATTGTATCCCTAAATACAAACGCTAATAGTACAAAAATTGAAAATATAAATGAGGCGTAAGATAAAGTTTTTCTTACTTTAATTGGATGAGAGCAAGTTGCTTTGACCATAGCTAGACCCAATAAGATACTTGGGATTATGATAAATAAGTTACAAGAGAACTCAAAGCACCATATAACTGGTAGTATGATAAGCCAAATTATACCAATGAGAATTTCCATTGGTTCAGTATCATAGTAACTGAAAATATTAACTAATCTCTTTTTCATTATACATATATATATCTTATATTTGCCAAAGGTATTTTCCTGACTATATATAATATACAAAAATAATTTTACAAATTAACTTTTTAAACCAAAAAATTCATTATGAATAAAATTAACCCTTTAATCTTTAGAAACAGATTTAATATAGAGTTTCTACCAACAGAACCAATACTTGGTCTTAAACTTATTAATTGCCGAGTATTATGTGAAGATGATATTTACCGTCTTGTTTCAGGTATAGAAATAGGCTTTATTTTCTTTACATTTAGTTATGCAAATATGCATAATAATAGCTAAAAATTTAGTAAATTATATATACTCAAGTTCACTTAAGAACTTTAAAATTCAAAAAATTATTATGAACAAAAACATCTTTTTACCACGGGTAAATATTTTACCCTATGAATACCCATCTTTATTAGCATACAAAGATGCAATCAGACATTCTTATTGGATAGACACAGAATTTAATTTTACTGAAGATATTCAAGATTATAAAATCACAATAAGCAGTAAAGAAAGATCTGTAATTAAAAAAACAATGTTGTCAATTGCTCAAATTGAAGTCAATGTTAAAACCTTTTGGGCAGACATGTACAAAAGAATGCCAATCACTGAAATAGGTGATGTAGGTATGACATTTGCAGAATCAGAAGTAAGACACAAAGATGCATATGCAAGACTCTTAAGAATATTAGGTTTAGAGAAAGAGTTTGAAACTGTTATTAATGTGCCGGCCATTGCAGGTAGAATTCAATATTTAAAAAAGTATCTAGATGGAACCCGTAGCAAAGACAATAAAATGTATACTAAATCTGTATTATTATTTTCATTGTTTATTGAGCATGTCAGCTTATTTAGTCAGTTTCTTATTATGATGTCTTTTAACAAAGAGAAAAACTTATTTAAAGGTATTTCAAATGTGGTTGAAGCAACTTCAAAAGAAGAAGAGATCCATGGAAACTTTGGTGCTGAAATAATCAACATTATTAAAAAAGAAAATCCTGAATGGTTTGACAAAGAATTTGAAGATATTATTTATTCAGCTTGTATGAAAGCATATAATGCTGAGTGTGACATATTAAATTGGATTTTTGAGAAGGGTGAGTTAGAGTTTTTATCTAAAGCCACCATTGAGAATTTTATTAAAAACAGGTTTAACAATTCCCTTGAAAAAATAGGAATGAAAACCATATTCAATGTTGATGCTGAATTATTAGCTACAACAAAATGGTTTGATGTGGAAATTCTTTCAACTAAAGAAGGAGACTTCTTTTACAAAAAACAAATAGATTACAACAAAAAATCAAAAGCTATAACAGCTGATGACTTATTTTAAAACAAAAAAATATCAAAATGAAAATATGGCATATAAGTGATGCACAATTCTCAAATGGTTCTGTGGTTACTGATGGTAAGTTTGGTAAATTGAGCAGTAATGGAAATGTATTTGAAATTATATAAATAAATTAAATTAAAGAATGGAAAGAAAAAAGTATTATTGGCTTAATGAAGATAGCCGTACATTTTTATCAAGGGGTTATATTAATGAAACCCCTGAACAACGTATACATGATATTGCAGTAATAGCTGAGAAATATCTAAATATTCAAGGCTTTGCTAAAAAGTTTGAAGATTATATGGCCAGAGGTTTTTATAGTTTGTCCACCCCGGTGTGGATTAACTTTGGTAAACAAAAAGGTCTACCTATTAGTTGCTATGGTTCTAATGTAGATGACAATCTTGATAGTATATTAAATGCAGGCCGTGAAATTGGAATGATGTCTAAGTATGGGGGAGGAACTTCTGTATACTTAGGAAATATTAGATCAAGAGGTACAGCAATAACAACTGGCGGAACTGCAGATGGGCCCGTACATTATGCTAGAATTTATGATACAGTTGTTGATGTATGTAAACAATCAGAAGCAAGAAGAGGCGCATGTGCTGCATGGTTACCTGTTGAGCATTCAGATATACTTGAGTTCTTAGAAATAGGAGGAGAAGGAAATCCAATTCAAAATTTACAGTTTGGTATTACAGTTACTGATAAATGGATTGAAGAAATGAAAGCTGGTGATTCTGAAAAACGTAAAATATGGGCCAAGATACTTCAGAAAAGAAATGAGTTTGGTTTTCCATATATTATGTTTAAAGATAACACCAACAATAATTCTCCGTATAAGGAATTAGGACTTGACATTACGGCAAGTAATTTATGTTCAGAAATTCAGTTACCAACAGATTCATTTAATTCATTTGTATGTTGTTTAGGTAGTATTAATCTTTTGCACTGGAATGAAATTGTTGAAACAGATGCTATTGAAACTTATACTTTGTTTTTAAACGCGGTAATTGATGAGTTTATTAATAAATCTGTAGCAATGCCCGGAATGTCTAGGGCTCATAGTTTTGCAAAAGAACATAGAGCAATTGGGGTAGGCGTTCTTGGATGGCATTCATATTTACAATCTCAACTTATTGAGTTTGAATCAATGGAAGCTAAGTTTTTAAATTCACAAATTTTTAAAATACTTAAAGATAGAACTGAAGCTGCCTCAAGAGAACTATGTGAAATTGGTAATGTAAAGTCAATTAGACCGGGGTATGCTAATACCACATTAATTGCAATTGCTCCAACTAAAAGTAGTTCATTTATACATGGTCAGGTGAGTATGGGAATTGAGCCAATCAAATCTAATTACTTTATTAAAGATTTGGCTAAGTCTAAGACCATCTATAAGAATCCTTTCTTAGAATGTGAATTAGATAAATATGATATGAATAATGATAAAACCTGGGACAGTATTTTAAAGAAGGACGGATCAGTTCAACATTTAGATTTTCCTACTAAAGCAGTATTTAAATCATTTATTGAGATCAGCCCCAAAGAGATTATCATCCAAGCGGGTCAAAGACAAAAGTTTATTGATCAATCTCAGTCATTAAACATTATGATTCACCCGTCTGTACCGGCTAAAGATATTAATCAGTTATATTTATTTGCACATGAAACAGGAGTTAAAACTCTTTACTATCAGTTTAGTCAGAGTTCAGCACAAGCATTCTCAAGAAATATTCTTGAATGTGCAAGTTGTGAAGGATAAAAAATCAACCTGTAGGTTTATTTAATGTATGTTAAAGCCATCACTAAGCCCTTTTTTAAGGTTTAATGATGGCTTTTCCATTCATTATATACTTCTCCATATAATTATAGCAAAATTGCATATCGCAATATGTATTTGCATATAATTACTTAATGTAAAAGTCTTGTGCTTTAATCATATTATCCCATTTTTGAATTGAATATAAAATAGGAACAACATCAGCCCAGTTTTTATACACTTTTAATTTACCTTTATTTGGTTTAGTTTGATATACATAATCTTTATCAGCATAGAATGCATCTTTACCTTTATATAAATAACCTAATGGTGTCATATAAGTTAATGATAAAGCTTCACCTAATTCACCCAATGTTCTTGTAGTTGCAATTGGAGATTTAAATAATGCATACTGTTGTTTTAAACCTTCGGGTAATGGTGTAAATAATACCATTTCTTTATAAGTTCTATCACCCTGAAGTCTTACAAGATTTTTTAATCTTTTTGTTAATTCTTCATCATCATCATCAGCGGAAAGTATACCCGATAGTAATGAATTTAATACAAGAACACTCATCATAATGCCCAGTTCAGCTGTTGTTCTATAAAAACCGCTAAGTTTATCTTCAGCTCTTTGATCTAGATTTCCACCTTCACCTGTAAAGCCATAAGCTTCTTTAAAGCTTTCATGATACTTAGTAGGATTAATACTGAAATTACCACGGACAATCTCACCTTTAGCATGATTTAAAAATTTAAAGAAAGATCTATATCTACCTTCAATCCATCCTAAATTTTGATCAAAGTATTCTCTTCTAAATCTAGATCTAATTGCAGGTGCAACCCACTTATGAAATTGTGTTGCTAAGTTTCCAAGAGTGTGTCCTTGAATAACCATTCTATCATCTTTTGCATAGTTACCGTGGATCTGCTTATTGACTGATTTTATTTGATTTGTTAAATCATATCTAAATTGATCAGTATATGGTTGCTCACTTCCATTTTTATTTACAATAGTATCATACCCTGGAATTAATTCATTTTTATGTGTTTGTGCATTATATTGAAATGCATCATAAAAAGATAATGTTTCACCAGTACTACTATTTTTTATTGTAATATCCATAAGCATGGCTATACCAACTTTACTTTGTACATTATATTCAGCAGCATCTTGCATTACATAACCCCATTCTTTAAATCTTGACCAAATAGATTTGCTATCAAACTCAGAAGTATTTTCACGGATATCTGAAGCTTCATCCATCATTCTAAACATGTCTACAAATGCTTCATATTTATTATTAGGTTTATCTGCATCATAATCAGATTTTTTTAATCCTGTTTTTCCTAATGTAGCAATATCAGCAAGATCAACTACAGCTGCACTTGTTCTTGTTAATAATCCAGAAATAGCTTGAATATTATATTCTTTAGATGCTCTAGCACCATTTTTTTTACTGAAATATCTGGCACCTAACAATTCAATATTATTGTTAATCCTACCCATAACATAGTTATTAAGGTTACCAAATGGGTTAAATGCTACATAAGCTAATGAAGACACGCCTATAAGTTCATCAGCAATTTTATCAATCATACCTTTTGTTGCAAGTTCATTGTCATAGTAAATCATTGACATGTATTTCTTAGCTCTTCTCAAAGCATTAGAATCAGAACCTTTAATTGTTCCTGCTTTTTTAAATTTACTATCAACTTTAGTTCCTGTAATTATTGCAGGATCTGCTGGAGTATAAGTTCTATTTTCAATAACTTTTACCATTGCAGTAAGAGTATCTTCAATTTCACCCATTACCTCATAATGTTCAGCCATAGCACTAAACTTAAGTAAGGCAGAAGTCATATCTTTATTAAGCTCACCTAATGAGGGTTGAGCTCTAAGTTGCGCTGCTGTACCATTAAGCAAAGCTAATTTTTTCTTATAAGCTTCAGGATTAATCAATCCTTTTTTCTTTTTATCTTTTAATGCCGTTATTTCTGTTTCAACATTAGCAAGATCTTCATCAACTCTTACTTTACCCGTATAGAATATAGGAAGTGAATTTACAAAGTTACCTTGTTCATCAAGTAAAACATTTTTCTGTGTTGCTGTTTCTTGAGTAAAATTCTTAATAGATCTAACAGTACCAGCAAACATTTTTGATACAATGTTTGGTTTATCTTTTAGACTATCTAAAATATTATTTTTAACAATAGGAACGCGTCCTGCCATTTGATCTTTAATGCCTTGCGGTAGTTTATTTAATAATTCAGTTTGATATTTTACAAACATGTTATAGAAGTTTCTTTGAGCAATAGTTAATGCATCTGTTTTATTAGGATCCATCAATGCTTTATACTTTTCACTACGCATGTCTTGACCAGATCCTGATATTTCTCTTGCTACTCTATATTGAACTTTTGGAAAACGTGCACTTTTTTCTTTTTCAACTGCACCTGTTGGTTCACCATTAACTTTTATAGCGTGAGTATATTTACTAAAGTTATAATACCTAGCTTCATAAACTGCATAATCTTTATCTGATATTCTAGGCTTTCTATACCAAGTACCGTATTGTTTATTTTTAGAAGGCACCCAATATTCATACTTATTTCTAGCTTTTTTAAACTCATCAGTATATCTATGATATTCACCATCAATTAATCTTCCATCTGCATCTACCGATTCAGCTTTAAAAAACTTACTAAA
>Ga0307377_10001293_pt1 | contig 32326 bp, 33 predicted proteins | sample TR3MG_FD_202535 | JGI IMG/M metagenome (GOLD analysis project Ga0307377, IMG submission 202535) | Soil microbial communities from Risofladan, Vaasa, Finland - TR-3 | ecosystem: Environmental > Terrestrial > Soil > Coastal area > Acid sulfate soil | place: Finland: Risofladan, Vaasa | collected... | reverse complement strand
CTACTGGATCAGGAACACAAGGAACACAGGGTATACAGGGTATTCAAGGAAGACAAGGTGTTCAAGGAAGACAAGGAACTCAAGGTATTCAAGGTATACAAGGAATGTTAGATGTAAGTTCCTGGACATTTTTACCAAATGGAAATAATTTAGATTTGGTATGGGGCAGCACTCATTTATTTAGATTTACAACAGATGGAAGTTTATTAGCACTTGGAGATATAACAGCAAAAGCAACTATAGCATAAAATGGCATTAGGAACAACAAATATAAACTTAGAAGTAGTTAGAGAATATGTAGGTGAAGATACACATAATTTGGGAACGTTGTGTAGAAGTGCATCAGTTAATATTTGGAGTAGGTATAAGCCTGTGATTGGAAATTGGCCTGCAGCCACTACCGGTGATTATGGATTAAATTTAGCAACGCCCGTAGGTTCCCTCGTATCATCATATCCAACTGGAGAATGGGAACGAAGTTTGCCTAATAATACATATAGACTTGGAGATTTTGCTGGATTTGATGCATCTGCAAATCCTTTTTGCTATGTTTCACAAGCTCAAACTGCAGATGTAAATTTAATTGCAAGTGATGCCGCAACTTTTATAATAAATGTCAATGGAAACTATATAGGTATAAATTCAAGTGATTACAGTACATATGCTTTTGATACATATTTTCCAGGAATAAGATTAAATTATGGCGCGGGATATACATCATATGCATATCTTACGATTGAGACATCAGTAGGTGCCGGATTTAACACAGAAATAGTATTTGGATTAGATACTGCCCCTTTTACTGGATGGCAAGGAGTTTATTACTGGGATGCATTTTTAGTAGATGCTTGCATATCAACTGCAGTTATAAATCCCGGAGAACCTGAATATGATCAGCCATGTGTGAAATGTCCATCATCATATATATGGGGTGTTGGGAGTAGATTAAATAGAGGCAGTTTTACAGTTACAGAAGTTGCAACAGTATCAATAGTCGATGTTTCAGTATATACTGAAAATGGTGGTGGAGATTGGTATGATCCAGATGAAGATCCAGGAACCATAACAGTTAGCGATTCAAGAGCACGTTGGTATATACAAATTGCTTCTACGACCGGTTCTAATGTTTCATTAAGTGATATGTGGTTCTCGATGACCCCTGCTTTAGATACTGGTGATGTACCGACATCATTTCAACTTACAACGAATCAGGAATCCGCAACAGTAGCAACTCCGGCCGGAGTTACACTATCCTTTTTAGCTATTAATACATGGGCAAATACCGGCGGAGTTATGTCAGGGCCATTAGGACCTACACAAATAACATTTAGAATTAGACAAAACGGAACAAGCGGATTGTCAGTATGGACAGGAGCTCTTACAGCCCAAGTACTAGCATAAAGATAAAAATTAAAAATTAAATAAAATATGGCAAATGTAAATTCATTCTCAGAAACAGTAGATCAACTTGTAAATCAGGTTAATATAACTTTAGAAAATGTTGTGAAAGTAAATGAAAGTTTAACAACACAAGATGATACTGTTACATTGTCTGTTGAACAAATGGATCCTATTACAGGAGATGCATCTATAGTAACATATTCGATGCCCTCGTATAATACTGTTATTAATAAAGTTAATGCAATATCTCAAACTGTTGATACATTTGTAAGAGGCGAAGGTGTTGTATTATTAAATGATGGAACTTATAGAAAAATATCTACCACTCCAGTTGCTATATCACCTGCTCAAATAACTAACGTTCCACCCCCTTCAAAATTTACAACAAGAAATAATTGGTTTTTTGAAAATATGATGTTTCCACAACTTATTGTATCTTTTAATCTTAAAAATAAAATAGATGATAGATCTGATAGAGTAGTTGTTAAAAGAATTATTTTTAATAATACTGATGATGAAGAAACGCAATGGTTTTTATCAAATATAGTTGGAACTGAAAGAACTTATTATGAAACATTGGTATATCTTACAGAACAAGGTAAACAATACTGGGAAGATGAAGATGTTCAAGATCTTCCATTATTAGTTGAACCTTATAGTGGTTATTTTGTAATATTAGATAAAAGAACTATTTCATCTAAAGAATGGTTTTATCTCGATACAATGAATTATGGTGTAACTTCAGATGAACCTGTTATTAAAGATCATCAATTAGCAATTGGAAGTTTTTTAAGATATGGAAATTCAATATGGAAAATTAATGATATTAATATATCTGAAAAAAGAGTTCAATTAATTCCACATGTTGGAATGGATCATCCGACAATTAATAATACATTTGAAATATATAATGCTCCATTTTCATCTAAAGTTTTAAACATTCCAATAGGATATAATGAGTGCGATATTATATTTCTTAAAGGTGTAAACGAAGATTTTAATATAATAGGTGATGACTGGAGTTATGGCATTCCTTTTTATACAAATAATTTAGTTATCAGTGGAGGAAATTCAACATTAGCTACATACTATTCACAATATGTTGCAGATTTTGGAAAACAATTAGAAGGACAAGCAAAAGAAAATTTTATTCCTGCATATTTTGGAACTGCACCTAATACGCCGGTTATTGCAACTACTGATTTCGCGGTTAATCAAATAAATACACAAATTAATGCAACATTAGATGTAGATTCTATTAAAAATACACAAACACAAATAGAATCAACAAAAACTATTATCAATAGTCTTAAAACAACTATATCACAACAAAAAGCTCAATTAGTTGAATTAACTGATGTTGCTCAACGTTCAGACCTTAATTCAAAGATTTCAGCTAATATAAGTGATTTATCAAAAAGAACTATAGAATATCAATCTTTAGTTAGATCTCTTGCAACAGTTGCATATGAAAATTCAGCAGTAACAACAGATCCAAAATATAGAATTAGAGGATTTTTCTCAATTCCAGAACCTATATCAGCACAAGAAATAATACAATTTGAATATTCTTATAGATATCTTAAATTAGATAATACAGGAACTTCATTAAATACGTATGAACATACCGATCCATCTTCAGGTCAAGTAATGAGAGGTACCTTTACAGATTGGATTTCAGTTTTAACAGCAGTTAGAGAAAGGGTTTTTGATGCATCAGCAAATGTATACAAATGGGTTACACAAAATGTAGCAGATGGTGATGTTAATAATATAAATCAGGTAGACATTCCTATTCAAAAAGGAGAAAAAGTTGAAGTTAAAATAAGATCAATTTCAGAAGCAGGTTGGCCCCTAAATCCTTTAAAATCAGGTTGGTCTAATGCAATTATAATGGAATTTCCGGCAAACCTTGAATCATCAAATCAAATTGCAAATATATTATCGGATTCAATTGCTGAAGAACAAACAATTAAACTTAATGAAACTTTAGCATCCGCAGGAGTAACTACTCACCTTGATGATAGTGTACCAAATCCAAATTCAGGAAGCGGAACATATTTTAAACACCAAGCAGAATTTATAGCAATTGATCTTCCTATAAAAACTGAAACTGATGTTATAATATCTGAAAGTACAGTTGATCTTCAAAGTGCCTTTGAAAATATGTCTAATAATGTATACGTTACAATTTCAAAACCGGCGGGAGTATCAGGTGATTATATTAATCAAGTAACTATTACACTACAAGATTTAATGCAAATATTTATTAATAACGATCCTTCTGCATATAGAATGGCAACACTGTGGAGATAATTTTAAAATATGAAACAATTTAATAATAAAGCAATATTAACTACAAAAAATCCAGAAGCATTTTTGAATTTTACTTTCGATATAAACGGAAGTGAATATTGGATTATACCAGATTGTAGCATAACAAATGATTTTTTATACGTAAATGGCTTAGATATAAATGATTATTCGCCATCTATAGGTTATGCACTAAAATTAGATGCTACAAATAATATTGCATCTTTTCACGTTTATAGTAATATTAATTATAATTTTGATGCAAATATCAATTTCACCTTTTATAATACATATAATATATCATCAGGTACCAGCGATGTATCGACCCACGATGTATCTATTTTAAATAGACCATATATTTTAAGTGCAGGCGCTATAAATAATTATAACAATAACGAGGTATTAGTTGATGATGAAGCTTCATATTTAATTTTAAGAACAAATCCTAAATTTACTGGTAATATTAAAATACGAGTAAATGAGGATAATAAAATATATTTAGATACTTTTCAAATTTCAGATACTTTATCAAATAGAAGATTTCGTAAACAACAAGTATCCGGGAATAGTGTTTTATCTAGTGATGTGAGAAATGTATTTTCATCTCTTCCACAAGGAGAAATATTTAAAATGGATAAAGATACGTTTTATTCAACAGCAATTCCCAAAACAGAATATAAAGATCAATATAATACTGCATATAATTATGGTGCTCGTTTAATAAAAGATGAATTATATTCTGAAGATAATGGTATTCTTGCTCCATTATGGATAAATTCTAAATTACCAGATTATTTTGCAGTGTTTAGATTAAGTGGTGTTTATAACCAAGAAACTTATACCGATAGAGGGTCATTGGTAAATTTAGCATTTAAATATTTAGAAGAAAGTAACATTGCCAAAACTTGGAGTTTAAAACCAGATGCTCCTTTAGGACAATATTTATTAACACACTTAAATGATACAATAAAATACCAGGCTCCTGTGTTTTTATCTTTATCTGATCCTGATGCAAATGAATCTGATCCTAATACATGGCATGGTATTGCTGTTGATAAAGGAGTGGTAACAGGCAGATCAGAAACTACATACTTTTTTGACCAAAATGCAAATAATTATACATCACTTAATGCATTCGTATCTCAAGGTTTTGAAAGAAATAATTTATTATGTTCGAATTTATTAAATTTAGAATATGTTTTTAGTGATGAAGATGTAAGTTTATATTCAATGCATAGATATTTTGGTTTGTATTTAACTGAAAATGTTTTATATAATATTGCGTATTATTCAGATGTTTCTGGATATTTACCAAGTATAATATCATTAGATGGAAAAGATAGTAGCGTATTTTTTAATTCAACAATATTCGATTCCAGTGGAAATATTGCTACTGATTATAAAAATAGAATTTTTGTTTTAAATGATGGTGAAACTCTCACAAGAATAACTAATGTTAATCAAGTTAATGGGGCTCAATTAAATGATTATGCAAGTAGTCCTTATAAAAATATATTTAGTGCTACAATTGAAAAAACAAACATTAATCCTTTCATTACTATAACACTAAATGCTAAATTAGAACAGGGGGAACATTTACGAATAATCAATTCAACTCAACAAATAATATGGGAAGTATACGGTGTTTCTGCATCAAGTTATCCTTGCGAAAAATATTGTACAGTTTCAGAAAATCTTGGTTTTTATACAGTTTATAGAACATATTTTGATGTAGATGGTGATCTATATGATCAAATATTAGAAATAGAACAAGCTTTTGATAGATTTGGTGATTATGATGGAACTTATTTTAGAGCTGGATTACATGGAAGCGACTGGGTATCAATTATTCTTAATGATGATGCTGTATTAACTGATGTTTGGTCATTTCAAAGAATAACTGCCTCAACCAGAAATATCTTTATGGATACTTCAACCGCTTTTAATAATGCGGGAGATGCTGATGCAATAACTTTCTTTGGAAGATTTACTCCAAATGCCAGTGATTTTGAAGTAGTAAGTTATGATGCAATTGATGGTCCAATAGATTTTGAATTATATGGAGATAGACAACGTATAACACTAAATCTTTTTGATAGAGGTTCCTATAATTTATATTCATTTGATTCTATTCAAAATATAGTTGATAAAATTGAAGAACCTACACTTTATCAAGATACTACAACATGGTATAGAAAAATATTAGGATTTGATGTATCTAATAACACCTATCAATATGTGAAAGATCCCTTACATATGACTGATAAGGTATTAATAATGACAGAAGCAGATATTAACACATATAAAAGTAGTTTTAATGCGTACAGTATACACAAATTAAATATATCATTAATGGGAATAAATCCTGTTAAAGATATAGATTATACAGTATATGATGTATCACTTGGATTTAATAGTGAATATCTATATAAAAGAAGTGATGATATTAGTACATATTATATTTCATTAGGAGTTAGCACTGGATACACCCTAGATATCCCAGGGTCATACGTAATACAATCAGGTATAGGAACCTTAACACAAAATGCGGTTTCTAGAAACTATGATGTTTCAACAATATTTAATACATTTGACACAAGTATTCGTATAGATTCTAGTACAGCAACATTAATTACATATGCAGTACTTGATGGTACATATGATTATGAATCATATATTTCTACTGCTTCTAATCCTGAAGAATCAATTAATGATTATTATCTTTCAAATAGTTTACTTAAATATAGTTTAACAGCACCTTTAAATTCTAAATGGGTTGGGTTAGGTAGTGATTGTAGAAATAATCCCTTTAGATTAATTTTAAATGATACTGCTGTAGATATTAGTACCAATTTTATTCCTACGAGTAATAATTTTTCTCAAGAAGTTTCTTATCCGGTATTTAAATATTTAACTCCTGGAGCAAGAGCATGGGAATCTTATTTATTTTATGATATTAATGATGTAATATATGATGGTTCAACTTATTTAACATTTAAGGAAGCTATGTTTGCTTATCCTTATGTTGATTATTTTTCAAAATTAGTTTATTCAAATAATAATGTTAATAATAAAAAGGCTAGATCATCTATAGTTTATTATAATGGATATAAAAGTACTCTTGATACAATTATAACAGGAGTAAATTTATCTGTAAAGGTTGAAAATGCTGCTAAAAGTATTATAGATATTAAAGCCTATGATAGATATAGATTTTCTTTAATTTCAACTCCTTCAAAAAATAGAAATACTTACCATCCTATTGAAATTATTATAAATGAAAATACTCAAACTATTTTAATGATTTGGTATCAAGGAAATGATGAACTTAATTACAACAAAAGATATTCAACGTTTTTACCCGGAAAATCATTATTAGATGCTTCTAGTTATGGATTTGTTTCTGGTCGAAATCAAAAAACTTATTCATTTGTTAAAACACCATTTTTTGTTAATAATTCTATAATAGCAAAAGCTTTAGTTAATGTATATGATAATAATGCTACTTATGATTCAAGTACAGTTAGACCTTATGCTCAATTTAATAAAAGTATAAATAATATTAATTCTACGTGGAATGCATTTACAAATCGTAATTCTTTATCAGATCTTATATTTAATTTAGAAGAATCATATAATACATTTGCTCAATATGTAAATTATACATATATTCCAAATAATAATACTTGGGGAGATTATGTATTAAATTATGGATATAACTATAATACTAATAATAACTGGTATGCTTCTAGTACAACTAATATAGATACACTTAATTATTTATTATCACCTTCATATAGATATGTTATGACATATATTATTAGAGGTAGTGAAAGATACAGTAGTTATGATTTTGGAACAAGTCCAATAACAGTTTTTATTAATCCACCAAGAGAATATGGAAATGTTCAAACATATAATGGTTGGTTCAAACCTAAATTTAATTCTATTCTTGAGTTTAATGCTAATGAAGAATCTGAATTAATTAATGTTGTTGAAAGAGATTTTACTTTTAGTAATACAGATTTACGTTTATATAATAATATACCTCAATTATGGTACAACAAACTTGTTACAACAGTATCACAAGCAGATGTAGATACAGGAAAAGCAATATCACACTTAACAGATTTTAATGTATTTAAAACTTTATGGGATGCAAGATATTATATAAAAGATGGCTTATATGTTAATGGATATAATTCTCCAGATGAATTACCTTCATTCTTTGGTTCTAAATTAGTTAAATTGCCAGATGATATAATTGTAGGAAATTGGGATATTACAACTGCGGCAATAGAACAGACAACTACTTCAACTGTAATAAAATTTAATTTATCTCGGGCTATACTTAATATGTTTAAAACAAACGTTGAATTTACTAAAAACTGGACTGGATTAACTGGCACGGATAACATAAAAGATTCTTATATTAAAAATACTATTTTAACATATTATAATATAAGTCAATCAAAAATAAAGGTAGGATTTTATTATAAACCATATGATTCACAATTATTATATTTTACGTATGATGATAATTTTATTAGTGATGGAAAACAAAACTTTAATGGACAATTATTATATGAAAATGATGAATACATTTATAAGATAGTAATACCGAGAACAGGATATTACTCATATTTTGTTAACTTTACAATGACCGAAAAATAATAATATATATGAAATTTGAATATTCTCCGGGTTTAATAGGTTATGGTACACAGGGTGCAGATGGATCCGTGGGAAGTACAGGATTTGCTCTATATTTTACAGATCATGATTATCCAGGTGATTTAGCTTCGATTACTTATGCTTTAGAAAATAATTATGTATTATGGTCAACACAACCTGACACTCTTTTATCTAATGGAAAAGTTTATCAAAATGGTGAATTATTTCTTGATAAACAAGGAAATGTTTATGAAATAGATCTTGATCAAACTATAAATTTTGTTGATACAGGAATGAAATTAAGTTCTGTAGATTATTTTACAACAGATCCTGGCGCATTAATGTCTAATGGCTATCAAAGAGTTTATAATATATTTGCCGATATAATAGATGTTTCTGATATGAATGAAGTTGATACAAGATATATTATTGATACTATGTATTCAAAGGAACCTATAAATTATTTAAACGGAATTTCATCTATATATAGTATAGAACCAAAAAATTATGAACGTGTAGAATTTTCTAATATAGATTTTAATACAAATATACCTTTTACTGTTTATTCATCAGGCGAAATTATTGGAACTGATGATCATAAAGGATTTGCCATTATTAGAGATATTGATAATAACACATTTAGAATAGGAAATATAGATACAAGTAGTAATATAAGAGGTACAAATATTATATTTGATGTTTCTTCATTTAAAAAAAATAGTACACCTATATCATTAAACACTACTACATATGAAGTTTTATCAAATATTGAATTTGGATCAAATGCATTGTTTACTGGAGTTTTTGATAATGATCCATCATCATTTTTAGCAACTCCAACTAATACAACAACATTGGCTATAACATGGGATTTAGGCGGTTTTACTGATACAAGTATTAAAGGAGACTTACATTTTTATGAAAAAACTCCTGCTGGTATTTCATTTACAGATATGATATTTCACGATGTTTCTACATTAGGAACTATTACAATAACAGATTTATCTACTAATGGTCTTTATGGCTATCATATGAAAATTCTTAAAAATGGCTGGATACGAAATTCTATTTTAAAAGAAATTATAGCAAATGAAACACCGCCATCATTAAGTATTACATCTCCATCACCAGCATCATTTGATGTATCGGCCAATGAATTTGATAATACAGTAACTATTAATAGTAATGTAATTTGGGGTACTACAATAGGATATACAGCAGGTGGAACGGGTTGGATATATTGTGAACCAACTACAGGTGTTGCTGGTGGATCAGAAACTTTTGATGTAAGTGTTTATCAAAATACTTCTCAATCACAAAGAACTGGTTATATTGATGTAACTTCTAGTGCAATAACACAACGAATAAATATAACTCAAGATGCATCAGTAATAGTAACTAGTGATGTTACTGCTCAATTTGATTCAGCATCTAATCCAACTATAGTATTTAATAATTTAACAGATCAAACACTTAATATTACAATATATATGTATACTGATGCATCTGCATATTCAGAAGATACCCTTATGGCTATACAGGCATCAATATCTGCAAGATTACGAACAGCACTTCAAAAAATTGTATCTACCACTGAGGTTATTTCAAATGGTGATGGTTATCAATCAGATACAAGTACTGGAACTATTACATTTTATGGTATTACTGCCAGTAGTCATGATATAAATTTTGTTAAAGATTTTGCATGTGATATTATTGGTGTAAATCAACAATCAGCACATGTATACGCACAAATAACAAATGTATCAATAACTTCTGGTTCTGGTTCTGGATTAATAGGAACAAATTATAGATGGGGATCTAATTGTGCTGGAAATTATGTTATAAATCCAGATTAAATATATAAATAAAGAAACAATATGCCTGATAAATTTAGATATGCACCAGGAAGACCTGGTTATGGAACAAAAGGAAATGATGGATCTGCTGGACTACAAGGTTTTTCCATGTATTTTACCGATTATGATCCATTAACAGAAACCGCTTCTATTAATTTAGCGATTCAGAATAATTATGTGTTATGGTCAATATCTGCAACAACTGCTTTACCATCAAGTAGGGTTTATATCACAGGTGATTTATTTGTAGACACAGAAGGAAAAATTTATGAAATAAATGCAGAATTAAATACATTTACATATAAATTTGCAAGCATTAATACAACAGGTTATTTTACATCAGCAGAAATAGTTTCTGATACATATAATTATAATCGTTATTTTAATACTAACATTTCTCCAAAATATGTAATAGATAATGTATACGCAGATGGAGCAATAGCATATTATAATGTTCCAACTAATGTATATAACATTTTATCAAAAAATTATGCTCGTATAGAATATTCAAATGTAACACAAGGAAATTATAATCCATTTACTTTATTTTCTTCAGCAGAAACGGGTGGAACAGACGATCATAAAGCTTTAGCAATTGTTAGAGAAATAGATTCTAATACTTTTAGAATTGGAAATTTAGATAATACCGGAAATATACGAGATGTAAATCTTATATTTGACGTGTCATCATTGAAACACACAAAACAAGGAAAAAGTTTATTTAATATAGGATCACCTGATGGAGAAATTTTAACAAATTATGAAATAAATGCAAACGCACTATTCACCGGCGTGTTTAATATATCTCCTCCAGGTTTTTATGCCGGATATGGAGTAACAGATATATCAATTCGTTGGAGATTAATAGATTTTACTGCTGATCCTGATGTTAAAGCAGATTTATACTTTTTATTAAATGAACCGTATTCTGGGACAATAAGTTTAGCTACTGATGGGTCAGCATTTAGACCATACGTTTTTCATGATTGTGCATCATCTGGTGTATTACATTTTTCAGGATTACCAGAAACAACATCATATAAATATTATATGAATTTTTATAAAAATGGGTGGGAAAGACGTTCAAATATTAAGACTGTTGCAACAGGTGCAGCACCAACTATTGCGGTTTATCCATCGAGTGTAACTAATGATGCATCGGGTGCTCATACATTAGGATTCTGTGTAAGTTCTAATGTTATTTGGGAAGCAGTTATATATACAAATCCTGGTACATTCTTATCTGGTTTAGTAGCGTATGGAACTGCAGTCGCAGATTCTTCGTTAAGAATCAATCTTTCTGAAAATACTACAGAATTGTCAAGGGCAGGTGCATTAAGAGTTACACCTACTAATGGAGGAGTACCAATAACTGTTAATATTAGTCAAGCTGGTGCGGGTGGACAAATTGAACTTGATATGGTTCAAGCTTCAGGAGTTTGTAATGATGGATATCCTACTAAAGATTATACTATAAATGGCGAAGTAGATGTAACTGGACTTATCTCAAGTAATTCATATAGTATAAATTTCAATACAAATATTTATATAAATAATTTCTTCTATGAAGAAGAACAATCTGAATTTGGAGAAGTTGGATATGAGTATTGGAGTTATCTTTATGTTGGTGGAACCGTAGTAGATTCAAAACATGGAATTGGGACTACACAATCAAGTGCAATTACAAACCTTAATATATCAATGACCACTTCACCATCACCATCTTATACTAAAGTAGCATATGATTCAAGTGTAGGATATATGATTAAAATTAGTGCAGCGGCTAATCATACTGATTATCAAGCATCAAATATATTAACATTAATAGATGTATCTATAGCTGGAACTTACACAGCTTATAATATTAATAATGATAATGAAGATGCTATTATTCCTTGTGTATAAATTAATTAAAAATGGCAGAAGATAAAAAAATAGATTTTAAAAAAATATGGACCTTTATTAAAGGTAAAATATTTATAGCTATAGTAATAGCAGGACTAGTAGGATTTAATGCTATGCAATGTTCACGTATACAAGATCTTAAAAGACAACAAAGCATTAGTGAACAAAATATCATAGCATTAAATGATTCTCTTAAATATGAACGTACAAATTCCGGAGAACTTATAGTTTCTATTGCCGGTTATATTGCATCTGAAAAAGAACTTAAAACTTTAAACAAAAATTTATGGGAAAGAGTTAAAGCACAAGATGGAAAAATTATAACTCTTAATCGAGCAATAGTGCAATTAATTCAAGATACAACTGAATTAAGAAAATATTTGGTCGAAAAAGATAAATTAATTGAAAAACTTTTAAAAGTAGATGAAAATACATATGTTGCTCCTTGGAGTTTAACCTATAAATATGATTCAACTAATTTTGATATATTTACGGGTAAAACATATATAGGTGTAATAAATAAAGACCCTCTTGAATTAAAACATATTGATACTGAATTAACTAAAAGATTAACTCAAATAGATTTTACATGGGGGCAAAAAATAGAAAAAGATCAATTACGAATATACATTCAAAGTAATTATCCAGGATTTACAGTTGCACAAATGGAAGGTGTTTTAATAGATCCTAATACAATTCCATATGTAAAAGACTTAATGAAAAAGAGACATTGGTTTACGGGATTTGGAGTTGGGCCCACGTTTAATTTAGGATACGATTTTTTACATAATCAACCTGCAGCAATTATAGGTGTTGGTATTCACTATAACGTATATGAATGGTAAATAAAAATATAAAATAAAAATGGCTACAAACATTTCAAAATACATCCAGTTAAATGATTTCTTATTATTAGAATATCAATTCAATAGGGATGGGTCTTTAAGTACGTTAACGACCCCTTATATGGTTGTAACTGATTTAAGTACTAAGTATTTCTATGAAGGTGATAATGCACTTGGAGGAACAAACAACATTCTTCCATTAAATGCAATTCCTGTTAATACACAAAGAACATCATGGCTTTTAGATTCTTCAGCTGGATCTCCATCATATGCACAATATTGGGATTCTTCTACAGTTATTTCTACAACTTCATATCCATGTGATACACTTAAAGTTCATATTATTTCAGGTTATAATTTTGATGATATAGGAGGATTTTTATTACAAGTTAGAGCAATGGATGCTTCATTATTGGCCAAAAATGATTTAGCAAACTTTATATATGCAAAACAAACACAAACGCTTGGAAGTAATGTAGTTAAATTTGCACCTAATACTTTATTTTTAGGTAATAGATTTTATGATAAATATGTTGAATTTAGTATTCCATCTATTCAATCATTAGGAGCAGATGCGTTAAGTGCAAATATAGAAACAGTTCTTAATATAGCTAATCTTAGTGATGTTTATATAACTTATAGCACTATTAGCGATGAAATAATAAATAATCAGTTTGCACTTAATGAAATTACTAATGTTCAACTTCCAGTAACAAGTGTAGCCGATAATTTTAATTGTTATATTGCAGAATCTACTGAAGGTGATTTTATTGAATACTATGCAACATGGAATAATTTTATTATAGGAAATTATATTAATGACATAGAAACTGGAAGAATTAAACTATATACTTCAAATAATCCTAATGATAATTATTCAGAATTTACTGAGGCATATGGATCTGCTGCAAGAAAATGGGTAATTATACATGAAATAACTGTTTATGAACAATTAGCAGGTTTAACGGGAACTTCACTAATATCTCAAAAATATGCTTTTACCCAAGATGCTGATTATACACTACCAAATTTCTTTAGACCTATTCTTAGAAATGCTGATATTGATGCGTCATATACAATACAATATACTTGCAGACTTTTAAATAGAATGGATGGGACTCAAATAATTAGAAAAGCCAGTTTTGCTTCTTCAGATCCTAAAAAATATGGTTTACTTTTTACTAGATTAAATGTTGAAAACATAATTCCTTATAAAATTTTTAATAAACTTGATAACGAAAAGGCTAATATTATGGTTGGAAATCGTTTGGAAAAAACAAAATATATTAAAGTATTTTATGATACAACAAATGTTACATTAAATGAATTTAATGAAGTATTTCCTCAAGGAACTGGTCCATTATTTTTAAAGTCATTTGATTCTACTTATAAATTTAAATTTGAAAGAATAGATACAAATGGTGATAAAGTAAATGTTGATTTATCAGGAGCTTTTAACTATGCACTAGCGTTTAAACTTGCAAATAATAGTAAAATTGAAGTTGGACCAACTTATACTTCAAATATGAATACGGCTATTGGTGAAATAGAATTTAAATTATCTGAAGATCAACTTACAAAATTAAAATCACAAACAAATAATACATATTCTATAATTATTAAAAATCCTAATGGTACATCATATACATTTTATGAAGGAATATTTTATAATATTGAAGATCAATCGGGTATTATTGAAAATTATAAAAATAATTATACTATTACAGATTTACAAACAAGTGTAGCACAATTACAAGCAGAAGTTAATCGTTTAACTGATGAAAACGCAACATTACAAACATCATAGTGAAATTAGTTAAAGAACATACAACAATAAAAAATAAATTATAGACTATGCCATTAATGAATGCAAAATTAAACCAATATGCTATCTGGTTTCCAAAAGATTTTTTTTATCCGGAAATTAGAGAAAGATGGACGCCTGTAATTAAACGTTTAAAATTACCATATCAATCTCTTGAAGATTTTTTTAATGCGGCTGTTCAATCCACAACATTTCCAGAAGTATTATTAAATACTGTTGAACAAGGACAGAGTCAATTTAAAATTAAATATAGAGGTGGAAAAGAACTTGAACCAATTTTAGACAAATCTTTAACGGTTACTTTTAAATTATCTGAAGGATTTATAACTTATTGGATGTTATTTGAACAAATAGAATATTTTCTTTTATATCAAGAAACCGCACCTTTTTGGCCATCTATGTATGTTAGTTTTCTTGATCATCATGGACTTGAATTAATAGTATTTGAATTCCAAAAAATAATTCCTACTGGGATGTCTCAATTTAATGTTAGTTACGCAACTGTAGGCGCAGACTTTAATACATTTACATTAAATCTTACATATAATAGATTTAAAATTATAAGAAGATTAACAAATGAAATTTATACATCAGGTACAGATGAATAAAAATATATATTTATATGAAGGCTCAATTTATACATGAAAAGTTTATTGAAGATTCTGATCCAATTCATGATATGGGAATAGGCTATGATATTGAATTAAGAACTATTAAAGAAGCTGATCAAGATTATTATACCTTAAAAACCCTATCAAGTAAAGAAATTAAATCAATATTATTAAACTTTGAAGCATACTCACATAGAGATAATTTAATATTTTTAGGGTGGACAAAAGAAGAAGTATTTGATATAGATACTATAAGAGGCAAACGAATAATGTATAAAAATAAAGTATTTATAATATCTAATGAAAGCTAAATTTATAAATGAAAAGTTTACTGAAGATTCTGATCCTATAGAAGATATGGGCATTGGTGCTATGCAGGTACGCGATTTTGATACAATCAGAGAATCCGCAGAATTTTTTATAAATAATATTAAAGTTTTAACTAAAGGAGAATTATTTTCTTTAAATGATGCGGAGGGTAAAACGTTAAAATATTTTTATGATTTTATTTCTGGTTGGGGAACTGAAGATATTCCTTATATATCAATTCGTGATATTGATTATGATATAGAAATGCATAGATTAAAGTTTTTAGCAGAATTTATGAAAATGGTATACAAAATCACACATACAGTAGCGGCGTCAACAGAAGAATCAGGTGGAAACTGTCCTTGGTTATCTGAAAAATTTATAGAAGATTCTGATCCTATAGAAGATATGGATATAGGTATGGTTCCCAAAAAAGAGGCAAGAAAGTTTATGGAAGAATTTCGTGGAAACTTAAACACAATTGCCCAAAAATATCTCAATGATCGTATGAATCATGGAGGAGCATATATTGTTCATGCATTTTTTAAGGCAATTTTAGATGGTATAAAACCCCAAGAAGCATTTATTTTATCAGTTGAAAATGAAAATATGCATCATGATAGTAAGTATGATATAGATCTCAGAGAAAAAATAGCCAAATCAATATTAAAATATCATGATATTAAAATAAATCCACAAAAAGGTTTCTACACCCCTACTAGTCGCATAAAAGAATAAGATATATAAAATAAAAAAAAATAATGAATAATTTTCCTACATATTACGATATTAAATACTCTAATAGTTCAAGAATTTTTGAAAGTGAATTAGTAAAAGATTTATCACCTGACCAAATCCAAGAGGCTGAAAATGCATATAATATATTGGTAGAGAAACTAAAAAATGGTGAAGAAATTGATGAAGGATTTTGGGGTGCAGTTGCTGGTGGCGCTGTAGGTGCTTTAATAGGTCCAGCCGTAGGAAAAGCAATATGTGCAGTTCTTGGAATTAAAGAAGATGGTGCCCTTGGAAAACTCTTAACAAGTAGATTAGTTACAACTGCAATGGGTGTTGCACTAGGAAAATAAAGAAGAAAATGAAAAAGATAGTCCGTGAAAGTTTAAATGAACAAAGAGATTTATGGGAAGCTGAATTAAATTTAGATAGACTTGTAGGTGATTATATTATTAATCGTGCATTAATAGGAACCAAAGATATCTATAATGGTAAAGAAATAATTGAGGCTAGTTTTTTAGATGTGCAAAGTAAAGATATTTGTAGCCCATTATGTATAAAGTATGAAGATGGAACTGATCAGGATTATTATGGATTTGATGTTCTCAAAATATTAGATGATAATGGAATTCGATATTAAATTTTTAAAATAAGAAAAAACATGAAATTAGTTAGAGAAAATATTAATGAATACTCAGAAAGAAAACGTGAGGATATAGATGTTGCATCTATAATTCCTGATAAGAAAGATTATCAACGTGCTTTCGGTTTACGTTATAAAGGAAGAACTTTTCATGGAGATCAAAGTCCTTGGAGATCTAAAGCTGAAGCTATGTCTAAGTTAATCAAAGATCCTGAGAAGTTAGTAAGACGTGCAAAAGCTATTGCAGATCTTTACGGTGTTGGAGACTATATAGAATTACCACCTGGACAACAGTATGATGATGAATGGAAAAAAGAAAAAGATGCATTTGCCCCATTTGTTGCAGCACTTAAAAATATGGGTTTTGGTAATTCACAAATAAAAGAAATAGCATTTTATAGTTCAGGAAAAAGTCGGCCAGAATTATATGATATGTATGAATCTATAAATGAAACACTACAATTAAATGGTTATACATATAAAATTGTTAAATATAATGGTAAATCTATTTATGCTAGTCAAGAAGGTATTTTAGGATATAATAATATTCTTATTCCTTGGTTAATACTCGATAAAATAAAAGAAAAATTATGAAAAAAATAGTTAAAGAAAGTTTAATTGAATCTATTAATGAAGAATTTGGACAAAAAGATTTAATTAGAATGCGAGATATTAAAACTAAGGCTAACGGTGATTATGATAAAGAGATAATGTTAGCAAGAACACAGGCTAATAAAATAACGAATCCTGGAAAAGCTAAAGCTAGAGCTGAAGCTGCTGAAGAAGTATTTGGAAAAAGAAGTGACATTGCTTATATATTTCATGCAAGAGCTAGAGATTTAGCAGGATCAAATGTTAGGGGTGAGCCATCACCTGGAATGATTAATTCATGGGGAAGCAGATGAATGCAAAATTTATAAATGAAAAGTTCAAAGAGGATTCGGATCCTATAAAAGACATGGGCATTGGTTTGCAATATATTTTTAACAAGGATAAACAACTTCATGGTCAAATAAGCAGTGTAGAATCTTCTGAAATTTTATTTGGTGATAAGCATCATGATATTGAATCATATTTGATTTATAGAATTATATCTAATTGCATAAGCGATAATGATTTTTCAGTAAATAGTATGAAACAATTTTTAAATACATGTATAACCAACGAAGTACATCAAAGTATGACCCGTTTTTATTATAGGGCTCCACTTAACGATTATGAAAAAATTAAAAAAAATATTATAAGAGCGTTTAAAAGAATTTATAATATAGATTTAGGTGTTAAATCCATTAATGAAAAGTTCAAAGAGGATTCAGATCCTATAAAAGACATGGACATTGGAAATCCCTTTACACCTCAAAATTTTGAAAATTGTGATGAATGGGTAGAATTTCTATATGATAATTTTGAAATTATAACCGGTGAAAAACTTATATTTAGTAATATTTTCAATACAGGGCAAGGAACAATACGTAGTGAATGTTATATGAAAATATGTGATAAAGCTATGCAATGGAAATGGTGTATTAATGGAATCCAAATTCCAGAAGATGATTGTTTTTGGCCCGAATTTTTACGAATTTATTGTTTTAACAAATGAATATAATAGGCTTTGACTTCTCAATAAATAAACCAGCTGCGTGTATTTTAAGTAATAATTCTTATAATTTTATAAGTTGGCCCTATGGAATATCTGATAAAATAGTACAAACTTATCGTGATGCGGGAGTTAATATAATTGATCGTATAGATAACAAAGATAAAGGTAAAAATATTACCGATAAAATGCGATATGAGATAGAAAACTCACGATATATTGCAATATTGATTCGAGAATCAATCGAATCTTACCTTAATAATACTACCTATATAGTTTTTGAAGGTTTCTCTTATGCATCCTCTGGTGATGTAGTGATACAATTAGGTGGTTATAAGTATATACTTATGAATGAACTTGCAAAATATGTTCCAATTGAAAATATGTTTACTTATTCTCCTATTACGCTTAAAAGCACAGCTGAATGTGCTAAAAGGGGAATGGATAAATCAGATATGATAAATAAATTTATATTAGATGGACCAGATTGTATTTTACGAAATACACTATTAAATAATCCTGATATATTTAAAACTCCTAAATCTAAAAAGTGGATAATTCATATGGATGACTTGATAGATTCATATTGGGCTATTGAAACACTAAGGAAAAAAGAGGATATTTGTTTAACCCAATTCAAGTCAGCAGGCTTTACACTGTAGTAATTGATGATTCAGAGCGTATTGTTATATCAAGCACGCTCTAGAGTACTATACTTTCCTAGAAGCTTAAGACTTAAGTTATATGAACTTTTACGTTAGGGTTTTGTTAAAATAGTTAAAAAATTGTTAAATTTTTATTTTAAGTTAAAAACCGGTAAGATATCATTTTATTTAGAATATATAAATAAAAAAAACTATGAAAGGAATTAACGATAACGTATTTATCATTAAATTGATTCAACGTATAAACAAGGGTGATTTTGATGTATATTTAAACTTGCCTTTTATGTCCCGGGATTTATTTTTATCAACAATTAAAACAAAACTAAAAGAAAAAATATTAGTTGGTAATAAACCTATATTATCTGATGTAGAAATAAAGGATTGTATAGCCGAAGTTAAAGAAACTGCCCTTAATATAATAGCACTATACCTAAAACTAGAATTTATAGTTAGAACTGAAACTGGTATAGAATTTACAGAAAAGGGATTAAAAGCAATTAAAAGTATTTCATAATTATGTTTCGTTTTCCTCATAGATCTATGTATAACTCGTGGTATCATCTTCGACCAATAGATCTTTCAAAAATAGAAACCGTTCAATTTCCGTGCGATCAGTATATACAAGAAATACATTGTAAAAAACAAATTGTTCTTCATCATACGGTTTCAGGCGATGGTATTAATGGAGATTTATCTACATGGGAAGGAACAGCAGATAGAGTTGCAACATGTATTATAGTTGATAGAGCCGGAACACCATGGCAGTTGTTTTCTTCAAAATATTGGGCTTATCATTTAGGTGCCGGAAATTCTAAACTTGATAAACAATCTATAGCAATAGAAATTGATAATTGGGGATGGCTTCAACCAGGTTCTATATCAGGTAAGTTTAAAACCTATTATGGAAATGAAATTTATACAACTGCAGAATATTATCCTAATGGGTTTAGAGATTATAACTATTATGAAAAATACACAGACGCTCAAATAAAAACTATCGGAGAACTTATATTATATTGGAACATGATTTATAATATACCATTACAATATAATGAAGATATGTGGGATATATCACAAAATGCTCTTGATGGAAAACAAGGAATATGGACACACGTATCATATAGACCAAATCCTCAAAAAACAGATTGTCATCCTCAACCTGAACTCATAGATATGTTAAAAATATTAAAATATATAAGATAAAATTTAACAAAAATTTAATTAAAAAATATAAAACTTGATTATATTTGATGAATATATATATCAGTAAAGGGTTCTAAAAGCGCTTAAAAACTAATTTACTAAAATTACTAATTAACTAAAATTACTAAAAATTATGAGTAACTATGACATGGATGCTCTCTTTCATCCGAAAGTAGAGATCAGCGGAGAAAAAGCTTCGAAAAACGCAGACGAATATCAACCATCTGCAGATAAAGGCCAAAACGGCGTTTATAAATCAATAATCAGATTCGTTTCTTGGTGGCAAGATCCACAACATTCAATCGCAGACAAATGGGTTTGCTGGTTGGTAGATCCTGTGACTAATCGTGGACGTATGGTTGATTGTCCTTCATCTATTGGACAACCATCTACGCTACAAGATATGTTCTTTAAACTTCGTAAAAGTGAATCAATACAAGAACAAAAAAAGTCTGAAATATTTAGCCGTAAGCATCAATATGCTGCAATTATTCAAGTTATCAAAGATGATCAGAATAAAGAAGCTGAAGGAAAACTATTAGTTTACAAATTTGGAAAAAAAGTATGGGAAAAAATTGAGGCAGAAAAGAAACCTGTATATGGTGAACCTCATGAACCATTCGATCTTCTTGATGGTAAAGCATTTGCACTTGTTATTTCTAAAGTTTCAGGATTTAATAACTATGATCAATCAAAATTTCTTGATAAGAAAATTCCACTTTTAATTCCAAACGCGGAAGAAAAACTTATTCCTATTAATGAAAGAACTCAACGTGAGGAAGTTTATAATTTTCTTAAAACCGGCACACCAGATTTAAGTAAATATATCTTTAAACCTTGGGATCAGGAAATGCATGATTATGTTAATCAGGTTATTGTTGCAGTAACAGGACAAGTTCCATCTAGCGGATATGCTTCTGTAAGAAATGCCGTAAATAGTCCAACAGAATCAACTCCATCTGCAGGTATTAGTTCAGAAGAAATATCAATTGATGAATTAAATTTAGGTACGCCTGGTGTCATCGATTTAGATCTTCCTGATTTAAAAACTGATAATGATTTTGGTCTTGGTGGAGATTTAGATGATGCAATAAAGAATCTATAAAAAATGTCCCAAGCAATTATCGATATGACGAAAGGGTTGAGTTTTGACTCTTCCCTTTCCAATATTGACGCCACAGTAACAGACGTTGAGTATAAAGAGCGTTTGTTATTTTTATTACAACCAATCTTAGATCAAAGATTCCCAGGAAATAATGGAAAGCAAAGTATTCGACCCCATAAAGATCGAATATCTTTTGCGTGTCCTTATTGTGGGGATAGTATGAAAAGCAATCATAAAAAACGTGGAAATTTTATTTTATCAGGAAAATTTACTAATTTTTTTAAATGTCATAATTGTGATGAATTTAAAAGAATAGATCATTTTTTTTCAGATTATAAAATTAATTTAGATTTAAGTATAATAAATTACATATCAAATGGTATAGTAGATTTTGCATCACATTCAAACACTAAATATGACATGTCATTATTTTTAGATATGGATATGATAGATAAATATGCCATTGACCGACAGGAGTTCTTAAAGTCCTTTGGACTCATTGAAATTAAGGAATCTCCTGTCTGGTCATGGTTAAAAAATAGATTACAATATGATGACAAAAAATTTTTATACAGTCCCTCTGGAAAAAATATTATAATTTTAAATCTTACTCCATCAGGTAAAATAATTGGAGCACAAAAAAGAAATTTTAAAGGAAGTAATAAATATCTTACATATACATTAGACAAATTATATGAACTTCTTAATAAAAAAGAAGAAATTCCTGAAGAAATTCTTACAATATCACAAATATTCAATATATGCTTATTAAACTATTCAAAACCAGTAACCTTATTTGAGGGACCTCTTGATGCGTTTTTGTTTCAAAATTCTATAGCAAATGCTGGTGCTGGAAAAAGTTTTATGTTAGATCTTCCAGTACGATATTGATATGATGATGATGACACTGGTAGAAAAAAAAGTATAGAAAAAATAAATGAAGGTGAAGAAGTATTTCTTTGGACAAAATTTAAATATGATTATGAATTACCTGTTAGAAATAAATGGGATTTAAATGATGTATTCATATATTTTAATGATAAAGATATTAAAAAGCCAAATTTCAATGATTATTTTTCAAATGACGAATTAGATATAATAGATATATGAAATTTAATTTAAAAGAAATATCTTGGATAGCTTCAGGATTTTCTTTAATAGGCACTTTATTAAATGCTTTTCAAATTATATGGTGCTGGCCATTATGGATATTTGGAAATATCTTTTGGATATATTGGTCTTGGAAGAAAAAAGAATGGGCCCAATTTGTTTTATGGGTAGTTTTTCAAGCAGCTAACATATTGGGCTGGTATCAATGGTTTATAATGTAAATATGAAAAAACAAAAATTATCAACTAAATTAGAATTTTATTTTGATGATCAAGATGAGTTACCATTATTTGATATTATCATTAAATCTAAAACTAAGATGCCTAAGAAGCATATAATTATTAAGAAAGAAAAAACTTCGGATACATCAACAAAATTATTTTGATATGAAAAAGATAAAAGATTATAAAGGATTTGTGGAACATTTAATAGAATATGACGATAATGGTATTCCATGGGGATTTTCAGATTTAATAAGATTGGCTAATAAATATAACACACCTATTCCTATAGGTTTTGACAAATATAATAATGCTATATGGGAGACTTAATACATCCAGAAGTTCAGTTAGAGGATTCACTTGAAGCAAGATTTAGTAAAGAAAGAATAGAGTGGTCTAAAAAAATTGCAGATATGTCCTCAAAAATGAAAAAGATTTTTGAGATTCCAGAACTTATGACTACACTTTATACGGAACGACAACGCGCTGCCGAATATTATCATTATCTTATTTCATTAATGATAGGTGCAAATAAAAAATATAATGCTGCATATGCTGAACGTTTTGATTATTATACTAATAAAGTTCAGGTACGATATCCCAATGAATCATCAAAACATAATAGAATTCAAGTAGATTTGGCTGACATTATTGAAAAACGGGCCCATTTAGACAATCATAGTAAATTTATGGATCGCACAATAAGCACATTGGATAATTTAATATTTGCAATACCAAAAAGAGTTGAAATAGAACAAATATCAAGAGGAAAATGATAAAATTATTTAGAGATACAATTATTGAAAAATAGTATAAAAAAATGAGTTTAAAAAGTATAGAAGAAATCGAAATTGGAAAAGAATATTCTTTAGATTTAGGAAGTTTAACTCCTGTAAAAGTAAAAGTACTAGAAATCTTAAATGAAAAAGAAATATTAGTAGAATATTTATACTCTTGGTCAGGAAGACAAGAAATATTAACTATAGACTTTTTTTAATGATTAATATAGGCATAGTTGGTTCAAGAATATTTACTAATAAACAAAGAGTTGAGGAGGCAGTAGAGCAATGCATAATCAAATATGGAAAAGAGAATCTTTGTATAATCAGTGGGGGAGCGATAGGAGCCGACACACTTGGTAAAATTGTAGCACTGGAGAAAGGGCTAAAATACATAGAATATAACCCAGCACACGAAGCGTGGAACGAGTATAGTGGGAAGCCAAAAGAATGGTATGGAAAAGAATATAAAGTAGGCAACTTCTTTGAACGTAATACATTTATAGCAGAAGATAGTTACATATTATTTGCATTTATACCAGAAGGTCATCAATCAAATGGCACAATGGACACTGTAAATAAAGCTTTAAAATTAGAAAAATACGTAGTAATAATTGGTCACGAAACCGTAAAACTAGTACAATGATTAGTAATGAAACTATAAAACTATGAAATATTTAAATAATAAAAAAACGAAAAGAAATTTTCCAAATGGTATGTGGTGGAGAAAAGGAATAATGTTTCCTTTTGGAAAACGAAAATATTTACAACTTGGAATATTTGGACATATATTTATGTTTCAGTGGGGTGCATATAATTGATTAATTTATGAAGCTTAAAGTTGATGATTCTAAAAAATATCTTGTTGTAACTGAATCAACTCAAAATGAGTATGAACAAGTTGAGCATTCATTTACCAAAAAAGTTATGAACTGGGGAGCAATTCGCTCTAAAAATAGTCATCAACCTAAAAGTTTTGAAACAAAGTTTATTGATAAATACGGAAGAATTCCTCTTGGACTTTGGTCAGAATTACAAAAACTTTCAAAACAATTTTTTTTTCCTCTTGAAATTGAAGGAATAAATCACCTTTATGACAAAAACTATGATGAAACAGAATTTGTTGAATGGGTTAATACATATTTTGAGGAATCTGAAAAACAACCACGTGATTATCAAGTTGAAGGTGTAATTCGTATTTTAAAATATAAATTTTGCGAAGAAGAAATTTCTACTTCCGGTGGTAAAACACTTATGGCATTTATGATGTTTCGATTTTTATTGCATAAAGGAATAATTAAACGAATGTTATATGTAGTACCTAATATTTCCCTCGTAACACAAACAGAAGAAGAATTTTATGAGTATGAAGAAGATTGCGGAAACAAACCAATCTGGAAATCCCAGAGTGTATTTGGAGGTGCTAAGAAGAACCAACCTGAAGATAGTAATATAGTATTTGGTACCTTTCAATCTTTATCTAAGAAAGACTTAGAATACTTCTCTACGTTTGATGCAGTATTAATTGATGAAACTCATCATGCTAGAGCAAAATCAATTCAAGATATTTTAGTTAAATCGTTTAACTCAAAATATAATGTGGGTATGACAGGTACTCTTCCTCCAGAAGGATCTCTTGATTCATTTACAGTTCAAGCTTATTTAGGACCATGTGTTTATGTAGTTAAATCATCAGATTTAATTGCAGCAAGTTTTGCCACGCCGGTAAAAGTTATAGGAATTGAAATGGATTATCTTTCCACTGAAGTTAAAAAGAAATTATATGATCTTCGAAATGTAAGTGCAGATGAAAAAGATGGGGTTAAACTATTAAATCTTGAAAAAGATATTGTTAGAGAAAATCGTAAAAGATTAGTATATGTATGTGATACAATAGCTAAATCTACTAAAAACTCTTTAGTTCTATTTTCAGATATTAAAAATGATTATGGTAGAAAAATTTATACACACATAAAAGAAAATACTGATAAAACTGTTTATTATATTGATGGTGGAACTAAAGGAGAACACCGTGATTATTTTAAAAAGGAAATGGAAGCTAACGAAAATATTATAATTGTAGCAAGTATTGGTGTTTTTAGTGAAGGTATTTCTATTCATAATCTTCATAATATTTTTATAGTTGAAAGCTCAAAAAGTGAGTATATAGTTAGACAAATGTTAGGAAGAGGTATGAGATTGTTAGAAGGAAAGGAAATAATGACCGTAATAGATTTTTGTGATAATTTTGAATATGGAACTCATAGATATCAAAAAATAAATTATCTTATGCGTCATGCCAGAGTACGTGAACTTATTTATAAAGACAAGGGCTTTCCTTATAAAAGATTTAAAGTTTTACTTTAATATAAATATATAAAATAAATTAAAGTATCATGGGAAAAATTAAAGAAAAAATATATGAATTATCAGAACTGGTATATCAAATTATGGATGCCGGTGCAACTGATGAAGAAATTGATGAATATGTAGCATCACAGATAACACCCGAAGAATACGAATTTTATCATGCTCATAGAGATCTTATTTTTGATACATTAACGGAATCTTATACTCAAGTAATGAAAGACCTCATGGTCTCCGATCAAGATGATGACTATATAATACCTTTACTTCGTAATTCTTTTTTGCCACTTCAGGAATCTTGTTGTGGTGGTGGCAAAAAACGTCCTACAAAACTTCCAACTATTAAGCCTTCTCGAAGGCCTTCTAAACCAACTAAATAAAAAAAGGAGAACTTATGGTTCTCCTTTTTTGTAAAGATAAAAATTAATTATTTTTTTCCTGTACGTACTGAACTTGAACCAGTACTTCTATTAACAGTTCCCGATCCTCTATTCATTGAACTTGAATTAATTGATCTAGATGTTGTAGATCTTGTAGGAGTAGTACTATAAGATCTTTGTTGTGTTTGTGTTCTTTGTGGTGTATAAGATCTTTGTTGTGTTTGTGTTCTTTGTGGTGTATAAGATCTTTGTTGTGTTTGTGTTCTTTGATTAATAGATTTATTTGTAGAATTTATAGTTCTAGATTGAGTAGCAGTTCTAGATTGAGTAGCAGTTCTAGATTGAGTTTGAAGTCTACTAGGTACTGAAGAATTAAAATCAGGTCTTGTTTTCATTCTTGGGTTTGTATATGTAGGAGTATAGCTTTTTCTTTCACCAGATTCTATAGCTCTATTGTATGTATTACGTTGTGATGGTCGTTGTGATGTTGCACTAGTTGAACGAGTTGGACGTGAATTTGATAAAGTTCCAGATGCATAAGTTTGTGTATAAGGACTATGTGAATTATATCTATATCCTAATGCTGCGGTAGATCTTCCTCCTGAATAGGAATTTGAGTATATTGGATAAGAATAATACGGATAATAATAAGGATAATAATTATATGGATAATAAGAATATCCAAAATACCAAGTACTATAATAGGGATAAGATCCGTAAAACCAAGGGTCATAATAATTATAGTAATGAGTACTATAAAAGGGATCATAAAATCTACTATATGAGTTATAATCATTGTATACATATATATCTGAGTTTTGATTTTCTGATTCTATATAAATAGTATCATGTATTACAACAGTATCAGTTATTCTGATTGGATGATCTTCTGTATCTTTTTGCATACGATATTTTTCATAGTTACTTACTTTTCGTGTAGTATCTTGAGGAGATATATTAATTGAACGTATAGGTGTGGTATTATCAAACATGAAATGTATAAGTTCTCTTTCAGACATATCATTGAAATTTACATTTTCAATATTAGATACAATGGCCTCACCATCATATTCTAATCTTTGAGGACGTTCTTTAGAAAAAGAATAAATCGATAAAAAGATAAATGCTAGTAATAAAATTAGTTTTTTCATAATAAATTATTTTTTTTAGATGTTGTTTATATAATATATAGTATCAATAAGTATGCCAAACTGTGTTAATATCTGTTAAATTATTTAATATTTTGTTAATGATTACATAAAACCGCCTTTTTAAGTCATGAATATATAATAAAATAATAAATGTGCATAAATAGTTAAATTATTTATAAAATTGCACTGTTATCAAAAAATCATGAATATATAAAATAAATTATCACAATATGAAAAAATTTGGAGAAATATACAAAGCTAAAGTGAATGAAGCTGAAATCCGTTTTGAGAATAAAATCTTAGATGATTTTAAAATTATCTATAATGATATGCTTGAACATTATGGACTTGAATCTGTTCATCAATTAAATGAGCAAGATAAAACATCATTTTTAACTGAACTTAATATATATTGGAGTGAAGAAGAAGGCCTTAGTGAAAAAGGAGAAATATTTCTTGAAAAACGTACAATGACTCTTAATGAAAACTCAACGGCTACACAAAAGAAAAACTTTCTTAGAGATAAATCATATGCTATAATTAATGAAACCCTTAGACAATCTGATATAAAATACAAATTATATGATATTATAGATGAAATGTATAAGCAACTAAATGCTTCAAGTCTTAATGATATTTTAACTCCCGATACAATTCTTACTATTATTTCAGAATCATTTAATAGATCTGTAGTCTCATTTAAAGAAAATATGTTTGTTGAACTTAAAGAAAGCGCAAAACCTAAAAGAAAATATATTATTAAAAAATAAATAATCTTTATAACTTAAGTACAAGGAGCCAATTGGCTCCTTTTTTTATGAATATATAAAATAAATCTTGTATTAAGTGAAATTGGTTAGAGAACACATAAATGAGAAATTCACGGAAGATTCTGATCCTATAAACGATATGGGTATAGGCATTGCAGAGTTAATGAAAAGAGATTATGAAAAAATCAGAGGCCTTTCACTTTTTGAAATGAGTGAAATTCTTTTTGGAAATAAAGATTACCCAAGAGAATCTTTCTTTATTTTACGTTTAATAAAAGCATGTATTAAAAATAATAATTTTTCCATTAACTTCATTTATAAACTTTTTATATATGAAGTAAGATACTTGGGCGAGGAAAGGGAATACGAAAAAGGCCTCATAAAACATCTTAAAGATTTATATGATTTAAATTTTAGCTTACATGAGAAATTTATGGAAAATTCTGACCCTATAACAGATATGGGTATAGGAATAATTCATCAAATAGAAGAATGGATTACAAATAATACACCTTATGATATAAGAGATAAACAAGATTATATATGGATATGTGCTAAATACGGAAAAACTAAATTTGTTGAATATTTAATTAAAGCTGGAGTTGATGTACATGAAGGCAATGATTTGGCTATACGTCGAGCAGTACAAAATGATCATGTAGAAATTGTCAAGCTTTTATTAGATGCCGGTGCAAAAAAAGAATTTGACGATATCTATACCTATCCTAGTGGTTATTTATTTTTGATTGCAAGATCTGAAAAAATGTTAAAATTACTTAAAAAATATATAAAATAAACTAAAAAAATAATTATGATTAATAGATTATATCAGGTCTCAGACAAAAAAGGACCAAAATATGTAAATAATCTTCTAAATGAAGAAGTAATTATAACCGAAAAACTTGATACTTTTAGATTAATTTTTGAAAGAAAAGGAGAAGAAATAATATTTTACAAAAAAGATAATTCTCCAATTACTCTTATTGAAAGAGTTTTAACTGATATTTATGAAGATGCATTATTAGAAATTCCACTTATAATTCAAAATGCTGAAATTCCTGAAGGCTATTTCTTTGGATTATATTATACTCCTGTAGAACGACCTTTAAGAATTCCTTATTCAAGATTACCTAGATATATTTTAACTGATGTTACAAAACGTGATAGTAATAACAAAGTCACGGAATCTTGTGATTATAATACTGTAAAAGGATGGGCAGAAGTATTATGTATGGGTAGACCACCTATTATATTTGAAGGCAAATTATCTGAAGAACAAAAGAAATTACTTATTGCATATGATACAAAGCAATATGATGGAAAATCTATGACATTTGCAAAAATGATAGAAACAGCATTTAATTCATCATATTCAAATGAAGACATTATTGAAGGTGTTGTAATAAAATCTGGAAATAAAATATTACAAGTTATTTCGTATGAATTTGATTTGTTAAATGAAGCGTATGAAAAGGAAAACGAATCAAGAGATTTTTATGATATAATAATATCAGATGTTAATGAATTTTTAACTTTATATAATATTCCTATGTTAGAAGCTAATTCTAAAGATGAATTATACATTAATATAATATCTGATATATTTAATAGTTATTGTGATAAAAGAATGTCAGCACAAAACATTGATGAAAAATATTTAACTCCTCCACAATTTGGTTATTATGGAAAGCTTAATAAAAAGTTTATAACTAACGAAAAAACTATAAAATGGGTTAAAACCTCACCTATTTATGAAGCATTATTCAAAGTATTCATATCATCATTTAGAAAATATAAAAAACCTTATGGATTATTAACCGAATCTATTGTTTTAAAATTTAATTCGTATGTATCTTTAATAAATGGATATGTTAATAAATTCGAAGAAGTTGATTTGAATGAATCACGTTCAGATAATATTGTTATTGATGCGGTTAAAAGAAGAAAACCTTCAGATGTTGATAATATGAGAGTTATTGCTTCTATTCAAAAAGCATTTGAACCAAAAATTAGAGATGTTTTACCAGGCCATAAACCATGTGCAGTTTATATTACAACCTTTGAACCATTTACAAATGCTCAAATGACTAATGTCATAAGAATTAGTGAAATGTGGAAAGCGCCTGTTATTATATTTGGAGTAAGTAATGAATATAAAGTTAAGGGTGATAATTTTCATGCATCAGATGATTTAATGAAAGCTCAAATGCAAAGCTTAATGAATTATGATAATGCTTTAATTCCTGGATTTGGATTACTTGATTCTTGGAATATAACTGAAATATTTGAATACTGTAGACCAAATTTTGAACCAATTGTTATAATTACTGATGCTGGCAAAAAATCTGAAATGACATTGCAATTATTTTTTGAAGAAGAAATTATGGGAGGGAGAATTAATGTTGAACCCAATTTTAATATAGGAGAACTTGAAAATGAAGAAAGACTTCCAGCATTTCGTGCAATAGAAGATAATAATTATTCTCTTTTTCTTGAACTTACACCTCAACCCATTCATAACTTATTTGATAAAGTATTTTCTGAATATAGATATTGGAGTGGACAACTATTAAGACCTATAAATGAAACTAGTTAAAGAACATATATACGAAAAATTTGTTGAAGATTCTGATCCTGTAGATGATATGGGCATAGGTATGATGCATATAATTAAAAAATGGATTTATGAAACTACAGGATTTAATCCCGAAGGAACGAAGAATTATATATGGATATGCGCTAAATATGGAAAGGTGGAATTTGTTAAATTTTTAATAGATGCGGGAGTTGATATACATAAAGGCAACGATCTAGCTGTACGTCGAGCAGTACAAAATGATCATATAGAAATAGTTAAACTTTTATTAGATGCAGGAGCACATACAACATTCCAGGAGATAACACTCGATTTACGAGGGCAAAAAAGTTTAATGAATTTTGCAGTTTCAGATAGAATGAAAAGATTAATTTCAAAGTATATTGATTTAGATGAAAAATTTACAGAAGATTCTGATCCTATAAATGATATGGGCATTGGCATGGAAGGTATATATAAAAATATGAAGCCTGGGAATATGTTTAAATTAAAAAAATCTTTACCTTCTTTTAATTATGTTAAAGGAAATTGTATATTTATATTTAAAGTTAAAAAAAGGGGGGATGAAATTGATATAAAATACAATTTATACCAAAATGAATATATGATGAAAGGCGATCTACATGGAATAGGCACGGGAAACAGTCGAAGTTGGTCCATATCTTTAGATTTCTTTAAAGAATATTTTGAACCTATTTATATAAATGAAAAATTTACAGAAGATTCTGATCCTATAGATGATATGGATATAGGAATAATTCATCAAATTAAAAAATATGCAGAAGATAAGAGTCCTAATAATAAAAAATTTTTTAGCGATTACAGAGAATATTTGCTTTGGACATGTACTGTGGGTAACAAAATAGAGTATGTTAAATACTTATTAAAAAACGGAGTCCGAGATAATAGAAATAATTCACTTTGCTCAGCTGCTGAACATGGATATAATGAAATACTTAAAATGCTATTAATGCAAAAAGGAGCTGATGTAAACGCAATTGAAGGATATGCTTTACGAAACGCACTAAGAAATAAGTATACTGAAACAATTAAAATACTAATAGATGCAGGTGCTGATATAAGTCTTTTAAATCAAAGTGAACAAGGAATGCTATCTCAAATACTTAATGAAGTGTTTTCTGAAGATTCTGATCCAATTGAGGATATGAATATTGGAGAAGATCACCATTATATTTTTAATATTGCAATAGAGGATATGGAAATTACTTTCAATACAAATACAAAAAAACTTATAACATTAA
>Ga0307377_10001292_pt1 | contig 32332 bp, 49 predicted proteins | sample TR3MG_FD_202535 | JGI IMG/M metagenome (GOLD analysis project Ga0307377, IMG submission 202535) | Soil microbial communities from Risofladan, Vaasa, Finland - TR-3 | ecosystem: Environmental > Terrestrial > Soil > Coastal area > Acid sulfate soil | place: Finland: Risofladan, Vaasa | collected... | reverse complement strand
ACATGAGAATCAGTATCAGTAGTATAATCCCAACTACCATTAAGACCAACACAAATGTTCAAAGCAGTATCATTAAGCATAGACTCATTAACATCAAGGATGTTAGAATTATTATATAAATAAACAGCAGTGCTAATATTCCACCAAGTATCAGTGTCAGTGTCAAAGTCAGACCTTGCATCAATAGTAATGTTAAGCATAGACTCATTAACATTTAGGATGTTACTATTATTATAAAGATAAATAGCAGTGCTAATATTCCACCATGTATCAAAAGCAGTGTTCCTAGCATCAATACTTTCATTAAGCTTAGTCTCATTGAAACTCATGTTACCACCAATAGTGGCTAAGTAAGGAGGCTCACCAGTAACATTATAATAATTTATGCTCTGATTGACATCACCAACCCTACAAATCAAAGCAGAGGATATAGGTAAAACTATGAAAGACAAAAAAAGAAAAATAAAGGGGATAAAAACCCCCTTCATTTCTTTCTTTTCTTTCCTTTCTTCTTCTTTGCCATAGGAGACACCTCCTTCTTTATCTTTTGTTTTCATGGGATCACAACAGTCCCAGCTTTTGCTTGAGCCATAGCCACCGCAGCTTCTTTCAAAGACACAGCAACTTCCTTCAAGACCGCAAAATCCTTGAAAAAGTAAATGAACATTATCAATATGATAATACTCACAAAGCCCAAAGCTATGAAAGGCATATACTGCAACAACACATTCTGATTGAATAATCTCTTCTGCCTCTCATAAGCATTAATAGCCCAATTAACATCTTCTTCACCAACTTGCAAGGTAAGAGTTTGTTTAATTCTTGGCTTGATAAAAGTGAAATTCTTTAAGCCAGTCCTCAACAAATAAACAACTTTCTTCCCACCTCTTGTTGGAATGTAAGGAACATTATCAGGGTTCAATCCAACATTAGCTCTCCTCATGAAGAACCTTTTGTTCTTAGTCTTAGCATCAACAAATATCCCTGCACTGTCAATGTTTTCATTTAATTGACCAAAACCATCCTCTTCCCAAACAACACATTTGTACTCCTGGTATCGCCTCCACTTCAAGTAAAGCAATGTTAGGACAATGACAAAAGCTCCAACAATAAGTATACTTATAACCACAATAAGTATATTCAGAGCTTGACCTCCAATTGCAGCTACATCTACCATTTACAATTCACCTCCAATTCATTTATTTCTTCCAACCTAACATGTTGGTGAAAGCATTTCTCTTCTGCTGACCTTCAATCCTTGTAGTAATTTCTTGTTGAGATCCTTTCCAGAATCTCCTGTCACCTTCTTCAAAGGCTCTCTTCATACAAATAAAAGCTGAAGATAATGATGTGAAATAAATCTTATCTCTTGCACTTGCAGTTCCAATCTCATAACTAACCCTATTCATCATCAAGTCCTTAGCCAAAGTGTCACCTAAAAAATCAATGAGCATAGGAACTTCATGTTTGCTAAGGTTACTCATAATAGTCACTTGGTTCACAATACTCTGAACAATTCCAATAACACTGCTTATACCAAGTTCATTCATCAAAGGAGTCCCAACAGCATTAGGATTTCCTTCTCCATCAACTACCATACTCCTAAGAGTTAATTCCATCTTGTATAATTCATTCTCAGGATTAGTCAATAATATAATGCTGCTACCAAAATTGTGCATAGGACTTTGATAAGGACTGCTCCTAATCTGAGGTTGTTGCGTTTCATCTACCATTCTTTAATCACCCTACATGAATTGTTATAGTCTTCCCTTTTCCTTTCCCTTTTCCTTTCCCTTTTCCTTTCTTCTTCTTTTTCTTCTTACTCTCACCACTTGGAACTGGACTACTACTTCCAAATAGATCTCCACCAATGCCACCTCCTCCTCCAAAGAGATTACCACCACTAAAAGGATCACTGCCCCTATCCTTTTTTGATGGAGTTTGTCCCAAAGGGAAACTCTCTGCAGCACTGCTAAGACTCTCAAAACCTCTACTTAATCCCTTCCCTGTTCTCTCAATCCCAGATCCAATGTTACTCATGTGCTTGGAGAACCCAGACTCTCCTCTCTTCATCTCCTTAGCTTCTTGAATGCTCTTCTTGGCTTTCTGTACTTTCTTCAATTGCTTGATATCTTCCTGTGCTTTCTTACCTTCAACAACTAATGATTCTCTATCAAGCCTTTCCTGAAGATCTCTTCTTTTCTGCTTCTTGAAACTCTCAATGTCCTTACTATCCTTCCACTTATCATAGCCTTCCTTCTTTTTTTTCAAATACTCTTTCAAACTCATTTTAGATTCACCTTTTCTTCTTTCTTCCCTTCTTATTAAACCACTTAGTATTAACCTTACAACCCATAAAAAATCACCTCTTTTTCCCAGTTCTTCTTTTTGTTATAGGTCTAGGCATAATTCCAAAACCCATACCCACAGGTTCTTTACCTATCTCTTTAGTGACACCTGCAGTCACATCAGAGAAGTATTTAGGATCAAAACTGAAACCGCCCTTGCTTTTTCTAGAAGATGTATCATAAGGTTTGCCACTTGAAGGGAGACCAAAAATAATTCTTGGAGGTGGAGGCTCAGAAGGAGGAGGGGGAGTTGGATGATCCATAAAAGGAGTATAAGGAAAACCAATATCAGGAGTCACATCAGGAGTAATTATTTGCTCTGTATCAATAACAGGTTTATCTATTATCTTAGGAGAAGTATCAATTATTTGTCTTGGCTCAGTAATTATTCTAGGAATTGTCTCAAGCTTTGGAGTTGTTTCAACCCTCTGTGCTTCAGGCTTAAATTTAGTTGTGAACATAAGTGCAGGTTCTCCCTTAATACCAAGCTCTGTCTTTGGTTCAAAGAATAATCCTCTACCACCAAAAACAGGCTTACCTGTCTGAGTAGGAGGTCTTGTCTCTGTCTCAAATATCATCCTCGCAGTTTGTTTACCTAAACCTTCAAGAGAAACACTAGGTCTCCCAACCTGTGCCTGTGTCTCTGTCTTTGTAATCAGCTTTTGTTTGGTAACTCTGAACTCAGGTTCTTTATCCATGAAAGCAACATCAATCTCTGCTTGTCTAATCAACCTACCTTCCTCAGTCAAAACAGTTCTAGTCTTAGGCTTACCACTTGGCTTCTCAACACCTCTTAACTCTGCAATCATACCTGCCCTAGTCTCAGCTCTGAACTCAGGAAGCCTCACAGGCAAAGCACCAGTCCTAGCCTCATAACCATAACTAACAAAAGGAACAGGATCACCACCTTTCACACTGAGTTGTTTGCTTAACCCTGTGTATTGAAAAACAGTTGGTTCTTTTGCAGATACTTTTTTTAAATCAAAGTAAACTCTGCTTGTGGATTCTGGCTTTACATATTCTAATTTAAGATAAGGATCATAATAAGATCTATAAGTTTCAACTGGTGTAAAGCTTTCTCCTCTCACTTCCCATGCTTTCACACCCTCAACCATTACAGTCCCTTTTTTAGATGACATTAAACTAGAGAAGGATTCTCCTTCAACCCTAGTCCTGCCAAACTCAACAATAGGCTTTGGCTTACCAACTTGTTCTACCTTGCCAAGATCAACAAGGAATCTTTCACCAACATCAATCATTGTTGCCTCTCCCTTAGGAGTAACTTTTTTCACAACAACCATTCCTTTCCTGACACCACTTTCACCAACACCCCACCCTTCAGTTTTTGCAATACCATAGTAAGTACCAACTTTCTCAGATGGAAGTATTTGTCTAAGACCAAGTTCACTTTCTACAAAGCCAGGTCTAATCTCTTCTAGAACAACACCACTCACCCCTTTTGTTGTAGTAATTTTTTCACCAGTAACTTTACCAATGGTTTCTGTGACAACTCCTCTTTCCTTTAATCCACCAACAACTTCAAATTCTCTTCCACCAACACTGACACGACCTTCATACTCAGCCTTAGCTTTGATCACTTCATCTCTAATAACATCAACTCTGCCTTTCATCAAACCAGTCTCAACAGGTTCAGCTACACCTGCTTTAGCTCTTGCTTTAGCTGCCTTTGCCTTAGCTATTACTCCACCACCAATAGCAGCAAAGGTAGCAGCAGTGACATAAGTTGTTGCTCCTTCTGGAGTTGTAGGATTAAAAGTTGTTTTAGCAACTTCAACAGGTGCTCTTACGAAGACTTCTTTAGGAACTTGCTTTCTAGTTTCTTTATGATACAATCCTTCTGCAACTCCTGCAATTTTTTCACCTGCCATAGGAATTGCTCCACCAAGAACTATTGGGAAACTCATGATCCCAGTTAAACTGCTTTGAGCTGTTTTTCCAATAAAACTTCTTTCTTCATAAGGCTTTCCACCACCAAGAGTCATGTAACCAGCTACATCACTTATTCTTTGCAGACCTTCACTTTCAGTAAAGGTTTCCCATCTCTCTTCAGTTGCAGTAGTTCTTCTAGCAAAACCTTTTAATTCTTCAGGAGCATACTCTTCTGCAGTTAGACCTCTAGGTTCTCTTCTCTCACCTCTCACAGCAGAAAAAAGTTGCCCTGCAGTAGTGATCCCTTGTGCAGCATAATGTCTTTTAATACCTTCAGAAGCAGGAACATCAGGGTGAGCAGGTAATCTTCCAATAGCAATGCCAACAGGTTCACCCATTCTTCTTGGAGGCTTTATTGGTTGTCCACCTCCTCTTTGATAAGTTACTTTTCCTTCTTCTTCTCTTCCACCTTCTCTTATTTGTTCAACACTGCTACTTGCATAACCAGTTCCTCCACCAGTTGTTTTGAATCTTGCACCAGCACCGCCGCCTCCACCAGTTGAAGAAGTAGGAGTTGTTTTTAGTTTACCAGTGCTACGAGGATCAGGAGAAGTCTTACCAGTTTTAGGATCATACCTTATTCTTAACTTAGCCATTCATAAAACCTTTTACCATATGATATAAATAATGTAATTGTTGCTAGAAACTTTTAAACTTTTCTAAAAATTACTAGTAGAAAATAATAAGTTTTAAATATCCTATGATAACATAAATAGCAGTAGAATGGCAAGTGAAAGTGAAAGCAGATCTCAATCTGAATTTAATATGGCAGTGAGTTACCTGAGCAGACTCAATGCTTTATTCTACCTTTGCAATGATGCAGCAATAAGTCTAGACAGCTACAACTGGTTTCATACATTAATGGCACTATACAGAGAACTAAGTACAGAAATGAAGAAAGATGAAATAGATAAACTCCAAAAAGACATGAAAAAATTAAATGTGGCAGTAAACAGGAACATGGACAACATAAGAAGAAAAGGAACTATAATCATAGAATCAGAATTATACCAAAGCCTACATGACTTTGAAATGGAACTAAGAAGAATCCTTAAATCAGCAGGTCTGCAAATCAAGATGACAGACAAAATATTGGATGCAATGAAGTGAAAATGGAAAAAGTAACAGACCTACAATATTGGATGGATACACACCTAAAAACTCAACTCAACACAATCTGCTACAACATGGGAAGAGACTGGGACTTTGTTGTGATAGTCACAGGAAGTGGACTTGTAAGAGTAGGCAAAAGTGTAATAGCACAACAAGCAGGTTACTATGTTGCCCATAAAATGGGAACACCATTCACATTAAAAAATGTGGTCTTTGACAGTGAAGAGCTAATGAAAACAGCTCATCAACTACCACTAAACAGTGTAATAGTCTATGATGAAGCAAGAGCAACCCTTGATGCAAAAAAAGTGATGGAAAGAATCAGCAAAACACTTATGGACTTCTTTGCTGAATGTGGAATGTACAACCACCTAATAATACTGGTTCTACCTGATTTCTTTGAATTAAATAGAAGGATGGCAACCACAAGGAGTGATGCCCTAATCAATGTGTTTAGATCTGCTGAAGAAAAGAAGTTACAAGATGGAACAGAGGTATTAAACTATAAAAGAGGATATTTTGAGTTCTATGGAAAGAGAAGGAAGAAGGAACTCTACATAAAAGGCAAGAAAGCATATGATAATTATGGTGTAGGCAAAAGAAACTTCTGGGGTGAGTTCAGAGAGTTCTGGGTTGTAGATAAGGAAGAATACATGAAAAAGAAGGTTACCTTTCTAAGAAGGGATAGGTCAAAGAAGGACACACATATAGAGAGCCGATTAGGGATAACCTTCAAGGTACTCTGCAGGTATGAAAGTCAAAGAAAGGTATCTGAATTACTAACAAATGAAGGATATAAAGTGAGTCAAGGAAGAATTAATCAATTAATAAAGAGTATAAGCACAAATACCCCTGTTTCAAGCTATGATAAATGATAAATGATATATATATTAACCCCATAAAAGGTGATATAATATGGAAGCAGAACAAAAAAAGAAATCAGGAAAAGAAATACTAAAGGAACTGGTAAAAAGGGATTTCTTATATATAGTAGTCATCCTGATTGCATTGATAGGATGCCTGTACACCCTACTAAACGTAGGAGATTACCAGGCAAAATGCAATCAACACTGGCAAGAACAAATAGAAAGCAACTGTGACTGCAGACAAATAACAATGTTCACACAGAACCACACACTCATAGGCACAAATATTGAGATCCCAACAGAAAAATATATAAATAACAACACACCCATAATCCCTGAAGTGGATGTGAAATGATAAGCCCAGAACTAGCAGCTACAATAATCATAATATTAATACTTGCATTTTTAATAGCAGGAACAAGGTATCTAAAAAAAAGAAAAAAAGTAACCAGTTAAGATCCTTACTTCTCTTTCTTCTTCTTAGTTAAGTTCAAAGCCCACAGTCCAATAACTATGAGACCAATCACAACAAGAACAACCCAAAAGACTACGAGAGTACTTAGATTGTTGCTTCTCATACCAGCATAGACTCCTACTAGCCCAAAGATAAGAAAGGCTAATCCAATCATAACTGATATGAAGGTCTCCCAAAAACTAGACTTCTTCACTTTTGCTTCCTTTACTTCCTTCAACATTTCCATTTACACCACCTATTCTAAAGTAATGATTCTGAGAGGACTCTATCAAGCTGATCAGTCTTAAACAAATTTGATCCTAATACTGATCTTCTCTCAGGCTTTTCCTCTTTCACTTCCTTCTCTTCCATTTCCATTTGCACTTCTTCATCCATGATAAATCACCCTTTCTTCTTTTTCTTTGCTTCCTTCATGAATTTCTTAAATGGTTTTCTGAACTTCTTACAGCACCATCTACATAAATCAACATTCTCATTGTCAAATATTCCTCTTCTGAAAGACACTGTATCAAATTCACCTTTGTCTTGTGATGTGTAACCACACCGATCACATTTATATAATTGTGCCATCCTAATCAACCCCATTTGGTAAGTCCTGACAATTCTTAACCCATCTGTTTTCAGTTCTATTGAAACCAACACAGACCTCTTTATTCTCATTCATTGAACATCTCCTCAACATCCTTCTTATACGTTACTCTAGGACTTCTAGTCTTTATTGTAATCATCAACAATAAACCAAGAATAGCTCCTAGACCTTTATAATGAATTACAAGCTCTATGACCACAAAGGCTAGCAGTCCAAATGTTAAGAGAAAAAAAGCAAACCTACTTATGGTGTCAGTCCAAACAATATCAATCTTAGCTTTCTTTTTCATTTCCATTTTCGTTTACACCTCTAGCACTGTATAGTACAGTACTCTAGTATTTAAATATTTCGGTACTGTACAATATGTGTGTTCTGCATTATATATATTATATCTCTTAATTAAATCCTACCTTTTCTAGTTCTATTGCCATGTCAAATGGTACTATCTTCAAGTATTCCATTGTTGTGTCAATCCTGCTATGACCCAAGTATTCTTTCAGTATCACTATGCTTTTGGGGTTCTTGGTCTGATTAAGGAAATTAACTGCAAAGCTATGCCTGAAGGTGTGAGGATTGGTCTTGAAGCATTTCATTGTGATTTGATAGATTCTTTGCCTGGTGTAGGGAAAGATAGGTTCATCTGCTTTGACCTTGTTATTTGCAATGTATAGTTGCCATAAGTTCATTAATTCAGTCTTTACTGGAATAATCCTCTCATTCCACTTCCTGCTCTTAAGCCATCTGATTGTTGCCATCTTCTTGGTAAAATCAATGTCTCTGAGCCTTATACTGATTAGTTCTGTAACTCTGACTCCTGTCATCCAAAGGGTTGTGCAGATCATCTTGTCCCTACCTGCCTTCATATTATCAAGTATTGTGACAATGGCTTCTCTTTCCATGTACTTCTTGCTCTCAATCTGTTTAACAATACCTGTTGCTTTTGTTAAATCCTGAGGTGGTAAAACCTCAATTTCATGCTTTTTCATAATCTATTCCCCCTTAATCACTTGTCAAATAGGTCAAATTGTTAAGCACTTCTTGCCTAGTTTTAAAAGCACAATTAAACACATGAAGCCCAATTTCAGGCTCAACCATATTTCTTATTAATTTATCTTTCTTTGAAGTCCCTGACAAACCTCTAATGTCTTTGTAATCAAATCTCTTTGTAAATATATCAAAATTAGCCCAAAAACAATGTCTACCAACAATCTGTGGTTCAATCAAAGGTTTATAATAAGAGATAACATTCTCCACAACCCACTTGCCTTTAAAATAATGCTTTAAAAATAATATCTCCTCATACAACTTCATATCAGGATAAACAGGTCTTTTAGAACCCCAACCCCAAAATCTTGCCCTGCTATGTGATAGGCAGGGTGGACTACTCCAAATAAAATCAAACTCAGCAAAATGTTTTAATAAATATTCATGAGCATCACACACAATCACCTTATCCATAGGAAAGAAATCATGATAAATATTAGCAATCTGTGGAACATTCTCAACAGCAACAACCTCAACCTCATCACTAGACCAAAGCTTCCTATTACCACCAATACCAGCATAAAGGTTAAGCACTCTTATTTTCTTCATTCTCTTTACCTTAGGGACTAAGTGTTAACACACTTCTACTGCTTTCATAATAACATAATTGCTCTTAGGCTTTTGCACATGATATTTCCCTGATGCCTCCCAACACTTCTTACAAGCTCTATTAACCCTGTAAGTAATTCTGTCAAAGAGATCAAAGCCTCTTCCACTTAATCTAATACCACAGAAGAAACACCACTCGTCTACTTCCTTAATCATTTTATTTCCTCAACATTAATCAACTCTCCACCGAGCAATTTTTCAAGCTCGGCTCTATCAGTAACCTTAATGAAATCCCTAAGCTCACCATCACTCATCTCTTGGATTTGTTGGATAATGCTATCATCCCCCCCCTTCTCCTGCTGCTTCTTAACTTTCCTAATGATCCATCTCCTAATCCAACCGACTCCTTTGCCAAACTTGTCTGATAGTTTATTAGCTCTGTCAATAAGCTTGAAAAGTGTCCTGTAGAACTTCTTGATGATCATCTCTCCCCTAGCTGCTTTCTCAAGGATCTTAGTGTACTCTTTAGGATTATCTAATTGCAGTACCCAGTAGAACTCATGGTCACTCACCACTTCTTCTTCTAGAATCTTTTGGCTTTGAGAGTGACCAAGAATAGCAGCTTTCTGAGTCTTAATGCACTTATCAGCTTGATTCTTAGGAGTCTTAACATTGACCTTAACCTTCATTTTCCAACCTCACCTTTATATTTATATCAACTAATATTTCTTGGCAGTATTTCCTTGCTAAATTCAAATGTCTCTCTGCTACTTTTAATTGCTTCATTATCCCTCCAATTTAACTATTATGAACTTTCTATCATTGTCAAACTCAAAATGCAAGACACTACCATCAATGATCCCAGCACTCCTAGCTACACCCATAGGGATAGTGCTAGTACACTGATTATAGTCTCCTTTCTTGTGAATCCTAACCCTGACTCTATTGCATTCAAGTCTGCTCCCTCTCTTTCCCTTCAGATAAGGGTTTACCAATCTCCCCTCCATCTTACTTATTTCTTCTTCTTATCTACTCTACTTAGTTGATTAGAAAGGACACCTAAATCCTGCCTGACACCCCTAAGCTCAGAGAAGATACTGAACTGCAGATTAAACTGCTCTGCATCTTTCACTGCACAAGGCATATTAGCCATGTCAGTTGGACTAAAGACAGTTGTGTACTTCTTATAATCCTTGATCAACTGTATCATTGCCTCTTCTTCTGCAGTTAATTTAACTGGTTGTTGTTGTGCCTGTTGTTGTGTTGGTTGTTGTACTGGTTGTTGCACCTGCTGTTGTTGTGGTATTTGTGGTGTTTCCTGAAACTTAGATGGTTCAGGAGGCATAGGTGGACTGATAGGCTTAACCTCAGTTCCAATACCAACATCTTGAACCTTGCTATTCACAGGTTCTTCTTCCAAAACTTTCTTCTTCTTTCCAAACATTCTTAATCACCTCCGATTAAATACTAAAAGACAAAAACTAAAGCCAAAAATAAATGTTGAGAACATAACAATAAACAAAGCATTCCTAATCTGAATAAGACCAGCTTTGTAAACAGTAACAAGAGAGATAGGATCTTCACTAGTCAGAGAAGTTTCATAGATTTCAAAGGTGTGATTAATCCCTTCTTTAGCTACAAAAAGGTTCATGTGATCTTCTAAATTCATGAAATTAGAAGCAATGTCAATGTTATGATAACCAATATTGAATATATTGAAACCCATGAACATAAAAATCAAAGAACCTATGCAAGTCATGAAATAGAAAAGAAAAGCAATAATACCAAACACATCAACCTTCTTCTTAGTTTTCTTATTCACTTTCATTTAAAAACCTCACACAAGTTTTATTACAGAAATGAATAGGATCATCATAGATCAAGTCATGACACCTCTCATGAACATCAGTCCCCTCAATAGTATGATTAGTTCTTCCCTTAGTCCAAACAACATAATACTCAGGAGCAAAATACAAACCATCAACCCTAACCCTATCCCTGATCTCAGGATCATACATCTTGATCCTCTCAAGATATTTCAGATCCTTTATCTCCAGAGAATTGAAGAATTTGAGATCATCAATCCTTTTATCTAAATTATAAATCCCCAAGAAAAAAATAATAAGAGATAAAAAAATCATTATTCCAAGCAATGAAATCATTGTCTCTAACCTCTCCATTGTTCTTCTAACCTCTCAAGTAATTTAACTGGAAAAAAATAAGTCTTTTCATGTATGATCTCCTTAGACTCACCACCATCAGGAAGCTTATACTCATTAGCTTTAGCCTGAGTTCTGATCAAACCATGCTTTTCACAGAACTTCTTGACTGCAGCAGGACTTATGATGTACATCTTCTTATCAGGATAAATGAACAAGAGGTAATCAGCAATCTTGATAGCATAATCAAGCCACTCTTGATTGATGGATTCACCTAAGCCTCTATAGATTTCATAGTCAGGCTTTGCTAAAAAGTTTTGAGCAAACAAGTTGAACTCCCTCATGAATTCTCTCTTATATAAACAATAAAAAACAGGTACATCCTCCTTAACTTGAGGTTGAAGCAATCTATGTCTGCCTTTATTAATAGGTAAGGGACTAAACCAAGTGTCATACTTTGATCTAAGGAATCTAATAGCATAATCAAAAGCCATATCCTTATTCAATAACAAACTTTTACTCATTGACACCATCATTCAACCTTTTACCCAACCTTTTTGGATGAAATAGCACCCTTTAGGGTGTTGGGAGTGTTTCATAATTTTTGCCAAAGGATACACACAAATTTATTTGTGTGAGGAATTTGGCTTCACCCCTTTCACTATATTAATTATCTTTTGCCTTAATCCATCAGCTTCTTTTTCTGTATTTGTTACATAGTCAAGAGTTTCAAGTGTTTCAAACAAATCCTTAAAAGAATCTTCCCAAGCAACTATCTCTTTAGATTGTCTAATGTTTCTTTCAGTAAAATTACAATATCCTGAAAAATCATCCCTTATGAGAGTTAGCTGTCTTTCAAGTTCTTTTAGCTTCTGTAAATTTTCTGTCTTTCCTTCCAGAAGACTTGATATTTTAACTATCTCCTTTACATCTGTTAGACACATCATCTTGATAGGTTTATCTGAACCTTTTGCATTGATATGAAATACAGTGTATCCTTCGTATTGTTCTTTGTTTTGTGCTAATTCGTGTTCAAACATTCTTTTTACCTCCGTTGGAAACTCCCGACTTCAGTCGGTGAGAGCATGTTATTTTCTTCTAGCTCCTGTCTCTTCATTCTCAATAATTCCTTAATCCTACTCACAGGACTTCTATCATCCTGTATAGCTAGGCTTGATACCATTTGACAAATCCTCCTCATCAACATTGTTCTTAGGGATCTGAGACTTCATATAATTCACAACAGCAGATAATCCACTAGCAGTCTCCTTATGCAAAGTAGCAGTCTCATTCAAGACCTTCATAACATCAGAAAGCAAAGGAGGCTTATTGTCTCTAAGATCATTAAAAAAAGGCTTAACAACCTCTTCCATATCCTCCTTAGCAGTCTTAGAATGTAAGGTCTCAGCTTCATGCAAATTAAAGCTATTATCAATCATGAACCAAAGCTTTCCATCATCTCTAGTATAAACCCTGATCTTATCAGCTCTAGTATTACACTCTCTAGCAAACTCATTATTAACCTCACTGAAATGAGCATTAACCATCCTAATATTCTGAGACCTGTTCTTCAAGATAATGATATTAAGATCATGCTCAAGCCTTACAAAGATCCTATGAAAGTACTCAACACTCTTTCTCATAACACCAGCAACATCATCAGCAAAGAAACTCTTATTACCATAGATCTCCAAGCTATTCCTATAAAGATTGATTGTATTGCCATCAACATAGAAAAGATTAGACTTCTTCAGAACTTCCTTGTACCTGTTATTACAGAATAAGATCTTAACATTAAATTCAATTCCATGCAACCTTATGCCATGAGAATAAAAGGTTGAATTAGGTTGTAAAGTTGGTAAGGTTTTTTCAACCATGTCAAAGCTTCTTTTGATTGCTCCTTTATCCTTAAGTTTATTGATAACTTTATAGACTGCTTGAACACTTGTCTGCCGTCTAATACTTATCTGTTTAGGGGTTAAGAACTCTTTAGAAAGTAGGAGAGCCACCTCAAGCTCTGTCTTTGTCAGTTTCGGTTGTGGCTCACCTAAGATTAAACCTTTCTTTTCAACCTTTTTAAACCTCTTTTTCCCCTGGAAAATTAAACTCACCTCTCATATAATTATAAGGGAGTAGGGAAAAAATCCTTCTCGGTCTGGGGGGTGTGTGTGTTCTCCAGAACCAAATCTGAGGGTTGGAAGGGTAAAACCCTACTCCCATAAATGAGATGCTTATATAACTAAAGCATCAAACTCTTGGAGTGATCTTTCTGATCTGATCGTAAAATATCCCTTTGATATCATCTGTGTTTTTCACACCTAAGATTTCCTCATCATAGTTAGTCATAAATCAATCACCTCTCTCTCTTTTTTTTCAAACTAGAATGTTTCTCATCAATAATTTTATTAGCAGTGGAAGATTTACTCTTCTCTTTCAGAACTTCCTTGATCTCACCAAGCTTCTCATCACTCTCTTCTGTAATAGTTAAAGCCTTGTAACCTTTCTTTGGCATAATGCACTCACCTCTTACTAATATTCATAATACAGCAATATACAGTACCACTATATAAATATTGTTGTACCATAAAGTACAGTAATAAGAAATATATTCTAGAAAATGAGTACTGTACCACAACAATATTTAAATACAAGGTACAGTACTAAAGGATTATGATAAGGTTCTTTAGAAGGATTAAAATTCTATTAACAGGTAAATGCAAACATAAAAGCAGAGTTACCTTTGCCAGTCCACCAAGCAACAAAGCTACATGGGAAGAATGCTTTGACTGCCGAGCAGTATGGAGGAATAGAAAATTAATTGATAAAGGAGCATTGAGGTGAAATGAAGATGCCAAAAGAAGGATATGAAGCACAAACCATTGACATAGAAACATTCCAAATAATGGATCAAATGAAAAAACAACTTGGAATGAAAACAAGAAGTGAATTGCTAAGAGCATTAGTGCGAGGAAGATACAAAGTATTCCCTGAACTAAAAGAAACATTTAAAAAGGGTCAGAATGTATCAGAGACAAACCCCGCAAAGCTCAACGAGGGTATCGCTACACTAATTCTCACATCATACAACAACCACCCAATAATAATATATGAAAAAAAAGCTTTGAGAGAAAAAGAAGATGAGTAAGAAAAAAGAATTGGAGGTAAAGAAATTGGTTGAGGGAAAAGAAGTTAAGATTGATGGGGTGGTTTTTGTGCCAAAGACAGAATTGAAGTCTCAGCATTTTAAGAGTGCTAAGCTTTTGAAAGGTAAGAAATATGTTATTGCCAGAACTTACACTGCTGGTGTTTTTGCTGGTTACCTTGATAAAAGAATTGGTAAAGAAGTTACTTTGATTAATGCAAGAAGATTGTGGTATTGGGATGGTGCTTCATCATTAAGCCAGTTGGCTATGCAGGGAACTGTTAAGCCTGATAAATGTAAGTTTCCTGTTGAAGTAGCAGAAGTAATTCTTACTGAGGTTATTGAAATAATTCCTTGTAGCGAGAAAGCAAGGTTAAGCATAGCAGGTGTTTCAATATGGGAGCAGAAATAGAAGAAAGTAAAGGAGTTGGCTCTGGCTATGGCTCTGGCTCTGGCTCTGGCTCTGGCTATGGCTATGGCTCTGGCTATGGTGATGGCTATGGTGATGGCTCTGGCTCTGGCTATGGTGATGGCTCTGGCTCTGGCTATGGCTCTGGCTATGGCTCTGGCTATGGCTCTGGCTCTGGCTATGGCTCTGGCTAATCCTTGAGGTAAATTTATGAGTAAGAAAAAAGAAGTTTATGGTGATTATGGATTTTTTGTTTGGTTGATTGATATTATTAAGGATGTTGTTAATTTTGTTAAGCGTTTTTTTGGTGATAAGAAATGAGCAAGAAAAAAGAAGTTTATGAATTAAAGAATGATTTTGGAGTTCCCTTATTTGGAACAATAAGGAAAGATGGAACTATACACTTTGCTGGAATATCACGAGAAGCAATTATAAATCATTTTAGGGTTGTGGATAGAGAAGATGTTGAGAGGAATTTGAAACTTGCTGAGGAAGGTAAGCCTTTTGATATGCCCCTCTCGGTGCTTAATGGTGAGTTGAAGAAGCTGTGGTTTAAGCCATTGGTTAAAGCTAAAAAAAGAGCATACAATCAGAAGCCAGAAGTTAAAGCTAAAAGAAGAGCATATAATCAGAAGCCAGAAGTTAAAGCTAGGACGAAAGCATACCAGAAAGCACATAATCAGAAGCCAGAAGTTAAAGCTAGGAAGAAAGCATACCAGAAAGCATACAATCAGAAGCCAGAAGTTAAAGCTAGGAAGAAAGCATATTATCAGAAGAAAAAAAAAGAATAAGGGATTATTATGAGCAAGAAAAAAGTTAAGGTTGTGGATTTGCTTGAAAGAAGTATTGATACCATGAAGATTTATGGTGAAGCTGAGGTAGAAGTATCTATTCTTGGAATCAAGATTAAGAAAGATAAACCATATGAACTGGAATTAAAATTACCTTTTAAATTGTATAGTGATGAAAATTTGTTGTTGTGCTTGAAAGAGAGAAATAAAGAGGTTCATTTAGCAAGGCAGTGTATCAAGTTTAAAGGAAGTTTGTGTCATAATGTTGATTGTAAGAATATTAGTTGTCAATTGCATAAGGATTATGATTTTGATAAGCGTTTTTTAGGTGATGTAAAGTGAATAGGGAAGAATGTATTAATGTTGTTAATAGGCTTATAGAGTTTGATTTGATTACCCGTACAAGAGCTGATATTATTATTAAGAAGTTTGATAAGCGTTTTTTTGGTGATGTTGAAAAATGATTATTAGTAAAATAGAGGTGGTATAACGTGAGTTTAAGAGATGATTTTGTTAATGCTATTAATAAAAGTCTTGATTTTGAGAAATGGCGTTTGTATTATCACAATGAACTGAATGATGAGGTATTAAAACTTAGGAAAGAGAATATTGAAATGAGACTATTGCTTCAACAAATAGTTCAAGATGGAAAATTATATTTGATGCATAAAAAGAAAATTAAGCGTTTTTTTGGTGATGAAAAATGAGTTTTCAGCAAAAGGTAAGAAAAAAAGGAAAAAAGAGTATTGTATTATATTTAATTTCAGGCGTTTTTATAGGGGTACTTGCTGGTTTTTTATCAAAAAGTTTTTTTAGTGATTTCAGTTTAATATCATATATAATTACTGGAGTAATTATATCAACAAGTGTAAGTGTAATTTTATATTTTTTACCAGAGGTAATGGTTGATTAGAAATATAATGAGAGGTGGGGGAGATGTACTTAGATGCAAATAAGTCGAAAGAATTTCAACTTCACCGAAATACTTACAATACTTTTATCCCATAACAGTGGTAAAGTTTATAAACATTCTCTTAAACCCTTATTATATGTGAGGGGGGTGAGAATGAATAATTTATTCTTTGAAAACAATTTCTTAGATATAAAACTAAATATATTCTTAGAAGGTGTCTATTATGCAATGTAGTGCTGAAACATGGATAGACCGAGAAATAATGAAACAAAGCGGGATTCAATTCAAAGTAAAAGAACCACCAAAACACAGATCAATAAGAAGAGAAGAATACAAACAACTAATAAGCAAATACCATGACAGACACAGATACAGACTAATGTTTGAACTATTATGGAATGCTGGAATGAGACCAATAGAAGTCTGCTGGTTACACAGAAACAACTTCAATGAAGATTTCACCTATGGAGTATATAAAGTCGCAAAGCCAATAAAGGAAGTCACAAAAAAAGGGGAGATAAAAATCTATAAAAGCAGACCATTACCTATACCTAAAGACTTAGCAAAAAGAATAAGCAAATACTGGGAAGGAATACAATTCCTAAGCCCTTACGGATACATATTCCCAACATTTGTTGAGAGCAGATTCAGACAATACAAATTCTACATGAACCCAAGAATACTAAACAAAGAAATGGATAAACAAAGAAAAGAATTCAAAGGAAGATGGCTAGAAAGAAATAATGACCAAACATACTGCCTTAATCCAAGAAGCTTCAGAGTAAGCTGGATCACAAGATTTGGGAAGAAATGCAAAGACATATTCAAAACAGCAAAAGCAATAGGACACACAGACCCTAGAACAACAGCAACATACTTTGATCCCGTAGATATAAGTGAGATCAGGAGTTTCCAAAACCAACAAGAAGTAATGATCAGAGTGCCAGAGATAACAATGGATCAAACACTCCTCACAGAATACATCAAAGAACTAGCAACAACTTAGATATCACTGATCTCTACAACATCCACATTTCTAAAAGAATAAGCCTCACCATATCTATCAATGAAACATATGTGAGTATCATTAACACTAGTAACATTCTTAACAGTATAAAATAAGTCCTTACCATTCAAAAGAACATGAATTTTGCACTTTCTCCCAACAAATTCTTTCATTTAAAGATTCCCCTTTCATTTAATAAAAAGACCAATAAAAAGCAAAAAATAGTTTAGTCAGTCACTTCCTTCTGATCACAAAGCTTCTGATGACAAGTGTCAGTATGATTGCAAGAACCATCACAGTAACAATCAATCCCAACCAAGTTGTTGCTATAGGACTAATAGCAGGTGTCACACCTGTTAGTAAAGTATTACTTGTTGTTGTGTTTTGGTAATACTTATAGTCCCAATAATAAGGATTGTTTGTTCCATTCTCTAATGTTGTTGTCACACTACCATTACTAACACAAGTATAAGTACTAATACTCATAGTTGTTCCACTTGAATTCCTTACTGCACTGCAAGAAATAACAGGTGTATAAGTCAAGGTAGTAGATCCATTGACAACACTGATGTTGTGAGATTCATTAGTCACAATGGTTATGTCTCTTGTTGCTAGACCAAATTGGTCTATAATCAAGATGCCAACACCCAGAACTATTCCAGTCAGAACTAAGACAACTACAAATTTCTGAAGATCTGAAAGTTCCATCTAACCTTTACCTCCTCTTAGTTTTTTGAATTAGTAAAAAAAAAAATACTTAAAAAAAAGTTTCTCTGATATCAAAAAGAGTCTTATCTCCCTTTGATCACAAAGCTTCTAATCACTAGTGTCAGTATGATTGCAAGAACAACCACAGTCACTATTAATGGTAGCCAAGTTGTTGCTATTGGTGAAAGAGCATCCCTTGTTCCATTTATAGCTGCCTGAGCTGTTGCTGTAATCCCACTAGTAGCTGCAAACTTGTCAAGGACAAGTATTCCAACTCCTAGAATCATACCGATTAAGACTAGTAACAGAACAAATTGGTACAAATCTCCGAGTTCCACAGATATTCACCTCCTTCTTAGTTTATATTTAAAAAAAATCTAAAAATAATTTTGCTTTGTCAAAAAGAGTCTTATCTCCCTTTGATCACAAAGCTTCTAATCACTAGTGTCAATATGATTGCAAGAACAACCACAGTCACTATTAATGGTAGCCAAGTTGTTGCTATTGGTGAAAGAGCATCCCTTGTTCCATTTATAGCTGTGACTGCTGCAGTACTTAAACCACTAGTAGCTGCAAACTTGTCAAGGACAAGTATTCCAACTCCTAGAATCATACCGATTAAGACTAGTAACAGAACAAATTGGTACAAATCTCCGAGTTCCACAGATATTCACCTCCTTCTTATATGCAGTATTATACTGTATAGCTTTATAAATATTTCATAGCAAACTACAAGTAGAACCCTTTATTCCATGCTATTTGCCACTTCTAGATAGAATTACAAACAAGATTGTAAAAGCCAATACAGCAAGGAATCCAATCACAAAAAGGAAATTAAGTAGTTTAGCATAGGCTAAGATAGCACTCAAAATAAAGCAAATAAAGCTGCTTGTCATCAAAGCATCAGTGAAGTCCCATCTCTTCAAGATCATTAACATAATAAAGAATACTGCAATCATAAGCATACCCATTAGTATCTCACCAGTACTCATATTTGCATATACCCAAAGCTTATACACAGTGTCTGATTGTTGCAATTGAGTTAAGTTATACATCCTTATTTCACCTACTAATCTGTGCTGAACACAATCTTAAAGATTGCAAACACAATAATTATGCTGATAAGGCTAATGATCAATGTAGGAATCCAGGCAGGAACACCAAAGATCTCACTAATACCCCCATACACACCAACCATGAACCCAAACATGGTAGGGATCTGAATCAAACTATGCCACACAAGCTTCGTAAGAGCATATAAACCCCCAAAAACACCCCATTCAGGCTCAGCATTAGTAATACCACTAGACAACTCTTCAACCTCTCCAGTGACCTCCGAGTACACATTGAAAGTATCATTGAACTGTTCAAATCTCTCATCACTAGCAAAGGTAGGATCAACAGTTTTCATCTCCAAAAGCATCCCTACACCACCAACTATTATAAGTGTAAAGACAATAATTCCAATGATATACTGTTTGATTTCTTTAGCCATCCTGCTCATTCCTCTTTCTTATATAAAATCCAATTAATAATACCAAGCTAATGATTATGAATGCACCAGCAATAACATCTAAAGATCCTTGCTTCTTGATGAAGCTAAGAATCTGGGTAAATAATCCAATACCCAAAATGACCAATATAAATAATAATCCTTTTCTCATAGTCTCATCACTTCTTCAATATCAACCCTATCACAACTCCAATAACACAAGCAATTATGACAAAAGTAACAGTTATAGGACTAAAAATACCTAAAAAGTAAACCATGATTAATCCAATAATGGTGGAAATCACACCACCAACAGGACTAAACATTCCAAACATAGCTACAGTTAATATGATTCCAAAAGCCCAAACCGCTCCTTCCAAGTTATCAATCACAACACCTAATCCTTGAGGAGCTACATTAATCCATTCACTCTGAAGTATCTCTCCATCATCCTCAACACTCACAAAGACAGCACCAGTGTAGCTACTAACATCACAAATTGTGTTTCCACTAGCACCACTCTGAGAGGTATTACAAACATAATAAGCTCCTGTCATAGTATCTCTCCTAACAATAAACCTGACATCATTACTTCCTGCCAATGGATCAGTCCAATCCAATGTGATGTTTCCAGTATCATTATTAAAGCTAACATTAACACTTAATTCACTTGTTGTAATTGTAGCACTATAAGGGTCAAGCAAAACAGTAAGCTCACAAACACCACTAGTGCAAATAAACTTCATCTGCTCAGTAGTCCTCAACAAATTATTGCTTCTATCATAAAATAAAAGCTTGTAATCAACACTCTCCTCAATAATATTATAGAAAACATTTCCAAAGTCACCACTCTCATCCATCTGAACAGTCCTCCAAACACCCTCAGCAGGATACCTCCTCTGCAACTTACTAACAATGTTTGTGTAATAAGAGTAATCACTCTGCCGCCTAATTGTTAATTTAAGATCACTAACACCAGCAGTTCTGTTAAGATTATACATACTCAAAAACAATGTATCATTAGATAAACTCCTATTAACAAGATAATACCTATGAGTGAAACCATTACTAGTAGTGTACTTAATATAGGCATCAACATAAATCGTGTCATTCTCATTCCATAAGCAAAGTGTGTATGTGTGACTTCCACTGTACTCAGTGCTATAAGTATTATAGGTATCAGGATTATTAATCCAATAAATAAGATCAACTTCTACATCAGCATCAAGATCTGTTGTTGGACTCTCTTCATCATAAATGGTCATGTTAATAGTTGTGAAATTATAAGTGCTACAATTATCTAACCCCCAATCAAAAACAGTTTGATTCCCTGGCAAAAAGAAAACATAACTGCTATTATCAATGTAACTCACATTAATCTCCCAGTAGAAACCAACACTTCCAGTAGCTTGAGGAACAAGAGATGTATTGAAGAAAAAATAACCACTATAATTAGTCTTATCAGTATCATTAATTTGTGTTCCATTGTAATAAAGAGTTGCATCAACATTAGTAACCCATCCATGTTTGGTCACATTAAGATCCTCATTAGTTGTTTGATTAAGGTAAGCAACAGGATTAACAAAGCTATAAGTAGGCAAACCTACTGTTAAGATACTACTATTCAACCAACTGCTATTACTTCCTCCTATATCAGAGGCAAGACAACTGAAAGTCCAATTCTGACCTATGCTCAATCCAGATGAAATATTGTTATCAACCTTAGTCAGTTGTGCTTGAGGAAGAGCATGATAATATCTTAGGACAACATCATTAGTATTATCAGCAATCCAGAAATATGAATTATTAGTAACTATTCCTTCAGGAGAAGTGGTGCTTATATTCCAATAGAAACCAGTGTAATTACCATCAGCTTTATACTTCATAATATCATTATCCTCTTCAATCCAAAGGAAAGAATCACTTGCTTCCACTGATTGAGGACTGAAGCTTATATTACCTGCAACAACATTAGTAGCACCAGTTCCATCAAGTAAGAATCTCACAATACCTTGAGTCACAGACCCCGCTTCAACATAAAAATAATTATCAGTTATAGCAAGATACCTAACAGTGTCCCCTACACTAAAGTTGAATCCAGTGTAAGCACAACTAAAGTCAAGACCAAAAACATCCTCGGCATTAGGATCAGCAACAAAGAATCCAGTGCCATTCATTGTTATACCAGTAGGCTCAACAAAAGGAAGAGTACAATTACTAAGATAAGTCCCATCAAGATCATACTTATAGATCATGTCATCAGTGTAATCAACAACAAATATATGAGAACCATTCATAGTAATACCTCTTGGATAAGCATTCTCAACATGAAGAGAGAAATTATCAATATACTTTCCTTCAGGATAATTATAATCAGTAGCATTCATAGCTGTGTTAAGATACCACCTACTAGGGTACTGAACATTATCAGTGTCACCATCACTAGCATTACAATAACCAACCAAAGTATCATTAGTGTAAGCAACAACATCACTTACAGTAGTATTGACCTTTGCAAGATTCATACTTGGAACTACAGCACTAACTAATCCAATGCAAAGAATTACAAGGATTCCATAAATTATTGTTTTATTCATTTTGAAAATAAGGTTTAGCAAACATCACAACTAATCCAATCACACCAACAACCGCCATGTAAATAGGAAGGTTAAGCAACAAGTTATTGGTTACTGGAAAGTTTCCTATCGTTGCACCAAAAATACTAATAGTGGTGACACTCTCCCAAACATTACTCAACACAGTACTCACCACCACAGTTATCACAACAACAATGAAATAAATGAACATGAAAATAGGCACTCCTCCAATAAACCACCCTGTAATGATCAAAGCCAGTACCAACCCTACAAATAATCCCATCATGATATAATCTGCTCTATTAATAGCTCTTTGAGTCCCCTCAAGCACTTGAACAGTTGTGTTACTCTCATTAATGACACCTATATTAATCATTTGATTACTAGTTGTTGTCCAAATACTATTGACAATAAAGAAAGCAATTCCAAATACAAATAGGATTATTGCAACAAAAATGATATCCCTTGCACTTGCTCTCTTAGATTTCATCATGGTAACATATCACCTTCTCCAAACATATCATCAAACTCATCCTTCCTTCTCTTCTTCTTTGTTGGATAAACATTAATAGGTGGAAGTCTCTTAGCACCTCTCCAATCAAGCTTCATAATCCTCTTCATTTCCCTCCCAACACGAGCATAACCAACAAGCTCTCTAAAAGCCTGAGCATCCTCACCAATCTTATCCTCTCTCTGTATATCCTCCAATTCATCAATGACAATAGGAGGAACATACTTCATCCTTCCTTTCTTATTATTAGCCATTTTTCAATAATGAAGCCTCTCCTTCTTCTTCTGAGCAGCTTTATGAACTAACTTGTAAAAAGCATAAATTATGAAGTAAGTCACAATCACAGCAAACACCCAACCCATCCAATAAGTAGTAGTACCAACCAAATTCTCAAGCTCAGGAAACTCATAAAACTTAATTAAAGCAACAACTCCAAAATGTAAACTCACAAAAAAAGTGATCACAGAAAACAAGAAAAGAAATATCCTCAAAGCTATATGCTCATCACTCATACTAGCAGCACCTATCAATAGGAACAAACCCAAAATCAACGGTGCTAATATCAATATTCCAATTATCAATTTGCTCTCCTCCAAAACTTTAAACTTACATTCACCCCTGAACTGAGAGGCACTAAGGTTACACTCAATAGTCGCACTATAAGTATCCTGAGGAAGCACACTTGCATTGTACCAGTAAGCCAACCCAGTCCTATTCATCCATCCACTCTGATTCAAAACCTCTCCCTTGTAAAGGTAAAGCATACAATCACTACCATTACCCTCACCTTCTATGATATCATAAATCATGACATCCTCATATAAATCATATCTCTGCTTACAAGCCATGCTCAATGGTATTATGAGCATGAAAATACAAATCGCAATCATTAATATAGTTATGTTCTTCATTTTTCATTTTCTAATTATTTAGCAAGATCACTTTCCCTGATTCTCTGAATATTAAGCCTCCATCTCCAAATAAAACTTTAACAGTATCAGTAGGAGGAACTGAGCCACCCACTTCAAACACAGTAGTAACTACCATGCTAGATCCATCATCATTCAACAAAGGATCTCCATCCGAATCCCTAAACTCAGCTAAAATCCTAAGAGTTCCATTAGTATCAGCAGTCCAACCACCAGCACCATTATAGACCACATCAATAGCCAAGTAGTTACCTATAGAGATGTTTCTTGGTGTTGTATCATTAACAACAACATCCCAAGTACTCCAAATACCAGCACTATATTTATCTACTGCAATGTAAAGGTATCCCCATAAGTCATAACTTCCTGTGTTATTAATCTTTGACTGCTCCTCTGCTGGAATCATAATCAGTGTTAAGTCTTGATTACTTGTTATATTAATATTTGTTGTATTCATGTTGTAACCATACTTAGAAACATAAATGCTATGAGGATATTTTATTACTTTACTTCCTGTGTATCCTGTGTATTCAGTTATAGCAACCTTTGAGATGCTACCATTATATCCTGTCCAAGTGTTTGATAAAACATTACTGTTATTATCTGTGATTGTAATATTTGAACTCATTACTTGTTGAGATAAATTATCAAGAGCCTGAACTGTCACCCACCACTTCCTTGTATAATTATCTCCGTTCTGATCTCCATTATCAAAAGTAGTGTTAATCAAAGTTGAGGCTTTGAAATAATTACCACTGTATCCTCCATTAGTTATTGAAACATCTTGGAACAAAACAGTTTCAAGAGATCCATAAAGCCTCACACCCCTAACTCTTGTATCATTAAAACTAACCTTTGAAGCTGTTATGTTGTAACATTGGTATTGATTATGTTCAGCAACATACATTCCCTCTCCTGTCCTTGAAACAGTTGAATTAGCAAAGAGAACATTCTTAACATTCCCCCCTCCACAATAAACCACCAATCCTTCATATCCATAAACATCAGGGAATCCTGTGACACTAACATTGTTTATTGTGACACCATCAGTAGTTCCCTTAACATAAATTGAATGACCTATAGTGGAATCCTTTATAGTAACATTATTAACTGTGTGCAAAACAACAGCACCAGCATCAAGACCACTTATAACTTGATCAGAGATCTTACAATAATTATAATAAGGCTTCCCATTAATAGTGTTGCTTGTTTCTAAAGTATTGCTGCAATCCCAAGCATCCTCAATCAAAGGAGATTCTGAATAATTACTGGTTGAAGTAAAGTTGTTTCCACTGAAGAGATTATCCCTTGACCAAATAAGTGCTATTCTACCATTAACAAAGGTGTTGTTTGTAAAGTTATTATTATAAATATACCATATCTCTGATGCTGAGTTCTCAACATAATTATCATACACCCTCCCTCCTGTAGCACCTGATTCTATATCAAAAGCAGAGAGTCCTGCATCATATATAGAATTATTATATATATCAAAGTTATCTCCATGAATAAGATTGATAGCTCTCCAACCAATATTATTAAACACATTCCTAGTGATGTTAGCATTATCAGAATTAAATACATTCAAAGCATACTGAGATTCATTAAATTCATTATCTACAAATGTTGAATCATGAGTAGCATAGAAATAAGTTCCATACCAATAACCTTTTATCCTACAGTTCTTCATAGTAACATTAGTATAACCTTTTGAATAAATGCCAATTCCACTAGTAGTGTCTCCTTCAATCACAGTACTATTGCAATCAAAAAAGACATCATTACTAGCTATCCGAAACACCCCTTCCTGACTCCAATCATCATAATAACAATAAAGATTATATGGAAGAGTCATTGATTCATTAATCACAAGATATTCTTCAGGACAAAGAGGATCATTCACAGTTTGAACAAAAGAAAAAGGAATAGTATAATTCTGAGCTTGATAATCAGGACTAATATCTGCAGGTGTTGAATTAAGAGCAATGTATCCAAAGTATCTCTGATTTGAAGCATTAACATTAGTTATGTTCAAAGATAACTTAATACTGGTTGAGTTACCACCTGGAAGGTCTATCTCAGACACATTCAAAGTTATGTTAAGGAAAGGATCTGATGTATAAGTTACAGACACAGTGTAATTAACACTATAATTTCTCATATTAGTTACAGTAAATATTTCAGAAGTGTTCCAAGATTCAACACTATTATTTGTGTTCTTTCCTAAAAATTTGTTACTAGGATTAACAATAGAAGTAATATTCACAGCTCTATAAGCACTAATAAACCCACCACCATATTTCAAAGGATCATTACCCTTCCTTACCGCATTCTCAGTTACAGCTAACTTTAATTCTTCCTTAGTCCAAGAAGGATTATATTGCTTCATCAAAGCAATTATTCCAGCAACATGAGGACAAGACATTGAAGTTCCAGACATAGAAGCATAAGAGTCCCCTAGATATGATGACATAACACTACTTCCTACTGCAGCAACATCAGGTTTAAGATAAGATGGATAAGAACCATTTGAATATCTAGCATAACCCCTAGAACTATAAATTGCTACTGTTCCAACATCATTAGTAGCAGCAACAGCAATCACAAATTCAAGACAAGCAGGACAACCCATAGAATCATAACCATACCTACCACTATTACCCGCACTAGCAACTAAGATTGTTCCATTATTCCAAGCATTAAGCAGAGCAGTACCTAATGTTTCTTGATCTATATATGTACTTGCTCCAAAACTCATACTTATTATATCTGCACCTTCAAGACTTGCATTCTCTATTGCAGCAATAATGTCTGCTTCAGGACAACCATTACTGCCACAAACTCTGTAAATCATTAAATCAACATCAGGAGCAACACCCCTATAAGTATCATTACTTGAAGCAACAATTCCAGCAGTGTGAGTTCCATGACCATGAGTATCAAAAGGATCATCATCATCATCAACATAATCATAAGCAAATATTATTTTGTCACAAGTACCATTATGAATACTACCAAGATCACAACCACCAAAAGCAGAATGGTTATATTCAATTCCTGTATCAAGAATAGCAACTTTTATTCCCTTACCAGTTATGTTACTACCACTATCATTCTGCAAAGCCCAAACATGATCAATATCCATTGCAGGAATAGAACCATCAAGATGCAATTCCTTATTAACACTTCTCATAGCAGTTTTCACTAAAGGATTCATTTCTAAATCTATGATTATGGAATCAACTAATTCTTCTTCAACTTCTAAGAATAAACCATTAAATAAATACTTCATCTTCCTATCCTTATAAAGATTTGCATCATATCTTTCATTCATTTCCTCAATTATCTCTAACTGACCCTTATCTATCTCTTCCTCATGAATGGATAAATATTGGCTCTTCAATGAATCTTTCAAACCTTTTCCAAACAACCATCCAAGAGACTTATAAATAAATGAGTTATCAGCATCCTCTTCAGCAATCTTGCTATAAACTATCATAGGATCTGATTCTAATTCAATAACAATCATAGTTTTATTAACTTCTTCTTTAGCAACAAGTATTTCTTCAACATAATTCCAGTTAAGACCAAGAGGAAAACTAGGAGCAGGAGGATCTGTAAGATTCACATAATCACTGACATTATAAGTTGTCTGCATAACCCTAACACCCATCTGTGTCTGACCAGTAATGTTAAAAGTGCTAGGAACTCCTAAGTAAGAACTGTTAGTTCCATTTGCAATGAACTGGAATGTGTATTCTCCCATCTGCCAAGTATCATTGAAACTATATTCATAAATGGTGCTTGTGTTTGTAACTACAAAACTATTAATGCTTCCATCAGGATAAGTAACATTAACCCATGCAGCATCAGGAATCAATCCAGTAATGTTATCTTTAAGAGTAACTGCTTCACCATAACCAGTTATGTTAGGACTGGCAGTAGCATTAACCAAGACAGTATCTTCCCAGATAATAATTATTTGATCATCAGTAATATCACTAGTCCTAGTTGTAGTGAAATAATTACCTCCTTCCTCCTGAACTTTACAAATATTATCAGAATTATAAGTACAAATAGCCCACACAAAACCATTAGCATCAGTTGATCCATTCCAAAGAAGAGAACCAGTGCTATTATATGTGCTAACATTTCTACTTGAAACAACAGATCCATTAGGTCTCTTTGTGATCACAGGAATCCACCTCTCACCTACACTTGAAGGATCTTCCTCAAGAACCAATGTAAGATAACCTATAACTGTTGAATTAACCTCACCATTAATGTTCCTAAACTCAGAATAAGGCTTAGTACAATTCAACACACCACCATTCTTAATAACAAACTCTGCTGTTGCAGGATAAAAAGTGCTATTAATAGAAGTAAGCTCCCCATACAAGTCAAGTCTAAATCCACCAATAACACTATCCTTGATGGTAGTTTTACTTCCAGCAAACCACCACCATCTTGCATAAGCCTGATCAGTGATGATCCTAGTGAAATTTACAATAGAATTATTCCATATCTCATTATACCTGCCAAGTATTTCAGTATCAACAGCAGTCAGATTCCCATGAACATAAAGACTTAGATCAGAAGTTAAAGTGCTATCAGTTAATTCAACAACACCATTAGATTCAACTTTAAAATGTAGATATGAATATTGTCTATAATCTCCAATAGTAGAATTGGTTATGATCATAGTTCCATTAATCCAATACTGAGAACCTGTAGCAGTTAATCCAGTATCATTCAATCTATCAATTAATAAAGTAACATTGTCTAATCTTAGAGTGCCATTATTTAATACTCTTACCAAACCATTATCAATAACAATCTCCTGATCAGAACAATTCTGCTCAGAAGTAATAGTCCAATTAGTATCACTCTCAGTAGGAGGATTACAACTTGAAGTAGGAGAAGTGTCTGTATGAGTTATGTTAAGGAAAGGTCTCCTTGAAATGTTAGTGTTGTACTCCTTAGACCAATAAATAGCATAATCATCAAATCCATCAGTGTCATTATACATATAGAAACCAAAGGTTATATTATTCTTACCAGCATTATGCTCACTAATAACCCAATCAGTAACAGTGAAATTACGCAAACCATTACTTAAAGTTCCAGTTCTATTAAGAATACTTGTTCCCTGAACAGTCCTCATAGTAATACTAGCACCATCATCCTCATTCCAAGAATAATTCTGAACACCCCAAACACCAACCACATCATCAACATCAATATTACTTGTAACAACCCAAATATATAATTGAGCAACAGTAACATTCTCAGAGTCAGGAACACCACTAATATTTATTTTGATGAAACTATCTCCAACACTCCCACCATCCCAATCATCTATATATAATTGATTAGAGTCTCCTCCATCACCTATATTATCATCTTCTAAGATGCCAGTTACATTGTCCTGTATCTTTATTGTTGTTGCACTAGCTATGTTAATCATCATCAAAAACATTAAACTAATTATTATTGTTTTCTTCATCTTTCTTACCTGATTATCAAAACCCCCTGATTCCTTATAAATATTGTATCAGAGCTATCTAGATCTGAAGCATTGAACTCTGACACATTCAAAGTTGTGTTAATGCTGAAATAACCATTATTTTTGAAACCTATTGAATCCATAGTACAGGGAGTTGTTATGTTACAACTTAATGCCAAGTTGTATATCTTATTATTTCCTAATTCCACACAAGCACAATTATCCTCAACATATTCATCACTGTAAGCCAAGTAATCTGTGTTAGGACTGCAATCAGATCCAGCAGTGCAAGTATTCATTTCAGTAATATTGAAAGGACTATCACAGAAACCATCAGTATCACTATCAGTGCAAGTATCACTGAAACCATCACCAGTGCTATTAGTCCAATAGTTTCCACCAATATTAGTTCCATCAGATATTATCCTAGTTCCTGCAACTTCAGTAATGTTCCAATCATTATCATAAATGGTTGATGTGTGAACAAGATATGTTGAATCATTGAATAAATTATTATATATAGTGCAATTCCTACATCTCCTATCCCTCACACTTCCTTGTGAATTATTCCTAAACTCATTGTTAGTAATGTTTGAATTTCTAGTATCATATAAATAAATACCCCACCTATTACTATGGAAGGTTGAGTTAAGAACAACATTGTCATCATTCCATTCTAATTCAAAACTCATTCCATAACCATAACTTCCTCCAGTACCATTATGACCATAAGATAGAACATTAGAGAAAGTACAATTAGAAGCAATGTCAGCAAGAACACCACCATAAGTACCATCAACAGCAGTAACATTATCAATTAAAGAATCATTAACCCCAGAGAACTCAAAACTATAATAATTAGAACTTCCAATACTATCAGAAATGTTGCCATCCTCAACACTAACATAAGTGATACCACCATACCAATCAGTAACATTACAACCATACACAGTCACATTATTACCAGTGACAAGGATTCCATGACTCTGAACAGTATCAACACCATCAACAAAGCTACCATTACAATCAAAGACAACATCACTAGCAGTTATATTAATACAATCCTTAGAAGCAGCATCAGTAATGCTATAATTAAGAGTATGATAACCACTAGTGCCAACATTAAAACAAGTTATTGGCGGTATGCTTCCAACATATTCTATACTGACATTATATATGCTTGGTGTGTTGTTTTTTGAACCCCACAATGTAAGTTTGTAATTCAAACTAATATTATCTGTGGTGCTACTAATATCAACAATTGTGTTTGCGCAACTACCAAAATTTGTCCAAGAACTACAATTATTATCATTTCCTGTGCATACACTAACATTAACACCCGTTCCTGTAGGAAAAACACCATTACAACTTATGTTCTTAAAATCTTTTGAACTACTATTGCTTCCATTAATGAAACTACTTATGAAAGTGCCAGTATCAAAAAACAAATCATAACTACCATTATAAATTTTAGCAACATCACTAGCATTAACAAGACGATCAAAAAATAAGAACTCATCATAATCAGCCTGACTATCACCACCACCATCACAACGAGCATTAAACCTCAAATCCTTATCAGGACAAGTCTCATCAGCATAAAGAAAACCCCAAGTACTACTCTCAGAAGCACCAGAATTATAAACAGCACTATTATCATAAATTATGTAATTATCAGCAGAAATATCATAAGTAAAACCCCAATGATGCAAATCAGTAGAAATATCAGCGGCACTACCACCAGTAGCCCTAATAGGAACACTAGAATTAAGACGCCAAAAAACTCTCATCTCCTGACTATTAAAACCCTCACCTAAAACAAACATCAAATTACCATTAGAATGAATAAGACGATCATAATCATTAGCAACATCAGGATCAATCCAAACAAAAACACTAAAATCCTTATCACTAGTATTAATATCATTACTATAAGTAAAATCAACCCAATCATCAGTTCCATCATCACTGCTAATACCGCCAGAGTTAAAAGCAACATTGCTATCCCAACTCATACCCTGAACAGAATTACTATCATGATTATTATTGGTGTAATCATAATAAGTGCTTGTGTTTTCATCAAAATCAACATACATCATTATGTCAGTGTCAGATAGATACAATTGTAAATGTTTGTTTGCTCCATAAAGAGTTGTGTTGTCTGTTTTTCCAGACACATTAATTTCTTTGATTGTGATTGTTGGGTCAAGCAAAATATTTTCTTTGAATAAACTCCAATTTTTATGGCTTACAACAACATTATTTTTTGTTACATCTAATTGCAAACATTCAGTTTCATTATAATATGTTTTAAAATTTGTTTCTTCTTCAAATATCTTTTTCCCTGTTGGCACACAAACAGTTTTTAAGTCAGAGAAATCAAAAATCAAATCATGATTTTTCTTATTACATTCAATCCCATACTCAAATTCTTTAAAGTACTCCTTGTTGATTGCAAATGATTGGATTTCATGCTCAAAAACATACTCCCCTCCTTCCTTTTTTATGATTATGTTGAGATAATTTCTAGGAATCTTAAAGTTTGCTGTTAAGAAATTGTATTTCCCAGTAATAGAAACATTACATTTTAATCCTGTGATGTCCTCATAATAAAGTATTCCTCTATCCACATATAAATTACTTCCCTCTTTAAATTCATAACAATTAGTTTCATTACATAAAGGATGTTTCTCATAAAAATATTGTGTTATTTGGTTTCCTTTCAGTTCTCCTATTTTTTGTTTAACAATCACTTCTCTTCCCTCTACTTTTTCTATTTGTGCTATTGCCATGTTAATCAGTACCATGCCTATAATTATATATAGTGCCATCCTTTTCATGTGAAGCATATCTTTCCACCATTATCCCCAATTATACATTGTACAGTGCTTATGTTATATGAACTCAAGTTAAAGTTTGCAGCATTATCATCATCAAAAATGTAAGCCTCAACATGATCCTCACTAAGATTAGTATCACTATCTCTTGCATCAATAGTGGCATTAAGCATGGACTCATTGAAGGTCATGGTTGTGCTATCATTGTACAAATAGATTCCATCACCAGCAACATGAGTATCAGTATCAGTATCAAAATCACTTCTTGCATCAATAGTAGCATTCAACAAAGACTCATTAACATTAAGATCTCCACTGTCATTAATCATGTAACCAGTCAAGCTCCACCAAGTATCAGTATCAGTATCAAAGTCACTTCTAGCATCTATTGTGTTGTT
>Ga0307377_10001290_pt1 | contig 32337 bp, 50 predicted proteins | sample TR3MG_FD_202535 | JGI IMG/M metagenome (GOLD analysis project Ga0307377, IMG submission 202535) | Soil microbial communities from Risofladan, Vaasa, Finland - TR-3 | ecosystem: Environmental > Terrestrial > Soil > Coastal area > Acid sulfate soil | place: Finland: Risofladan, Vaasa | collected... | reverse complement strand
TATTGGATGATAAAAATCCGAATGAAAGAAAATTAGGAATTAAATCTGGTCATGAATGGTTTTATTGTGCTGATTATTGTGTTGTTTATGAAGACTTAGGGATATCAGAAGGAATGAAAGAAGATATTAAACAAGCAGATAAATGTTGTATACAGATTCAATACAGGAAACTATATGTCAAATAACTGGAATATATTTTATTCAAAAACATTAAATTTAGAATGTGCATTTAATAAAGTAGAAAATACACTTTACGTAAAAGATCCGGATATAGAATATGAAAAAGAATCTGATATAAAAATTGATAAAGACAATAAAAAATATATACTTATTACTTATGATATGGAAGAACTTGCAATTCTGGAAGGTAGACAGATAACGTCAGAATTGCATATGCTAAAAAAAGTGTTTGACGGAAAAATTGTAAAATATAATAAGGAGGTAGAAAATGGCAAAGAATCATAAAAATGACACAGTGGTGTTATCCTTCCGTATAGGAAAATCACTATATGATGGAATAATAAAACTTGCAAAAAAAAAGGATGCAATAGCTCCGCTTTCCGGATATGTCAGATTGGTTTTAGCCGATCACGTAAAAGAAGAAGAGGAAAAAGAAAATGAAAAAGAAAAAGAATGAATCTAATTTTGCAAAAAAGATACTTCCTGAATACCAGGAAAAAAACCCGGATACAATTACTTTTCGGAATAACTCTGGTATGCTTTATACTGGAAAAACTTCATGGAAAGTGATTGACGGTAAAAAATGCCTAATCATAGAAAACCCAACCCCTGTTTTTTTCGGTGTGGGAAAACCAGTAAAAGACAAAAAAACCAGAAGGATAAAACAAAAAGGCGGCGGTGATCGTATCGGATGGACGACAAAAGAAATTGCATCTCCTTGTTGTGGAAGCTGTGAAAAGTTTAAAGCTTGCTTTCATGTTAATTATTATAATATTAAAGTATGCATTTTCTATAAACCCATTGGTAAAAAAAAGATAGCTGTTTTTACCAACCTTGAATTAAAAACAAAAAATGTCCCTGAATCTAAAGAACAAATACAATTCCGGGAAATGGTAATAGCAGCAGGTGGAATATCCAAAGTTTTAAGGGAGGAATAATATGGATTATTCAACAACAGACGTAGGTAAACTTTTTATAGATTTAAAAAATGATTGTTTGAACAAAATGGCAGAATTTGTATCGGGATTAACCGAAGAAGAAATAAATAATAAAATTATAGCAACTATAAGAGAGTATAATAAAATATGGAATACTATAGCAGCAAAAAATACATATTTAAAAAAAGACGGCTTCAAAGAAATCCTGAAAAAATGGCTTATAAAAAGTGATTTTCATGATAGTTTGAAATCAGCATTAAAATATTTGTAGGAGAAGTGATATGAAAACTTATGATTGGGAAGAAGCTAAAAAATATCTTGATAAAGTAAGACAAATCTATACGGAAATCGGAGCATGTGGTCTTTTAGGTTTGCAAATTACCATAAATCCATTATTGATACGTTACGAAAAAGGAGAACGTACCCATGATTTATATACTTCAATTATGGAGTTAGAATAATGTCTGAAAAAAAACAAAAGAAACAAAGAAAACAGGATTATTACAGATGTTGTATCTGTGGTAAAAAAATCAATCCTGATTCATTATATATCGGAAATTATAATAATTTCGATAAAAAATGTTTAAAATGTGGTTTAGGTGTAGTGAGGGTACAATAATGTCTGAAAAATTATCAAAGAAGTTTAGAAAACAAACACGAAAAGCAGTAGATAGTCTTTCCCGTGGAATAATGGGAAAAACAGCTTTTCAGATAGCACGACAAAGAGACATTATCTTTTTAATTACAATTTTTCAAACAGTTATAATTTTAATTTTAACAATATTTTTAGTATGGAGTCGTCTATGAAAGAATCATTTTCAGAATGGAAAGAAAAAATAATTATTTATGCAAAAAAATTATGGCTAATAGATGGAGAAAGACTAATATCCAAAATTAACGATAAAAAATTAATGGGTTATTATAATAAAAATTATACAATCTTTCAAGTTTTATGTGAGGAAATTAAAATTTATGATAAATCTTAGACCATACCAAACAGAAGCCGAAACAAATATACTAATGGCCAGTAAAAAAGGACATAAACAAATAATATGGACAGGCTCAACCGGATGCGGAAAAACAGTGATAGGCGCCGACATAACAAAAAAAGCAAACGATAAAAAAAACCGCGTCCTATGGTTAGTTCATAGGCAAGAAATAGCAGATCAAACCCTAAAAAAGCTTGTGCTTTTCGGCGTTAACCCTGGAATCATCCAGGGAAATAATTATATGATAGATTCCTTAACTCACATAGCTATGGTTCAAACTCTATCCGGCAGGCTTGATTTTCTCACAAAAAATGATTTATTACCGGATATTATAATATCAGATGAAGCGCATCATGGTACAGCTCCGACATGGATGAAAATATTTGACACGATTATCAGATATAAAAAGAAATGCCTCATTATAGGTTTTACTGCAACACCTGCCCGAACCGATGGAATAGGTATGAAATCAGCAGGATATACTGCTTTAATACCAGGTCCTCAATACGCTGATTTATTGAATCCTGAATACACCGGAGGTACTGTTTATCTTTCAGAACCGGTTGTTTTCTATTCTCCCTTAACTTTTCAACTTGCAAAAGCTAAAGGAAAAAAGAAAAAAGGTGACTTCGACCCAAATGAAGAAGAAAAAATCTTTTCCAATAATATTGTAATAAACAATTGTATAGATCTTTACAATAAATATTTTTTAGGTGCACCATGCATTATTTTTTGTGCTTCTGTAAACGATTGTATGGAAGTAACAATTGCCATGAGAGCGGCAGGATGGAAAGGTGGCGCAGTATATAGCGGAATGGATCAATCCGAAAGAAAAGATTATATTGATGGTCTAGGGGATGGAAGATATAATTTCATTTGCAGTTATGCAATTATAGATGAAGGTGTTGATATACCAGTTGTTTCTGGATGTATTTTAAGGCGCCGATCATTATCTGTAATAATCTATTTGCAGCAAATCGGAAGATCAGCAAGAAAACATCCTGGAAAAAAATATAATATAATAATTGACCAGTGTGGAAATAGCATAATACATGGACACCCCCTTGAACGTCACACGTGGACGCTTGAAGGTATAGAGAAAGAAGAAAAAGAAGAAAACATACAAATGACTGTTTGTACGGGTTGCAATCGTCTATTATCTGGTAAGCCTCCCATATGTCCCTATTGTGGAGAAAATTTAAAATCAGAGGGATTTTTTGAAACTCAAATCAGGGAAGTTCCCGCCCAAATGGAAATATTACCCGCACCTGTTCAACAAGGATTCGGAGAAATAACCGATATAGAGGAGTTTGAAATAAAAGATCGCGAACAGGAAATAATAAACCGTGTAAAAAATGGTCATTTAACAAGCCTTGACAGATTTGGTGAACTTGCAAAACTTATTGGCAAAGATCAAAAATGGACAGATTTAGTATGGAAAAGATACCATGAAGGGAAATAAAAGGAGTAAACCATGAAAACCGTATATATTCATAAAGGACAGGGTGTAGGGGCTGAACCTATGAAAAATATTACAATAATCATAGATACTGAAATTAAAAAAGTTGACAGTAATGTAAAAGATTATTTAAAAAAATATGATGAAATGTTTAATGATGAAGCACAAAAGCTATTTGACGCTTTATGTGAAACTTTACCAGGAGGTACACTTGATATGCTATTGATAAAGTTACTTGAAAAGAAGAAAAGTTATTTTATAATACCATTTTTGAAATAGGGAATTATATGTATAGTCATCGTGAAATAAAACTGATTGCAATAGCAATAGTTATACAGGCAATTAACGACCTAAACATCAAAACTAAAAAAGGAAAAAATTATGAAAGGACAGCCCATATGTTTTTTAATAGTAATTATCGTTTTATAATTGCTGGAATTGCCGGTATTGAAGATATAGATTCCGTTTACAAAAAATACAACAATAACGGACATAAAAAAATAAAACGTTCTGGAAGGAGAAAGGAGAAAAATCATGAATCAATATACATTTTATGAATCAGATGTCAGAAAACCAGGTGAACTAATTATAGGCTCCTCTGATATCCCTGTGATAATAAAAACAAAAAACTCAAAAATCAAAAAATCACAATATGAATTATGGGAAGAAAAAACAGGAAAAGTAGAATCTTTTAAAGGAAATGATTTTACCACCTGGGGACATCGTTTAGAACCATTACTTTTATCAACATTTATTTCTGAAAGATTTGGATATAATACTGTTGGTAAAGATTTTTTAATTGATTATATCAGACATGATCATATAAGAATAAAAAATTATAAATCAAAAACTATTTTCGAACCATATACAGAATGCAGACACCCTCAATTTCCATGGGCAATTGCACATGCTGACTGTGTTGCAAACACATATCTATCAGATCCCTATCTTATCGAAGCAAAAACAGGCGGATATTTTGCTAGGGTAAAACGTGAAGGAATAGAAGGCTTCGACCTTGACGATTTATCTGAAAATGGAGTTCCTTCCGATGTGCTTTTACAAGTACAGTGGCAAATGATGTGTTATAATGTAAACTTAACATACGTTTTATTATTGATTGACGATAATAAGTTTTATGTTTATAAAGTACCTGCCATAAAAAAGTGGTGGCCTTTACTGCTTGAAAAAGCAAGCGTTTTTTTATGGTACTGTGTAAACGACAAACCCCCTAAACCTGAAAAATACGATGATATTAAAAAACTATTTCCAGAAATCAAAGATCGTGCTATCTATGTTACAGGTGAACGCGCTTTAATATCAGATGAAATGAGCAAAGAAAAAAAGAAACTACTTTCAAAAGTAAAAAAATATCAAAAGCGTATCGATGATATAAATAATGCAGCCGGTTTACTTATGTGTGATAATAAATTTCTATATAACGGAGAAACTGGAAAAAAAGTATTTCAACAGGTAATTTCAACAGATCAATACAATTTAATTCACCCATCCACTATAGAAAAGTTTGCACCTGTTGCATTTGAAATCCTACAAGAAAAAGGCTTGATAAAAACTTACACAAGGAGATATGTAAAATGATAGTTATTAAAATTACTTATGTATCCTGTAATTTAAAAGAATATGGTGATGAATGTGAAAAAAATAATGTTGAATGGAAATATGAAAGGAAAACTAAATGAAAATACTAATACAATTAGAAATTGAATATGAAGAACCTTCAGAATGGAATTATAAAACAGGTTATATTGAACTTATAAGAAAATTAAAAGATCATTTTGAAAATTGCATAACTATTCCAGAAACCGAGAAAATACTTTTTAAATCTCTCGGTAAAGTTGGAATAAGTCGAATAATACAATAAGGAGAAAATCATGGAACTTGAAAAAATTATTGAACAACAATTCGGTGAAATTGTAAAATCTGGATTCATAGAAAATACAATCGGGAAACAACTTGAAAAAACTATTGAATCAATAGTATATGATTGTATAAGTAAATATTCAGATTTCGGAAAGGAGGTAGAAAAACAAGTAAAACAAGCCTTATCCCTTGGCAATATGAAACTTGACCTTCCCTCTTATAATCAGCTTGTCTTAACCTGGATAACCGATATAATAAATAATACTATTATATCCACTGGAAAAGAACAAATCGAAAAAAACTTGAAAAAGTTTTTTAAACCACTTGAAAAATCAGAATATAAAATATCTGAAATAATAAGTGCATTTATTGAAGATGTTGATCGTCATGAAGAATCCGGGGAAATAACTTTTCAAAGAAGTGAATCTAATGTTTCAGATGGCTATATTGATTATTATTTTGACAAAGAATCTAATACAAATAAATATTCTTGCACCTATCAATTATCAATAAATAATGATGGGTTATGGAATGTTAAAATAGACGAATGTGAAGCTAAAAAAATAAAAACACCCCTATTGTACGGTTTCGATTCATTCTTATTCCAACTCTATGCAGCCAAAGTAAAAATAATTGACGATTATGAATACGTCGAAACTTCATACGGAAATTATCGAGATTAAGAAAGGAGAAACAAATGGAAGCAAATAAAGAAAACTTACCGGAAGAATATGTACCGGTAGTATCCATGATCCAGAAACAAGACAGCATAAAAAAAGGAGTACTCGCCTTGAAAGAAAAAATACTTGTCTCGGCCGGAGATGAGTTTCTTTCATGGGAAAAAGAAAAACAAGATAAGTTTCTGGAAAGTACAATCATCACAATTGCAAAAGATAAAGAACTATCTGATTGTTTTCAATCCACCGAAGGAAAACTTTCCATAATCGGTGCAGTAGAAAAAGCAGTTTCCACCGGGTTAGAAATAGGTGGAAAACATGCCTATCTCATACCCCAGGGAAGAAACACAAAAAAGAAAGATGGAAAAGGAAAGGACATCTGGGTTACAGAAATTAGATTTTCCATCCGTGATCGTGGATATTATGCCTTACTATGTGGTGGAAAACAACCTATTTTTCTTGATCTTAGATGGGGTACTGTCTACGAAAAAGATCAGTGTTCAGTTAATAAAGGAAATGGAGAAGTTATACATAATGTGTGCATAGCAGAAGATAAGGGAAAGTTTATCGGAGTATGGGTACAGTGTAGAAAAATGAATAGTCAACTTGAAGTAGATTTTTTTTCTTTATTAAAAATAAACCAGTGGAAAAAATGTTCAAAAACAACCTACGACGATAAACCATGGGACAAATGGCCAGAAGAAATGGCCCTGCAAGCCTCTATTCGTCACTTTTGTGATAAATATGAAACTGCCAGGGAGTTATTGGCAGCTTCTATTTATGATGATGAGTCTGAAAATGAAAAAGACAAATCAGTCATAGAAGATATTGAAACTGCTTTGAGTAAACAAGATCCAATTGAAGAAGAAGAAAAAAAAGAAAAACCGGATGAGGAAAAACCGGATGAGAAAGAAAAACTTGACGAACCTGAACTTTTCTGATATAGTTAAAAAATAGGCGTTGCCTATGTAGTAATAGTAGACTTGAATAAGGAATAATCATAGTGATTATAGCCGAACAAACAAAAATATAGAAAGGAGAGTGTGAAATGGACTAATATAAATTTATAAATAATAATATATTTCACAGTGTATAAATAAGCAAAAGCAGCCGAAAGCATAAAGTGAGTAGGCTGTCTTTTATAAAGGAGTTTTTTATGATGTTATTTTTTATAGGTTTTATAATAGGTTGTGTAGTAAGTACCATAGTTTGGATAATTCTATTAGCAAAATTAAAAAAAGAATGTGATGTGCACTAATGGAAATTAGACTTGACATAGATGTTGAAAAAATAAACCGAGGTTTTGTCGATTTAAATAAAGCTTCAAATATTGCAGCAAAAAATACATTAAATATAATAGCTGCAATCTCAAGAAAAAACTATATCAGAAAAGTTCAGGATACTTTTGTTTTACGAAATACTTTTACAGTAAGACAAATTAGATATGAAAAAACAGAATCATTAGACATTTCAACTATGGAAACAAAAGTCGGTGCAACAGAAAAAGCTGATTATTTAAGATTGCATGAAGAGTCCGGAAGAAGAACATCAAAACGAGGTTCTCACCTTGCTATACCTCAACCGGAAGCAAGGGGAGGTTCAAAAAAAAGGGTTGTATCAAAAGCTCATTATTTGCGAACAATAAGAAGAAAAACAGTAAAAGGAAAGTTCACAAAAAACTTTAGAAGTAGGAAAGCTCAAAATGTAGCCAGGGCGTATGTAGCATTTACGAATAAATATTATTTTAAGTATTCAGATAATATTTTTCAAGTAACATCATTTGCAAAAAATAAAAATAAAATCAGATTTAGAAAAAAACATATTTACAATATATCTCAAAAAACAGTTTTCATAAAACAAAAAAAGTCCCTTGAACCTTCAATAGATAAACCGGTCAAGGATGCACAAAACATTTATAACGGCCAAATGAAAAAACTATTAAGACAGAAGGATATTATATGATAAATATAGAAGACAATTATAATAAAATCTATAATAAAGCTGAAAACGATTATGATAAATTAATAGAAAAAACAAAAAATAAAATATTACAAGAATTCAAATATAAAATTGGAGATCAAATTCTAATTTATTCAAAATTATCTAGAAATGTGTATTCTGGTAAAATATTAAATATAAAAGCCGAAAAAATATTCGATGAAGATTTTCTTTTTCAATGGGTAATGACTGTTATACTAAAAAATAGTCAATTTATGACTTTTTTTGAATCTGAAAATGATGAAATAATTATTGATAATTAACTATACTTTTCCTCAATTTTTAAAACTTCTATACCATACCAATCTTGCACTTTTTGTAAAGCGTCAGGATCATCCAATATTTCAAGTTCATTTCTCATCTGCACACTTTGCGATAAAGCACCTGCAATCATAGAAGCTTTTTCATTTTCTTTTTCTTCAGGTGTTAACGCGTCAAATCTTTCTTCTTCCAATTGTATTCTTATTTGTTCCTTCTGTTCTTCTGTCAATTCACTTTCAAGTATTTCAAGCGTATCTATAGTATCAGTTAAAAATTGGAAAATTCTTTTTTTCCATTTGTCACCAAAAGACCATAAAATACAACCACGGTTATCATCAATTATCGAACCATCCGAAATAAGATAGCGTAATTTACCTGTTGTTTCAAAATAATTTTTTATGTCTATCAATTTTGTTTTATAGATGTTATATTGTAACTCTGTCAAATCAATTTGATTTCTTCCGGTTTCCTGGTAAATTGCATTAGCTTTTATAAGTGATATTTTTTTTAATCTTAATATATAATTCAAATCAGGGATTTCTTTTTTAAGTTCTCCTATCTGATAATCATTAAAATTAAAACTTTTATCTAATTGCATAGAAAGATCTTTTTGTTGAAATGTAAAATCCTTATCAGTTATATTTTCTATTGGAATACTTTTATCAACAGAAACAGTTTTCAATAATTTATATGCCGAAGATCTTATATTATTTTTATTTTTTTCATACGCTTTTATTTTATCCAACCTTACATTTACGGCTTTAATCTCATCCGATTGTTCAAGTAGCGGAAAAATAATTTTTTCAGTCTCAATAGGTTCTATTCCTTTTATGTCAACACCAGTGATAATTTTTAAACCATCAACTTCTTCTATATATGCTATGTACATCTTAATTCTCCTTTTAATATCTGATAAAATAATCAAACGCTATATTAGTCATACGTGTCTCAGTGCTTGTCACTGCATCCCCTGAAGCATCAAAATTCATAGTACCCGATACAACTGCCCCTCCTGTTGTGGCTAAAGGCGCAAATAATGGCCCAGGACTTCCAAGACTAAAAACTCCTAAAGCAGTCAATAGGGTGCCGCCTGTGGTTGGATTTCTATAAATAAAACTACCTGAAAAATCTTCAATTGCAAATCCTTGAGATCCCCCAAGTCGCCTGCTTGCTCCCTGAGGATCTACTATAGCGGCAAGGTCAAGTCCTCTTATTACTCTACCTCTTGCATCCGGTAATTTTAAATATATTCCAGTTATATTTCTTATCGTTCCAGCAGCATCATCACTATGATAAAAAGCAGGTGCAGTACCATTATTTCCATCACCAACATAAACCGCGTTATCTAATAACGGATAATTTACCCTTAAAATTCCCTGACCTGTCAATTTTAACGCCCTTATGCCAAGGATAGCAGGATCTTGATTGAAAGCAGCCGCAAAAACTTCTCCCGGGTATGAAAAAGCCCTTCTCAATCCCTCTAAAAATTGACTATTAGCAGGACTTTCTACAATTCCATTTGGTGTCTGTCCTGTATAGGCAAGTAAGGATTGTAAAACACCAAAATTAAAATCATTAACCAAAGCAGCGATAAACTCAGTTCCATCTGTGGTAAATGGCCCGGTAGAGTTTATTGCCTTAGTATTGGGAAAAGGAACTCCATCTTGATGTATAAAAGTAGATAATATATTTAACATGTTTTCACTCCTTATGTATAGGTTACAATCAATCCTACCCACGTTTGAGCAGGTTTTAATTTCAAAACCAATCTTTTAAACTCCTCTTTTCTTCCGGATGGAATTAAAGCAAAATCAATAGTTTCAAGTTCATGATTTATATTCCTTGTAGCCTGTCCTCCGATAAAGAAAAAATAACCCCAATAATCAGGATCATTAGTTATAGTGTAAGTTTTATCAACTATTTCCATTTTTTCAAAATATCTGCAACAAGCTTTCAAATTTCCGCAACTCATATTTATATTTCCAGCAGATGATGCTATATCAATAATATTAGTATATATGGGACCATTTACGAGTAATTCCCCACCTGTTAAACCAGCATATGCATCCAGGCGGCCAGCATATGCATTAAATCCACCACATACCATAGAAGCAATTGAAGTTAAAAAAATATCAGGATCAACCGGAGGTATATTTTCATGAACATAAACGTCGAATCCAGCATCCCTTAAAACCTGTTGAATATAATCTTTTCCCTGTCCTCCTTTAGCTTTCCATTCTCCGTCAATTGTTTCTCTTTGTTCATTTTCATACGGTGGGAAAAAAAACAAACCGAACTCATTTTTCCATTCATCCAATTGCCTTGTAGTTTTTGGAAAAATATCTAAATAAATCTCATCTAAATATTTTCTAAAATCATCTGGTATACAAGTTAGAGCCTTGAAAAAATTACTTAATTTTTTTTCAATATAGATTTTAAACGATTTACTTTTAGGCAAGAGATATTTAATTATTTTAAAAAATCTTTCATTAAACGCCATTAACTACTCACATATGTCAATAAATTTAAAACAGCAAGTTGACCTTCACCTAAAATATAAGATTCTGTTGGTAAGCCGGAAAATAATAAACTAGCAGAAGTAAAACTTGCATTATTAGCATTAACAATATCATAAACTATACCAACTAAAGCCGATTGAGATATTTTTTCTTTTTTAGGCAAAATTGATAAACCTAAAATATACGGTTCTCTTGAAAATATAAAATCACCAATTGCCTGTTGTATTAAACTTTTTATATAAATTAAATCATCTGCAACTAAATTATAAATAATAACATCAAAAAAAATAACATCAATCGGTAAAACATTTCCATAGCTTCCATCTCCAGCTGGATCTATTATAGCCGTCACTGGTTTTCTTGTTGCGAATCCGGTAATAGGATTATAAGTACATACATTACCAACATTTATCAATAAGCCAGGTGTTGGATATCTAAAGGGATAGATTTCTGGATCACCTGCAACATAAATTAAAACATGACCTGGAATATCTCCTGTATAAATAAACGTCTGGTAAACCCCTGGTGCATCCTGTGACCATATACGATAATCAGCCAGGGCGCCACCCTGAGGTTGTAGTTGAAATCTTTCTACAACTCTCTGCCTGTATTGCTCTTCACTTTCAGAATCAGTTCCCGATTGAATTATAAAAAAAACCTCACCGTCATTTTCTATATATCCTAAAGTATTAACAACAGAAACTATTTGCCCAACCTCTAAATTTCCGGCTATCCCTCCGGTAGTACAAATAACATCAATATAAAAAATAGCCAAATCTAATAAATAATCCTGTTGAGTAATATAAATTAAACCATTTATTGTAGATAAAAATTGAGTACCTGATGGTAAAGTTTCACCTAAATTATTAACGAATATTTTAATCTGTAACCTTGCCTGAAGGGAAGGAAAAGGAGTTCCAACACCTATAAGTTTTCCCCATTCTGTAAGTGGAGTTATTTTTTTTCCGTAGATTGTCACCTCCTTAAAAGATGCTGTCGATACAAATATTTGTAGGAAAATCCACTGTGAACTTTTATATAAAATTATAAAAACACCTGATAAAATCTTTGCTAATACTCTACAAAAGTTTTTAGGTAAAATTGGAATAAGCTGATTAAAGGCAGCTTCTAATTGATCTATAATAAGTTGATTTATTTCCGAAACTGTTTTATTTTCAAGATTCATTTTTTTACACCTTCCATCATATCATTAATCCAATTCGTTAATTTAGATTCAATATAAATCTCAGCTTCATTAAGAGTTTTACAAATTACAAATCTTAAAGAAAGCATATCAAATAAACATACGAATTTATGTTCATTAATAATAATCCTTCCTAAAAAAACTCTACCAACATAAATATTGATCAATTTTTTATCGCAACAACTTTCCCACCTAAAGTTTATTTCCATTCCTTGACTGACCTTCCCAATTTATAGAATATTTTGTTTCACATAATTTTTCTTTATCTTTCCAAAGTATTATCTTAATATCTAATCTATTTTTATTAGATAAATTCGAATCTATTTCTAGTTTATCGACTATCTTTTCAGAAATAAACCATGATAAATCCTGCTTTGCAGCCTCGTCTATTTTTTTTAAATTGGCAGGTGTTGCAGGTAAACCGGTTATTATATTATTAAATCTACTTGTCAATTTTTTTTCAGGATTATTACTTTCTAATTTATTTCCCCACCATTCTTTTTTTTTCGTTGCAAGTGTTCCGTCATCTTCTGCATTACCACCTAATAGAGAAAGATAAACAGCCGTTTCAAATCCTTCTGTCATTTTAACTATACCATTTTCAATATCTATATCAGCACCATCAAGAGTAGAAAATATTAAAACATCACCTCTATTGTTCACGATACTTTTATTTCCTCAATTTTTGCCCCTGCAATATTTGCAGTACTTGGAGTGATAAGTGGAGTAGGTGGTCCAGTCGACCCAGGTGCTGTTGTTACCGGATGAACGTGTAAAAGTGTTGCATTAAAATCATCTTTCAATTGATTAAACCCACTTTCCAATATTGTAAATCTAACTGCAAAATCAGTATTTCCGTTAAGTTCCATAGTACCATCATTTTTTAAATAAATCAAGCTTTTTAAATTACCTTCATTATCGCGACTATAAAGTTTCTTCTCTCCAGGTTCTGCACCCTGTGATAATACTAAAGTTCCCGCAATAGCATATTTTCCAGAACCATCTATTTTAATTATTAAGACTCGGTCTTCCGGAAGAGGTGGCGAATCATCCCCTGGTGAACCATATAAAAACGCTTGTATAGTAGTATTTAATCTACTTTCCACTACACCTATTATATATTTATCTATTTGTGATCTAATCCATCGCGCTATTCTTCCCATGGGAAAACCTCCGGTATCCGCCCTGAATAACTCCCAGGTAAAACAAGTTCCATTTCTGTTATATCGCCTTCGTTATTTCTAGACATGGTCAACGATTTTATCAAAAAATTAGTTTCTCTATAAATCATAGCACCTGGAGATAATACAGAAACGATAGTATTTTTTTTTAATAGATTTCCATCTTTGTCACGATGTCCTTGTATTGTTAATTCGTACGATGCAGATTCTCCAAACATACGGCCAGCCATAGATAACGTAGCCTGTTTAATTTCAGAATCTTTTGTATCTTCGGCTATAAAATTAAAACATCTCATAATTCCTTTTTTCACTAAATAATTATTTATGTATGTATAGCTTGCAGATTTTTTTTCTTCTGTTGTCTGTGTAATTCCTGTTATATGAGAATAAAAAGATTGATAATCAAAACTATTACTACATGACATAAAAGGCAATTCACCTTGTTTAAAAGATGCAACAGAATTTCCTGTTTGTGATTTATAATAAATCAATTCACCTTTTACATTATTGGAAATCAATAATCCTCTTTGTTCTGCAAGTCCTGAAAGAAATGAAAAAATATCTGTTTCGATATCAATAGAAACTTTCTCAAATGGATTTCCGACAGGAGATAAAAAACTTGATATAATTCCATATGGTTTACAGACTATAGGTGAAATCTGTTTTAATGTCTGATTATTAAACTCTAAAGGAAAACTTGAAATAGGCATATGGCAATCATTTAATATTCCAGGTTTAGAGTATCCAACTATCGATATACTTTTTTCATCAGGTTCAAGGGTTGTTTCATCTGCCAATAAAACACCCGTAAAAATTAAATCCTGTCCATAATAAATTGCAACAGGTTTATAATTAAATGGCCTGAAAGCTTCCCGATAGATTTGTAAATCGCTATCAAAAGGCGCCGAAAAAGAAAACGTATCAAAAGTGTCAATTTCAAAAGTTATAGAATACTCAGTCCAGAAAGAAAATAAAGTATTATCAATTAAAATTGAAATAGCATTATCGGAAACACTTTTTACTTTTTCAGGTATTTTTTCTTTTTGTGTTTGATTTATTATATTTTCAGTTTCATCTGGAATAATTAAAATATCACCTTTATTAATTAACGGAGTACCATCTAATGCTTTTCCCCTACCTAATAATTGAGGATTTGCGTTAACAATAAGATTATATTTATTAGGTACCCCATAAAACTTTGTAGATATTTTAGCTAATACATCATTTTTTTGTACTGTATATGTTCTATTCATAATATACTATCCGTTTTCCCACGGGAAGTATTTCTATTTCATCTATTATTAAATCATTAGTTTCAATAAAAAAATCTATTTTATCGATATTATTATATAATTCAGATACTAACTCTATTATATTTTTGTCTTCTGATAAAGTTAAAAATATTTCCTTAGGCAAATCAAAAGATAATTGTATTAAATAAGCGATAGTTTTACTATACAATTCAATCATAGAATCATAAGCTTCTCCGGTATCTGCAATTTCCAATTCAGTTATCTTTTCATCTATCCACAAAGAAATAGTACTTTGTATTTCAATTACAGAATCGGCAGCATTTAAAGCCTGTGGTCGAAATAAAAACTCAGAATTAGTCATAGAAAAATTAAGGGCACCGAAAAGACTTGCAATACTTAATAATGAATTATAAAACTTACCAGGTGTATCAATTATAGCACCTATAACAGTACTAATAGCATTACCGTAACCCTCTATCATAGTTACCGATGAAATTACAACATTAGCTGGTGTATTTATTAAAGTTATAAATTGATCGGCAACTCCACCAGGATCAATTAAAATATTTATAATATTATCGTCGAACGAATCTGATATAGTTTTAAATGCATTATCTATGTCCTCATTTAACTGTGTAATATTTTCAAGTAGTTGTACTATAGCTGTTTTTTTATCAAGTAAATCCGCTTGCAATATTGCATTTTCACTTTCTGTTTTCGGTACGATACTACCAGAATATTGTGCAGACGTATTGAAATTAAGACCATCTAAACTTGTTTTTATATCACCCTTCTGATTGAGTCCGGAAAAAGGAAAAGTAATATTTTCGATTGTCTCTCTAAAAGAAACATTGAAGGCGGCTTGATTTGCAGCTGTTACAAGATCATCTCTTCGGCTTATAGTTCCTGTGGGAATTACTTTCCTTGTACCATATTTAGGATGTTCTAGTGTTCCTACTCCTCTTTCTTCTAATGCAGAAAAAAAAGCATCTGCAACAATATCATAATCATCACCTGAAAAAAATATTATAAATGGAAAATTTCTACCTGATATTCCCAAATCTTGAATATAGATACCATCAATTTCAGGAAAATTGAACTCACCTGTTTTTTTATCTACATCCATACTGACATTTTCATATTGAAACTCAAAACGAATTCCAGAAGGTGAGATATAAATTGCTGTTTGTATCCTTTCTTGCCAAGGCATTAGCTAGCACCTGTAAAAGATGATGAAGTTTGAAGTCTGATTTTATATCCTGGTTTTTTATTTCCTTTCCCCTTACTTAATAAAGCTCTTCCAGTTTCATCTTTTATTATCAACTCACCGGTTGTTTTTTCTTCACTCATTATTGTAGCTGATCTTTCTCCCTGGGTAATAGGTGCAACTGATACTTCTTTTCCTTCACCTTCAGGTTTTTTAATTTCAAACTCTGTCAAGCCTTCCCGTATCTGTCTAATTTTTTCGGCGGCACCCTTGGCTATATCTCCAAGCCCTGGAATATTTGATACTAATTCCAAAAATCCTTGAATTGGTGCAAGTAATCCGGAAAGCATAGCGCGTCCTATTGCAAGTATACCACCTAAAATATCACCTTTTTTAAAAAGATTAGTTATATCATCCCAACTTTTTCCAAGTTCTTGAACGATTGAAACAAGAAAACCAATCGGCCCTAGTAATAAAGAAAACTTATCAAAGTTTTTAGATATCCAATCACCTGCTTTTTGAAGTCCTTTTATAAGATTGTCCCATAATGCTTTCCCAGTTTTTTTAATTGCATTCCAACCTTTTTTTAATGCACCTGTAATTTTATCCCAATTCTGAACTATTATGATTGTTAATCCTATTAAAACACCTATAGCTATGATTAACAATCCTATAGGATTAGCTAACATTACTATGTTTAAAATACCTTGTGCGATAGCAGCTAAAATCATAATCGCTTTATATGCTGCAAAAGCAGCGACTATACCAAAAATAATTGGTGCAAATGGTTTTAAAAACTTTATGAATGAAATAAATATATCGATACCTTTTTTTATCCCATTAAATACAATCACTACAAAATTTGCGATAGCGTCGGTATCTAATGTGTCAAGAAAATTATTAAAACCTTCCATTACCTTTATAAGTATTGGTATTAGTTTTTGCATAGCTCCTGCCAATTTTTGAGAAAACTTTGTTTGTAATACTCTTGTTTGATTTGCTAAACTAGTAGATAATGTTTTTGCAAAATCACCTTGCGCGTCATTTGATACACTCATCAAATAATTGTATCTTAACATAGTTTGCTCACCTTGACTCATATCCTTAAATTGTTTTTGCATTCCCTTTGAAAGTGCATAAGCTTCTAAATTAGCAACACTCATATTTATACCTAAATCACGTAATGGTTTTGATTGTCCCATAATACCAGATCTTATTTTTTCAAAAGCCTCTTCTACAGGCAAATTGTAAAATGATGCAAAATCACCGGATAAACCTACAAGATCAGTTGATAAATTAACAATTTCATCACCTGTAATTCCAGAGGATTTTAATGCTGCCCCTAATGAACCTGTAAACTTTTTAGCCTGTAATTCAGATAATCCAAAATCACTTATGGCACTTTGAGACCATTTATCAATAACTTTTGACGATTCCCTAAATGTAGTATCGACAACATTTTGAACTTCATACAAATCACTTGCTAATTGAACGCCTTCTTTGACCATATAGGCTATTCCAGCTATTACTGCGGTTGCTCCAATCCATGCATGTCTTTTAAGATTCTGTCCGAAATTAGCAACTTGTCTCTGTGCCTTGGCAAAATCTTTTTTTAATGAACTTGTAAATTTATTCGTTGAACTTGTAATTTTTTTCATGGGAGAGGAGAATTTATCTACGGCACGAAAAACCGCTTCTAAGGAAAATCTACTCGCCATTTTTCCTCATATCCTTCTGACATTTTTTCAAACCTGGAATAAGTGGTTTATAAAAAAATCGTATCTGATGTAGTTTCATAGTCCTATAATCCGGTAATGATGAATAATCCATAAGTATTTGCACTAACTGAATTATAACACCCTCAATCCCATATATTACTTTTTCTATGCCCCCAGCTGCAACCGTGGAAGCTAATCGGCTAAAAAAAGCGATGCCAGCGCGAGAAGCGGTTTAAGATCCCTTCCATCAAGTTTATTTATAACTGGTAATGGTTTACCTATCATGTAAGACAGTATCGTAAATGTTTTGTGCATATCTTTGTCTTTTTTAAACTGATCCATGTCGGTATAAGCAACACCATCGGGAACTTTTATAGTCAATTCAGTACCTACAAAATCTATAGAATGCTTACTTAAAGTATAAATGATAGTTCCATCTGAATTATACACAAGCCTTCCAAGCCTGATTGCTTTTATAACTTTTACTTTTACACTTTTAAAATCGATTTTTTCTTCTGAATCCATGTTACTTTCATCAATATCGATTTCCCAATCCTCACATATTTTAACAAACTCTTCTTCTGCCAGCTGTTCATCAATTTTGTATTGCATTATGTACCTTGCCTTTTTATAAATCCCATTACAACAATTTCCATAGTTCCATCTTTTGTTGCCAATTCGGGAGATTCCACAATCTGTACATTTCCTTCCCATGTAATACCATCTACACCGGTAGCATAAAAATCTACAAAATCATTAGAATTCATGATTTCTTGTAAAAACTCCACATCACCACGTGAACTATCAATAACTAACGGTATGGCTCCAATTTTTCCGGAACGTCTTGATTTTATTATTCTACTTTCTCCAGGTTGTCCGTTTGGTTTTACTTCATTAGTATAACCATCAAGATTTAATACTGCGTTTATCTCACCGTCAACAGGAAAACGTCGAGTATTTATATTTATGCTTTCAAGTGGCCCGCTTGTCATTTTTACCTCCTATGTTCCTAAAAATGAAAATAAAATATCTGTTGAATTGACTTCTACATTTCCCGATAATATAACCGGAAAAGTAGTGTTCAATCTTTTAGGATTAGTTCCATCAATTTCAACAACCATATTTTTTTTTGTATATTCAGAATCAACTATTATTGCAGATTTGCCATTTGCAAGGCTATCAGCTAATTTACTTAGTAGCGCCTTTACGCCTTTCGGCTGGATAGCATCTGGATCAGCCGTCGGTGTTCCATCCGGCAATAATGGACGTCCTTTTAATGTTTCCATTATTATATCGACATTATAAACTACATTTTGTAATTTTACAACATCAACAACATAACGATAAGCCGGTATGGGTTCACCATCCGGATGATAAAAAGTAACCGTATCAGATAACCCAGCAAGATTTCCAACTTTTATATTTGTTGAACTTCCCAGTTTTACCGAATTATCTTTGGTTGTAAAATCTTCCTGTAAATCGTCCGCTCCCGCGTGCAATCCCTGTAAAACTCCGATATAATTATGAGCAGGTTTATCGTTTGCTTTTTGTGCAATATCACTTACAAGCCCCTGGGCAGCTATTGTACAAGGTAATTCACGGGAACCAACCGAAACAATAAGAAAGTTTGTTCTATCTGATCTTCTTGCTACCAGATTGGTCACTATAGTTCGCTCACTAAACCCTTCTACAGCTCCCGTAGCAACTAATAATGGTTTTTTAATAAGCTGATCCCATCTGCTTTCCCCAAAATCACTATATTTTTGTAGGCTAACCGTATCATAATAATTAAAACAATTTAAAATTATTGTTTCCCAAACATCGTTTACAATATCAAGTGCATCCTGTACATCCGGATTAACCAAACCTCCAGTTAATTTCGTGGGAATTACAAAAGTTAAATTATCATTAACTAATTCAGAATAATCTACAGTTATTTCATTTCCCGATGCCCCTTTCCATTTCGCAGTAACCGGAAAGGCAGAAACAACTATGGCTCCCGTAGTAACCGGCATTTCAAGAACAGAATCGATTGCAACTTTTATTTTACCGGCAACGATAGCGGCTGTATCGTCAACTTGCAAAACTATAGGTGCTGATCTTATCCCACCAATATAAACATAGCCAGAAGAAGCAATTTCAACAGGTCCGCCTGTAACACCCAGAGAACCAGTCGCGGCAACTCCCGAACCATCATCAACAAGCGGGTAAGCAGTAACCGGTATTCCTTCCAATCCTTTTCCAGTAGCTGGTAGTAACTGTCTACATACAAGGTGTAAGGGAGATCCATAGCCGTATAGTTGAGCGACTTGTTTTGCAGAGTTTATAAGTTGTTTATCTGTACCGTAAGATACCGCACTACTACCCTGCCCGACTATTGCAATTCTTTGTGGCAAATATAAAGCCTGCCCCAAATTGAAATTAGCATATTCAACATTAACGCCAATTACCCTTGCTATTACCGATGGTGAAATAGACATATAAAACCTCCTTAGGCTGTTAAATCATATTCAGCAGTAAATAAAATCTTACCGTCATTTCTCTGACATTTAAAAATCAATAATTCAAAATCCTCAGGTAAAGTCTGTGGACTTTCTTCCTTATATTCTACCTCAAGGGTAAGTCTACAAGCTACGATATTTTCATACCCATCCTGATTTATATTAGGCATAAACTTTTCACGTCTAACAATATAACGCTTTGAAACTAAATTATTACCCTGTCCAAGTTCTTGATATCCTAATCCAAGATATGCATACTCATTATACATTATTATATTTCGTGCAAGTCTTGCAATCCTATCCACTTCCTTGCTTGCAAGTTCGTCACCGGTTTTATTTTCATCAGCTGCCTTGTATCCGTAACAATCGATATAAAAAGTTCCGATAGGATGTTGTTGTTTTATCAAACCGGAACCCTTCGTATCAAACCGGTCATTATCGAACATCACATTCACCAAAGGCATTTCATTTGTTTCCCACGGTCTCGATCTTTCAACATAAACCGAAAAGGAAAAATCATCGGGATTTTTTGCTTGACTTGTTGCAATAGTTTTTTGATTTTCAACTTCGATTGCAAGTATTGCCGCTATCTGATCCCTTACAATCTCATTAGTATCCTGTTTTTCTATTAAGGTTTTTATTTTTGTTATCAATTACTTACCTCTAATAATATTTTATAAATAGGCAATTTTCTATCAGGTTCAATTTTCTTTATCCGTGTTTTATAAGTATTACCTAAAGTATCTTTATGCATAACAACATCATCTTTTGCAACAATAACATTATTATCATCAAGTGTCTTTATTCGACAGTTAATTTCAACTTGCCTTCCGGAAACACCCATACCAGAACCAGGATCTACAAAAAAACCAATATCGGTTGTTTGGCATGGTATTGTAGTTTCTACCATAAAAGCATCAAGAAAAATAAGTTCAACAGCGAATCCATTTTCAACATCTTCAAGAGTTATTTCTAAATCAGATTCGGCAAGTTCATTTAAGTTCACTATTTATCATCTTCCTTTATAGGTTCTGCTTTTTTGTTCTGTTTTTTGATTTTTTCATACTCAACCAAAGGTGAGTTTTCCAGTTTTAAAAGCCTGTCAAGTCCTGATTTCCCTGTTTTAATATCTTTTTCAGTTACAAACTCTTTTTCTTTCACATCATTTATATCCTTAGGATGTCCAATAATTCCCCTTAATGTTGAAATTGCTTTTCCTTCTTTTACTATATATTTCATTTTACTCTCCACTGTTAGTAGTTAAACATCCAAAAGAATCGATAGAAACCGGAATATCGAGAGGACGTGTTTTTAATTCCATATTCAAAGTATCGGCGCCTTTTTCTTCCCACACCCTTGCGAGATATGATCTATTATCAAGATTCATTCGCATAGGTATTAATTCGGAAAATCTTGGATCTGTTCCTGTTATAGAAGGCACTGTGCAAAAAATACGCCTAAAATCTACGTTCATGGCTCCGGCATCAGGTAAAAATATAACTTTATCAGGATCGACAAAAGGTGTCAATTCTTTTGTTTCAGGATGTTCATATTCACCTTCATATTGCCATATATTATATCGTCTATTTCCAATCAGATAATTTCCGATATAATTTACATCCGGGTTAACTTCTCTTGGATCAAGTTCGCCCGATACAATACGCCTAATATTAAGCTTGTCTTGTATTTTTGTATTTCTGAAATATTCGTTATATGCATTTTCTCCAAACACAAGATTTCTAATTCTTGCTCTTCCATTTTTTGTAATTACTTTAGAAAGATTTGCAATATCAATATCAGGATCTGAAGTTTCATCTGACCAATTTACATCGACAACCGGAAAGTGTTCATCCTTAGCTTTAAAATCTATCTCATAAGCAGGTTGTCCTTTATCATCGTATAATACAACAATAGCTTTATTCTGAAATATCTGCGAAGATTGAAATTCAATACTTCTCATTATTTGAGATTCTATCTCTGCCATAGTTTCCATTATTTTTATCTGCAATTGTGCCAAATAATCCAACCCGGCAGAATCATATTGAGTCATACCGAAAACTTTTTCAATTAGATCACCTGCCGTAAATACAGAACCTAAGGAAACAACAGGAGGTTTAAATTCCTTCTGTGTATAAATCGATTTTTTAATAATCGATCCCCTTGCAGTTAAATCAGAAATAACAGGTGCAATCTTCCGGGTGTTTCTCTGTATTTCTATTATAACACTTTCGGCATTTACTATATCGCTCGGTGTTGTTGTGAAAAATGTCGATAAAAACGGAATAAAAAATTCACGTTCTATATATGCCATTAAAAAAGCTGTTCTTTTATCAATAGCCATTATGTCCTCCTTTATTGGTTATCGAGTGTGGCGCACTCGGCTGCTGTCTGAACAATTATTCCATAAGTTCTCAAGGAATCCTTAATAGCAGGCGTTATTCCAACACCAGGTTCACTTCCATGTATAATGAGTTTTTCCTCTTCAACTTTTCCCTGAAGAAGGACGGAAAGTACATAATCACCAGCGTCATCTGCTTCAACTTCGGAAAGTGATATCGCGACAGGAATTCCGGAACCTTCAGGATCATTACCGGAATCATAGTAACAATAGCTACCTGTTGCTGTAATTCGTCCGAGTATTGTGACGCGCTTGATTGTATCTGCCTCTATGGTAGTAAGTAAAGCTTGTTCACTTTCTACTACTGCCCTTATCCCGTCGCCAGGATAAAAATTTGTTATTTCAAGATTCGGCATTATTTCACCCCCATTTTCTTTTTAAGCTGTTTTGTATATTCCAGGGTATCAGCCTCATCATCATCTCCGGTATGTGAACCCGTCTCAACATTATCGGCAATACGATTTTTAATTTCTTTCGTTTTCATACCCTCGGCCATGTACTCAGCTGTTATTGAAGAAGTAAATTCTTTTTTATCTTCAATATTTTTAACTGCCATTTCTATATTACCGGCACCCTTGCCCATAACTATGTGAGATTTCACCCTCTCATATTCTCTTTCAATCCCGATAGAAACAATAGTATTATAAGTATCAGGAAATTGTTGTTTCAACTCATCAGGAGTCATACGCTTAACCTCCGTTTTAATATTTTTATCCGCAACCGCGGTTAATAAATCCTTTTTTTCGATTTCTTTTAATTCAGGAATTAAGGTAACAATTTTTAAACAATCTGCCCTAAAGTCATAATCATTATTATTTTTCAATTTTAAAATTGTTTCAGAAACTGCATTTTTTGCAAATGAAACTTTCTCATCTTTTTCAGAATCATCTTCACGTTTAATAATTTCATCTGCAAAACCTGAATCAATAATCTCTTGACCATAGAAATAAGTTTCCTCATTTTGAATCAATTCAATTTCAGATAATTTTTTCCCTGATTTTTCGGAATAAACCCTTGCAGCTATTAAATCTAAATTATCAAGTATATCAGCGGTTTTTATCAGAACGTGTTTATCACCGACCTCAATAGTCCATGAATTATGAATAATATAAACAGTGTTACCAAAAACTATATGCTTATCTCCTGCAAGTGCAATAATTGACGCCATACTTGCGGAGATTCCGAAAGATGTAATATTTACTTGAGATAATGGAAAGTCTTTTTTGTACTTTACGATTAAATCAAAAATTGTGAATCCTTCAAAAATAGAACCTCCCGGAGAGGAAATCTGTATATTAAGATCATCACCTTTTGCACTTTTTAACTGTTCGCGAAAATCGGACGCGTTAAAATCCCATCCGATAACCCCATCGATTACTATATCCATTTACGCTCCATACTCATTTCCGAAATCAATTAAAGTGCCACCGACTTTATTGTCAAGGATTGAATTTATTTGAGATTGTTCAAATTGATTATTTACAACAATAACTTTCCCTGCCGTCATTAGCGCGGTAATTTCAATTCCATTTACCATGACTTCACCTGCTTTACTTCCAGAGGAAAAAAGATTGTTTTTTATGATCGTATTGTAATTAAGTCCGTTTATCAATACCCCTCTTCCGGTACCTATAAACTGATTATTTTCGATAACAATATCAGTAGGATCTTCTACATTTTTCACAATATAAATACCTGCCGTATTAGAAGCACTAAAAACACAATTTCTTACTGTATTTCTTTTGCTTCCTATCATCACGATTCCATATTTCATTTGAGATGTTGCAACAAGAAAATAAAAATAACAATTTTCTGTAAGATTGAGACCACCATAACCACCTCCCCCTGCTCTATCGGCAAAACTCAAGGGAGTATAATTTGGACTATTAACAAAAAATGTTATACCTCGTACTGTATTTCTTCTTCCTTCAATTTTTAACATGTTATCCGTCGCAGGACTTAAACTTCCGGTATCACCTGATCCGATAAAATTTACCATTCCAGGAGATCCAACAATACCGCTTAATAGAAAAAAATCTTTAGTTGAAAGTAATGGCGTTTTTACAAAATATGCACCTGGAGCAATATACAAGGCAACGCTAGTTATTACCGAGGGTAAATTATTGATAATTTCAATTGCTCTTTCCGGAGTTTTTAGGGAAGAAGCAAGACTTCTTCCATCCCTCTTATCATTTCCGTCTGGGGAAACATAATATTCACGTTGTATAGATGGATTAACATCCGTTAAACTCGCTCTCAATTTTCTTAACTGGTCTATCATAGCTTACTCCTTTAATAATTTATAATAACATAACCTATATTTATGTCAAGCATTATTTTACTTTTAATCCGTATTTTACGTAGATCATACAATACTTATTTTTAACACCCTGGGCATTCTCCCAGTTCCATGAAAAACTCCACGATGCAGGCTTAAAAATATTTTTTACACTTTTCATACCGCCCTGCCCTATAAGTGGATTATCTGACAATTTATTTTTTATCACAAAACCTATATGATGACAACCGTCAAGTTTTTTTTCAGGATATCTAAAATTAGCCAATAATGCAAGTACCACGTATTCGTCTTGACTTGCATTTGCTATTACCTGTGCGGCCGTATGCATATTCATTTCAGGAGATCCTGTTATTATTTCTACTTCTGTCGTTTCTTCTGATAAGATTTTTAATTTATTTATAGTTTTGTATATATTTTTCTTGCATATTGGCTCAATTGAAAATCCGTTTTTTTCTAATACATCTCTAACGGTTAGCGCGCAAAACCCAGGACTCAAATGAGTTGATGAATAATCATAAATGTCTTGTCTTAATTTTTCATAAAACTCATTTCGCTTATTTTCTAAACCATCTGAAATATCTTTATATGTTTTCATAAAAATCTACCTCCAAAAAATAACCCTCCTAAAAATAAAACGCCCCATATCAATAAATCAATCATCGAAAAATTCGGAGAGCAGTTTTTCAATTTCGGTAATGTCTCTGTCAATTCTTTCAATTGTGTTTCCAAGTTCGTTATTTGTATTTTCAAGTTGTAAATTATTTTCGTTATCGTATTTATATATTTCAATAATCTCTGGTTGTTGGTTTTCAAGCGCATAGATATTTTCATGTAATTCGACAATTGTGTTTCCAAGTTTTTTTGCTGTGTTCTCAAGTCTATTATAATTAATTTTATATTCTTTATCTTTTCTTCCCTGGATAACAATCCCGAAAACGATAATTCCGAAAAGAATAAAAATAATAATAAACTCAATAAAAGCAATTTTCTTGATTGTCTCATTCTTCATCTTTCTCTGCCAGTTCTTTTTTAAAGTTAATTCCTATCTGATAATCATCTGCTACACGTCCAGTCATAACGATACCCGTTATAGTACCTATACCTCCAATTATAAAGCCGGTCATATTATTAAGTAAATCATCTTTTAAAACTATTTTAATTATAAGCAGTGAACAAAAAATAAAAAGTAATGATAAAATACCTGTAAAGAAAATAATCATTTTTTTGCTTATAGGTTTTTTTCTCATATAGTTATTCCTAACTTTTTTAAAATAAGTGTGCCAATTTCTTTTATAATAACTAATCCAAACCCTGAAAATATTAACCAGAATAAAAGCCATAAAAAATTGATAGTTTTTTTGTTTGCTTCGTTAACTGATTGCTCAATTTTTAAATTGACGTCTGACATTACGCATTCTTTAAAGTTTTCGGTTTCTTTTTTTACAGCATCTATTACAGATTTAATTTTTTCTTTAAAATCATCGGTTAAAGCATCGTGAAGCCCACTAATTTGATTTTCTATATTTTTAATTTTACTATCTATTTCTTTTGCAATTGTATTTATTCTTTGATGTACATCCTTTATGTTTGAAAACATCTTTAATTGATTACTATTTACCAATTCGAATCTTTTTACATAATTTGTTTTTACTCCATCAACTTCACGCTTTCTTTCTTCTTTTTCATCTTCTACTTTTCTTTCAAGTTGTTCTAGTTTTTCTTTCGATATAGCAAATTCAGTTTTTAAATTTTGTAATATACCAACACCTTCCATTATTTCAGTTAATTGCTCTTCGCTTATATTACTCAATTTTCGACCTCTTCAAGTCTATTTTCAATTTCTTCAACTCTATCTAAAAAAGAAATAATTTTTTTATTCTGTACAATCGGTTCACCTTGTGTATTTTCATCGACACTTGAAGTTAACCCTGCCTTTTCAAATAATCTTTTTTCTCTTGTCTGTTTTTTTAATGCTGCCCTAAATGAGATTCCAAATATCTTTCTTGACATTTGGTCATATGTTGTAATCCTTAATGCCAAAGCTTTTTCCGCTGCATTAACATCTTTTAAAACATCTACACTCGGCCTTGATAATCCTGTCCATTCTGCATTTAGCCAAGAATTAACTACAAGCCAATTATTAGAAAAATAAGCATCTATAAATCCAGGTGCTACAATTTTATTAGACAATATTGACATTATTATAAACTCATCATATATAGGCTGGCAAAAATCATTTCCGAATTTAAAAAACATATATGATAGATAAACATTAAACTCATTATTAGCCTGCCTGGAAGCGGAAAAATTACTCTGGAAAAGTAGTCTTGCAACTTCAGGGGGTATTTCTAAAGACCATGCGATTGTATTTATTATAACTTCTTCAAACATTTTAAAATTAGTATTTGGTCGTGTTGTACTAAATGACATCGGTGTTTCACCCTCTTGCAACTCATCAATAACAGTTCCTGGTAACATCGAAGCGGTATTGAATTTTCTTGTAGTTCCATCTCCATCTGTAACATTAACAGAGTCTCTACGTATTGCCCCTTTTCCGATCGGCTGACTTCCTACACCCGACTTTGTTTTTTGTATGTATATTGCAAGCATGGAATTGATAACAGCTGCCCTTGATTCTGAATCTTTGTATCGATCTAAATCTCTTAGTGCATATAATGCAAGTGCAAGAATTGGCTCACCTCTAACTTTATCAAGGCGTTTTTCACAACCGTAGATCATCCATGCTATTTTTCTTTTTGACTTTTCTCCATAGGCAGGAATTCTTTTTGACTCTGTTCCGTTTTCGGTTTTTACTACAATCCAATAAGCGACATGTCTGTCAAATCTATCAATTTCAACACCATGTACAATTTTATTTCCTTTACGTGGAGTTTTTCCGAATGGTGTACGGACATTACAACCGTCGACTAATTCAATCATGGGTAACCCGGTAGACTGATTTATATGATTTATTATAAGGCAATCACCGGATATAATCGCTGTTAGTCTCGCATCATGTTGAATCTCTCCAAATAATCTTTGTTTATTCCAGTCACATAATTCTCTATCATCTGCCCATAGTTTCCAGTTTAGTTCTGACATCTCATCCCAAATTACCGCTTGCTCATCTGATAACCCGGTAATTTCTGATATAGTGTTTGATTCTAATTGTAATCCGGTATGTATCTCATTTCTTAATAATCTTCTTATCATTCCCTTAGCATACATATTTTCAGTAAATAATTGCATACTTCTTTTTCGTAATGTCCAGTAATCAACAAATTGATAATCTTTGACGGGACCAAATCCGCCAGAAAACTTTTCACCAGACCATATCGCGTCAAAAATATCCGTAACATATGAGTAATAAGTTTTATCATTTTTTATTTCTTCAGGTTGTTCTTGTTTTTTGTTTTTTGTAAATATGTTTTTAATATTATTTATTATTCCCATTTAAAAACCTGGTATTACCTGTTTCACGGCCGGTTGCCCCATGTTTAATTTTAATTCAAGTCTATTTACCGCGCTTTCTAAATCAGTACGCTGTTGAATCAGAGCGGGAATATTTGCCCTTGTTACCGTTTGGCTATTCTGGCCAGTATCAAGTGTATATGACTGAACGCCTTTTTGTAATATTTCGTAAATAGCGGTATCAATTGCATTTAATAATATTTTTGTGTTTTTAAGTTCATCTTTCCAATAATCAGACATAGTTTGATTTATTGATGGATGTCCCGTATCTATAACTGACATACTGACAGTTTATAGCATTTTTTTGCTTTGTCAAGTAAAAATTTTTAAAAAAAATTGTAATTTTTTAAAGAAAACACTTGACAAATAAAACAAACGGTGTTATTATTAATAATAGAAAATGAATGAGTGAGTGAATAACTCACAAAAACCAAGAGGAGGGTGATTATGAACAAAAACCAGAGAGTAATTGTTGAAAATAGAGATTTTACCGGGCAGGTAACCGGAACCGAAGAGGGTGTTTTTACCGGATATGATGGTTCTGATCTGATTATCGTTTTAGATTCTGGAAAAAAAACATATAAAAAAGAAATCGACGTTTTTGAATCCAGAGAACAATACGACAGAATTGTTGCAAATCGGGGGACGGGATTAGTAGAAAAAGAAATCCCCAATTATGACTGGTATGAAAATGATATCAACATATAACATAGGGCACCGACAATAACACCGCCCCGGACGGTATCCGGGAGAAGGAGAAATAGGATGAAACAAAGCAAAGTAGAAAAAGAATTAGTCATGGAAAAAAATGTATGTCCACACTGTAAAGGAAATAATACGTTTGTGTTTGATGGAAATAATTTATTTACGGAAAACTTTTGTCTTGACTGTGTAGTACACTTTTATGTTGATAGATAATCAATCCAGAAAGTAGAATATGATAATAAAGATCGAAACTAAAGAAACTGAATATTATCAGTATGAAAAGATAATATACATATATAATATCGTGAGATACTACAGACTTGAACCAAGTGAAAATATGTATGATAAGGAAAAATTTAATTCTTTTGCAAAAAAACGAATATCCGAAAAGGAATGGAGTGAAATATGATAAAAAAAATAATTAGGTTAACTTGTGATAATAGCCCCGTTAGATGTTTTGAGGAAATTGAGTTTGAAGGACACTGTATGAGCTTAAAGGAAATAATAAAAAAATCAGGATGGACAATTAAGGCAAACGGGGGAAATCATTTGTGTTACTGTCCTAAATGTTCACCAATAGGAAGAAGGTTGCAGTATTACAAAAAAAAGAAAAAAATAAAAATGGTAAAAAAATAATTTATTACTTTCAAAAGTAGTAAAATCTTCCAGTCTTGCAATATTCCCAAAAATCCGACCATGAAAGAACGTTAAGTCCCAACTCCTCACGGCAGGTACGGTATGCCACAAGTTCAAGCCCGGCGAGATTGTAAACGAATGTATCAAATGCATGATTTTCGGCGCCTTCTGTTTGTTTCCATCTAACCCGCCTGAATTGTTTTGTATCTCGGTCGCGAACTTCAACTCTATGTTCGGCTTCAAACATTCTAAAAAATTCATCCCCTAAATCTTCAGGGAAATTGGGGTACCAATCAGGTTGTATCTGTCCAGTATCCCACTGTAATATTGACATAGCTCTGGAAATGCGATCTTTTATTTTTGTGGTGTTTATACTGTATGCTGCGTATAGTCCTATTTTTTCAAGTGTCTCTTTTGAAAACTTTCTGTAAGTGATACCTTCTGGTAGATCTTCTTTTCCTTTGACGGCAAATACTCCACCTGAAAACCGTTTACAAAACTCATAAACTACATCGGTATATTTTCCCCATCCAGAATCTATAAAGGTATTTATAATTTGATATTGTTTTCCATTTTCACCAGAATAAACTTTTTCAATTATATATTTATCTAAATCAGACCACAATTTTGATTTCACATCTGTGATATCTCCATCAATTGAAAAAAAATCTATAGTCCATGATTGACCACCTTCTGTCCAGGCTTTTGTATCTACATATATTTTATCCCCACTAACATCTACAGAAGATGTGAAAAGTAGAGCAAAACTTCCGGTATCTTCAATCATCATTTTTTCGGGAATATGTCCCATGGCAAAACCTGTACGCCGATGTAATACGGATTTTTCGTATTTTATAGATGTACCTTTTTCTAACCATGGTAAACCACGTTTTGTATTATAAAAAGTTTTCATTTCATCTTTGTCTTTCATTCTATCTTTTTTAAGATCCCAACATTTTGTCCAATCAGTGACCATGTCCTCAAAAGTGTACATTCCGGGAGGTGAGTACAAAGCGTTTATCCAGTAGCTGCGGAAATTAGGTACTTTTGCTTTTTCAGTAGGTCGCCATTCTCCTTTTTTTATTATGACTGCTTTATCATGATTTTTCATAATACCATCACAGTATTGACATTTATATCCTACGGTATCATATAATGGCAAAAAATCACTGTCTAAATCGAAAACTATTCCATAGGTTTTTCCTTCTTCTGTTACTCCATGCCAACGTAAAACTTGCATTTTTCCACAGAATTTACATGGTACGAAAAAATTTCTCTGATCACCCTGTAAGTATAATTTATCTATTTTTGAAGTCTGTGTAATTGTTGGAGTAGATAAGTATAATATTTTTCTTTTTGTCGAAAAAGCATTTGTTCTGTTTTTTGCAATTGATACAGGATCACCTTCTTTTCCGAGTGTATCCGGAAAACCATCAAGCTCATCAAATAACATTACCTGATAACTCATAGATCTTAGCTTACCGGGATTTCTTGCACCTACTCCATGAAGAAATCCGCCTGGATATTCTTTTTCAGTTGTAGTATCGCCTGTTGCTTTTCTCTTCCTTGTTTGTGAAAAAATTAGATCACGGAGATCACAAGTATCAATTGCGCGTTCTACTTTTACCTTGAAACCTTTTTCAATCAAACCTTTATCAGCAGAAACATAAAGTTGAGTCTTAGGATCACATCCAATATTGTATACAAGATAATTTTCAAGGATACCTGTTGTTGCCATTATCTGGGCTGCCTTCATTAAGACAACTTCTTGAACTGTGGATAATGGAGAAAGACAATCTAAAATTTCCCGAAGGTATGGGGACTTGTCAAAATTAAACTTACCTGGAAATGTGGTAAGTTCGGAGGGAAGATATCGGACACGTTCAACATAATCAGACGGCAATTCGTATTCTTTTGAATCAGTGATTGAATTTATTTGTTGTATAAAAAATTCTATGTCTGATCTTTCAATTACTCGAATCATCTGATTTTTCAAATTTCCTTTTTAAGTTTTCGAGTTCTTTATTTAATCTTTCTTTTGTATCTTTGATAAGGATTGAAAAATCCTTTCTCATTTGTTGCTTGATATGAAGTTCCATAGAATCCACATCAGATTTTACAAGGGAAATTGCCCTGATTGGAAAACTTTCTGTATAATCAAATAGTTGACTACTTAAGGTTTCTAAATATAACATAAGGCGTGAAATCACAAAATCTTTTTCTACAAGTTCAAGTCTACGTTCTTTTATTTTCTGTTCCATTTGTTGAGCGCTCATAATTCGTTGTAAAATCAAGGACCATCCGGTAAGCATCATCGGCCCTCCGTGTCTTTTAACAAGTTCGAATAATTTGAGGTTCATTACTTCGGATGGTAATCCGGAAATATTTTCAAACTCCAATTCATCGTGAAGTTTGTTTTCTTGTTTAGGTTCGATATATTTTTGAATTATATCTATTTTTTCAGGTTCGATATCGAGAGGTTTTTTTTTATTATTCTTTCTTATATCTGGTAAAGGGTTAGATATGACTTTACTTTCTTTCTGTTTTTTTTCTCTATTTTGGATTTCATAAAGATATTGATTTACGTTTTTTTCTGACACATTATGATTTAACATCCAGTCCATATTTTTTTTATTTTGAGTATCTACTAACCCGGCCGAGTTTGAAATTATGTTTCCCCTGCGGATTGCATTATAAACGGCCTGTCTTTTTAAGCCTGCGATTTTTGCCAGCTGTGCCGGTTTAATTTCTGCCATGAATTTTATTATATGTTACCTGTTACCATTCTGTCAAGATAAATATTGTCATGGTAACAGGTAACAAAAAACTATACACAACGCGATATGTGAACCCTCGCAGAGTAAT
>Ga0307377_10001289_pt1 | contig 32344 bp, 29 predicted proteins | sample TR3MG_FD_202535 | JGI IMG/M metagenome (GOLD analysis project Ga0307377, IMG submission 202535) | Soil microbial communities from Risofladan, Vaasa, Finland - TR-3 | ecosystem: Environmental > Terrestrial > Soil > Coastal area > Acid sulfate soil | place: Finland: Risofladan, Vaasa | collected... | reverse complement strand
TATAACGAAATCGCACTACAGTTGGCGGCATCGTTCGCTCAGTCACAAGATATCGGGGGCGTTTACTAGTGCCAGCCACTATTAGTCTACACAAGATTCGCCATCCTCAGCACACCTTGATGAGCCTGGAGTGGGAGAAGTTCCGTCTTGCCTTCGAGGGTGGTATCTTCTTCAAGTCTAAGTATCTGAAGAAGTTCAGCGCCCGTGAGACGCAAGACGATTTCAACGATCGTGCGTCGATGACGCATGTGCCTGCCCATGCTAAGGCTGCGATCCTCGATATTCGTAATGCTATCTTTAAGAGGATGGTTGACATCGTTAGGAAGGATGGACCTGACTCCTATACGCAAGCTGTTGCTGGCCTGAACCATGGTGTTGACGGTAAGGGCAACAGCATGAATAGCTTCATCGGACAGGTAGTGCTGCCTGAACTGTTGGTGCTAGGTCGTGTTGGTCTATATGTTGACAAGCCACAGATTCTTTCAGACCGGCTGAGTCTTTCCGAGGCTCGTCAGTTTACTCCGTATATCTATCACTACCAGGCTGAGGACATCTTCTCCTGGCACCATAACGAGTTCAACATGTTGGATGTTGTTCTCCTGAGAGATCATGACTTCACGACCGATACCACCACAGGACTCATTGATGGTGAGGTTGAGAATTTCCGATTGCTCAGACTTGTGGAGGTCGATGGTCGTAATCAGGTGGAGCTGAGTCGCTTCGGCCTTAGCCAGCGTGGACCAGGGCTTGGTTCTGCTAATCTCGTGGTCAACAGAAGTGCGAACTCTCCCCTGACGATGCTCGAGGAGCCAATGCTCATTGACATCCCAGAGATCCCGTTCGTGCTCATGGAGCTAGACACTTCGTTGATGACGGACATCGCTGACTACCAGATCTCGCTGCTTAATCTAGCCAGTAGCGATGTGAACTACGCTCTGAAGAGTAACTTTCCCTTCTACACTGAGCAATTTAGTCCTGGTTCAGAGCTACCGAACCTTCGGCAAGCCGATGTAATCAATGGTGATGGAACGGCGCAAGAGGCAACCTCGGCTAATGCTCGCCAGCAGAAGACTGGTGTCAGCCAAGGCCGTCGCTACCCAATGGGCGTTGATCGTCCTCAATTCATTCACCCCTCGTCTGAGCCACTGATCGCGAGTATGCAGCTTCAAGAGAAGATGAAGAAAGACATCCGTGAACTTGTCAGCTTGAACCTGGCTAACACCAAGTCTCAAAGTGCCCCCGGCCTCAGTGTCGAAGGCGGGTTGGCTAACATCGGACTCGAATGTGAGTTCGGTGAGCGCAACGTCGGACGTATCTGGTCTTGGTATGAGAATGCTAAAGGCGGTGAAGTCACTGTCAAGTATCCTGACAACTATGACATGCGGACTGATGAGGACCGCCGGAAGGAAGCCTCTGAGCTTCGGGATATCCTCCCTACTGTCCCCAGTAAAACCTTCCAGAAGCAGACGACTAAAGACATTATCAGCATCATGCAAGGCCACAAGGTCTCTCTGGAAGAGCTTCAGAAGATGCACTCCGAGATTGAGAGTGCTATCGTCATCGTCACTGATCCGCTCATCATTCGCTCAGACCACGAGTCAGGTTTCGTTGGTGACAAACTTGCCAGTGAATTGCGTGGCTACCCGGAGGGTGAATCGGAGCGTGCCGCTGAGGATCATGCTAGGCGCGCAGCACGTATTGTGACTGCTCAGATGAAGGAAGCAGATATGAAGCGCGCACAGGCGCGTGGTGCTCCTGACCTCGATGCCAATACTAGTTCAGGTGTGGACGAGCGCAATGAAGCGAATGACACGACAACCCAGCTCTCCGAGACCGATCGCACAAGAGGGGAGGGGCAGTAATGCCACTAGTCGGTAGCTACATCGATCGTGTTGAAGCGCAAGCATACTTCGACGGACGACTAAACACTGATCCGTGGGACGACACCACCGACGATACAACAAAAGATAAGTCGCTTATTATGGCGACGAGAGTCGTTGATCGTCTGAACTTCTCTGGCTGTAAAGCCGTTGCAACCCAAGAACTTCAGTTCCCACGTGGAGTGGATGTTGTCATCCCCATGGATATTCAGAATGCCACGGCAGAAATTGCATTGGCATTACTCGATGGTGTCGATCCTCAGCTTGAATTCGAGAATGTTTTTATGACCTCCCAAGGCTATGGCGGTGTGCGGTCATCGTTTGATCGCTCAGTCAAGCCTGCATACCTTTTAGCAGGGGTTCCGAGCTTTACAGCTTGGACCTACCTCCAGCCATACCTTTACGATCCCCTTAACATTGAACTACATAGGACGAGTTAATGTCTGACTCATCAGCCGAGGGACCGATCGCCGTGCCTGTGAAACTCGATAAGGGAACATTGGTCCCAATCTCGATTGCCTTCAGCATTATCGTCAGTTTCCTAGCCGCGTGGGGATGGTTAAATAGCCAGTTCGCTGGACTCAAGACCTCGATTGATGCAAGCATCAAGGTAACGGATGAACGGTTCGCTACTTACGAGCGCCGCATGGAACGTGTCGAGACCAAAGCAGCGAACTCCTGGACCATAGTAGATGAAACCCTCTGGGTCAGTGAGTTCCGGCGTATGAATCCGGCGATGTCAATCCCTGAAACAAGGCGGAACTAACATGGAAGACGCTACTCTCTACACAATTGTGATCGCTGTCATCGGTGCCATCGGCTCCGCCATCAAGATCTATGTGGATTACAAGCGCAACCAGAATGCGCTCGACCGCGCCGATATGGCGGAGGTTCGTGCACACGAACTGAACCTTATCAAGACGAAGGCGGAGGCTGCACTCCGCGCGTCTGTTGTAGGGATTGAGCGTCACAAGAAAACAATGACTCCAGAAAGCCAACTGGCTCTGTCGAAATCTATTCAGGATGCTGCCATCGAGGAGAGTGCTGAGGATTTCCTCAGTGCACATGTCGACAAGATTACGAAAAAGGCCGGGACTGAGTTTTACAGCCCTGCTGAATTGAAGAAGAAACTGGACGAGGAGTCCAATACCTAACCCGCATCATGTATGATGCAACAATACCGGTGAGATACCGGGTGGAGATTGAAATGCGATTCAGTGACTATAACAGTATGCTCTATATGAATCCGGTAAGGTGTCCTGTCTTCGAAGGTGAAGACGGTGACGCTGACGGCGGGACTGATGGTGTGGTTGATGGTGACATCGTCACTGACACTGACACTGACACTTCACCTCCTGCAGCCGGAACCAAGAAGTTCTCGGACGAGCAACAGGCAGAGATCAATCGGATCCTGGCTACCGAGAAGAAGAAGCATCAGCGCACGGTTCAGAAGGCTGTGGACGAAGCGAACGCTTTGCGGTCCAAGGCCCAGCTGACTGCAACCGAGCGTCAGGAATTGGACAGTCGTCTTGAGATGATTTCCAATGAGATGCGAACGAAAGATGAGCAAGCCAAGCGTGCTGCTAAGAAGCAAAAGGAAGCTCATCAACTGGCTATTGACTCGCTGACCGCCGAGAGAGATACTTGGTCACAGCGTTACACCGAATCAACTATTGAGCGTTCTTTAACGGACGCGGCTGCTGCGAGCAATGCGTTTTCTCCCAAGCAAATTGTCGCTATTCTCGGCCGGACTACTCAACTCGTTGAGGTTTTGGATGATGAAGGTCAACCGACTGGACAACTTAGCCCGAAGGTGAAATATCAGGCTAAGGATAAGGAAGGGAAGCCGGTTACTCTTGATCTCTCCCCAGAGGATGCGGTCAAGAGGATGAAAGACGAAGACGAATACCTAAACCTCTTTCGAGGTGAGGGATCTGGTGGTGCGGGTTTGCGCTCTCAACCTGGGGGCAAGAAGCCGGACCTCAAAAACCTTGCCGCAGACCCTGTGGCCTATCGTAAGGCTCGCAAGGCAGGCGAAATCAACTTCTAATGGAGAAAACAATGCAATTCAATCTTTTGATGGCACTCATTCGGGTGCCGGTGTTCGCGAACGATCTTGAGAACGCGTTCACTCCAGAGATTTGGGCCCAGGAAGGGCTCATGCTTCTGGAGAACAACATGGTGGCGGCTAACCTCGTCCATCGTGACTTCGAGAACCAGATCGCGAACTTTGGCGATATCGTCAACACTCGTCTGCCCGCCAACTTTGTTGGTAAGCGTAAGACGGATGCTGATAGCGTCACGGTTCAAGATGCCATCGTCACGAATGTGCCGGTTCCTCTGAACCAGCATCTTCACGTTTCGTTCCTCGTCAAGGATGGCGAAGAGTCGAAGGGCTTCCAGAGCTTGCGGGATAACCTGCTCGCCCCGGCCATGCTCTCTATGGCTCAGATGGTCGACGAGGTTGTTCTGTCGCAGGCTTACCAGTTCCTTCCGAACGCGGTTGGTCAGCTGGGTGTCACGCCGACGAAGTCAACCGTCATCGACATTCGTCGTAAGATGAATGAGTTGAAGGTGCCGATGGGTGGTCGTAACCTGATTGTGACGCCTCAGACCGAGGCTGATCTTCTGGGTATCGACTCCTGGGTTACCGCCGATAAGGTTGGCGACGAGGGCACGGCTCTGCGTGAGGGTTCGCTCGGACTGAAGTATGGCATCCTTCACTGGATGAGCCAGAACACTCCGCACGTTGAGGCGGCTGGCACGGCGACTGCCGTTGACATCTTGATTGACAACGTGGGTGGCTACGCTAAGGGCGCTACGGTCCTGACTGTGGATGGTCGCATCGCTGGTGCAACGGTTGTTCCTGGGACGTTCATCACCATCGCTGGTGACGAAATTCCTCACCGTATCGTTTCGGCGGTTGGTGCTGGCACTCCGACGTCGCTCACCATCACTCCGCCCCTGGCGAGTGCTGTTCTCGACAATGCCGTCATCACTGAGTATACTCAGGGTGCGGTGAACTTCGTGGCTGGCTACGCGGCTGGCTACGCTAAGGAGCTGGTGATCGACGGCTTCGGTGGTGGTGCGCTGAACACTGGTGGTCTCATCGGCCTCGGTGATTCGACTGGTGAGACGCAGGGCGTGCTTAGCACTCCGACGGCCATCTCGATGCTTCTCGGGCGTCCGTTGGCTGCAGCCGCTGCTGACAACGCCGTTATCTCGCCTGGTCCGGCTGGGCAATACAACTTTGCCTTCCACCGGCAGGCGTTGGCTCTGGTCACTCGTCCTCTGGCTGCTCCGGCTGCCGGGACTGGTGCTCTTAGCTTCGTCGCGTCGTATAACGGCCTGTCGATGCGCATCGTCATGACCTATGACGGCAACAAGCAGGGTCACCTGGTGACCGCCGATCTGCTCTGCGGCGTGAAGGTTCTCGACATCAATCTTGGCGCGGTGATGCTCGCGTAGTAACGGTGAAGGGTAAGCCGAGGGATGGCAACATCCCTCGGCGAGCCTTCAGAAAGGAGGTCGAATGGCGTTTCAGAATGTGTTAAGACAGATCACTGTTATCCTTTACAGGTTGAAGCGGCAGTTTGGCCTCCCGGTGACGATCTATCAATATGTAAGTCAAACGAATAATGTTGAAACGGGAGAAATTTTACGAAACTATAACGTCCTCAATGTTCGGAGAGCACCTGTTCTACCAGACAGTATTGACCGAAGCTTTGTCTATGACCTCACCTTTATTGCAGCGAATAACAACTTTGTGAGTGGCGGTTTTTTCGACCGTAAGACACGGGTAGTGTTGTTCGACGCTAAAGACCTACCTAAAGACTTTGTCTTTAATAATGATGACCACATCGAGTTTGACAACCAACGCTATGAAGTCAAGACCATTGACTTCCTAGAACAAAGGAAGGGTTTCCTGGTAAGAGTCCAGGGAATTGCTTCCAGTGACACCGTCGGATAACATGAGTTCAAATCCAAATTGGCCTAGGTGGATTTTTGCAACAGCAAGCAAGCATTTTCTTGCTGCTGCAACAGCAGCGGGCATTCCGTTGTTTATTGAAGGTCAACATCGAGCAACGCGCCTAGAGAAAGATCTCTTTGAGCTACGCATGGATGGCCCTAACTTGCGAGAGGTAAGCAAGGACTGTTGGATATTAGATATCGAGTTCAATATACTTGTCCAGTCCACTATGAGCGACTCTAACTATCACAGAATCCATCAATCGGTGGGTATTGCAGCGGCGGCTTTCGAGCCAGCCATTAGCGTATTCAAATTTGGAAATGGTATAGAGGATGATCAGTCCTTTGTGGGTTGTTTACAACTTCTACAGAATCGCGAAAGTCGTGACTACGTGGAGATTAACCACTTTGGACAGATCGACGTTCAGACCAAGCTGATGCAAGCATCCGTTGAAGGTCATTACAAAATGGTTCTACAAACCTCTTAAAAGGAGAGGACATCCAATGCAATTTTTGATGGCACCCATCCGGGTTCCGGTTTTCGCTCAGATCGACCTTAAGCGGGTCGAGCTGAAGCTTCAAGACGGCACGTCACCAACGCCGAACTTCATTCTCATCAAGATCGGTGAAGGTAACCTCACTTACAGTGAGACCCGCACGGTGGAGTATACTCTCGATCGTGGCCGTATTGATGAGGTTCGTGAGGGTGACGAAGTTCCGATGGACGTCAGCTTTGATCTCCTGTGGGAGTTCATCACTGGCAATCTTGACTCGGCGGGTGTTCCGCCTACGGTCGAAGACGCTCTGAAGAATCTCAACAACGCGTCGACCTGGATTTCTAGCGATCCGGATGCCTGTCGTCCGTTCGCACTCGACATCGTTCTCGAAAACGTTCCTGTCTGCGGCAGCGGTGCCGCTACTCAGGAGCAAGAGTTCATCACTTTGCCGGACTTCCGGTATGAGTCGTTGGACCATGATCTGTCTGCTGGAACCATCGCGGTTACCGGCAAGTGTAACTCCAAGACGGCCTCCATCGTAAGGTCACTCCAGCCTAGCGTCTAGTAGATGCTAGCATCTCCAAGAAGGAAAATATGAAGATCAAAGGTAAGAAACTCGACGGCCCCAATATCGAGGTTGTGGTTATTCCACGACAAAGCGGGGACATTGTGTTCAGGGCGCAAGCAGTCTTGGACTATAAGGATTGTGACAAACTCAATCCAATGCCTCAAGCACCTAAGAAACTTCTTAGGGGCGGCGAGGTTCAGGAGAATGTCGAAGATCCACGTTATATTAAGGCTATCGACCAGTGGGCAACTCGTAAGTTCTACTGGATGCTCATCAAATCGCTTGAGGCCACTGAGGGTCTTGAGTGGGATACGGTGAAGCTTGATAACCCCGAGACGTGGGAATTGTATAAGTCGGAGATGCAGAGCTGTGGGTTCTCTCCAGGAGAGATCGCACGAGTCGAGATGTGTGTGACGGATGCCTGTGGCCTGAACCAGACGAAAATCGATGAGGCAACAAATCGTTTTTTAGCTGGTCAGGCGCAGGATCCCGCCAACGGGTCTTCCCCAAGTATCGCACCGCAGCCTACACTGTCTGGCGTGCCTGCGAACGTTGGGGCATAAAACCTCCAGAGGTCAAGGAAAGCTGGCAAGATAATGTCCCTTGGGTCCAAGCACAACTCATCGCGTATGACCAGCTTCGAGGCTATGAAAAAAGCCAAGAACGCATGGAGCTATACAAGATGCTTGGGGCAGTCAGGAAGTGATCCTCATGGCCTTTAATATAGATGTCGACATCGCTGGCATCAAGGCCATGAGGAATCGCCTCCAGGGAAAGGGTGCTTCTGAGAGTCCAACTGAGGCTTTGCGGAGGCGGCTTGTCAGAGTCTGGACACAGGGTGGTGACCTCTTTGTTAGAACGGCACTCAGGAAAGTGGCAGTCGATACTGGAATGTCGGCTGCTACTTTCTATGCCCTCTCCAAAGCACTCAAAACAAAACGCGCACTTAACTCAGTAGAGGCCAAGATTGCCTCACCGCCGGTCGGACAGCGTAAAGGTGTTCCTGAGTTTCCAGGTGGTCGTCGCCGACCAGGGATTCAGGATACTAAAGAAGGAAAGAAACTGGGTGAGCGTGCCTACGTTTTCTCATATCCTGCAAGCACTAACGGGCAGTTTGTTTTCAAGTTTTCTTTCCAAACTGTCTCTTGGCAAATGGCTTTCCACGACCAAGGGGTTGAAGCCCTGACTGACGGCATTGACGCATTCGAAGCTCATGTTGCTAGAGAGTTCGAAGACGAAGCACGCTTCGTGCTTACTGAGTTCTTTAAGGGCAAGACAGTATTCTTTGAGGGAGACTGATGGCTACTGACCCACAAGTTAATTTAAGAGGTGATGCTACTAGCCTGATCAGTGCTATTGACCAGGCGGTTACCGCGTTTGTAAATTTCGAAAAAGTCACCGCAAAAGTTGTCAAAGACCAGTCTACGCTCAACAGAAGTGGGGATGTCCTCGTCCGCACGCTTACTCAAATAGACGCAGCCGGTAATAGGGTTACCACAACTTGGCGCAACCTGGGAGATGAGATCACCCAGACTTCGACAGTTGTCCGAGCCCAATCTGATAACTTGAAGGTGCTGGCATCCCAAGCCGCACTCGCCGCTGAAGCAACTGCTCTCCTTGCTAGGGCGGACGCGCTTGCGGCTGCATCCGGTATCAAACAAGATACTCAACTAGTCGCGACGGCTGAGGCCCTCCGAATTGAAGCGGCTGCCGCCTTCGAAGCGGCAGCAGCCCAAGAGGCTCTTGCCGTTGCTCAAAAGAATGCCGGTGCGGCAGCAGCAGCGCGTGTTAAGGGAACGCGTCTCAATACTGAGGCTGAGGCTCTTGCAACAAAAGCAATTGAAGCTTCAAAAGCTGCTCGTGCCTCAGCCGTCCCAGTCATCAATGCTGAAGTCGCTGCCCTTCGCGCCCGTGCTGTGGCACTTAGAGCTAGCATCGCAGGTGTAGCTGCTCGTGCGCCAGGGGTTGAGAAGGCCAAGGGTCAAAGATTCAAGGACGAGGACACTACTCAGGGCAAGCTACAAGCTCTTGATAAGCAGCGAGAAGCCGCCCGCATCGCGGCGATCAAGCGAGAGGGGAACATCCGGATTGCGGATGAGAAACGTGTTGCTGCTGAGTTCATTGCACAGACTGCCGGACGTGATGCTGCCATCCAGAAGCAAACGATCCAACGAATTGCGGATGAGAAGCGTGTCGCCGCTGAGTTCACCAAACAAACGGCACAGCAAATTGCTGACCAGCAGAAAGTTATTGACACTCGCATCGCTGCGGAGCTAAAAGCAGGAAATCTCAACCGCGCTAGTCTCAAGGCGCAAACGATCCAACGAATTGCGGATGAGAAGCGTGTCGCCGCTGAGTTCACCAAACAAACGGCACAGCAAATTGCTGACCAGCAGAAAGTTATTGATGCTCGCATCGCTGCCGAGCGAACAGCTGAGAAGCTTAACCGCGCTAGCCTCAAGAAGCAAACGATCCAACGAATTGCGGACGAGCAACGTGTCGCCGCCGAGTTCAGACGACTGACTATTCAGAAAATTACAGACGAAGAAAGAATCATTGCTACTAGAATATCAGGAGAGCTTGAAGCACGGACACTCAATCTCGCAGGACTCAAGAAGCAAACAGCACAACGGATTGCGGATGAGAAGCGTGTTGCTGCTGAGTTCATCAGACTTGAAAACCTGCGACGTGCGAATACAATACAGACCCGCACACCTGTTGTCGCGCAGCGCCTAGCTACAGGCACCGCTGGTAAGCAGGAAATCAACAACTTCCTCCAGGCTGAGGTGGCAGTTAGGAAGTTTGCCGCAACTAGCGTTGGAGCCTTTAAGCAGGTAGAGGTCGCCATCGCTCAGGCGCGAGCTGGCACACTCAAGTTCACCGGGAACCTTACTCAAGCCGAGTTGGCTGCACTCGAGCTAGCTGCGGCTGAAAAGCAAGTCGCGATTGGAGCGGATCAGGCTAACGTAGCGACCAAAGGTCTTGGTTCCTCAATTAAGGGTCTTGCTAATCTTATCGGTATTAGTTTACTCATCGGTGGGGCCTTCCGATTAGTCACTGCAATAACAGCAGCCGCTGACCAGGCTGCTACACTTTCAATCAAGATTGCCCAGGTCAATACCATTGCGGGGACGAGCACAAGAACAACCGAAGAATGGGCCGATTCCTTACGAGCCTTAAGTAGTGCGTTCGGTATTGATACTCTCTCCCAAGCCGATGGTCTTTACCAGATTATTTCGCGCCAGATTAAGAACTCTAGCGACCAAGCTATTAAGGGTGCAGAGGCACTCCGGTTCCTTACCGCTGCGAATCAACTTGCCGTTACCGGTGCTACGGATGCCGCAACAGCTACCGACCTCCTAACGTCTGCTATCAATTCATTCAGAATCCCATCTGAACAGGCTGAACTAGTCGCAGCAAAACTCTTCAAGGCTGTTGAACTTGGTGCTCTGCGGGTTGAGGATCTCTCCGGTATCCTTGGTCGTGTTGCTGTCCCTGCGAACCAGCTTGGTGTTAGTCTCGAAGAGGTTGCTGGATCTATTGACGCGATCACGCGGCAAGGCTTCAAGGCTGATGAGGCCATCACAGCTATCCGCAACGTCATTCTTAAACTTCTCAAGCCCACAGCGGCTGGTGAAGAGGCTCTCACCAAGCTTGGTGTCGCTACTGGTAGAGCACTCATTGATGCCCGTGGATTTATTCCGGCTCTTACATCTTTCATCAACGAACTTGGCAATACTGTTGAAGGCACCGCTGAAGGCTTCGGACGTATTCGCGCTATCGTTGGTGCTCTTGCTCTTAGTGGTAAGGGCGCGCAAGATGCCGAAGAAGCTATTAAGGCACTTAGAGAACAAACTACTGAAGCATTTGGTGAGAAGACTCAGCTTGTCATCCAGAGCACGGGTCAGCAGCTGGCGATCATGGGAGCCACAGCCAGGAACCTCTTTGAGAAGGAGCTAGGAACTCCTGCAATTGAAGCCATCGTTAGGTTCATTAAAGAGATGGGCGGCATCGATAGTATCGTCACTAAGACGATTAGTGTTCTCAATGCTCTTGGACGGACTATTGGACGGGTGCTTGCCGGTGCAGCTCTTGCTGGCGCCGCCCTCGGTCTTACAAACCTTGCTCTTGCTTTCAAGGCAGCCCGAGTTGCTGGCCTTAGCTTTGGAGCGGCCCTAGGTAAAATCCCGATCCTTGCAATTGCAACTGCTGCCGTTATTGCTGGTGAAGCACTCTCTGCACTCATTCTGAGTATATCAGAGGAGGAACTTAAGGCGGTTGAGGATGCTAACCTCGCAGTCTTGCAGCGTCGTGAGGACGCGGCCAAGAAAACGCGAGCGATCCTCTCGAAGCAAACTGCATTTGTTGTTGACTCGATCGAAGAGACGACTAAGAAGCAGCTGGGAGCCATCGCTCTCCAACGTCGTGCTGCAACGGATCTGATCAGCGAGGTCGGAACACAGTCTAAAGAGCTTGAACGTTCACTTACCGTTGCAACTAGTTCCTTCAACGCGGGCCTAACTGCTCGGATTGCCAACACCAAGAAAGCTGTTCAAGCGGCGACCAAGGACGCCAAGGCAGCCACGGACGATATTGAGAAGACTTTCCAGGCGCTAAACAAGAAGCGTCTTGGAATCGACCTAATCGGGGCTGGAGCAGGGCAGTCAGCACGTGTTCTCGATGCTGCCATCGAACAGGCACAAGCTAAGACGCAAGCGGCGGCGGAGGAAGGGAGCCTCGCAGCCTTCAAACTCCAGAACGATCTCTTGAAAGAACTTACTGAGAAGCGTATTGCTGCGAGCATCAAGGTCAGCAACGCTGAGGTGCAGAATGAGGTTGAACTTGCTGATCTCCGTGCCAAGCTCACCCGTGTAAGTGGGCGTGGAGCGCGTGAAGTTCTTGAGCAGCGCATTGCTGCAATTCAAAGAGAGCAGAAGCTTGTTAAGAATGGGTCCGAGGCTCAACTCCAAGCTGCTAAGAAACTTTCAGATCTTCAAGAGTCTCTCGGAGAAGCAAACACTGGAGAAGACTTCGATAAGATTTTCAAGGAAATTGCAAAGGTTCGTAGAGAGCAGGAGGCGATTGAGAAGTCTGCCGCGCGTGAGCAGCAGATTCGCTTGGCGGGTCTCCAGGCTTTTGCCGAGGAGCGTCAACGTCTCGAAACAATTAGAAGCCTCAACGAGGAGCGGGCAAAGGAAGAGGGGCTACGTCAACGCCGCCTAGAGATCGCACAGTTTCTATTCAGGACCATCAGTAAGGAAGCTGATGCCTTCAACCAGAAGCAAGTTCTGGCAACTAAGGAACGGGACAAGCTCGTTGAGCAAGTTGGTGAACAGCAGAAGCGTCTGGCACGTATCCGTTCGCTCCAGACTCTCATCGGTGGCGGCGCAGAAGCCGAAGGCATCCAGCGAGAGCGTGCTCTCAATCTAGAGGCTGCTACACGCGCCGAACTTACGAAGCGTGCAGAGGATGATCGGGTCGCGAATCTTAAGCTCCAACAGAAGGATCTCAAGGAAGCGCTCTCGGCCGCTGAAGGGATCCGCATTGGTGGTAGTTCGGCTCTCACAGAGTTCGCAGGAAATCTCCAGAACTTCGAGAACGCACTTCAGGGATTCCAGACATCCGGGGTGGGCGAGACTAATGCGGGGATCGCCCAATCGCGCCAGCAACAACAGATCTTTGGGGCACCACAGACGAGCACTCCTGGATCACCGGGTGCTCTCCCGACCAGGGGACCCACCGAGTCCCTGGAGAAATTTCTCCAGAGGCAGATCAAGGCTCAAAACGCTGTTGTCGTGAGCGTTCAGGAGAATGTTACTCGCCTCCGCGAGCTGACTGAGCAACTACAGACAGGTGTTCAAGATCCTTCGCTGCTTCAAGAGTTCAACATCCGCTTTAACGAGCTGAAAAAGGTTCTTCTCGCAGGAGGAGGAAATTTCGGACAGGTCGATGCTCGTAGCGCTCCTGATGTTGTGGAGCTTGAGGCAGCATTCGGTCGCCTCCTTGCTAATCAAAATGACACAACCCGACTAGGGGATATCCAGGGAGTCACAAAAGAGGATCAGGCACGCCAGGCTCAGATCGCTGCCCTTCAACTACAGAATAAACTTATTGATATTGCCATTGCGGCAAAGGCCGGTGAGACTCAAGAGGTTGAGAACGCAGCGACTAAGACTCTCGATTTTGCTGAGAACATCAAGAAGGCATCTGCTGCGATCATCAAACGTCAAGGGATCTTCGATGCTCCTGCTAATATCGGAACCGTTCCTGGTGAAGTTACGCCACCGCCGGTCGTGGGTCTAACTCGTGAGATTGATGCTACCATCGCTAAAGGTTCGAAGAAGACTGGGACAGAAGCTGCCAAGAACTTCGCAAAGGCATTTAAGGAAGAAGTCCCTGGCATTGCTGTAGAGCAGGCGAAAGCGACTGTCGAGGCCGAAGAACGTGAGAGAACGCGTCGTGCCGCAGGGGCAGCCCGTTCGGTTGCAGCCGTGCGGATTGCAGCAGAAAATGCTGAGCGCCTAAAAGCTGCCCCAACACTCGAAGCACGTCTCGCGGGTATTCGTGCACAAGCGGAGACTAAGACTCCAGTAAATGTAACGCCTCAAAGGGAGGAGCTGCCGAAGACACTTCCCCGACGTGAGATTGATACTACCATCCGCCTCGGGCGAGGTGCTCCATCAATCCAGCTTCAGCAAAATGCAATCGCTGAACAATTTAAGCAAGAAAACGAACGGCAGGTGGCTTTCCAGAAAGCAAGGCGAGAGGCTGAGAAGCAAGAGAAAGCTCTTGCACGGCAAGGACTACGCCCAGGACAGCGCCTAGCTGGTCCACGGCCCGGAACCCTCAAGGATGGTCCAAAGTCCGGAACCTTCAAGGATGGTCCACGGCCCGAAACCTCGCAACAAGGTGGAGAGGGTCCGACACAGCAGAAGCAGTTAACAGTTTCTGAGCAAATTGCTGCCAATACTAAAGTTCTTGCGGATGCTGCCCAAAGCCCATTTGGACTAGGTATTAAATCGCCAACCCAATCTGGAACTCCTGAGTCACGTGTCTCCCCTGAACTTCTTAAGCAAATTGGGCGAGGCCAGGCAGACGCTGAGCGCGAGCTAAAGGAAGTGCTCGAGCGACGAGTTGCAGATGCAAAGGCTCAAGAATTGATTGACGAAGAGATTCGGACACTTCAATTCCGACGTGCACGGATTAGCTTTGAGGATGTCGAGGAACGCCAGAAGGCGCTAGACATTATTAAACAACAGCGCGAGATCAGTAACCAACTCAGTCCCTCAAAACCTATCCAACCGTTTCGCGACGACCGAAACTCACGTGATGCTCTTGTCCGAGCGCTGTCACAGACGAAACTTGAACGTCCAGCAGGCGAACAGAGAACGCGCTCTACAATCCAGACAACACAAGTCAATCCCTTTGGAGCGTTCTCCGCTCGTGGCTCGCTTCCTGGAGTGCAACAGGCACTAAACGTAGGCCCCGTCACGATTACCATTGAGGAATCTACGGATCCAAAAGTAACAGCGCGAGAAGTCGTAGCGGAAATAAATCGCGGTATCCGAACAGGGACAGTTCAATTAAGACCAAACAGTGGCCCGCGACGTTAGGGCCGATAACAGGAGTCCATGATGGCGGCATCGAATTTTGAGTTCGGGCAGAGTGTTAGTGCTCAACTGGAGCGGCACCGTTTGCCTAAGAGTAAGATTGGCTTTGAGGGCCATTTCAATCTTGAGCAATGGAGAGGTGGTGAACTCTTCAAAACTTACAAGCTCAAGAACGGTGTTGTGAATCAGGGTAAGAATGCAATTCTTACTTCCTACTTCTTCAACACTGCACCGCCTGCGTTATGGTATCTCGGGCTCATCGACAACGCTGCCTTCTCTGCACTCGCGGCTACGGATACCGCTGCATCGCACGCAGGATGGGCTGAAGCTACTGGCTACACTGAAGGCACGCGCCCCACTTGGGTTACGTCTGCCGCAGCATCACAGAGTATTACTAACCCGACTCCTGCTACGTTCACTATTAGTGCTACGCAAACCCTCAAGGGGATCTTTGCGATTACTGATGGCACGAAGTCCGGATCATCTGGTGTGCTCTGGGCCACGGCCCTGTTCGCTGGAGATATCCCGGTTGCTAACCTGGACATCCTCAAAATCACCTACAGCGTTAACGCGACCTAATGCCTACCTCACTACTCAGAGCCGGTCCACTTGCAGCTGACTTTGTTAGTGGAACCAATAGGCCAACTTTCGCTGTCCGTAATGGACACCGCGTAGCAGTCTTTCCAGCGGGTGTAGTAACTGAGACGTTCTATACCTTCAACATGCCTACCGTCTATGCTAGTGGGGATGTTACCATCCTCCTAACTTGGATGGCTGGAGTCGCCACAAGCGGGAGTGTTGTTTGGGAGGTTGCCTTCGAGAAGCACGCACCAGGTGTTGATGATCTCGATGTTGATAGCTTTGCTGCTGGAGTTTTTGCAGTAGACGCCACCGATGCTGTAACTGGTGTTACGACCGAGACAGCTATCATTCTCACATCTGCCCAGATAGATGGTGTTGTTCAGGGTGACCAGTTTCGCTTAGCAGTTAGGCGTCATGGTAACGACACCTCGGACGATATGGTTGGTGTTGCCCAGCTAATGACAGTCGTCATTGAGCAGGATGCTGCACCCGGTGGCGGTGGTGGCGGAGGATTCTGGACCGACGGTGTTGGCACCCGTGCTGGCATCGGTAAGGGCAGTCCGGCACCAGAGGCCGCTGGTCTTGAGTCTCTAGCTCATGGCAGCAACGCATCTGCAGCCGGTGCGAACTCCTGGGCTTTCGGTGACGCGGCGAATGCTGGATTCGCCGACACCCTTGCTCACGGGCGGAATGCGATAGCGCGTGCCACGGACGGCATTGCTATCGGACGCGGCGCGGACGCTGGTGCAGCGAACGACATCGCTATTGGACGAGGCGCATTCACGCACACGGTGCTCTCGACCAACGGCATCGCGATTGGCTATGGAGCCAGGTCAGAGTCCCCAGACCACATCTGCATCGGTCGCGGGTTTGTTTCTTCTGCTATTCATACGAGCAACGACCTCATCACCATCGGGAGGGGGAACTCAAATTCACTGGTGTCCGTCGGCGGGATTCTCATTGGTAAGGAGAGCCAGGCTGCCGGGAAATACAACACCAGTATCGGCAACAAAAACCGCATGGGAGGTAGATACAACATCGTTATCGGTAACTACTTCATGCACGCAGCGCACGGTCAAGATCCCACAGACCTAGGCTTTTACAACGTCGTCATCAAGGCGCAGAGAGATGGACGGGCTGGGCTCGACAACCAAGGAGGAGGTAACCACTACGGTAACCTGGTCATGGTTAGTGGTGGCTCACGCGCTGGCATCCGTGGGTATAGTGGTCTTAGTGCTAACTACAACACCTTCTTGGGGCAGGGAGACTCCTACATCTATGGCACGAGCCATGAGAATATTCTCATCGGAGGCAAAGGCAATGTGCTTGGGGATATCGGAAATGCTACACAATACCAGCGTCACAACGTCATCGTCGGACACTACAACTCGGTAGCATCCTTCTCCACAGGAGACTCCCTGAGGAACACAGCAGTCGGATTCGAGAACCGCATCCAGGGGAACACCTACAACTACGGTCAGACTGCCATCGGAAATGAGAACTACTGCTACAGCGGAGTAAACTTTGTTTACGGAGGCACGGTCGCTATTGGCACTGGCAACCGAGTAAGCAACAGAGCGAACGTAGGACTCGGCTTCAATAACTACCTCTACAAGGTCACGACGCAAGCCTACAACACGTTCCGTGGGAACTTTGCGGTAGGGGATTTCTGCAAGTCCTACCCACTGAGCAACGTCCCGTGGCGTTCCACGATGGCTCAGGGTATTCGCGCTCGAGCTTGGGTTGGTGGGCATCGTGCGTTTTCCGCTGACGACAACATAGCGTCCACGAAGCCAAACCAGAGTGGGTGGGTCACAACACATATCGAGACGACCGACGCAACGCAGACGACGGTCCTCACCTTTCCGACAGAAGCGGACAAGGCATATTCCGTTTGGGGCTTTGCTGTGGCGAGGCGCACGGACGTTGACGGGTTCAACGCAGTGTTCGGACTCACCAACACCCTGGTCTATCGAAACGCAGCTGGTGCTCCGGTGCTCGTAGGTGCTCCGAAGGCGTGGACGTTGGATTCTAGTCAGGGTGCTCCAGCCTGGACTATGGACATCACTATTGTTGGGAATGACATCGTGGCCCGTGTCACTGGAACTGCAGCGCAGACTGTGGAATGGCTTTCCGAAATCCACATTCTTGAAGTAAGAGGATAATCACATGCCAATGGACAACTCGCAGAGAGCGGAGCACATCAGAGGTCTCAATTCGACGCCAGCGCACACGAATTCGACGCAATGCAATGGCGTCGCTCGGATGTTCCCACCAATGGTGAGGGGTATACGCAATTCTCTCATGCGCTTCGACAGACGCTTTGAGGCTATCAGCGGTGCAGACGCAGCAGCAAAGCAAACTACCTTCTTCGACTGTATCGCAGCAGAGCCAGACGGAGCTCTGATTCTTCACGACTTCGGCATCATGCTTGATGCGATGCTCGTGATCGCAAACGACAACCGACAACCAGGTGAGGACGCTTTAACTATTCCTTTCACCGATGCAGATGTGACGGCTTATCTAGCATGAACATTATTATGGGACTTCCTCGCAGCGGCTCAACGCTGCTATGTAATATCCTTGCTCAAAATCCTGACTTTCAGGTCGAGCATACAAACCCCTTGCCCGGTATCTTACGAGCGATGGTCAACATCTGGAGCACCAGCCCAGATGTCAAAGGTGGCCTAGTTCCAGAGCGCCGCGAAGAAACAGAGGACAAGCTATACAGATCAGCAAAAGCTTTTTGTGACGCATGGAACAATACCGACAAGGTGCCTTTCTGCAAGTCACGTGGTTGGGCGATGAACATCCTCGCACTAAGGCAGGTCTACCCGGACGCCAAAGTCATTGTGACCGTTCGAGACCTGCGTGAAGTCTTTTGCAGCTTCGAGAATCAACATCGTAAGTTCCCACTCCTCGACGATACCCCTGGGGTTGGTATTGTCCAGAAAGCAATCAACATGTTCTCAGACGAGGGTATGATTGGGTCTTGCTTGATAGGTATTGAGGATATTCTCAATCGGAAGCAAGAGGTGTTCTTTGTCAAGTATGAAGATCTAGCTCGCCATCCCATGGAGATGATGGAGAGACTCTATTGCTACATTGAGCAGCCAAGTTTCGAGCACGATTTCGAGAATGTTGTCAACACAGCAACAGATCCTGACCACCTCTATAACAATAAGTTCCCACATACCGGGAGTGGAAAGGTTCAAGCCAGTCCACCAGTCTGGCCTAAGACCATCAGCGATGGTCTGGCTAGTAGTATCATGGCAGGCTTCCCTTGGTTCAACCAGCACTTTAACTACCAGCTTCCACGCCCGGAGCCAGAGATGCCACGGGCTTCCAAGCGCAAAGGTCCGGGTCTAGCGGAACTTGCAGCATTGAAAGAGGCAGCGGCAGCTAAATGAGTATCCTCTTCGACGACGCATCTTTACAGTATGCACTTGCCACTAACCCGGCAATAGCATTTCCATTTGCTACTGGATGCTGGATCTATCTCGATGACATCGACATAGATCAAACATTCGCTGCATTCCAAGATGCGTCGTCGGAGGATAACTACCACAGGTTAGGTCTGTATGGCCGTAAGCGAGAGGTCACTAGTGTAACAACTGGGGCTAATGCCTTCCCGGAAGTCACTGACTTTACAACTGTTGCTGATGTTGCTGGTAGCTTAGAGAATAAATACTTCACCCTCTCATCTCCGACAACCGATTACTATGTTTGGTTTTCGATTGATAGTTCAAGTGTTGATCCCGCTCCTGGTGGCTTAACGGCTATCCAAGTCGGGATTGCCCTTAACGATACAGCGAATGCTGTAGCGATTGCTCTCCAAATTGTTCTCGATGCCCACATCGACTTCGGTGCCTCGGTAATTACAAATGTAGTCACGGTTACGAACGCCGCTGTTGGAAGTGTTGTTGATGCTGTAGATGTCAATACGACATTCACAGTTTTAGTAACTACCCAAGGTGCTGCTGGCGTTCTTGAGAATGGATACTTCACACTCTCGTCACCAACGACTGATTACTATGTTTGGTTCTCAATTGATAGTGGAAGTGTTGATCCCGCTCCTGGCGGCTTAACTGCTATCCAAGTTGGGATTGCTGCTGACGATACAGCGAATGCCGTAGCGATCGCTCTACAGATTGCCCTTGATGCCCACATCGATTTCGGTGCTTCGGTAATTACAAATGTAGTCACAGTAACTAATGCTGTCTTCGGGATCACGACAGACGCAGCCGATTTCAATACTGGCTTCACTATTAGCGTGACCGTCCAGGGAACAGATACTGCTGTCTTCCGTGGCGAGATCGTTGACAATGTTTCAGTTAGTGAGATTGCTGATAGCGGTGGGGCCGTCTTACTTAATACATGGCATCATGTTCTCGCTATCTTCAATACAGCCACCGACATCCGTGTCTACCTCGATGGTGCGAATGAGGGTCTTTCACCTGGTGGTTCAGCGGTTGCCCCCACAGGCGTGGATACACTTTCGATTGGACGGAGTAGCAAGCTCACCCCTGATGAGTATATGTCAGGCCGTATCGCAGAGCTAACGACTTGGAACCTTTCAACAGTTTTCAACGCAGCAGAGATTGCAAGTCTTGGTGTTGACGAGTTCTCGTCGTTGTTGGTCAGGACTGACGAGCTTCTTTACTTTGCTCCGATATATAACAATGATGATCCCATCATTGATATCATGCTCCATCAGAATGCCACGCTCTTTAATGCACCGACGACTGCCGATCATCCTCCAGTCCAACAGTTTGAGCCTGAGACATTCCAACGCTTCCGCTCTGGACCGATTGAGTTCATTCTCGGTGAAGATGGCACACCGCCGTTCAGCGATCTACTCTTTACACATAACGCTGCCTGGGAACTAGATAAAGCCGTATCGAATAGTATTGAGTTCCAACAACAAGTCCAGCATAACGTCATCGTCATTAACGTAGCTACAAACATCAACTTCAGTCAGACGGTTGGTAAGACTGCAACCATCAACGTCTCTGTTACAACCAATGTTAATTTCTCACAGAACATGGGTCCGACTACTGAGGAGAGTCTCAGTAGTGATATTGCCTTCACCTCTGAGGCTTCACGTGGCGATCACCTAATCAGTAATATCCTCTTTGACCAGAGCGTTGTTGCCGAAGCAAGTAAGGGGACCGAGAACGATATCCTTTTCAACCATGCGGTAGCCGTTGAATTAGATATCAACCCAGTCGCCCAGAACGATATCCTCTTCGGACAGGCTGTCGTGGCATACATTGATGTCCCATGCGACAGGCACGAATACAGTCCTTTCGGAGCAGGGATGCCAGTCATCACGATTGGTGTGGCTAGTAATATCACTCTCGTTTGCAGTGCTAGCTCTATCACTCTTCGCAATCCGGATTTTGGAAACAGCGAATCAGTAGACGTAGACCGTGCTCTAAACATTAGTCGCGGTGGCACTCCGAGGCTGGTTCGAGACTCACAGTGGCCGAAGCAGACAACGCACTCTATTGGAATCTCAGTGATGACTAGAGCTAAAGCACAAGAGCTTCTGGATTTTTTGAAAGATTGCCTTGGGCTGCTTGTGACATACACGGACCACGAGGCCCGGATTTGGGAGGGGATCATTATCAATCCTGACTCTGCTGTCTCTGACGAAGGAGACTGTAAATATAGCGCAAAGCTTAACATTCAGAGCACGCTCGTCCCATGACCATGATCATTGAAGCGCCATTCAGCGCACCAGTTACGACACTGATTCTCCCTAATCCCAAGTTGGAAAATACTGAGGGATGGGATCTTAGTGTGGACTTCAAGCTTTCAATTGATGGGACACGATCAACGTATGTTAAGTCGAGTAATCGGAAGACTCTTATCTTTACGTGGGAGAATCTGGGACGCGGGAAGCTGGTAGAAATCGAAGAGTTCTACAAGCTGTATACAGGAGATTCAATTAAGCTAACAGACTTCCGTGGCGACCAGTGGAATGCTATCTTTGGCGAGAACCCCATTGATATCAGCATCGACACCAGATCCTCCAATTCTGGTGGTGGTCGTAAGGAAAGTGGCTCGATAACTCTACAACTCCTAGGAGCGCAGCTATGAGAACTCCTAACGCAAACGCACTCACTAAAGTCCAAACTCGTCTTGGCACTGAACCAGTTACAGTAGTTGAAGTCGATTGGGCTGGTGCTGTAATCACTTACGCCGATAAGGATTTCCTTGGAGCCCAAGGTAAGATCCTTACGGTAAGTGGTCTCGATACCATTGTCAAGATAGGCTCTAGTGGAGCCTCGGGAAGTATTAGTCTCACACTAGACGATACTGATGGGACCATCAAAGCAATTCTTAACGTGAACGATATCCATAAGCGTCCAGCTAGGATCTACCAAAGCTATGAGGGGCTTGTTGATGGGGATAAGTTCCTGCTCTTTAGTGGACAAGTCTCCAGCCCAATTATTTGGAACGAAGGAACAAGACAGGTTAGCTTCACGGTTGTCAATATCATTGAAGATCGCGAGCTTGGCTTTGCACCCGAGGACGGAGAATTTGATTTCGTAGCAGAGCGCGCTATCGGTGTGCCTTGGCCGCTAGCCTTTGGAGATGTTGTTCGTGTTCCAGCTACACGTATCACTGAGGCTGTGCGCGGAACTAGCTTAACTCACTATGGGCAGATTACGCTTCCTGAACTGGACCAACTTTGTAGCCTCGCCATTACGGCACAGGCTGCGGAGACTGCTCAAAAGATCGCCGATAAGTTACCTCTTGAGACTACAGTCATTAGTTACGGTGTCGTGATAGACAATCTAACAAGCGCGACGATTAGTCTTAACGAGTTTCTCTCAGCTTTGATTTTTGACAGTCCGACTCAAGAAGCGAATCTTAGATCCTACGTCGATGTCTGTAAAGAGCTTGAGCGTTGGAGGGTCTTCGTTGAAGAGCATGTCTCCTTCCTGGCAGAAGCCGAAGAGGATCTAACCCAACTACAATCAACACCCGGCAAAGTTGCCAAAAGTATCTTTAAGTTCTTTGAGCCAACATTCATTCGTAACCTCCGGCCAGTCACAACTATCAGCTTCACACCGGAAGTTCTAGACGCTTACCGAATCGGTAAGGACATTCCTGGTTTCGATGTTGTCATCCGAGGGGCCGTTCCCGAGACTATTGGACTAGTGGACCAGGCACAACTTGCTCTCGACGAATACATCGCTGACAATTGGGTCTACACTACACAAGCCCAGTGGGACCAGGATGCGCTACTGAATCAAATCCTCTCGAATGCGAGCCAGGACCTAAACATTGCTCTAGCTCTCCAAAACACATCCGAGATTAACATTACTGTTGGCAACAATAACATCGCTATTAAGAATGCTGAGAAGAAGATTCTTGAGGATGCGTTAACAGTCTTTGTGCTGACTGAAATCATTGTAGAGAATGGTGAAGAATTTCCTCAGGGTGTGGACGTTGAGATCATCGTTAATGGAATGCACTTCATAGGGCAATTTGTTGGACGGACATTTACGATCTCTCAAGCGAATACACCTGCCGATGTGGGCATCGATATTCTCCCATCCTTGAATCCTAATGAGTTCATTCTTTCCGATCCAACCATCCTACTCAAAGGGAAGTATCTTTTGGTCGGTGGGGGCATTACCTTTTGCGAAAACCAAACGGACGGTGTCTGCTCTATCTCTCCAATTCTATACATCCAAAATGGGAGTGTCACAGGACCACCACCGCCTCCAGCTGTTGGACTCATTGCCGGAGTGCCAAAATACACGTTCCGTTTCTTAAGTGGGAGCATCCAACAGACGAGTGTCTACCTCTCGAAAGCTTGGCTAGATTTGGTTAGGGGCCTCAATCTTCCCGACTATGTTGTGGGCCTCAGCAATATGCGCCAGCTTGATTACGGTATCGAAGTTGGAGATACTGTCTACATTGCTAGTGACTACAAGGAAATCTATATCGCGAACCTAATCCCCTCAACAGCTATCCATGAGGTTATGGCATTCCGAGTCATCGATGGGGAGCGTAAACTTCTTCCGATTCCAGCGAGCTACTATACTATCAATCTCAATGAGTTAATCGCTGGACAAAACGCAACGACTCTGCGCTTTAACCGACCACTTACGGAATACTTTGGTGAAGCTTGGGAAGAGGACGTGTTTGTTTCTTTGACGTCGAGTGTCGGTCCTAACACTGTTGACATTATTGAACATCTCATGGATACCTATACTGATCTCTCCAAGGATGCGACATCGTTCACTGCTGTGCAAGCCAGCGTTGATCCTTTCCCCTCGAATTTTGCTTTCCTTGATAGGCGAGGAACATTGGGAGCGATAGAGGATATTGCCTGGCAGGCACGCTGTGTTGCCTATGTCAAGGACCAGGTTCTCTTTCTTAAGTATCTGGCTGTTGACGAGACAGCAATCGAAACCATTGATGAGAGCATCATTGATCGTCGCACTCTTGAGCTTACGATGACTCCAACTGAGGATCTGGTCACAGAGTTCTGTGCAACTTGGGATTCTGATTACGCACGCAGTCAAGAGGAAAGACGCAATAAGATTGTGCTGCGTAACAACATTCAGATCTATGGGACAAATCTCGAAGAGTTTGATTTCTTCATCTATAACATACAGTCGCTTGTAGTTAAGTCGGCAACTTTCTGGCTAATCAGAATGTCGAACACTTGGAAGATTGCTAAATTCAAGACACCCATCAACATGCTCCGTCTTGAGACTTACGATACAGTTGAGTTAGACCTGGGTCAAGACTTCATTGCCTCGGCACCAGTAAACGGACTCGTCGAAGAAGTTGTCTATAACTCTGAAAATTATGAACTAGAGTTCACAGTCAAGACACCAGTTCGTAGTGGCTTACTCACACCGTATGTTTTCTTCTGGCCTGCGAATGTTGATGTGAGCATCGAATACCCAACACCTGAAGACATCTGGGCAGGTAGCTAATGGTCGTTCGTAATCTAGGCTATGGAAACGATGGTCGTGGTGGGCCGGGTGGCGATGCTGCGCCCATCAGTAAGCCGAATCCAAATGACTCACGTGGGCAGTCTATACAAGGTTCGCCACCTACGATACCAGCAAAGCTTCCGATTACAAATTTCACTGTTGTATCGGACGATGATTTCTCGGTAGCCCAATTTGTTTTCCAGGGGGAGTTCGATGATTTTGTTATCGGACATGCCCTTACGGAAACCGGTGGCGTTGAGGTAGAGAGTGGTAGTAATGTCACTATCGCAAAGCCTCCGCAGTTCAGGAAATCAGTAGTCGATACTGGTGGCGTTGAGGTCAATGGTGAGATAGTTACATACGCTCCGGATGAGACAGGCAAGCTCCAAGGAACCCGGAAACGCGAGTTCGAATCGAATGGAACCGTGATCACGGTTATTGAGAAGATTGATCCACCATACTTTTCAGGTGATCGCTGCTACGTTGCTGAGTCACAAACCACTGGAATATCTGGGATCTCGCTAATTGACATCAATGTCCAAGCACGTCGTTGGAAAGATATTGAGTTAGACCACAAGTATTTTCAAATCACTGATGTCAACAGAGATACCTACACCTGTCAAGAGTGGGACTTCGAAACAAATGCTCAGAAACTTAATGCCCAATCTGTTCTACTAGATGCAGTAGAGGTAGCGAAGCCCCACGATCTTAGGGGGAGCACTTGGGATTTTACACTTAATGGTTCGACGCTTATTGAAGGGAAGCAATATGACGTTGATGGCGGAACCGCTGAGACTGATTCTTTTAATGCACGAAACGGATTAGACGAAGCACCGAATCCCGATGAAACTGAAGACCAAGAAGTTCTTCCTCGTTGGTTAGTGGATGTTACCATCATTCGCGCTGCGTATATTCCAAATGGAACAGGCGCACAGCTCGCTGGAGTGCAGTCTGTTTGGCAAGATACTAATGACGGTGGCCGGGCCTTCGCTGAGAAGTTTGTGGCAGCATGAGTAAGTTTGGAGCATTCTCAGGAACTAGGTTCGGTGGGCTCGCTGCGTCGAAGTTTGGGGCGCGTGGGACGGGCGTCAAGATCCATGACAAGGAGTTTACAGAGACATCGTCTTGGACTATCAGCGGAACTGTTAAGCACTGGCGAACAGTTGGCGGTGCGAAGGACCCAACACCAGATCAGACGATTGCCTTTTCAGGAATCACTCCTAACTTTCAGTTCTATAAAGCCTATGGCGCGATGTTCGGTATCTCGACACACGAGTATGAGACCATTCGTTTCGGGGGTTACGTAGGAACCTTTGATGCAGCCAACGATACCCTAGACCCAACTAAGCATCCTGGCTTTACACGTTGGGCGACATCAATAAACAGCCCTGAGGAAAGATTAGCTACTGCAACGGCATCTGACATGCCCCAAGGTGGTGGAGTCGGCATGGGTGTTGACTCCTCATTCGTTCGTTTCGACATCAACGTCCAGGAGTTTGTTGGCCTAGATAGTGGGGCTGGAGACGTTGCTCCTGATGGGTTTCTTATGCACGGTGCTGAATTGGATAGTGGTAATGGTCCCGCAACCGATTTTGATAAGTGGCGTATTATGTTCTACTTTCCAGTCTCTGGAATAAATAGTTTCTATACCGGGGATAATGGCGCCCCTAACTTCTTCGCAATCCGCAGTCTCCTTGAGGTCGATGTTGTCATCGATATCGTCGGATGACTACTAGGATCGGTGTCCAGGGTATTTGGGAAGTCCAGCATGTTGATGCTAATGGTAACCCTAAAGGCGAACGTGTCCAGACTCTAAATCACTGGACACGGCGCGGCGCTATTGAAATCTTTGAACGTGTTCATCTTTCAACAGTTGCTATTGATCCTCTTGGCGGACCAACATCTTCTCTCTTCTTGGGGAGTTTTAATCCTGAATTTGCATTAGTGGCTAAGGACCCTATCCCCTCCTACCATCGTGCTGATCGACTAGGATGGTATCGGTCTGTTGGAGATGGTGTTCGTGCAAGAAACTTCTCATGGACTTGTGTTGGAGCAGGACCATCATCATGGGGAGATGCTTTTACACATTCATGGTCGAATCCAATTGGCCCAGGGCCAGATGTTAATGATCGGATACACCGTAAGAAGGCCGGGTCTGACGATCATGAGTTAACCGTCAATGACATCACAAGTAACCTAGCAGATAAGCAGACAAGCTATAGATTTACTGCTGCGCGTAGATCACTAGTAGATTATAATGATTCTTATGGCCCAAGCATCTGGCATAACCATGGTGGGTTCCCCTCTTCGGGATCCCCACCACCGAATATCGCATTCCCAAATCCTACTCCAGGGCTCGGGGATATTTGGGTCCCTCTAGCACTGGGCAAGTGGTCAGACTATCCTAACCACATTATAGAAGGTGGGGCCGGTGACAAGGTTGATATCTTCTACACCATTGCTTTCAATCTAACTTTCCTATGAGAGTCCTCCCGAGCGGCACGATCATCTATCCGAACCGTGGGAATCCTCCCAAGGTCCCGGATGGCTACATCGCTGACCCTGGGAATCCATACATTCTTAGGCCGAAGGCACCGGACTGTAAGTATCGTGAAATCAAACAAGCTACAAGTAAGTGTTGCAACCAGGCTCACTGGTTCTATTGCACGCACTTCAAGAAGCGTGTTGTGAATATGACATGTAGGAGTTGCAATGAAGCCGTTAGTTAGTGTCGTGATGCCAGCATATAATGCCTCGCAATTCATCGGTGCGGCTATTAAGAGTATGCAGGAGCAGACATATAAGAACTGGCAACTGTGTATTGTCGATGATGGGAGCGAGGATCTAACTGCTAATATCGCACAGACATTTGCGAATAAGGATGGTCGCATCGTTGTCGAGAGAAGCTCACACGCTGGCTGTCCGACCGCTAGGAACACGAGCCTCAAAATGGCCGAGGGAGATATCATTGCAAAGCTAGATGCAGACGACGTTCATAGCCCCGAGCGTCTTGAGCAGCAGGTCAAGTATCTTCTTGAGAACGATGTTGACATCGTAAGCTGCGGAATGACTTGGCTTAAAGGGCATGTGGTATTTCCTAGGCCGAATGTTCGTGGGATGGATGTTGCTGGTTACATGGAGGGACGGAGCAATGGTCCTTGCTGTGCTTCTCTTGTTACGTGGCGACGGGTCTACGATATTGTCGGTGACTATGATCCAATGATGCTGGCTGGTTCCGATGGGGACTGGAACTTCAGGGCAATAATTGCTGGTATGCGTTGGGGACATATTAACAAGCAATGGTATCATCAGCGCAGACATGCGGCACAAATTAGTAATGCGCTACGCATTGCTCAGCGACAAACACACGAGAACTCTAAAAAGAAATATCGGGATCTGTGGAAAAAGAAATAAGCGACGCTTTCAATAAACAATGGCACGAGTCACCCAAGGGCACGTGGCATGTGATGCACTGGATGGGTATTAAAGTTCTTAAGACTCCTACAGATATGTGGGTCTATCAGGAACTTATTACTCGGATCAGACCGAAGTGGATCATCGAGACTGGCACATGCTATGGTGGTAGTGCTCTGTTCCTAGCGAATGTTTGTGATGGACTTGAAAACGGGCAGGTTATCTCAATTGACGTTAACAAACCGAAGCGAGATGTCAAGCATCCTCGGATCACATTTTACCGTGGAGACTCAGTAGCACCGGAGACAATCGAGTATGTGCGTAGACGTGTAACGCAGGGACCGGTTCTCGTAATTCTTGACTCGTGCCATAAGAAGAAGCACGTCTTGAAAGAGCTGGCTCTCTACGGCCCAATGGTTTCGCCAGGCAGCTATATGATTGTTGAAGATACATGCACTGGACGCACAGTTCAAAAGGAGCACGGTCCCGGTCCCGGTGATGCTGTCGATGAATGGCTCCCAACGCAGAATCGTTTCGTTGTCGATCTAACATGTCAGAAGTATCATTTAACATTCATGCCCGGAGGCTACCTTAAGTGCGTGCGCTAGAGATTGGCCCTGGAAAGAACCCGGTCAATAAGCAATGGGATATGATGGACATGGTAGGGGCACCTACCTATCTCCATGATGTCCGCATCCTCCCGCTGCCGATTAAGGACCAGACGTATGATCTAGTCTATATGAGCCATATCCTAGAGCATGTCCCCTGGTTCCAAACTGTTGATCTCTTGAAGGAGATCCATCGGATCCTAAAGGGGAATGGCGTAGTAGAAATCTGGGTGCCAGATTTTAAGAAGATCGTTGATGCCTACATTGAAGGGAAGCCTGGAGATACCTGGTTCAAGTTCAATCCAGACAAAGACTTTATGACCTGGATCAACGGAAGGTTGTTCACCTACGGACCCGGTGAGGAGAACTGGCACCGAGCGGCTTTTGATGAGCAGTTCCTTAGAGCACAGTTACGCAAAGCAGGCTTCCAGCACACGGAACGATTAAAGAAACCTCGTGGCTATGACCACGGGATGATTAACCTTGGAGTTGTTGGCGGGAGATGATTTACGTTAGCTACGCACAGCTTGCTAAAGACATCGTAGCTTTCTCAGAGAAGCTACCCGCTTACGATGCTATCATCGGGATCCCAAGAAGCGGGATGCCTGCTGCAACGATGCTGGCTCTCCATCGGAACGTCGCACTAGGAGATAGTGAGTCTCTAGCTGCTGGACGTTTCTACTTTGGTGGGGCGCGTTCTCCCGATGGCAAAATCAAACGTGTGCTCGTCTTAGATGACTCTGTGCTTAGCGGTAAGCAAATGGAGAAGACGAAACGTCAACTCCAAGGAGCCGGTCTTGAGATCCATTTTGGCTGCATGTATATGAAGCCTGGTTCTGCTCGGCATGTCGATGTTTACTACAAGGAGGCCCAACTCCCAAGGATCTTCGAGTGGAACTTCTTCCATGGCTACTGGATGAAATACGCATGTCTGGATATTGATGGTGTCCTCTGTCGCGATCCGTTAAAAGCGGAGAACGATGACGATCATATGTATGCTAAGTTCCTAGAGACCGTTCCAGCTAGGCGAGTTCCAACGGTCAGAATCAATACACTCGTTACAAGTAGGTTGGAGAAGTATCGCCCCCACACGGAGACTTGGTTAGCTAGACAAGGTATTGAATACACTAAGCTAATTATGCACCCCGCAACGAGTGGTGCAGCCAGGCGTAAGGCTGGCGATCATGCACAACGGAAGGCTGAAGTTTACACGGATGCCCAATACCAACTCTTCGTCGAATCAAGCAGTAGACAGGCTGAGATCATCCATCAGATGTGCTCTAAGCCTGTGCTATGCACAGATACCGGAGTCTTCTATGCCTAACTTTATTGTCGTAGCTTTCTATACTGAAAAGACTCCATACGAGGAAGAGGTTAAAGGTCTCCAGAAAACCTGCGCTGAGCATGGCGTTCATTGCCATACGAAAGGCTACAAGAACCGTGGCAAATGGGTTCGTAATGCGGCCATTAAGCCACACTTCATTCGGCAGATGATGGAGCAGCATCCAGGGAAGGCAATCGTCTACCTTGATGCGGACGCCAGGCTGAGGCAATACCCTGCGCTCTTTGACACTCTCGATGCCGACATCGCAGTGCACTTCCGCAACCGAGGCGGGAATAAAGAGCTTCTGAGCGGGACGATCTTCATCAAGGATACTCCTGGAACGCATCAACTCCTAAGAGCTTGGGAGGAGGAGCAGGAGAAATGCCCTGACGAGTGGGATCAACGTGTGCTTGCGCGATTGCTAAGTCGATGGGAAGCACCACTTAGAGTAGTGGATCTCCCGGCAACCTACTGCCAAATCTTTGATACGATGAAGGATGTGGGCATCCCTGTCATTGAGCATCTTCAAGCGAGTCGCCGTTTCAAGCAACTGGTCGAGCACACTCCACTGTTCCGGTTCCCTACCGTCTATGGTGGCTGCAGGATTAGGCAACATAGCTCAACGGGAGAATACTGGATCGTGCGCCCTCATCGAGAGGCTGAAAAGTTTCTCGATGAACATGCTTGCCGGGTGCCCGGTCAATTAAAATGGGTGCCAAAATTTCTTAGCGATCGTCGGATCGGTGAGCTACACTCAAAGTTCACGGACAAGGTTTGCCAGATCGTAGGCAAGGGTCCGAGCCTGGACTTTTTGAGGAAGGAGCATTTTACTGATGGTCCCATCATCGCATTGAATGAGGCGATCCACGCCGTGGAAGAACTTCAACTCGACAATGATATCCATGCTCTACAGCAGGATGCGAAACTACGGGCGACCTGTCTCCCGAAGCGCTCACCAATCTTTGTGGAGACGAAGGCAGCTAACTATTACGGTGACATAGAGAGTGCATTCCTATTCCAAAATTCATCTCTAGGTCTTAACCCCAATAGTTTGAGTGTGACGGCTGCCATCGCTATAGCCAAGACTCTTGGAACATCCGGCTTCAGGCTCTTATGCTTCGATGCCTGCGTCAATCAGCAGACGACCTACGCGAAACGGATTGGCTACAAGTCTACGTGGGGTGGCTTGCCCGAGCGGTTCTTTGGACATCGTGCAAAGATACTCGGGCAAGCACACCCGCTAAACGTAGAGTGGGTTATACCAGAAGCCCTTGCTGGAGAAGCTTCCGATAAATCTCTGCCGTTGTCTGACAATCAGATAGGGCATCGTGGGACTTCTCATTGATAACATTAAGATTCTTCGCCATCGACCCAAGACTAGTCTTAGAGAATGGGACTTTCTCAACATGCATCCCGGCTTTGTCGTTGAGAAAGTTTGCAACTACCTTAGTGTCCCGGTAGTTATAGTCGAACCATTCGTTGTAAGTCTCGTTCCCTAGCCAAGCTTTGATGAAGCCCATATCAAACGGGTAGTTTTGGCCCAGCGGTAGAATCTTTTTGAATGTCCCATACTTGGTAGTGGGAGGCTTAAGCTTCTTGAAGATCCATTCCTCTAGGAGATCACGCGCCTTATCAGGATGATGTCCACGCTGTCCAATGATGGCAAAATCCAAACGATTGATTTGCATAGCCGCAGGATCAGCACGCTCCGGATGCTGTGGGAGTAGCTCAATGTAGAAGGGAAGGATATCCCTTCGGATACGGATGTTTGAATCAAGTGGCAGAATGCAAATCTGAATCATCTCGTGGAAGTTGGGATCGAGTCCGGTCGTCTCCGTGTCGATAACACACATCGGATTCCCATTCCAGTGAATCATGCTGCTCATGCAACCTCCCGCTGATGTAGAACATCGAAGAGTTCTTCGAGCGTCTCAAGATTCACAACGTGGTCGAGCATATCGAACAAGTGCTCGGAAGCTGCTGACACACGGTAGAGCGTTTTCTCTTGGCCCCAGCGAACACCATACTCACGATTAGCACCAAGAGACTGGATGCCAGTATCCCAGAAGATGAACACATCACAGTCACGAGCGCCGATTAGATCCATCTTGGCTCGGTAGATTAGTTCATGCTTCGGATGATCATCTCCATACTCCCGTGTCCAGTTGTAGTCCTGATGCCACTTCCAGCCAAGGTCGTGGAAGAGTTGCTTGCCAATGGCATGAACCTTCTCGCGGTCTTTACCTGCTGATGCAATGTAGAATGTCTTACTCATTTCGCTTCCTTAATCCAGAGCACTTCAGTAGAGTGCCCACGTTCTTCGTTGAGATGTTCTTTTGAATTGCCTTCCATTTTACCGACGCTTTGGATGGAGACGAAGGCTTCCCATTCAATACGTTTGTCCCAAGGGTTGTCCTCGTAGAGATCGTTGCTATAGCCGCTCACGGCAACAAATCCTTTGCACTTAAAGACCCGAGCCAGGAACTCCTTATGGCGTGCAGGAGTCATCTCATTCTTATAGGTGCCACGATACACGTCACAATAAGGCGGGTCGCAATAGATGACGGCATCCTTTGAATCGTAGTCCTTCATGCAGTCTTCCCAATCTTGGTTCTCGACTTGCACATTGCGGAAGCGTCCATGGATGTCCGGGAAGAGTTCAAGCTTGTTCCTGATCTTTCCGGCCATGCTCGAGCGCGAGGTCTGACGGCCCCAATTACGACCCAATGATCCGAAGGAACTTTGGATCATGTAATACCAGCGAGCAGCTCGCTCGATGGGATCATCCGTATTCTTCCAGCTCGCCTTGCAATCTACGAATTCCTCACGAGCATGGACCGTGAGATCCAGCCATTCACAGAGCTTCTTGAACATCACTGGATCACGCATACACTTGTAGAAGGCTACCACGCCACCGTAGGCA
>Ga0307377_10001285_pt1 | contig 32428 bp, 52 predicted proteins | sample TR3MG_FD_202535 | JGI IMG/M metagenome (GOLD analysis project Ga0307377, IMG submission 202535) | Soil microbial communities from Risofladan, Vaasa, Finland - TR-3 | ecosystem: Environmental > Terrestrial > Soil > Coastal area > Acid sulfate soil | place: Finland: Risofladan, Vaasa | collected... | reverse complement strand
GGAAACCGCCGCCATCGAGGGGGCTCTCAATACCGCAGTCGACGGTGAAGATGCCCTGATGAAGGCGATGGCGAGTCGGGCCAAGGATGGCAAGCTGTCCGAGAAGGACCGCAATGCACTAAAGGGTGCCCTGCGTCTGCTCGGATCGAGTGCTGCCTTTGCGGACATCGTGAAAGCGATAAGCGAGGACCCGAAGCCCGAAGAGAAGACGGAAGAGAAGCCTGACGAGAAGACCGAGACCAAGCCCGACGAGACGCCGGAGGTCACACCCGACATACCGGCCTCTGTCGAGAAGGTGCTCAAGGCCGAGCGCGAAGCGCACAAGGCCGAACTCGCGAAGCGCGATGCCGAAATCGGCGACCTCAAGAAGTTCCAGGCCGAGATGGTTGCGAAGGCCGACCTGGTTGAGGTTGAGAAGCTGGTCGACACGATGAACCTGCCCAGCATGTCCCGCGAAGACCAGATCAAACTGGTTCGGTCATGGACGCCGGAGCAGCGCGAGAAGTTCGCTGGTTGGGCGGAGGGCCTGACTAAGTCAATCGACCTCAGCACCCCGATTGGTTCGCCGCGACGCGGCGTAGACGTTCCCGAGTCCGCGCAGGACGAGACTATGCGGCTCGCCAAGGCGCGCGTCGAGAAGGACGCGAGCGGCAAGTTGGATCTCGCCGACGCGATCATGAAGGTGAGGGCGGAAGACCCGGCCCTCGCCAGACGTAGCGACGCTGAAGCTACGAGAGGAGGATAACCAATGCCAGAACTTGCGGAAGTCCTCCATACCTTCATCGCAAATGAAGACCTGAGGACCAACCCGTATCACATCGTTGACATAGTGTGCTATTCCGACCGCTGGAATGGCCCACTCATCGGGCTGTGCGGGGCCGGACAGAAGATGTGCGGCATCCTGCAGAACGATCCGAACATCACGGAACCGGCCCTGGTAATGCGCGTTGGTAAGAGTTTCTGCGTCATTCCCGCGGCCATTGCCTGCGCTACGTCGTGGGCATCCGACGTGAACGGCCACGCGGTGGCCGCGGTCGCGGAGGACTGGATCGGCGGACAAATACACGAACCCGGTGTGCTGTCGCCTACTCCTACGGGATCCGAGAAGGCTACGCTCGACGTTGAGGCCCTCAACCCATGGAAGGCGGATGCGCAGTGGGTGGACTTCGGATAAGGAGGATATGAACTATGCCAGCACTACCTAGCACAAGCCAAGTTCATGTCAATATCCCGCTGACGAACATCGCGGAGAAGTTCTACATCGCAGACCAGGACATCTTCGTGGCGGGCAAGGTCTTCCCCATGGTGCCGGTGGCGACCATTTCAGATCGCATTCTCCGGTACTGTCCTAAAGACTGGTTCAATGCGACGTTGAACGTGCGGCCCCGGGCGCCTGGTGCGAAGGCGCAGAGGTCCGGTTTCCACGTCAATTGGGATAGCACGTACCTTTGTCGCGAGTACGCGGTGGGCAAGGAGATCGCCGACGAAGAGACGGCGAACGCCACGCCCCCGCTCGACTTGAAGCGCGATGCCGTCCAGTGGATCACGCAGAACATCCTCCTCAAGCGTGAGGAGATGTGGTCGGCAGCCGTCATGGTTGCCGCCAACTGGCCCAACCAAGGGGTCTTCGGCGCGGGCGCATGGAACCTTGCGGCCGCAACACCCATCACGGACATCATGAACGCCAAGCTCCGTATGGCGCTCGGCAGTGGCTTCCAGCCCAATACCCTGGTGGTCAATAAGCAGACTTTCTACTATCTGCGAATGAACCCCCAGATCATCGCCATCTATCGCAACCTCGGCTCTGCCGAGCCGAACCTGTCTGTGGCGCAGGTGGCAGATGCGCTCAACATTGAGCGCCTACTCGTCTCCCAGGCGGTGCATGACGTCGGGCCGATGGAAGGCCAATGGGACGGCCGCTGGGCTGTTCCCAATGACGCCCTGCTGTGCTACACGGCGCCGTCGCCTTCGACCATGAACCCCTCGGCCGGCTACACGTTCTCCTATACCGGAGCGAACCACACCGGGATGAACGTGCAGATCGAGCAGTATCGAGGCGAGGAAGACTCCAAGAAGGACATCATCGTAGGCAACATTTACTTCGATGTCCAGCTCGTGGAGACCAACCTCGGCGTCTACTTCCCGAACGCAGTCGCCGGCGCAGGCATCCTGAATCAGGTTGTCCTGGACATGCCGATCTGCCTCTAGGCGATAACTGACCGCTGAGAAGGGGGTCCCGGGCCTACCTAATGGACGGGGCCCCCAAACAGAAAGGGAGACGATATGCCGTTCTGCATCGTAAACAACGAGTACACGAGTGATCCGAAGGGACACAACAACCCCGACGATTTCATCCAGATCCTTCGCGGGGAGGTCATCAAGCTCCCGTCGGGCGATAACCTGATCCGCGCGGGCTACGCCGCGCCCATCGACGCCACGGACGTTGGGGAGATCGTAACCTGCAAGTGTGGCCGCAAGTTCGCAAGCGACACCCACCCCCACTTCACGCAGGCCCAGTTCGAGGCAGAGCTATTCAACGCCAAGGCCCACCTGGAAACGCTGGAGGAGGGCACGGCGGGACATACCGAGGCATGTGAGGGCGTCAAGGGGATCGAGAAGCGCATCGCGGCCGTGAAGCGGGCGCATGCGCCTATGCCTGCCGAGGAGCTGGTCGCGGCGTGACTACCACCTACGCGGGCAACCCTGCGGTGAGCGACGTCGCCTGGATTCGATTCAAGATCCAGGACACGGGCCTCATCTACTGCGGCGACGCTTTCCACTTCCAGGACGAGGAGATCACCGCGACATTGAGCGACGATGGCGGGAACCGCATGCTGGCCGCCGGGCACCTGCTGCAGACATGGGCCATCAGCATCGGCTCCAATCCGAACTTCCAGATCGGTCGCTTCTCCGAAGATTGGCGCGGCGCCGTCAAGGACATGAACGACAAAGCCCTTGAGTTGATCGCGCAAGCACAGGCCGCCATGACGGCCGTCTACTTCGGGGGCGTAAGCGTGGCGGATAAGGCGGGACGGCGCGCAGACACCGACCGGACGCAGGGTGCTTTTCGCCGCGGCATGCACGACAGCCCGGACGCCGGATGGTGAGATGCCCATAGACGTCTCGATGTTCGAGGAGATGGTGCCGTCCCTCGTGCGCTTCTACGAGCAGGCGGAGGCGCGCCTGGAGGCCGTTCTCGCACGGGCGGCTACCACCCCATTCGAATATCGCCGCACGCAGTTGCTTCTGCAGCAAATCGACTCCATCGTCCGCGCGCTCGAACAGCACCAGGAGGGCTGGTGCAACCTGCACCTGCCGCGGGCGTACCGACACGGGATGCTGCTGTCGAACGGGGCCATGCGGTTGCCGGTGCTGCCTTCGATGACCCTGATCGACAGGCAGGGCGCGCAGGCCGCCATAGCCCGCGTGATGGCGGACACCTCGCAGGCCTTGCAGAGCATCGCGCCGTTTGCCCGAAGCGTTTGGATAGATACGCAGCAGGCATTAGTGGCAGAGCAGCAGATCGCCCGACTGATCGCCGAGGGCATCGTCGAGGGGTTGGGGCCCGATGAATTGGGGCGACGTATCAAGCAAACGCTGATGGATGGCGCTTCGGCGAGGCTCAAGGGCTACGTACCGGATGCTCTGCGGCTGGAACTTGAGCGCACGGCGCGGGGCGAGATGATCGCCGTCATGTGTAAGGATGGCAAGTTGCGCCACTATACGATGAAACACTATGGCGAGATGGTGGCGCGCACGGCGACCCGGCAGGCCGCAACCGAAGGGTCCATCGCACGAACCCTCTCGGCGGGACAGGACCTCATGCAGATGAGTGTCCACAGCGGCGCTTGCCCGACGATCTGCCTGCCCCTGCAAGGCAAGACATTCTCCATCACGGGCAGGACGCCAGGCTTTCCGATCTTACAACCCCAGCATAAGACGCCGCTCCACCCGGACTGCGGGCATTCCCTCATCGGCGTCAATAGAGAGTTGATGGAAGAGCGGAGGATGCTCGAACCGATGCGCGAGATGTCAAGCTCCGCCGAAGTTGTCCCCGACATCGCCGCTCTCCAGGGTCGCTTGGGGCGACGCGTGACGAGCCTGGGGGTGGCCTGATATGCCCTTCCGCCTCCTCTTACGCTATTGCATCCACGTCATCCAACTTCTGCGCGGGCCCTCCGGTGACGAGGGCACTGGACTGGACGGCTACAACGAGCCGCTTCAGGAGGTCACGCCGGTAACGCTGCAACTGAACGCACGCGTCGAGTTCGACCAGGACAGGATCATAGACGACACCGGCGAGGAGGTCGTTTGTGCGGCCCGCATTTTCATCCCGCCGACCTACCCGGACCCGGACACGGGCTCAGATGTGGAGTTGGATATTGGGCCGCAGGACAGGATTATCTTCGAGGGCCGGACCTATGCGATAGCCCGCCGCGACCGGCAGGAGGGATGGGCGCATGACCCCGGGCGACACTGGGACATCTGGGTGCGCTGATGGCTGAACCGATCCGTTGGGATGGCTGGGAGAAGATGCAGGGCCGGCTGGACGGGCTTGCCCGTGCCTACCCGGACGTGGTGAGTCGATCTGCGGCGGCTATTGGGGTGGCGGTGCTCCATGATGCCATCAACGAAGTCCCGACCGTTCCGTATCGGACGGGCAAACTGCGGTCGAGCGGAACCTTCGAGGTCTTCGGTGGCGCGCACTGGCGCCGTTGCAAATTGCAGGTGGGATTCAACACGACTTACGCGGCGAGGGTCCACCAGATACCGATGAGGTTCCGTGAATCGAGCGCGGGCAACTACTACCTCTCGTCCAAGCTCACACGCCACCGCCAGGAGTATATCCGGTCTTGGGCGGCGGCTGTCTCCCGCCATCTGGGGATGACTTAGCATGTTCCTCATTCGCGAAGTGTTCGATTGGGTGAAAGTTCGGACCGGCCTGCTGCCGGGCGAGGAATGGCATTGCGCCTATATGCCCGTCCTACAGGAGGGCGCGCATGCCGTCATCCTCGAACGCCCGGGCGACCCGATGCAGCCGAGGCTGCGACACAATGTCGGTTTTTACGGCTTCCAGATTCTGAGCGTGGGGCCGACGGGCAGCGATTACTGGGCGGCCTACCGCCTTGCCGACACGATATGGCAGGTGATCGGCGACGTGCCCGGCGCCATCCTGGGGGACGGGACGTATACCCCGGAGTGGTACGCAGAAGTCATTGCGGCGCGGTCGGCACCCTACTATCTGGGCGGCGACGAGCGCTACCGCTTCGAGATCAGTTTCGATATAGATGTGAAGGCGAAGACGGCAGAGTTGATGTTGGCGTAGACGAGACGTCACAACTTCAGAAGTGCCCGGTCTCGGGTGCCGACGGGCGCCCGAACGGAGAGAGACAAAGCTCCACGTCCTCGCGCGAGGGAGACGTGGGGCTTTCTCTCTGGCCGGGATGGATTCCGTAACCGAAAGGAGGTGAAACAGCATGGCTGACGCGACTGCTTTTGCACTGCTAGGCCCCGCACGGATTCTCTACGGGCCCGCCGGCGCGGAGACGGAATTCGGAAAGACGTGGGATACGCCGGTTGTAGTGCGGATTCGTGAGGAAACCGCGGACATCCACTTCCACCAGACTGGCATCAATAGGTGGGACGCGATGACCGTCGGCAAGACGATTGAGGTCGAGGCGAGCTTCGCGAACTTGAGCTGGAAACTGCTCATGAACGCGATGCCGACAGAGGCCTTCCTCTGCGACGGCGTAACGACGCCGACTGCGGCACCTGACGACCAGTCCCTGGAGATCCTCGTGGGACTCGGCACGAGCCACCGCGACCAGGCCCAGCGGCTGATAGTCCAGCCGTTTTGGAATGGTTCCCCGGATCCGAACCCCGAGACATGGTTCATTTTCCCTCTCGCCTACCCGCGAGTGGACGCGGAGATCAACCACGACTATGAGAACCAGAAGGTCCTGCACGTGATCTTCGAGGTCTTCCCGGTCTCTCAGGATTGTCCGCGCCTGATGTTCATGGGATCGGAAGCTTTCCTCTGTGCGTGTGATTAGGGGCCCAGATGATACGTAGTTGCGAGATTTGTGGTGCCGAGTTTATAACTCGACCCTATCTGCTGAAGAGCGGCTGCGGTCGTTATTGCTCGTCGGTATGCTTTGGCAAATCGCGCAGGCGCGTATATCACGTCTGGGACCGACCGCTCACAAGGGCGACCGCATGGGCGATGGGCCTTATGGCATCGGATGGTTCAGTTAGCAAGACCAATCATGTCTCGCTAGCAGTTGCTCCGAAAGATGGGGCTCTGTGTCATCAAATGCGGGCCATTGTGGACGCTGGGGCAATCGCGTTGTATCGAAACGGCGCGACCCAAGAACTACTGACATGGACCGTGGGGTCTCATCACCTTGCAGCACAGTTGCGGGCATATGGCCTCACCGAGACAAAGAGCCGTACCCTGCCATGGCCCGACATTCCGGCCGACGTTATGGCCGACTTTCTGCGTGGCTACTGGGATGGTGACGGTAGCCTTGGAACTATGCGGCACAGCAAGAGCGGCATAGTCTATCCGGTCATGCAGATCACCAGCATGAGCCTGGACTTTATGCGGGGCCTCGTAGCCTATCTGCAAGAAATCACGCAGAGCCGTACGCGCTTGCTGAAGACAGGACGGGGCTACTATCAACTCTTCTATGGGGGCAAGCCAGCCGCTAGGCTTGCTGGGTATCTCTATGCCGATGCCCCTAGAGAGTGCCGACTGGAGCGGAAATGGAAAGTGGCGGCGACTTTCGCCTGATGATAGGAGACGCAAACGGTGAGCGTACATGACCTAGACGCACTGGCAAGCGAACCGCTGACGATAAGGCATTCCGGGACGGAATACCTGGTCGATGTGACCGTCGAGACCATGATGAAGGTGGACCGCGCCCGGCAGTCGGGCGCGGGCTCGGACCAGTGGGAGTTGATCGAGACCGTCATGGAGGACGCGGGTATGCCGAGGGAGGTATTCAGGAAACTGAACGCCCGACAGGCGACGAGTCTGGCCGAGGCCATCACCAGGCATTTCTTCCCGGAAGTCGTGGCGGAGGCGGAGAAGGCGGCGAGCCCATCGAGTGGCCCGACGCCCTCGCCTCCTTCCTCCGCTACGTTGGGGGAGACCCCACGCGCATAGGGACTGGCCGGGATGGCGACGTTCTGCAGATGCCATTCCGGTTGTTCCAAACCTTGCTCGCCGCGGGCCATCGCCTGCGGACGAGAGAGCACGTTATGGCCATCAACGCGGCTTCATTCCCGTATCTGGACGAGGCTGCCAGGAAGAAGGCGGTGGCTGCGCTTGAGTCACAAGCTGACAAGCCGAAGGCGGAAAGTGCGAGCAGCACCGGCGATTGGGACAAGTTGCGGGGCTGGGTGGTGATTGACGCCTTGCAACACCCGGTGAAGCAGACGCCGAGGAAGGTAGAGGACTGAGATGGCGGGCTTCGATGCCGGCTCGGTAGTCGGCACAATTGAACTGCGCTATGACAAGGCCGTCAAGGCGCTGAAGGCCGTCGAGCAGCAAACGCAGCGCAGCATGGGCCGAATGAACAGGTTCGTCCAGGATCATCAGGCCCAGATACGCGGGCTTGGGCTTGCCATGGCCGGTGCTGGCGCCGGGGCCCTGCTGATGACGCGGTCCTTCCTGAGTGCCGCGGGCCAGATGGAACGCTACGAGGCGCAGTTCAGGGTCCTGACGGGTTCGGCAAAGGCAGCCCAAGAGCGCCTCAAGGAACTGGTCGACTTCGCCGCCAAGACGCCGTTCGACCTGCCCGGTATCATCGAAGCCGACATCATGGTGCAGGCCATGAGGCTCAGTCTGGGCTCTATCTCGGAAACAATGACGGTGTTTGGTGATACCGCGGCTGCGATGAACCAGCCGATGATTCGCGTGATTGCCACGCTCGCGAAGCTCAAGGCAGGGATGTTCGAGACGGAGCAGGTCGCGGTAAACCTCGGGCTCGTCAAAGAAGACTTCGCCGCACTCGGCGTCGAGTTCACAAAGACTGGCGAGGTTATCAATCGGCAGGCCCTCTTCCCCGCAGCGATCAAGCTTATCGAGCGCTTCCGCGGCACCATGGAGGAGACGAGCAAGACGCTTGAGGGCCGACTGTCAAACCTCCGCGACTCCTTCTTCCAGTTGCAGGTCGCCATTGGCGAGGGTTTGCTGCCAGAGGGTAAGGACCTCATAGAGCAGTTGACGGAGACGATTGATACCATCGGCATTTGGGTCAGAGAGAATCCCAAACTGACCCAGAGCATTGCAACCATGACTGCGAAAGTCGGCCTCCTGGCAACCGCTATCGGCGGCATCCTGCTTATCCTGCCTCAACTTATGGCCGGCATCGCCGCGGTTGTTACCATACTGACGGGGCCAGCGGGCATTGTTATTGCGCTGACCATAGCGATAGCCAGTATCTGGGCGATGCAGAAGGCGTCGGAGGCACTCGCGGACTCGATGGATAAGGTGGCGCGGGTGCGGATGCTTGGGCCTATCGCGCAAACACCTGAAGTCCTACGCGCCGCGGAAGCCTTGGAAAAGCTGACGGCCGCACAAGCCGCACTCGCTGCGGGCCCCGTCTACAGGGGAACCACCAATATGCTGCGGCGTGCGGTAGATGCTGCGCGGCGCGAATATGAGGATGCCCTCAAGGCCGCCGGCAAAGCCGTTGACGATTATACGGCGAAAGTCGCGGCGGTAGCTCCTGTAACTGACAATGCTGGTGGTGCGACTAAGGAGTTCAAGACCCGCGTCGACGAGGCCAGGGAAGCCGTCAAACAACTCCAGAAGGAACTGTCGCTACTGGCGAAAGGCACTCCAGCTTATGTCGCGGCGACCGCCGATCTTGCGGAGGCGCAGAAGGTATTGCACGCGCTCCTCGTGGCCGGGGTGGATGCATGGGCTGGCTACGAGTTAGCCCTTGAGAATGTCGACGCCATGTGGAAGCGCATGATAGACACGGTGATAACCGCTACCGATGTCTATAAGCGATTCTACGTCGACGCAATCGCCCCGGGCATGGAGAACATCAGCGATCTATTTGAGGATTTGGTCAATACCACGGAGGATATGTGGAGGCGCATGGAGGATGGTGCGGACGCCGTAGACAGGGCGGTGCGGGAGCATCTTACCAAGGGTATCGAGGACGCCATAGAAGTCGCGCAACGCCTTTCCCTGGTTTTCGCTGGCATGATGTTTGGCGCGCCCGGGGTTGGCATTACCGCGCAGGCGCTCGGTTTGGAGAGCCTGCCGGCCGCCGCCGAGGAAACCGCTACCAACATCATCGACACTTACGGGACGATGTGGGAGCGCATCCAGGCGCAATGGGCCGAAGGCCTGGGGCGCCTCGTGTCCAGTCTCAATAGCTTCAAGGACGCCGTCAATGCAATCGCGGGCATGGTCAAGCAGGCCCTGCTGGAGATGATCTCGCGGGAGATGGTCGAGGAGATTCAGCAACGCATCACCGAGGCCGTCCAGATACGTCGGCAGGAGGAAGCCAACGCGGCTTTCGGTCAGCAACTGGCGGGCCAGCAGGCGGCGACTCAACTTACGGGAGCAATGAATGCCTGGACGGCCGCGGCCACCGCACTTCCGGGTCCGTTGGGCCAATGGGTGGGTGCTTCCCTGCAGGCTGTAGCGGCCGCGGGAGTAGAAGTCAAAACCGCCGTGAGCAACGCGACCACGGCAGCGACAAATGTAGGGGCGGCAACCCTCGCGCAGGCGGCCGCCGTCACGAATGCTGCAGCAGGCACCTTGATGGGGACGGCCTCGGCGGGAATGATCGCGGCGGCTGCGACGATGGCCTCGGCGGCGGCGGTTATGGCTGGTGCCAGTTTTCTAATTCCCGGCCTCCAGCATGGTGGCATTGTGACTCGCCCGACGGTTGCGATGATTGGGGAGAGGGGCCCGGAGGCGGTCATTCCGTTGACGGGTCCGAGGGCGGCGTTCGGGGCTGGTGTCGGCCCCGTCTACGTCACCGTCTCGGTGGACAATCTCGATGATCGGGGCCTCCGCCGTCTCTCGCAGCGCCTGACGGATTCTCTCGGGGACGAAATCTCCTGGTATGGGCGGAGAATGCAATGAGGATCGGCAACTACGATAATTGGCACCATGGACCGCGTCCCGGATGGCGGCCCGTGTCACGCAGGCCCAGGTTGGCCGTCGAGCCAACGTTGACGGGCGTCATCGCGCATTCCCTAGCGGGACACCCCGGCGACGACGAAGTGCGCCTGGAGTGGGACGCCCTGCCGTCCGGCTATGCCATCGCCATCGTTCGCACTTATGGCGACGTCAACGTAATGTGCGACAATCTGGTCCTTGGGGAGAGCCTAGCCTATCGCATACCGGTGCCGGCCTTCAACGCCGTATCCGCCGCACGCCTATGGCTTCAGGCCGTCGGGGCAGTTACCGGCCAGCTCCGCGTCGAGGTCTGGGAGGATACTGGCGGTGTGCCGACAACGCGCCTCGGCATCATCGGACACATTGACGCAACCACCATCGGCGTAGCATGGGAGGCCCACGAGGTCTATGCCCCCATCGCCTACCCCTGCGACCCCGCGATTGCATGGCTCGTCCTCTCGGGCGAGGACATGCTGGGGGCGGGACAGGTTCAATGGGGGGGTACACCCGCGGCGGGTGCTGGCTACGCCAAGTATACCGCCGGGGCCTGGGGCCCGCTCGCCGGGGAATTGTCGGCGACAGCCTGGCAGGGAGGGCAGTTCTGCATTCTGCGCGGGTTGTGTCATGCGCAGGGCGGCGGCGTGGTCTATCAGGTGGACTTGGACGACGGCCAGCTCTACCAGGCCATCATCGCGGACGTCACCGCCCGGCAGACGGTCGTGCCGTCGACCCGCGGAGGTGCTATCACCGTGGGCCCGGCGAGCTTCGGCGTCGCGGAGGAAGTGCGGTTGACTCTGAATATCATCGACGAGTTGGGGACATGAGGGACCTTGGTGTAGACGCAGCAGCCTATAATGCGGCCTTGGGCGAGCCGGTCAGTCGGCCCTGCGCGCGGGTGTACTTGGCCGACCATGGGGATGGGGGCTTCGCCGACCCGCTTGAGGTGACGGCCTGGGTCGCCAGCATAGAGGTAGCGCGGCCGCTACGGTCGGGAAACTCGGCGCGCATCACCCTGCACAGCGAAAATGGGCAGTTCGATCCGGTGGGAGGCATCTACGCGGCGGCGGTCCGGGCGCGGAATGCCGAGGTGCGGATCGAGATGGGCGAGATTCTGGCGGGGTTGCCGACGTACTGGCGCGTTATGACCGGCACCATCGTCGAGTGCAAGCCCACCTATGGCCGGCCCGTCCGCACGGTGGTGCTCTTCGTCACGGACCTGGCCGACCTATGGACCAACGCGCAGACCTCCCCCGCGTATCAGATACGGGGAGCGACGCCACTCTACTGGACGGCCTTCGAGGTCCTGGCCGACCTGCTTGAGAAGTTCGGCGGGTTCGCCTGGCCGGATGACTTCGCTCTCGATGCTCTGAGCGATTGGGACATCATGAAAACCCTGCAGTTCGATCAGATGAGTGTCGCGCAGATGGCGGCATACGTCATGCAGCCCAAGGGCTACCGCGTCTGGTTCGACTATCTGGGGCGGCTGGCGTCGGGGCTGCTGCTGCCGGCTGGCCTGCCGGGGGCGTGGCCCATCGCGATGGTGGTGCCGCGGGCGAACGTGCGGAGCGTAGATGGCCCCTCTAGCCAGGACCCGACGAGTACGCGGATTCGAGTGATAGGCGGCGAGGCCGACCATCCCTTCTCTCGTATCACAGACGACTCGGTCTGGGCATCGGGGAGCTTTGGGGCACAGTTTCGATATGTAGTATTTTCGGGAGCTAGCGCGATAACTACGGGCGGTGATGTGCTTAACTGCGATATCACCGAGGTCTGGGCGCCGCCAAATCTGACCTGGACAATCAGTCTCGGCATCGGCGGCCCCATAGGCGAACGGTTCCGGGCGGGCGCGTCGGTGGTTTCCGAGATACGTATGACGACCGGGACAATCGGGGACTTCCTCACGGCGCCCTATGTGCTGGGCGGCAGCGACTTGTACAACGACACCAGCGACCGACAGAACGCGACGGTGCGATTTCAAATGCGTCGGGCATTGGGTGATCCACTACTCACCATAGCCTTCGATTTCGACGTAGCCGGCCATGCCACAGAGTATGTTTACCCGCGCGTCTATGTGCAGCATTGGAATGACGCGCTGATTGACCGTTTCGGGCAACTGAAGGGCGAAGTGGAGGGGCCGGCGGTCTGGAATTGGAATGACGGCTTTACCGTGGCGACCCAGGAGATGACGATTGCCACGCTCTCGGAGAATCGCTCGCGGGTGCTGCTAGAGCGCCTTGACCTGCGGATTGAGGCGGGTGACGTGGTGACGATAGAAGACCCGGGCGGCGGCGCCTTCGCGTTGTGGGTTCGAGAGGTGCAGCATGGCGTCACGCCGTCACGGGGCAGCACACAACTCAGCGGCTACGTGGTGGCGTGAGCATGGCGGGAGATCGACCGGAACAGACACCGACAGGGTTGGGTACGTTCCCTGAATCCCTGGTGCCGACCCTGGGTATGCCGGTCAGTTTCCTGGAGGGTCAGAAGCGCTTCACCCTGCTGACTGTCTGGGACCATCTGGAAACAGAGCCGGTGCGCGTCATCTACACTACCGGCAATACCGTCGACGCGATACCTCTTCGGGACGAGTTCGCCGGCTTCGCGAATGACCGGCATGATGACGGATACCACATTCCGATTAGCCAATGGGTGGGGGTCGCTCCGCGGCATTCCATTTCCCGGTTCACTGTCGCGCGACAGACCATCGTCAACGGAGTCGAGATTCAGCTCCACACCTCGCCGCCGGGAGTCGTGGGAGAGAACTCCGTTTGGGTGGCGATCTTCTCCAGCACGGACGCGAACTTCACGGTCGCCCGCACCCTGGTCGGCGTGCTGGGATACCGTCATGCCCATCAGATCAGTGACGACTACTGGACGCTTATCTATCTCGTCGCCAACGACATTACCCTGAACACGGGGACCTATTATTGGCTCGCCCTCTGCGCTTCCGATCCGCGCCTGGCGCCTGTTGACGAGTGGGACGGCACCTACGTTTTCGCCCGTCGCTACCTGGAGGTCGGCGCGGGAGTCACCCTCGTCGACAATGCGGGCGATCCCTATCCCGATGCGGGCAGTACCTACGACAGCTACGCGAACCGCGCGACCTGGTTCCGTCTCTACGAGCGGACTTACACGATTGAGGATATACCGTTGGCGGATGGGGCGCTCGCGCCCGGGATAGGCGAGAGCGCTACGGCGCGGCGCGTCGCCGGCGTCCACCACGACATGGAGATCATTGGCCCGAGCAGCGGATGGAGTGGCCTGCGGACAAGTTCGGCTACGGCGAGTGGCGGCGTGGTGGATCACAACTGGCTGGGTGGGTTGCAGGGCCTTGGCCCGGACTACTACCACCTTGACGTTACACAATATACCGACCTCACCGCGCAGATGCCGTTCCCTTCGGGGGCGGTACTGTTCGCGAATGCCGCCAATGAGATCGCGCATGACGTCGCCAACCTCCAGTACGACGACGTGACCAACCAGCTTCTCCTCGGGGTGGGCAGCGCGGCCCTTCCGCCATGCTCCTTTGTCGGGCGCACGACAGACGGCATGTTTTCTCAAGCCGCGGGTGCGCTGGGCTTGGCGACACTCGGGGTAGAACGGGCGCGGTTGACATCGGTGGGGCAACTGCAACTCCTGGCTGGCGTAACTGGCGCAGCCCCAACGCCGATGCTGCACTTCGCCGACTACTACGACAACACACCAGCATCCCCCAGCATTTCCCATATCAACCTGTACGGCGGCACGTATGGCTTCGGGGTCACCTCCTACTACCTGAACTACATCTCTGGGCGTCACCATCAATTTTTCCATAGCGGGTCACTTGTTGACACCTCTGGCATTGTTATTAGCCCATACAGCAATGCTATCTACGGGGCAACAGACGACGTGGTTGCTCTCGGCACCTCGGCCCTCGGCTTCGCAAGGCAGTATTTTTCTGACGCGCACGCGGCGGCACCGACGACAGACGGAGAGGTAGCATACTACAACCTCTATCGCTCTCCGATGTTCCAGGCCGCAGGGATAGCACAGCGCATGGCGGGCGTGCTACATATGCAAACCGCCATTCAGGCGGGCGACACCATACAGGACACGGCGGCTGAGACAGCCTTTCAGTCGAGCAGTTTGCCCCTCCCCGCGCATTGGTGGGCGCTGGCGGGGGTGGCCCCCAAGGGCGTTCACGTCCGGGCCAGTGGCACCTTCACGACCAAGGTTGCTCCGCCTGGTGGGGAGTCCATTGCCCTCAAGTTTGGGGCCGTGACCTTGCTCCGATGGGATCAGGGCGAACTGGGAGGCGTGGCGACGGGCCTCTGGGTACTGGATGCTGTGATACAGGGGCGCACCGCGGGTGCCGGAGGTACGGTGGAGGCGCAAGGCACCCTGTATCTCTGGAACGATATTGCGGGTGGCTCAGCCCGCGTAAATATCACTCCCGCTACTGGAGGCCTTCGCCCCGTGAACACGACTCTCGCGGCTAACCTCGAAGTGACGTGGGATTGGGATACGGCTGCCGTCCTCAACTCGGCGACTATGCGCCAATGTACGATGTGGGCGATCAACTAGGAGACACGAGATGTTCCAACCGACGACGAGATGGCAGGCGAGAATATACGAACTGCGCGAGCTGCTCGCCAACGACACGAGGTTGCGCGGACTTCTGAAGGCGCTTCATACCCAGCATCCGCAGGCCTTCGCCGCGCTGGTGGCGTTGCTTGACCGGGATTGGGATAAGCGCGTCGCCGAGAGTGTAGCCGCTATCCCGTCGCCAATCGTGGACTTGGACGAGGGCACTTACGAAAGCAACGACTCAGCGACACCATAGGAGAGAACCCGTGGCAGACGACAAGCAGGCGGTCAATGTAAATCAGACGATCACGAACTTCGACGGAGAGACGATTGTTGTTCCCGCCGGCGACGGGAAGGGACTCGTAATCACAATCGGGCACGCCCTTGCCAACGTCGTCGGTGGTATGCGCCCGCGCGAGGGCGAGGAGGTCCTGCGCATCCAGGAGTTCGGCATCCGTATCGTCCAGGCGATGAAGGCCGACGGCGCGCTGGAGATGGATGATGCCGACCGCGACATCCTGAAGGAAGGCATTCGCCAGGACATTCAGCGCGGCCGCGTAGCCGAGCGCGAGGGGCATATTGGCGGAAGCAGCGTGCTGATGTTGGCGCCACTGATGCGACTGTGTGGGGCGGCAAATCCAGAGGGCGATCCGCCAGACGAACGGACAGCGTGAGGCCGTGCTCAGCCAAGGCCAGGGGGCAATGACATGGACACCGGACTGCTAAACATCGAACTAATCAAAGCCCTGGGGGTGCCGATGGGCGGCGCGTTGCTTCTCGCCGCGCTCCTGCTCTACCGATTCGAGCGAATCGTCAATCGGCATCGCGAGGATGGTGCGGCCGCGCGGGTTGACTTCCTCGCGGCCCTCAGGCAGGAGTCCGAGAACAACCGGGCCTTCCTCCAGAACCACCTGGGGCCAATGACCGAAGCGTTCCAGGACACCTGCAACGAAGTGAAGGGTCTGGCGGCGATCATCTCGGACTGCGCTCACCGCACCCGCCGGAAAGAAGGATGATGACATGCCCGTCGTAGCCACCAGTTACACTCGCGTCGTGGGCGTACGCGAACTCGCCCTGCGTCTGCTCAGGCACCCATACCTGCTCGGGGCCAAGCTCGGCGCGTTGACGGTGCTGCCCCCACCCGACAAACCAATGGACTGCTCAGGGTTCGTTCACACCCTCGTGGCCTCCCGCGTCATGCTGGACGGTTGCCCGTTCCCCCTCGGCGGCGGATTGGAGTTCATCGAGCACAACGGGGCCACGCTACCGATCGCGCGCTGGCATGGGTCCTGGGTGCAGGCGCAATGGGTGCGGGAGATCACCGTCGATGCCGCCCTGGAGAATGTGGGTTGCCTGTTGTTTCGGCGGCCGGACCCGAACACCGGACATGGGCACGTCGGGCTGAGTCTCGGGCGCGGCTTCACCATTGAGGCGACGAGTAGCAAGGGCGGGATGGTGACTATCCTCCGCCCGAACGAACACGCAAACCGTTGGACTTCGGGGGGGAAAATCGACGCGCTTTGGGAGAGAATACCGTGCTGAATGAGAAGATCGGTGAAGTGAGGTTGTTTGGCCGGCCCGTCGAGTTCTGGTTCAAGCGGGCAAAGTGTTTCCTTCGAGTCGATGTGGCCGGGAGGAGGGAGGACGAGTTGACCGCTGAGGATTTGGCGGCGCTCGCCTCCATCATCACAGTCGCGCAGGCGAAGCTCAAAGAAGCTGCCTGCGAAGGAGAGAACAGATGAGACTGTTAGTGTTGTTTGCCGTACTGCTGTGTCTGGCGGTGCCGGCGCAGGCGGAGGGCCTACTCTTCGAGTCCGGCGGTATCGCCATCGTGCAACCGCTGTCGGGCGGGACAGGTTCATTCCTCGCCTATGACCTCAGCGGCAAGGCTCTGCCTATCGAGGAGCCGGAATCGCTTAGCCTGGGGACAATCCCGCAGTACGTCGGCGCGAACCTCCAGGGCCATCTACTGCTGCACAGCAAGGGTTCCCTGGGCTTGCCGACGGACATGAACGACGTGAAGCTCGCGGTCGGCGTGAGCCTGCCGTTGTACGAGGCAGAGGGTTCGCGCACGGCGGCGCGGGCTGGGCTGTGCTACATCACGGATGCGGGTGTAGGCGTCTTCGCTAGCTTTGGCGTGGCGCTCTAAGCGAACGGGCGGCGTGGGGGTGCGCCTTGGCGCGCACTCCCCGCGTCCATCCCGGCTGGAGGTAGGCGAATGGACCCAGCGATTACCGAGCAGGTCCTCACGCGCTATGCGCGGGGCGATTCCCTTGACCGCATCCGTGACGACCTCGGGCTCACGTTCTATTGCGTGCGAAAGATCGTGCGGGACGCGGGGGTGCTCCGAGACAGGAATGGCCGATCCCCGGCCGCGCAGTCCGGCCATGTGGCGCCTGAGTTTCCGGGCTTGAAGGAGTATCCGCCAGACCCGACGGAATTGCTAGACTTCCTCGAAACGGCAGCCGAACAACACCAGAAGTGGGATACCGCGCAGCGCGAGGTACCTGTCGTAATCGCCACCGATCAGCCCATCGCGGTGGCCTTCCGCGGTGACTGGCACGCGGGAAATAAGAACACGCTGTACAAACTACTCCGGCGGGACAATGCGATCATCCGGGATACCGCCGGCCTCTACACCGCGGAGCTGGGCGACTTCTGCGATGCGTTCATCAAGCCAACCATGCAGGATGGGGCGCAAGAGGCCTTGGTTCCCGTCAAGATACAACGCCACTATGTCTGGGCCTCCTATCGGGAATACCTGCAGGGCAAAGTCCTTGGCGACGTGACCGGACAGCACGACCATTGGGCAAGCCAGATGGCCGCCTTTGACCCCGTGGAATGGCTGAGTCACGACTTCAAGATTCCGTACCTGCGACACGGCGGCACCATCCACCTGCAGGTCGGCGAGCAGCAATACGAGATCGCGGTTCGCCACAAGGCCCGTGGGACCAGTCAGTGGAACCCGACGCACAGCAACATCCGCACCCTGTATTTTGATCGGCATTATGACGTGGTGGCGCATGCCGACAAACACATCTTCGGCATTCAAGAGGTAGAGCATGAAGGAAAGCACAGCATCCTCGTCCGGCCAGGAAGCTACAAACCCTATGACAACTTTTCAGACTCGCATGACTTCGGGGAATCCCAGCCCACCATCCCCGTTATCATCTTCTGGCCTGACCGACACGAGATGCAGTGCATCCGAGGAATTGAGGTCGCCGCCGATATTGTGTCCCGACTGCGGGATGGAGGTCGTCCATGAGTCGGCATGCCAAATCTGCCACGCCTGCGGCTGGTCGCCGTGCCAATAGTTGGGATGGACTGATTCAGAAGTGGGTCAAGCGCGTACTGATTCCGCACGAGCCCGGATGGATCGTATCCGTCAAGGCCTCGGAGGAGTTGACGGGTACGCAGTATAGCGCGGTAACCCAGCAGGACCAGTACGTCTATCGTCACGCCATCGTCGAGTATAACCCGGAGGCGGCCCCACAGAACGACATTGCCTGCCACGAGGTGGTTCACATGCTGCTCGCGCCCCTGACGCTGGCCTGCGAACGGGGGGCCGGCGCATTCGGCACGGCCGGCAAGGTTCTCGACGAGTGGCGCTCCGATGCCGAGGAACGCACCTGCGAGGCCATCACCTGCGCGCTGCTCAAGGCCTACGGGGAAGAGTGAGTGGAGTTCATCCGCGTCTGGTTGGGCGAGTGTTGCGATCCCCACGAGAATGGATGGAAACTCAAGCCACAATGGGAGGCTGAGGGATGGCAACTCGTACGCGCCAGGACAGTCGCGGCGGGCCTCGGCAGAGCCGACCTGCGCGACTGCCTATTGATACGGGAGACTTTGTCACCGCCCTGCGCTCCCTCGGCCGGGAAGAACCCGGTCTCTTTGCCCATTGGCAGCGAACCCTAGAGGCGAAACACCAGCGCTGGATCGCCTTCGAACGCCGGGAAGCGCGGCGCCCTGCCCCAGGACGCCCCTAGAGTCCCCCAGGAGCCCCGAAAATAGTTCCCCGAAATGGACAAGAACTGTCGGAATCTTATTGACATCTGCTTAGCATATGGTAAAATTAGGGTAGATGAGAAGCGGGGCAAGAGCCCGAGGAGGGAAGAGACGATGACCGCAAGCAAAGCCGAGCAACTGGCGAGAAACCTAACGGTGTTCGGCCATCAGGCTTACCACAGACAGGGCGAGTGTGGCGGCTGGGTGGTAGTCATTCGCAACGGCATCGATGATGAGTGTCGCGCACTTGCTGATGATCTTCGCCACGAACTGCGAAAGCTCACGGTGACCCACGTATCCCGCCGCGGCCCCCTCGCCCCCCACATTGTTATCGTATGACGATTGTCCCTGCCGTTCGCCCCTGGTAGCTGGGGCCTGAGCCCCAGCAGCGAGAGGCGAACAGACTACCCGAGGAGGGAACGAAGATGAGAAAGCGCTGGACGCGAAAGAGCCTACAGGAGGCACTGGCAACCGCTGGCAGTCCGTGGGAGATCGAAACAGACGGTTCGCGATTCGTTCTACGCCAGCCGCTGATTCGCAACTCGTCTGAGTATCGCTATCTGGAGTTTCGCGGGCAACCCCAGCGACTGACGCTCAGTGAGATCGCCGAGTCATTCTTGCGCTAGCCCCTGCCCTGGCCCGTCGGCGACGGCGGGCCGTGGGGAGTGACTACGGCGAGAGCCCAAGGAGGTAGGACAGATGACCAGAGCCGAACTGCTAGCGCGGTTGTGTAGGGATTACCCCGACCAATCGGTAGTGATCTCAGGTTACGGCCACCCACAACACTGTTGGCTTGGGCACGGCCTTCGCCTGAACCCGCGGGATACGGACACATACGACCAGCACGGAAGCCACGTCGCGGTCAATCCCGCATACGCCAGTGGGCACGGTGGCCGGCTGGCCACACTCTACGCGCACTTTCTCGCTGGCTATCCGGGTGACGGCGACATGGACGGCATGGACTATAGTTGCGAGGTCCGCAGCATTAATCGACCCTAGCCCCTGATGGGGAGTGACTAGGGCGAGAGCCCGGAAAGGAAAGGAGTAGACGAGATGCCAGCATTGACGAGATGCCAAGCTGACGCGGTGAGGGGAGTAGCGGCCGACCCGCGAGCCGTCTGCCTCTTCGAAGGCGATAGCCTCAGCGGTATATCGCGAACCGTCCGCGTCCGCCGGGAATGGCTCGATGAATATTACCAGATCCTTCGCTACTCCACGACCCACGTATTCGGTGTCGCAATTCGTAGCGACGCGGACCATGCCCGATTTGAGCGCAAGTTGGCAGAAGCGAAGGCGCTCTGGAATGAAATCAGACACGCGTGACAGGGCGAGGGCCCGGAAGGAGACGGAGACGATGGCTAGATACTATCGCAGGGATGGAAGCCCGTGCAAACTCATGGAGTGGGCCAAGGCTTTCGAGGACCAGGAACAGAAGATCGTTCGGCGGACAGACGTCGGCAACGTGCTCATATCAACCGTCTGGCTCGGGCTCGATCACCGATTCGGGCCAGGAGGGCCTCCTCTCATTTTTGAGACACTGGTCTTCGGCGGAACCCTCGATCAGGAACAGAACCGTTATTCAACGGAAGAAGAAGCCATTGCGGGCCATCAGGCAATGGTGGAGAGGGTCAAGCAGGAGCCGCCCCATGTCCAGACCTAAGCCCCGAAGCATCCCCGAACGGCTACTGGCCCTGCGGGAGGCCCTCGGCGAACCGGGCGAACCGCTCTCGAAACAGCAACTGGCCGTGCGCCTCGGCACCACCTGGTGGAATATCCACCGCTGGGAAAACGGCGTGCGCCCGATCCAAGCACACGTTGAACGGATTGAGGCCCTGGAGCGACAAATCGCAGAAGGAGAATCGTAGCCGCCGCCGAACCATCATAGTGCGCACCTAGAAGCGTACGCGACAAGATAGGAAAGGAGGTCACGTTTCGTCGGTTGTCGCGTAGACCTCCGGTCGGAACGTCGTGTGCAACGCCCCATTCTGCCAGTCGATCTGCTGTACGACTTCAGCCAGGACGGCACGTTTCCGGGCCATCGGCACCTCGGGCGACGTCAGCACCTCACGCAGACCGGAGAGGACGGCGGGCGGTTCCTCTTCGCCCTGATTCTCCTGCTCGGCATCCGCCACGCTCGCGCGCAACCGCTCCAGCCGGGCCTCGAACCGGCCCATCTCCCTCAGTAGTACCTCGCGCGGCCAATCCCCGGTTGCCAATTCCCCGGCGACCCGCTGCTGCTGGGCTTCCAGGGCGGCGATCTCGGCTTCAGCCGGCAGGCTCTTTCGCTGTGGCATCCCGTAGCACCAGGTTTGGCCCAGGATGGCATCGCCGGCCAGAATCCGCTCCAGGTCATCGAGGAAGGCCGTCTCCCATTTCCGAGCGCTGCGGCAGACTCCGCGGCAGGTATGAGTGTGGACCTGGCGCGAGCACCGATACACGGCATAGCGGCCGGTAGGCGTGAAGAGGTGGCAGCCGTTCATCCTCCCGCCGCAGTAAGGGCAGCGCAGAAGCCCCGTCAGCAGAAACTGGTGCCCGTAGTTTGTGGGCGCGTGCCAGGATCGTGCGCGCACCAGCGACTGCACTCGATCCCACAACTCGCGGGATATGATGGCAGGGTGCTTGCCCTCATGGATCGTCCAGCGATCAGGCGGGAGCTTCTGCCAGACCGGACTTCGCCCCACCCGGGAGCGTTTCTCGTAGCAGTGGGCGACGCGCCCGACGTAGACAGGGTTGCGAATGATGTGCTTGACGCTTATGTCCAGCCAGGCCTCGGAGGACCCGTCCGGCCGAGGCACACCCTCTCCACTGAGCCGACTGGCGACCTTGGCGACCCCTGAGCCCTCCGCCGCCCACTCGAAGATCCGCTGCACCACCTCGGCCTCATCGGTCCGCGGCAGGAGTTGCTTCTCTTCTCCCCACTCGTACCCATAGGGGGCCTTCCCGCCGTGCTGCCTGCCCTCTCGCCGGTGCCGCTGGAAGGCCCGCCTGGTGGCGTCGCTGATCACGCGTCGTAGCGTCTCGGAGAATACGGCGTCGACCGCATAGGCGAGGAATCCGCTGGGGCTGTCGACATCGACGCGCCCCTGGGAATGGGATTCAATCGCCACGTTCCGACCCGAGAGTTCCCCGGGCAACCCGAGGCGGAAGGCGGCATCGCGGCTCAGGCGATCATACTGCGAGACGACAAGGACGCCGCCGGGCGGAACGGCTGCGAGGGCCTGCTGGAAGGCAGGGCGATCCTCGATGGCGCCGCTGAAACCCTCATCGCGGAAGATCCCGAGGACGGTGTAGCCCTGAGCCTCGCAGGTGGCGAGGCAGACCCGGAGCTGGTCGTCGAGACCGCCGCCGTCCGTGGCCTGCATTTCCGTCGAGACCCGGGCGTAGATGACGGCGGGGACGGGACCGCTCATCACACCGCTAGCCATAGCACCTCATTCTCAAGATGGTTCACTGTTGAATCGTAGTGACTATGCCCTTCTCGAAGTACACATACTCACTGTATGGGAATCGACCATACACCCACTGTTCGTGACGCCCCCAGCGTGTGATTGTGGTATTGATATGGCCGGGCCAGCCCCAAGATTCCCTGACTTGTTGGGTAGTCATCCCTATGCGAATCTTGTGCAGGCCAATCAGCACGCAGACATTCCTGCCCCAATCCGGGTGCTTCTGCTCAAGTTCACTGGTCCATTGGCACTGTTTCGCAGAGCAATAACCCACCATCCTCCGCGGGCCCTCCTGCACGCGGCACATCGCCCGCTCGCTCCGGCCGCAGAGGGCACAGAGGACGAGGACGTCGGTCTCGACCATCGGCTTAGGCACGCTCACGTGTGCACCACAGTTAGCTAGGGCGAAGACCCTCGGATCGGATACTGCCCTAGCGGACAGCCGTCGTTCGCCGCACGTCGGGCACTGCAGCACCATTTGCCCCTCTGGTAGGAGACCGGGGAACGCCCGGACGATAACCTCCCACGCCGCTGCTTCCGCTGCTGCTGCGTTCCTCTCGAGTACCAATTGGGCAGCAGGGATTAGCCTCAAACGGAGTGCAGTCACATCTTCCCACATCGGCATAGCGGCAGGCTCACTCACGCGCGCTTCCCTCAGGCGATCATCCACTTCCGACGCGATGTCCGCTGCCGACAGTGGAACGTCCGCCGCTTCATACCACTCAGCCGATGCCAACGCCGTCGGAATGCTTATTGCCACCAGATACATTGTAACAGCTAGAGCGATCCACTTGCCTCTGCTCATCTTCCCAACCTCCTTCATGGTTTGCAGGTGCCGCAAGGCGTCAGCCCCTTCGCCTCGGCGTCCGCCCGGCTCATGGGGATGTCGGACTTCGCGAGATGGCGGCAACCCGCGCGGTGGTAACGCTTGCCCGTTCTCGTGGCGTGCACGATGTCCTGTACATCCTCCGTGGCGCGTTCGGGGACTTGCGGTGCAACTTCGGGTCTATCTGCTGGTGCTCCGTGGTCGGTCACCCGGGCCGTCGGAACATCGCCCGAGTAAGGCGACTTGGGAGCACAGGCATTCACCAGCAGAAGCAACCCGCACGACACCCCGAGAAGCAACACGCACGACAGAACAACCGACAGCCTTCTCATCAGCCCCTCCTTGGCCTATTCAAGCCAGAGCGCGGCCTCGCTCCAGCAAGTTTAGCCGATAGCATGGATTCTCAGGGCAATTCCCAGGCATTCCAGAAGTTGACCGCGTGCGGCAACGTGATCTCGCCGCCTAGGGCCTGGGCGTTGGCGAGTCCGTGTTCGAGTTGCTGCCAGTTCTCGTCTTCCTGCGCCTGGGTCAATCCGCCCGGCACCCCGAAGATACTGCCCCAATCGACACCGCCGAACGCCAGGTCACAAAGCAATAGTGTATCAATAGTAGAAACCGCCCGCTGTCGCGCCAAGTAGATCGCCATCTGCTCGCGCGTCACATAGTCGTTGGGCCGGTAAGTTCCGTCCGGGAACCCCCCGGTCACCTCGGATTCAGCCAGCCACCCGATGTGCTCGTCGCCGGCACTACCGGCCACCACATCGGAGAAGTACACGCTGCCCGGCTCGTGAACGCCGAAGACCTGGGCCCACACATCTACCGCGGCAAGGGACAGTACCCCCGCCGCCGCCACCAACAAAGCCATCGCCATCTTTCGCATCTCTTCTCCTCCTCTTATTCCTGCGTCTACTCTCGCCTCTTCTTCAATCCTTCTTCAGGCCTGTGGCTCCACACGACCACGCCGATGATCTCTATCTCATTGCTCTCGGTCGGTTCATAGGCTGGGTTCTCGCTTTCCAGCCGGACGACACCGCCCTGGCACCCCATATACCACTTCACATACCTATCATCATCCTGCTTGGCGACGACCAGATCGCCAGCCTGCGCGGTGGAGGCCTTCCGTACCGCCGCGAAATCGCCCGGAATCAGCATCGGGCTCATGCTGTGGCCCTCGATCCGGACCACGTAGTCTGCCCGCGCCGAGCGCTCTTCGAGCGCAGGGAAGTAGTCGCTGTTCTCCTCGGCGGCATCGGTTATGGTCCCCCCGTGGAGAGTGCCCTTCACGGGCAGGCTTGCATCCGAGGGCAGGACCGGACGCCCCCCGGATATCTCCCGCTCCCGTTCCGGGGCCTTTCCCTCTGGCGGAGCGTAGCCAGCCGCCTCCAGCCATTCGGCGGGATCGTCACCCAGGTTGGCGGCAATCCTGACCAGACCTTTCTTGGGTGGCACATACCCGTTCTCCATTCGGCTGAGCTGACTGATACTGGTACCCGCAACACTCGCGAATTCCAGTTGGCCTTGACTACCCCGGCGCCCCTTGACGAAGCTGCCGAAGTCCATGCTAAATCCAGCTCGATCTTCCCGCATGACACCAGTATACCACAGGACCGGGTGTGCCGGATGAACTTTTTTCGTCTGGGGCCTTGACAAGAACCTGCCCGACGTGGTATAGGTACTAGTGGAATTATGAGTAGAGGTAGGCGAATGAGTACCAGTTCGGCCACAGACAGCGTTCGAAGCGCCTCCAGGCCCCAATTGAGGAGTCTCGGCGTCCTGATCAATCGGAACCGCCATAGGGGCGTCACACTTACTCGGGTGGCGGATCGCGCAGAGGTAAGCATCGGCTGGTTGAGCGAGGTCTGCCGGGGGATTCTCCCCGGCGGCCGCCGACTCTCAAAGGCTGAGTACGCAAGGCTCCGCCAGACCATTCAGGACCTTGCGGCGGAGGGGAATCGGTGAAGCCTTGCGCGCCGCATTACCGACCCCATGAATCCACGCCCGGGGCGGACCCGGACAAACAGGCGACGGAGCATAGGCAGCAGCGTTCGCAGTCGTCCGCCCCCCCCTGCCTCACCATGCCTCCCTCCTTGGCCCGGTCGGCGCGAGGGGGTCGTAGCCTAGGTCGATCTGGGTTGCGACCCTCTCGCCCGGCAGGACACACCACAGCGCACTTGCCCGCTGGGAGCCCTCGGCGGCACCCGCAGACGGCCGGCCGCATTCCACTACACCCCCCTGACCCCATCCAACCCCCGGCCGGCCGTCTCCTGCGGGATAACGACCCTAGCAGTGTCGCGCTCGCGGCCGCCTTCCAGCGGGCCTTCCAACGAAACGGGCTGACGCCCATAGGAGGTAACGGTGACTAAGGGCTTCCGGGAACTCAGTCAGATCGAGCATCGCCTACGTCGCGACATGAACCGGCGTTATCGCGCCGTGGTGGTCGTCTGCCGCGTCTTTCAACTCCTGGTGCTCATCGTGGCCGTCTGGGTGCTTGTACGGTGGCTTCCGCAGACCGTAGGCGACCGCCTTGACCGAGTACCGGGACATGGCGCGTACAGCGCGGAGGCGCTACTCGTGCGGGCAGAGATAGAGCGCATGGCCCCGCCGCCCATCATTCGGCTTGAGGGCTTGCCCCCGGTCGCGGGCGAGACGTTCTATATCGTGCATGGTCCGGGCGGCTACGAACCGGCTACCCCGGCGTACTGCCCGGAGTGAGGAGGCACCGATATCATGCGTGACAATCGCGGGCGGTTTGTGCGTTGGGATGTGGACGACTACCGCAGGGAGATCGCCAAGTATGGCCTCCATCACCTCGGCGTTGGGGATGACCAGTATGGAAACGTCACCGCGTATGCACAAGAGCGGGAGGGCTTCGGGATTCCCCCCGACGCCAGGGCGGAGGTGTTCGCCAACGAGTGCGGTCGCCGCCTGGAGGCAAAGAAGCGGCTCGCCTGCGCGCGGTTGCTGACGTTTCTGCGGGTCATAGGGGGCATACGATGACAGTCCTTCAGCGCCATGACGTGCTGGACCCAGAGACAGGAGCAGTGCTGGCCGTCGTGCATGGACCCATGAAGAAGCCGCCCGAGGTGCGTCAGGCGCTGATTGGCGCGCTGCGGGCGCATGGCTTCGAGGTCGTACAGGAACGAGTTGGGAGTACGCCCGGTGGGCGGACCACGGCCCCCCAACACCAGTCCCCCTGCCGGGCATCTCTTACGGGGGCGGGCCTACAGTAACTTCAGCAGACCACTCACGGGCAGAGACGCAGCCACAGATGCAGCCAGCCCGCCCCCCAAATCACGAAAGGTAGCCAGAGGCTACCAAGCAGGAGGAGCGACGATGGACACAGAGTTGAGAACCGCCCCTGCCCCGGTCGGGGCAGAGACGGCCCACGCAACCGACAGTCTACCAGATTGCAGGATGCCCTGCAATGACCTCACGGAGGCGATCTGCGGGGACTGCGAGTCGCCCGTCAAGGGTGGGTACTGTCACGGCTGGGCCGAGTGCCTGGGGGAGGCGGACAAAGACGTTTTGCCGTGCCGGTTCTGTGAGCCAGCCGTCTCTCGGGGCGTGCTGAATAGCCTCAATCGTGCCGCAAGGGCGTGTCGCGAACACACGCGGTGGCTGGATGCGTTCCTGCGAGAAGAGGGAGGTGTAGCGTGACGATGACAGCCACAGCGTTGGTTCCCGTGAGCGAGGCGCAAGAGCGGGAGATCGAGGTACGCCACAACCGCCTGCTGGTAGAGGCCCAGCACCTCGTCGTTGATTCCCTCGACGGGGAGAAGCACGCCTGGGAGATCGTGAACGGCATCGGCGCACTGAAGAAGGCCATCGAGGCCGACTTCAAGCCATCGAAGATGGGCGCGCACGGTGCCTGGAAGGCCGTCTGCGCGCAGGAGGCCGGCCACCTTGACCGCCTGAACGAACCGGATAAGATCGTGCGCGGCAAACTCTCGGTATGGGAAACGGAGAAGCGCCGCATTCAGGCAGAGGTGGAGCGCAAGGCTCGCGAGGAAGCCGAGAAGGTGGCAGTCGAACTTCGCCGCCAAGCGCAGGACAAGGCGCAGAAGGAAGCCGAGGAACGCCGATTACAGGAAGCGGTCGCCGCAGAGGCGGCAGGCGACAAGGCGAAGGCCGCGGAGCTGCTGGAAGCCCCCATCGAGGCCGCACCTGTGGCCGAGGTATCCACGCCCTTTATCCCCGTACTGTCGGCACCGAAGGTTTCCGGCGCCGGGGCGATGGTGGAGGTCTGGAAGTTCGAGGTCATGGACGCTCAGGCCATCCCCCGAGAGTATCTGACGGTCAACGAATCGGCCATCGGCAAGGTGGTGCAGGCCCTCAAGGGGCAAACGAACATCCCCGGGGTGCGCGTCTACAGCACATTGGAACCGCGGCGGACGGGAGGAAGGCGATGAGCGAGAGCGTCCACGAGACGTTCCCTGCCGTCGAGGAACTGCCTGGGCTAGAAGCAGGCAGCGAAGATATTCCAGCCGATCCGCAGGCCCTACGCGAGATAGAGCGCGAACGGGCCGAGAGAGCTGGCAAGACACAAAGTCTTACTGCTGCCGCAGAGTCAATGACTATCGCCGAGATCGCGGAACGCCTTGAGGCCGACATCCGCGAAACAAAGGATGCGAAATTCCGATGGTCGCGCCCGACGAACATCTGGGCATCATCGGCGGGCCACTCCTGTGACCGCTGCAAGTTCTACGAGATCGCCCGCTGGGATGACCGATTGCCCCCTCGGCCAGGATTGCAGGCCCTCTTTGACCAGGGCCACCTGGAGGCGGCCGCGAGCAAGGCAGATATCGAAGAGGCTGGCTTCCAGGTCATTCGCGCCGAGGAGCCGGTCAATGTCCTCGTCCGCGGAGGCCGCCATCGGCTTATCAGCGGACGCATGGACTTCTACGTGACCGGCAAGTGGCTGGGCCGCCGACAGATCCCATGCGAACACAAGGGCCTGAGTTACGGCCGCGCAGAAAGCATCGAGAACTGGCGTGACCTGATAACGGCTCCGCAGGTATGGCTCCGCAAGTACCCCGCACAGATGCAACTCTACCTGCTCATGCAGAACGCGGAGGAGGGCCTGCTTGCCCTGCGGGGGAAAGAATCGGGGCAGATCGACTTCCTTCCCATCGAACTCGACCATGAATATTGCGAAGGCATACTCCAAAGCGCCGAACGCGTCTACAACGCGTTGGACGCGAACCTGGAACCAGCCCGAATGAAGTTCGACGAGAATGTCTGCCCCTCGTGCGATTTCGTCCACATCTGCGCGCCCGAAACGGAGTGGGTAGGCCATCCGGTGATTCAGGACGCCGACCTTGAAGGCCACCTGCTGACGCGCGCCGGCTATGCCGAGATCGTGCGGACCTACAACGCGACGGATAAGGCGATCAAGGCCCGGTTCGAGCGCGTGGAGCAGGAGGGGACTTGGCGTTGTGGGCAGTGGCTTATCAGCCGAAAGCAGACGAAGACCGGATCATGGCGGACCACGATCAAGGAGGCTCAACAGTGAGCGAGCTGGAGAAATACCGAGACGCAGAGACGGGCCTGCCCGCGTCGGCCGCGCAATTGGCCGCCATTGACCCGGCGCGGACGCAGGCGCAGATACAGAACGTCGAGGCCTTCATCTCTGCGGTGATGAAGAAGGGTGTCCACTATGGCACCATTCCCGGAGTTCCCAAGCCGTTCCTCTGGAAGGGCGGAGCGGAGCTCCTGGCCGGCCTGTTCAACTATGGCGTCCGGGCCAAGCGCGATGAGCTTCTGTCGGCGGTTGACCGCGGCGCAGAACTCGTCGAGATCACCGTGAAGGTGACGGTGTTCAGCAGAACGACGGGGCGCGACCTCTGGGACACCGATGGGTTCGCTTCTAGCCTGGAGGCGTGCTTCCGGCGGCGGGCCTGCCCCGTGTGCCTCCGTACCGTGCATCGGCACAAAGAGAAGAAGTCGATCTTGGAATGCGACTCCTGCGAATGGTCGGGCGAGGACAAGGAACTCACCGACGCGCTCGCGGTAGACTTCGGTTCCACTACTCGAAACGTCGCCGCCCGCGCCCAGAAACGGGCGATGGTCCGGGCGATCCAGGAGGCCTGCGGAGTGACTGCCTTCTTCCTGGCCCCAAAGAGTTGGGAGCAGGAAGAGGATGGCAAGCCCGCCAGCAATGGCAGCGCATCGGGCAACTGTCCGAAGTGTGGTGTCGGTACACTGGTGGGGCGAGAGCGCAAATCCGATGGTGCGCGCTTCTGGGCTTGTGACAACAGCACTTGGGACTCCAGGACAAAGACGCGATCAGGTTGTGATTGGATACAGAACGAGCCGCCCGAAGAACCCGCGGAGGCCCCCACCGAGACACCCGCCGCCACACCCGCCGACACGGACGGAGCAACGGACATCCGCGTCTGGCTGACCGACAAGTTCGGCACCGAGGGGAAGGCGTTGTTGGCGCTGGTAGCGTGGTGCATGGAATCGGGGAGAAAACACCCGACGAGCCTGGGGAAGGCCGACGCGGAGACACTACAGGCGTTCTACGAACACCTCAAGGAAACCGAGTGAAACGTGGGGGCGGCCCGCCGTCTGCGTAATGCGGGCGGGGTAGCTACCGGGCCGCCCCCTGAAAGAGAGAGAGTGATGGAATTTGCAGTTCTGACATACGCGAATCACCGCAACAAGCGCGGTGATCTAAAGGACGAGTATTTTCTCCTAGACATCGGGTCTACGGACAGTACCGCTAGTCCCCCGACCACAGTATATAAGAGGGAGCCACATGGACCAAACCCGCGCGAGGGCGGTGTCCTTGAACCCATCTGGTCAAGCCTCTGGGTCAACACACAGTCAACCCCGCTGGACGAACGAAGGCTATGGTATCCGGCAAATCGACGGGTCCGTAACCTGCAGACCGGGGAGTATGACGACGAGTGGTTGGGCTACGAGGTACAGGACCAACTGAAGGCGTGGGGGTTCGTGCCGGTCCATGAGGCGTTGGAGAACGGCCAGCAATGACCAACCGTGAGGCGCGAGAGAGACTGCGGGCGGCGGGGTGGGCATATGGGGGGTGTATCCCGGAGCACAACTTCGGCCAGGCCTCCGTTCGTTGGCACGCATGGGGAAGTCCATCCCGGCTGTTTGAGTTGTCCGCGATTGGCCCCGGCAGGGCCCCCGCCAATCGCCGCCTGGTGGAGTTCGTCGAGAAACACTTCGGGGAGGGAAAGTGATGAAGCAACCGACCAAGGTGTGTCCGCTACTCGCGGCTGGAGTGCTCGCCACTCCGGGCGTTGAGGGGTTGTCAAAGCTCGACCTAGCGTCCGAGCAAGACGAGATAAGGGCGGCTGACCGAGCTTCTGCCTGTCTGACAACTGGCTGCGCCTGGTTTATGACCGACGAGGAAGGGTGCGCGGTGTGGGTTCTAGCCCGGCCCGCGGAACTGGCAGCACTCCTAAGGAAACGAACTTGACCAACAAAGAGGCGAAACCCACGAAGGGGCAACTGCGGAAGGCTAAGGAGCATTCCCTGCGTGTCTACCGACTGGCGCTGGAGGCCGCGGAGAAGGGCAACTGGAAGCGGGCGGCAGACCTGACGTTTGCTAACGAGGATGGTTTTTGCCAAGCCACGAAACCCCAGGACTTCCCTGGCAATCGACGCGATTGCTCCAGATGTGCGGTACCGCGCATCTGTCGCCGGATGCCCCACGGCAACGCCAACTACGTCTTATACTACGGCCGCACCCCCGCCAACGGCCTCCGCCACTTCCGCACGACAATATTGCAGCTAGAGGCGCTGAAGTTCTAAGGAGAGAGCGAGATGGGAGAGGATAGAGACAACCACATCAGGCACCCCGACCGGCTGAAGGTCGTTCTCGAAGAGGCGGGGGTTGAGTATGACGCGGTCCCTTCGGCGCAGCCAGGAGAACTTGTGATCGTGGCATTCCTGGCGCGAGACGATGGGGCGATGGACATCGAGGAACTGAATCACACCGCCTATCGATCGGTCCTACGAATTGCCCAAGCATGTCTACGGTTTGCTAATAGTGACCTGCGGGGGCTACTCGTGGACGAATGGGGGGCGCTTCGCGACCGCGCCGAGGCCGCGGAGGCCGAGGTCGCGCGGCTGAAGAAGCCGCGCCTGGATTCGCTGCCCGGGAACCTGTGTCTCACGCTCAACGAAGACTACTCCTGCTCGCAGCATCCCGCGGGCTTCCCGGTCCATACTGGCGTGCGGGACGGGCCGGGTTTTCGCCCGGCGGCCTACGTCAATCTGGACTACGTGACGAAGCTGGCGGCAGACCGCGACAAGTGGCGGGGGGTGGCGGAGAACCTAAAGAACGCAGCGCGTATCTGTGCAAGGCCGGTGGAAGCGATGGCCGCAATGGGCCGTGCCCTCGCCGCCTACGACGCGGCGGTGAAGGGGGATGCAACCAAGTAGCCATGCACCGCCTTCTCGCCAAAACCTGGGATGGCATGAGCCGATGGGAGCGCATGGTCTTCGTGCTCTACCATCGGGGGCCCATGACAAGCGGCGCGCTCGGTCACATCTACGGAATTGGCGAAAATGTGCGCGGAATAAGGATCGAGGCGAACCACGGGTTGCGGGGCACAGGTTGGCACGTAGACAGCCGCAAGGCACCCGACGCCCCCTACCATACCTATGAGCTGGTGAACGTCGCTCCACAGCGCCACGTAGCGCGTACAAACAGGGTTCTGCGGGGGATGGCCAGCGGGAATGCGCGGGTCGCTGTGGCCGCACAGACGGATCAAGGGAGGTTATTCCATGAGTGAGGAGTGGCAGGAGTGTAGGTTTGCGGGGAAGCCGGTACAGCATATTCCTGTTATCGGCGTCCTGGCGAACCCTGACCGCGAGCATACACGCCCCTGTCCCGACGTACACGGACATGAGGTCTGCCCAAAGGCCTGCGCCACCTGCCCCGTACCCGAAGAGAAGCGCAAGGCCGACCTGTGGGACAAGTGCGTCCCCGCGCTGGTGGAGGCGTTGCGGAAGGCATTGCCAATCGTGGAGTGTGCGGAATCTCGGAATGATATCCTCCTGAAATGTACGGTATTGAACGGCGCGACCAAAGAACAGACCCGTCTTCGCAACAAGCATCTTAGGGGCAAGCGGCGGGAGGCGTGGCGGGCCAGAAAGGCCATCGAAGCCGCCCTCGCTCTGCTACCCGAGGCAACACCATGCCAACCGGAATGAAACCCGCGGGCCGCTCAGACGGCTGGGATTCGGTCTTCGATGACTTGCCCGCGGACGTGGTGCGGACCGCGAAGTTCACCATCATTGCCCTGCTACACGACCGGGAGTTTGTGAGGCGCTGCGAGAGGTTTACGGCGTGGTGCCAGGCGGGGCGGGCGACGGACGGCAAGCGGGCTGGGAGAGGATTGAGGGCGGCGTGATGGCTGGCGATTCCACAAGGCATTTCGTGAGCTTTTCTGGCGGTGCGGA
>Ga0307377_10001284_pt1 | contig 32453 bp, 27 predicted proteins | sample TR3MG_FD_202535 | JGI IMG/M metagenome (GOLD analysis project Ga0307377, IMG submission 202535) | Soil microbial communities from Risofladan, Vaasa, Finland - TR-3 | ecosystem: Environmental > Terrestrial > Soil > Coastal area > Acid sulfate soil | place: Finland: Risofladan, Vaasa | collected... | reverse complement strand
CGTTCTAGAGCATGGCAACGTGTGCTAGATGAATTAAATCGTGCATTATCTTCGGGAAAACGTTACCGTATTTGTGTTATGCACGTCAATATACCTGAAGAAGGAGAAACCCTACTAAACGAACTTAAGGTTTGTTTTCCAGAGCATGAAGTTCGTTTGTTTGAAGCTGGAGCCGTTATTGCTACTCATGTTGGACATGGAGCTTTTGGCCTTACGTTTCATCCTTGGCCTTTCCTATAAAACATTCTTCCCTTGATATTCGCAATGGTCTCTGCGTGCTATCGGTTGCCTCAATTAAAACTAAAAACTATTAATTATCGCACTCTTCGACCATTGAAATTTTTAGAGGAAAATTTACATTCTTAACGAATAGTATTCTAATAGAGTTTATGACACTTAAATTTAAAAATTTGGGAAGTTATTTCATTTTAAGCATGCAAATCTCCAAATATTTTAATAGAATATTAAGTAAATTCTGAAAATTACATTAATATTCATTTGGGAATCCCAAATTATTATCACGATTATAATATATTCTAAAAAAACTGAAAATAGGCAAACAAATTCAGAAAGTTTGCAGGATTAATCAAACAAAAAACGAATATACTTTTTAATTAGGATGTGTTTAGATTGTAGGAGAATTGTTTGGTAATATACCAGAAGGAGTGGAGGCCCATTGAAAATTGCAATCTCTGGCAAGGGTGGTGTCGGAAAAACTACCTTTGCAGCAAATTTAGCCCGTTGGCTATCGCAAAACGGGATCACTGTTTTGGCGGTTGACGCGGATCCGGATGCCAGCCTTGGAACAGTCCTGGGAATCTCCGATGATGTACTTGCGGATTTAAAACCAATTGTTGATATGAAAGAACTGATTGAAGAGCGAATGGGGGGCAGTGGAACCTATTACCCTTTAAACCCCAATGTTGATGACATATTAGATGACTATTGCGTCTCCTTGGGACCTCTTCGGTTTTTCCGTATGGGGAACATCAAAGGGGGAGGAACCTCTTGTTATTGTAAGGAAAACAGCTTTCTCCAAGCCTTGGTCAATTCACTGATCCTTGGAGAACAAGATACTGTCATTTTGGATATGGGTGCAGGCATAGAACAACTCACGAGGGGTACGGCCCTTGGCGTCGATGTCCTGGTCATTGTCACTGAGCCAACTAAAGTTAGTGTACAAACAGTTAAAGTTATCCAGCAGCTCGCCCTTGAGCTGGGTATCCCGCGTGTGGTTGTCATCGGAAATAAAGTCCGCAGTCCCAGGGATGAAAATTTTCTTAGAGACCGCTTTTCTTCAGAACAGCTTATTGGCATCATCCCTTACAGTGACGAACTGTTGGAAATGTCCATAAATACAGGCAATGAGGAATTGCCTGGAGGGTCTCTGGGAGTTAAGCTCAATATAATTTATCAAAAGATTGTCGATGAAGGGAGTTGACAGAGGTTTCCGTTGTGTGAAAAGAGAGTATTAGAAGAAGATCTTAAAAAAGAGGAGGTTGTAACATGCCCAGATATCGGGATTTAACCCATACCGCCCGGCCGTCGGACGCACCACGAGTCGTTGATCCTAAGAATCCCATTCGAACGACCGACCCTGGCGCACTTCAAGTGTTAAAAATGGCACAGGATAGCAAAATAGAGACGGTTTTTGACCGTGCAGTTGCTCAACACCCGCAGTGTGCGTTTGGATATAAAGGAATATGTTGCCGAATTTGTATGGCAGGTCCTTGCCGGGTTAAAACTGAAGATGGTCCTGGTAGTCGCGGATTATGCGGAGCATCCGCATATACTATTGTTTCGCGTAATGTTGTCCGTCTCATTGCAGGGGGAACTGCATCTCACTCGGAGCACGCGCGCCATATCCTGCATACCGCTCATGCTTTAGTTGAGGGTCATGCTCCGGATTATGAGATTAAATCACCTGCTAAACTTCAAAAATTAGCTCAGGATTTAGGGATTGACACACTAAATCGTGAGGACAAAGAAATCCTTAAAGACGTTGTCGAGGTAGGGTATGCAGATTTCGGCCGCTACCAAGATCGTCCTTTAGCATTTCTGGACGCCTTTATAACCGAGGGGCGCCGCAAAAAATTCCAGCACACTAACATTATGCCGACAGCGATTGACCGCTCTGTCACCGAGCTTATAGCTCAAACTGCCATGGGCGTTGACAGTGATCCTGTAAATATTATTTTCGGAGGACTTAAAGCTGCGCTTGCCGACTTAGGCGGGGAATATATTGGGACAACTCTCAGTGACGTTTTGTTTGGGATTCCAGTACCCATAGTCTCGGAGGCTAATCTAGGAGTAATCAACCCGAAAATGGTGAATATAGCAGTCCACGGACACAACCCAGTTTTGAGTGAAATGGTTGTCGGCGCGGCACGGGCAATGAAAGAAGACGCCATCAAGGCTGGAGCCGAAGGTGTAAATATCGTCGGGATTTGCTGTACCGGTAATGAGTTGCTCATGCGCGAAGGTGTATATTTAGCAACATCCTCAGCCTCGCAGGAAATGGCTATCTTGACGGGTGCTTTGGATGCGATGGTCGTTGATATTCAATGTATTTACCCTGCAGTGCAAACTCTTTCGGAATGTTATCATACCAAGGTCATCACAACTGAAGCTATTATGAAAATCCCCAATGCCCAACACATCGCTTTTAATACAAATACAGCTATGGACGATGCCAAGAAACTTGTTAGCATTGCTATTGAAGCATACAAAAAGCGGGATCCTAAAAAAATCTCAATTCCTAGCGAGCGTCATAAGCTTGTTGCTGGCTTCAGTCTTGAAGCGATTAAGGAAATTTTCTCAAAGATTAACCCTGACCGTCCGATCTCGGTACTCACAGATGCAATCCTGAGCGGACAACTCAAAGGGGTCGTTCTCATGGCCGGATGTAACAATCTCAGACGGGCCCAAGATGAAGGTCACATTGCGGTTGTAAAAGAACTTGTAAAGAATGACGTTTTCGTCATCGCCACTGGTTGCTCCGCTGGAGCTATTGCTAAATTTGGTCTTATGTCACCTCTAGCCGTTGATGCTTATGCTGGTGAAGGACTCAAATCGTTCCTTAAAACGCTGGAAGTAGCCAACCCCCAATTGTCAACAGGCCTACCATTAGTCTTCCATGTCGGTTCCTGTGTGGATAACAGCCGTGGTATGGATTTAGCCATGGCAATGGCTAATGAACTTGGTGTAGATGTACCTAAAGTTCCATTTGCTGCCTCTGCTCCGGAAGCCATGCATGAAAAAGCTGTTGCGATCGGTTCTTGGGCTGTCACCATGGGACTTCCTACCCATGTTGGAGCTATGCCCCCTGTTGAGGGTAGTGACCTTGTCTATGGAGTTACGACCCAAATTGCCCATGACGTCTTTGGCGGAAACTTCATCTTAGAAGTAGATCCCGTCATTGGTGCCCAGAAGCTCTTGAATGCTCTAGAGTATAGGACTTGGAAACTTAACGTTCATAAAAAGACTGCAGAAAAGAATAGCACGGCTATTGCCCAAGGCTGGTAAGAAAGGAGGAATAAATATGTCAATGGAGCAAATTTACGAAGCCGCTATTAAGGACCCTAACAATCAACCGAAAAAACTGTTGCGTAAGGCATACGATGGTACCATCATCGCCATGAGTTATGCAGAAATCCTTCTGAATCGTGCTATCAAAGACTTTGGTACCGAGCAAATTGTCGGTTATCCGGATACCGCCTACCACCTCCCGGTCATCACCTGTCTTTCAGGCGAAAAGGTGACCAAATTGGGTGAATTAGTTCCTATTCTAAATCGCTTGCGTAATCAAGTTCGCACAGAACTTACCTTTGACAATGCAAGGCTCTGGGGAGAATCAGTACTTTATGCTGCCGAAGTCATTGAGACGATCCATTATCTGCGTGGAGATGAACCCAAAGTTAAACCGTGGACTGGATTTTTAGGTGACCCTATTGTACGGAAACATGGGATTAAGATGGTAGACTGGACGATTCCAGGGGTAGCTGTTATTCTTGGACGTGCCAAAGACTCACCGGCGGCCAAGAAAATCGTCGATAATTTGATGGGTAAAGGGTTTATGATCTTCCTTTGCGATGAGATTATTGAGCAATTACTTGAAGAGAATGTTAAAATCGGCGAAGACTATATTGCTTTTCCTTTAGGGAACTTTACTCAGGTTATTCATGCAGTGAATTATGCATTCCGAGCAGGCCTAGCTTTCGGCGGGATTCCGGCAGGAGAACGAGAAAACCATCGCGATTATCAACGTCGTCGTATTCGGGCTTTCGTGTTGCATCTGGGAGAATTGGATGATGTTAAAGTTGCTGCAGAAATGGGCGCAATTTTCATGGGTTTCCCTGTCTTGACGGATCAACCTCTGAATGAAGACATGCAAATCCCTGATTGGTATATTTCTGAGCCTGATTATGAGAAAATCGTTCCTTTGGCCATGGAAATACGCGGCATAAAATTAACAAACATCGAAATTCCAATTCCGGTGAACTTCGGTCCTGCTTTTGAGGGGGAAACTATCCGTAAAGCAGAAACCTACGTGGAATTCGGTGGAGGACGTTCTACCGCCTTTGAACTTGTACAGACAGTCGGACCTGATGAAATCGTTGACGGCCAGGTCACGGTCATTGGGCCTGAAATCGATAGTGTTCCAGAGGGGTCCAAGCTTCCGTTGGGAATCAAGATTGATATTTTTGGACGTAAGATGCAGGAAGATTTTGAAGGCGTTTTGGAGCGTCGAATTCATTATTTTGCAAACTATGGGGAAGGTATTTGGCACGTGGCTCAAAGAGATTTGTGCTGGGTCCGAATTTCCAAGGATGCTAGAGCAAAAGGGTTCTTAATTAAACATTTAGGGGAACTTCTGCTGGCGAAGTTAAAGCAAGAATTTCCGGCAATCGTTGACCGTGTTCAAGTTACCCTAATTACAGACCAAGTGGCCATTGAAGAAGGACTTGTGAAAGCCCGAGAGCGGTATCGTTCACGCGACGATCGCATGAGGAGCTTGACGGATGAATCTGTTACAGACTTTTACTCCTGCTTACTTTGTCAGTCTTTTGCACCGAACCATGTCTGTATTGTTACTCCGGAACGGGTTGGCTTGTGTGGTGCCGTTAGCTGGTTGGATGCCAGAGCATCTTTTGAGATTACACCGAACGGACCGAACCAACCTATCCCAAAAGGACCAGCAATCGATGAATTAAAGGGCATGTGGCAGAGTACTAATGATTACTTGTACAAAGCTTCAAATAACACCTTGGAAGAGGTTAATCTCTATACGTTAATGGACAGACCGATGACCTCATGCGGTTGCTTCGAGGCCATCATGGCCATCGTCCCTGAGGCCAATGGCCTAATGATTACTACCCGTGAACATTCTGGAATGACCCCATGTGGTATGACCTTCTCCACGCTAGCCGGAACCTGCGGTGGTGGGATGCAAACTCCAGGGTTCATGGGAATTGGAAGAACGTATCTCCTAAGTAAGAAATTCATCCCTGCTGATGGTGGACTTGCCCGTATTGTCTGGATGCCCAAAGAATTGAAGGAATTCTTACGCGAAGACTTTGTTCAACGCTCCATCGACGAAGGTTTAGGCGCAGATTTTATCGAGAAGATTGCTGATGAGTCAGTCGGAACCACGGTAGAGGAAATCCTACCATTCCTTGAGGAAAATGGACATCCATGCTTTGCACTTGAATCACTAATGTAAATTTACCCACAGGACGCCAAGGACTCAACTATTACTTTATTATAGCCTTGGTCGTCCTCATACTTATGCCAATGTCAATTAGAAAGGGGTTTCAAAATGGCTCTAACAGGTTTAGAAATCTATAAACAATTACCAAAGAAAAACTGTGGAGAATGCGGAGTACCTACTTGCTTAGCCTTTGCCATGGCTTTGGCTTCTGGCAAAGCGGCATTAGACGCTTGTCCTTATGTCACGGAGGCTGCTCGTGAGGCTTTGGATTCTGCTTCAGCCCCTCCAATCAAAGCCATTAAGTTTGGTAAAGATTCTGTTCTAGGAGATGAAACAGTCCTTTTCCGTCATGATAAGACTTTTTATCACCCTACTACGCTGCTTATTTATGTATCTGATACCTTAAGTGACGACGAATTGAGTGTAAAACTCCAGGAGATTAATGGCTTAGAGTTTGAACGTGTTGGACTCCAATACACCATAGATGGTGTAGCTGTCATCAATGAATCAAACGATGCAGCGCGCTTTGCGAAAGTAGCTGCCACTGTGGCTGAAAGTACTGATAAATCCCTACTTTTACTAAGTGAAGATCCCCAAGCAGTTAAAGTGGCCTTGGCACCGTTGGTCGCTCGTAAGCCACTTATTGGAGCAGCTACAGCCGATAACTATGAAGAGATGGTTAACCTTGCCAAAGAAAACTCAGTTCCTTTAATCATCAGAGCTGAAGGCCTTGATGCACTCAACGATCTCGTTGAAAAAGCCCAGGCCATGGGTTATAAGGAATTTGTCCTGGATCCGGGCTCTAGAACACCAGTTGAAACGTTAGCAAATTTAACCCATATTCGTCGTTTGGCTATCAAGAAGAAATTCCGACCTTTTGGTTACCCAGTAATTGCCTTCACTGGCAATTCTGAGCCACTGGAAGAAATCATGGAGGCTACTGTTTATGTTGCCAAATATGCCAGTGCAGTAGTTCTGAAAACTAGCGTTAAATCCCATATTCTACCTCTAATGACTTTGCGTCAAAATATCTATACTGATCCTCAGAAACCAATTCAAGTGGAGCCGACTTTACATTCAGTAGGGAATGTCAATGAGAATTCACCGTTGTACATTACGACGAACTTCTCCTTAACGTACTACAGTGTTGAAGGTGAAGTAGAAACCTCTAAAATTCCTAGCTATATTCTACCTATTGATACCGACGGAACGTCTGTTCTCACCGCATATGCCGCCGGAAAATTTGAACCTGAGAAAATAGCCGAAGCGATGGTTGCTTGCGGCATTGCCGATAAAGTTAAACACCGCAACGTAATCATTCCAGGCTATGTTGCTGTGATCTCAGGCAAGCTCGCGGAAGTTTCTGGATGGAAGGTTGTCGTCGGACCACGGGAATCCAGTGGAATTGTATCCTTCTCCAAATCCCTATCTTAAGTCGCTTTTTTAGATTGATCAGCCAACTGTCTTGGTAGTGAGGAAGTGAAACGATGCCCCCATTTCAAATTAAATTCATGCCCGAGAACCGTATTATTGAAGCTGATTACGGTACATCTCTGCTCAAGGCAGCTGCTAAGGCGGAAATATATATCAAATCAGGGTGCGGTGGAAAGGGAACCTGCGGAGCTTGTAAAGTTGTTGTTTTAAGCGGGGAACCCTTAGTGACTGGAACCGGAAACTTAACACCCGAGCAAATTTCCACAGGAGTTCGGCTAGCCTGCCAAACCATGATTCAAGGGGATTTGACGATTGAGGTGCCCCCAGAGTCCCGGTTACAAGAACATCAGGTCTTAATGGGGGATGTCCATAAAGGGATTCTACTAGAAAGCGGACATGATTTACTCGAAAAGTTCGGGCATCACCCACTAGCGACTAAGCAGAGAATTACCCTCTCTGAGCCGACCTTGACAGCTAACACGAGTGATTGGGCCCGCCTGCAGATGGAACTTAGGCGTGTTTTAAAAGCTGGAGACAAGCCCATTCATATTCCCTTATCCATCCTAAAACACTTGCCAGAGGCACTTAGAAAAGCAAAATGGGATGTGTCTATCACCCTAACTGATACCGACTCAGGGTTAACAGTCACTCACGTGGAACCCGGAAATGACCACCCACCCTATGGATTTGCAATTGATATCGGCACCACTACAGTTGTCGTTTACCTTATCAATCTCTTGACTGGGAAGATTGATGATCAGCAGGGATCATACAATAAACAAGCGAAATTCGGTGATGACGTCATTTCTCGGATAGTGTATGCAGTTGAAGACGCGGAGCAGTTAGATGAGATTCAGCACACGGTCATTGAAACCATCAATGAACTTATTGACAAGATACTTGCTCGCAGATGTTTGACTAGCTACGATATCTCGTGTGCTATGGTCGCTGGTAATACCACAATGACACAATTGTTTCTAGGTGTAGATCCACGCTACATTCGTTTAGAACCCTATATTCCTACAATGACGAGCGTTCCCTCTGTCCCCGCTCGGGAGATTGGGCTGCATATGATACCTGAGGCTTTGGTACATTGTTATCCCTCGGTAGCGAGTTATGTTGGTGGGGATATTGTAGCAGGAACACTGGTTACAGATCTGGCCAATGGGGAAGACATTACCCTCTTCATTGACATCGGAACGAACGGGGAAATTGTGCTCGGAAATCAGGATTGGCTCGTTGCGTGCGCTTGTTCTGCTGGACCAAGCTTTGAAGGCGGCGGGATAACTTTTGGTATGCGAGCAATGCCAGGGGCGATTGAACGGGTCATCATTGATCCAGATACTTTGGATGTATCCCTTAAGGTGATAGGTAACCGTCTGCCCGTTGGAATATGCGGTTCAGGGCTTGTGGATTGTGTGTCCAAGCTGCTCGGAGCAGGAATTATCGATCGTGCTGGGAATTTCCAATTGGGACATCACTCAGGCTCTGAACGTCTAAGAGCTACGAGCGATGACAAAGAGTTTGTCTTGGCATGGGCTCATCAAGCCGGCGGGGAAAAAGACGTGGTCATCACCGAAAATGATGTCAAAAATTTCATTCGTGCTAAAGGGTCGATCTACGCTGGTATTCGTTCGTTACTGAATATGGTCGCAGTGGATATTGAAATGATCAGTAGGGTTGTCATTGCCGGAGGCTTTGGAAATTACCTCAATATTCAAGATTCCGTTCAAATTGGACTGCTTCCAGACCTCGAACCAGAACGATATGAATTTATCGGAAATGCTTCCGTTAAAGGCGCGCGTCTCGCTTTACTTTCACAGAATGCATGGCGAGAAGCTGAAGAGCTGGGACGTAAAATGACCTATGTTGAGCTATCAGTTGGAGCGACATTTATGGACGAGTATGTTTCCGCCCTATTTTTGCCCCATACAGATTTATCCCTATTTCCATCTTGTCAATAACGTTATTAATGGAGGTCGACTTATGGCAAAGGCAAAATATATAGCAGTTGCTGGTAAAGGTGGAGTAGGAAAAACCACGTTCACAGCCTTATTGTTAAGACAACTAGTCAGTCAAAAAAGAGAGATTTCAATTCTCGCTGTAGATGCTGATCCTAACGCAAACCTAGGTGAAGCTTTGGGACTCAATGTTACTGCAACGATTTCTGAGTTGCTTGAACAAAGTAAGGATCCCAAAGCAATTCCCGCTGGAATGCCGAAGAATATCTTCATTGAATATAAACTACAGCAGTCCTTAGTAGAGTCTAAAGACATTGATCTTCTTGTTATGGGAGGGCCGCAAGGAGCTGGGTGTTACTGCTATCCCAATGATCTTCTACGCAAATATCTTGAGAACATTGGAGAAAACTATGACTATGTGGCAGTGGATTCTGAAGCTGGCCTGGAACACATCAGCCGACGTACCATTCCCCACATCGATTGTATGTTCGTAATCAGTGATTCTTCTGCACGGGGCATTCGTTCAGCTGGGCGTGTACACGATCTTATTCGAGGACTCAAGTCCGCCGTGGAAACCATATACTTGATCGTGACTAAGACCACTGAGGGTAGTTTGGAGTCTTTACAGGAAGAAATTGAGCGCACAGGACTGACCTTAATTGGAGATATTCCCTTAGATCCTCTGGTTGTGGAATATGACTTGGCAGGCAAACCATTATTCGATTTGCCTGATGATGCCGTTTCGGTCAAGGCTGTCGAAAGCATTTTGCACCGTGCCGGAATCTTTAACTAGAAAGGAGCGAAGTTCATGTCCGTAACATTAGTAAAAGAAAGATATTCCAGTAAAGTTGGAGAGGTAGTTCTCGGAGCAACTCCTGAACAAGGAGGAACAAGAACAGCTACAGTAACCGTTGGGGGGGATAGTGCCTTACCCTTTCTCCACTTCGAAGGTCAAATGCCTAATCGTCCTGTTATTGCCATGGAGGTTACAGACATTGTTCCCACATGGAATGATACGATTACCAAGCAAATTGGAGATGTCATCAATGACCCTGCTGCCTGGGCTAAAAAATGCGTAGACGAGTTTGGCGCAGATCTCATTTACTTGAAATTTAGTGGAGCAGACCCCGAAGGCGAAAACCGCTCACCCGAAGATTGTGCTCGCATCGTGAAAGAAGTCTTAGCTGCAGTTGGAGTTCCACTCATCGTCGAAGGGTGTGACGATTCTGTAAAAAACAATGAGGTAATAACGGCTATTGCAGAGGCCGCCGCAGGAGAAAACCTCCTTATTGGTATTGCGGAACAGGATAACTACAAATCCATAGCAGCAGCTGCGATGGTTCATAAGCATACTTTGATTGCGCGCTCACCCCTAGATATCAACATCTGTAAACAGCTGAATATTTTGATCAACGAAATGGGCTTACCGTTAAATAAAATTATCATTGATCCGACCGTTGCGGGTCTTGGATTTGGCATTGAGTATGTTTATTCTATTATGGAGCGAGCACGTCTTGGAGCCTTGGCCAATGACAAAATGCTCTCTATGCCAATAATTTGTACCGTCGGCTACGAAGCCAATCGGTGCAAAGAAGCCTATGCATCTGTTGAAGAGTTTCCAGGGTGGGGAGATCTTGAGGACCGTGGAGTGCTATGGGAAGCAGTAACCGCCTCAGGTGTGCTTCAAGTCGGAGCAAGTATCCTTGTTATGCGTAACCCAAAAGCAGTACGCTTAGTTCAAAAGAATATAGCCGATTTAGTGAACAAATAAGACCCACTGAAAATTATTTTATTTAGACCAAATCAATAAATTATGAAAGGTCGTGACCGCATGCTAATTTTTGGCGAACGGATCAACGGGATGTTTACTGATATTGGAGATGCACTTCGTAATAAAGACCCAAAACCATTACAATACTGGGCTGTGAAGCAAGAAGAAGGGGGAGCTCACTACCTCGACGTTAATTCCGGCCCAGCAATCCCTACCGAGGAGCGTGTCGCTGCATACGAGTGGATGGTAAATGTAATTCAAGAAGTTTCCGAATTGCCTCTAGTCTTGGATTCAACTAACTACAATGCAATTGAGGCTGGTTTGAAAGTATGTAAGCGCCCTGCAATTATTAACTCTTGCCCAGCTGAACAAGTAAAAATCGAACGTGTTTTCCCTATGGCCATTCAATATAACGCAGGGGTTATCGGTTTAACCATGGATAAGAAAGGAATTCCTAAGGACGCCGAGAACCGAGTGGCCTTTGCTATGGAATTAGTAGCAGCCGCAGATGAATATGGTCTACCGATGGAAGACCTCTTCATTGATCCTCTTATTCTTCCTGTAAACGTCGCGCAAGAACATGCTCCTGAAGTTTTAGAATCTCTACGTCAAGTAAAAATGTTGGCAAACCCAGCACCGCGTACGGTTCTTGGCTTATCTAATGTGTCGCAGAAATCACCAGATCGAAATTTAATCAATCGTACGTATCTAGCAATGGCCATAGCGTCAGGACTTGATGCTGCCATTATGGATGCCAACGACGATGACCTTGTCGATGTAGCTGCAACATGCCAAATCCTGCTCAACAGGAGCATTTATGCGGATTCCTACCTTAAAGTTTTCCGCTCACGCTAATATCTCATCATATATTAATGAAAAGCTCCTCGGAAACTATCCGAGGAGCTTTTCATTAGCATGGAGGGTTATTTACTTGGGATATTCATACCTTCTAGGATACAAGCATAGCTATCTACAGATATATTAATCTGGAGGTGGATAACCTTGGAAGCATATTTTCATAGTGATCCTCGAATAGAAGAGTGGGTAGATCAAATCACAGAAAAGATATTTACAGTGTGTCTATTAACTGGGATTGATTCAGAGGTAGAGTTTCAGAGGGGTTGTCAAATTGTCACGAAAGTTACGAATTTATTACAGGGGATTTCTATATTTCCATCAGAATATTTAGAAGATGGACTTAAACAACTCCTCGAACAACAACTTCCTGACTCAAGGGTCATTAATAACTTTCCTACATTTCAAGATACAATGAACAAAATGTTACGTGAAGGCATGACGAGGGCGATAGATACTCAAAACAAAGAGAACTTGAAAACCTTAGCTTCATCTAAGAAGAATATTCCTGAGAATACAAAAGAAGATGCCAGAGAAAATGCTAGCGAATATTATGTAATACATTGTGATGAAAATACAGGAAGATCAGTGAATGCATTAAATGATGAGTTCGTTACTGAACGAGTAATTACTGCTCTTGCATCAGTCAATAGCATGAACCCAAACCTCTGGGAAACCGAAGTTGAGCTACAAACCCTTGAATCAGATGAACTTAAGACTACGACAAATGATAGTTCCACAGTGATTTCTTCATCTTTAGTTTCCTCAATTCCAACTAAACCTTATGGAATTGTACGCAAGAATCAAGTTCCTGAGCAAGCAGATCGTCTTAATTACGTACTAAACAACATCTTTCCGAGCGTCTCTGTCTGTTGGAACCTAAACTTAAATGGTCGTATATTTCTGGCACAAGTGGAGGATATCTTAATTTGCCTCTATAATTCCGAGCAGCCTTGTCCTGTGGAAAATTTTAATAAGGAAGGCTGGAAGGTCTACGTGTGTAGTTCTAACGATCTAAAGTTTCCGCGCAGATTAGAGAGAGGAATCAGACAAATCCAGCGTGTAGGAAAGCAGTGCAAAAACGGATAATAGTAAGTTATTTTTCTACAATTCTAGTAGGAAATATTACTTCTATGTCGAATTACAAAGAGAGGGAATAATCTAGAAATTAACCTAGACATTGAAATGAGGAATAATTGTGTCGGACCAGTTGGGAGAAATTATGAAAACTACCTTGACTGCGATCGAATCAGGTAAAGAAGAAATATTTTTTATTGCAGAAACATCCCGAACTGAGACGCTCAGGCTGGCTCTTGAACTCTCTCAGCTTAAATCAGATATTGCGGAGACTATTTTACAAGTCGATCATCAAGAAAAAGTTGATCGACGAATGCGCCAGAGACTTATGGAAGTAAATCGAGCGCACCAAAACCACACCCAAGATGAGATGTTCGAATCTTATTCACAAGCAAAAGATGCTCAGGTTTATCTACAGCTCTTGCAAGCCAAAGAAATCCAATTACGAAAACGACGAGATGATATTGAACGATCTCTGCTCCAAATGCAAGCGACAGTTGATCGAGCTCAAAATTTGATGACTCATGTAAGTATGGCAATCAGTTTATTGCAGGGCGGAATAGCAGATTCACTACAAACCCAGAACCACGAACAAAAAATGGAAACGGGTTTGCGAGTTATTAGAGCACAAGAGGAAGAACGAAGGCGAGTAGCGAGGGAAATACATGACGGCCCGGCTCAAACACTTGCCAACATCGTCTTACGCTTGGAAATTGCTGAAAAATTACTCGAATTTGATCCTACCCGGGTTAAAGCCGAACTCATCGATCTTAAAAATCTCGTGCGGTCGAATCTACAAGATATTCGAAGGATTATATTTGATCTTCGTCCAATGGCGTTGGATGATTTGGGAATTGTGCCTGCAATTTCTAAGTATCTAGATAACTTTCAAGAGAACTATGGTATTAAATGTGAGTTTTTGGTTGAAGGTCGAGAAAAAAGGCTCCTTCCAGCATTAGAAGTAGCACTTTTTCGTTTAGTCCAAGAGGGAATGACCAATGTTGCCAAACATGCGCAATCGGAAAAAGTGGACATTAGGTTGATCTACCAAGAAGATTGGACGATTGCTCATATCCGTGATTATGGTAAAGGTTTTGAAGTGAGCTTTGCTTTGACCGATCCAAGGGAACATTTTGGGCTTTTAGGAATGCGTGAACGAGTAGAAATGTTCTCCGGGCATTTTTCTATTCAATCAACCTTAGGGAAGGGCACTACGATTGAACTATCAATTCCATCAAGACATGAGGGAGGAACGACAACATGATTCGAATCGTGCTTGCCGATGATCACCCACTGTTAAGAGAGGGACTCCGCCGAATTTTAGAATTCGAAGATGGAATTGAAGTCGTTGCAGAAGTTGGGGACGGACAAGGCGCCATTAATGCTGCACGGGACATGAAGTTTGATATATTACTAATGGATCTTAATATGCCCGGGGTAAATGGATTAGAAGCTGGCCGCGTCATTCGGCGTGAATGCCCCGAAATCGGTATTCTAGTGTTAACGGTTGATGATTCGGATGAAAAGGTCTTCCAGGTCCTTCAAATCGGGGTGGCGGGTTATTTACTGAAGGATGTTGACTCGAAAACATTGATTCAATCCATTCGCAAGGTGTATGCAGGTGAACCAATCTTATCACCTGCCGTTACAGGAAAATTGCTTAGCCAATTGACTCATCCAAGCCCTTTGAAAAATAATTGTGGCCTAAGCGATCGTGAAATGGAAATCCTCCAGTATGTAGTGAAAGGGTCTTCCAATCGGGAGATCGGATCTGCCTTATTCATTAGTGAAAAGACAGTTAAAAATCATCTCTCAAGCATTTATCGTAAATTAGCCGTTGAGGACCGAACACAAGCAGCTCTTAAAGCAGTTAAACTTAAATTTATATATCTTGATTAAATGCAATAGCTGGTTAACAATGATTTTGTTGCTAATCATTAATTAAACAGGTAAAATAATAACTGTGTTAGAATAGGTAAAGAGAATAGTCCAAATAGATATTAGTCATAATACAAAGCGCCAATAGGCTTTTGATTTATTTGATATTGAAAGCTGCACAGACACTATCATTGGAGGATTGTTCGATGAAAATTAGCTTTTTCGGAGCAGCACAAGTTGTCACAGGATCATCATTTCTTGTGGAATCAGGAGAATCTCGTATTTTAATTGATTGCGGAATGTTTCAGGGCTCCAAAGCGCTGAAAGAATTAAATTACAGCGAGTTCCCCTATAATCCAGCAAGTATTGACGCCGTTATTTTAACCCATGCTCATATCGACCACTCAGGAATGCTGCCAAAATTGATTAAGGCAGGGTTCAAGGGTACTATCTGGGCTACCTCTGAAACAAATAAATTATGTTCCATAATGCTTCCGGATAGTGGACATATCCAAGAAATGGAGGTGGAACGTAAGAACCGCAAGCGGTCGAGAGCCGGACTTCAGCCTTTAGTTCCGATTTATACAGTCCAAGATGCACTCGATACCCTTCCTTACTTACGTGCAACGCCCTATAATGAAATAATCGACCTCGTTCCGAATGTATCTTTTCAACTTTTCGACGCTGGCCACATTTTAGGATCATCACATGTTGTGCTCCACGTCAAAGAACCAGACTTCAGTAAAACCATCGTGTTTTCAGGTGATATAGGCAATGTTCATCAACCCTATCTTCATGATCCAAGTATTTTAAGTGAAGCTGACGTTGTCGTGATGGAAACAACCTATGGAAATCGTCTCCATTCCGAGGAAAACACTGATGTGTTAAAAATAGATCGTGCTGAACAGCTTGCAGAAACGATTCGTACAACTTATGAAGCTGGAGGGAATTTAATCATCCCTGCCTTTGCCATCGAACGGACCCAAGACCTTCTCTTTTATCTCTTAAAATTACAAAATGAACATCGCATCCCTACATTGCCAGTTTATATTGACAGCCCCTTAGCCATCGCGGCGACGAAAATATTCCGAGAAAATACCGATCATTTTGATTCAGAGACTCGTGAACTAATCAATCAGGGTAGTAATCCTCTGAACATGCCGAACGTTCATTTCAGTCTAACTGCTGCCGATTCAATGGCGCTTAATGAGATTGAAGGCGGATCGATCATAATTGCCGCTAGTGGTATGGCCGATGCCGGGCGGATTAAACATCACCTTAAACACAATTTATGGCGAGAGAAGGCAACTGTCCTTTTTGTTGGATATCAGGCACAAGGAACACTTGGTCGCATTCTTTCTGAAGGTGCTCAGACTGTAAATATACACGGAGAAAAGATTGCAGTTAGAGCTCGCATCAGTCACATGGATGGCTTATCTGCTCACGCTGATCAAGCCGCTTTGCTTCATTGGCTATCTCTCATAGGAAAAAAGGCGGAGCAACTCATTCTTGTTCACGGAGAAATGGAAGCTCAAACTATTTTCGCGGATAAAATTCAAGAAACGTTTGGCAAAATGCCTATTATCCCTCAACTCGGAGAGATTATTGAATTCCTACCCGATCAAATCGTGAGGCATTCTCCAGATAAAGAGTGGTTAGCACAGGATGTTTCTATCAAGGCTAGTGAAGAGAAGGGTCACATTTCCTCCGAAAAATCGGTGATCACATCATCAACCTATCAAGCGGTCAAACATACACTCAAACGATCTAAAGTGTCCCAACCGCACCAATCTCAGGCACAAGTTAATAGAGCCTATGTCCGACTACGCCACCACCTCAAGCAGCTGATTAATGAAGGGCAACGGACACATAATTTTGATAGGGTTGTAAATCTTCTAGACAGTATGACACGCTTGCTTGAAGAACAAGAACGGGGAACGCCGCCTAAGAAGTAAACTACTTCACTAAAGCCAAGCAAATTCGGCAGTTTGACGTTTTATTCCGGACAAGAAACGTAGGGTTTCTTCACGTCGTTTAACCGCCAAACGTTTTCCAGCTTTGGTAGATACTTTACGCGGAAGGGCATCAGCAAAAAGTCGTGCTCTATCTACTGCGTTTTCAGGTGTCAGAATTAATTCGTCTTGCCCAACCAAACTAAATAAACGCATTAAGCCAATGTTTCCGAAATTATCCAATATATCTGAATCACGCAAATAGACTGCCTCATCACTCCGTCCTGGTTCTGAGTAATACATATGGTTTTCTACAGCATCTAAAACCATCGGCAACTTGAGATGAGAAAACATCATTTGCTGTAGAATGTTTGATGTGACCCCCTTAGAACGCAAGGCGTGATCAATGTTTTTGAGCGCATAGATAGGGTATTTTCCTGTGTCATGTAACATTGCTGCAGTATACAGAATTTCATCATCAAGAGTTAAGCCATTTGAGAGTTCTCTGGCTAGATGATAGACCCTCAAACAATGGTTAACCCCCCAAGCAGGGTGAGCACCAGATTTATCAACAATATCTATAAGTTCTTGCCGAAAGTCCATGTTTTGTCCTCCTTAGTTCATTTGGAAACTATATACTCCAAAAGGCTCTCATTTTCCTGCCACAATATGGAAAATATTTCGAGCTATTTTTATTATTTTATGTTTAATGTTAATTTTTTAGTCTAAATATCCTTTGTTACCATTTATTATTGGAAGGATTATAAACAAAAAGAGAGAATTCTTTAGAGTATTTTCTTGATGGGAACATAGGGAGTGAGTGTCAATGAATAAAGTTAGTGTTTATGGGAGCTTTACACAAGCTCTTTTCTTTTCAGGTGTAGTATCAATTCCCAAATATCTCTTAACTCATTATATAGAAATTGGGTTGAACGATCGTGAGGTGATGGTGTTGATTCAGATTCTCTGTGAAGCTGAATCAAACCCTTATCCTTCAATAGCGACCTTAGCTGGCCGTATGACCGCATCTCCGGCCGATATTGAGGAGATTTTGGGCAGATTGGTAGAGCGGAAATTGCTTACGATTGAAAGATATTGGAATCCTATCGAACAAAAGTGGGGTAATACCTATAGTTTTGTTAAACTAATTGATGAACTCGCCGAACTCTGGGCCATTGAGCGTTCTCAGCAATTAGATGAAGAGCGAACCCTCAAACAATGTCAACCTTCGCAGCAATCGGTCTCCACACCAATAAATCCGGCTATGGAAAACCTAGTCCATACCTTTGAGCAAGAATTGGGTCGATTACTCACTCGCTTAGAGTGTGAAAACATAGATCGTTGGCTTTCATCTCATTTTTCTGAAGAGATAATTATTGAAGCCTTAAGAAGAGGCGTAAGTGCGGGTATTCGAAACTTCCGTTATTTAGATTCTATTCTTCGAGAATGGGAGAAGAAGGGACTTCGCACACGAGCCGAAATCGAGGCAGAAGATGCTTATTTTCAGTCACGACAAGAGAAAAAAATTACTAAACCTAAAAATTTAGTGCCAAAAACAACGTCGAATAAATATGACAATTTCTACTTGTAGTTTTATAAAAGATACATCCTGGATTTTTAAGGAGGATATGATTCAAGATGAAGAGTGTAAAAGATATCTTGAAAAGTAATGTCTTAGCCACTAAAACACATAATTCCAACTTGAAATCCACCCAAAACTCCGAATCTAATTTCCCCTCAACCCGCCAAATAGATGTAGGGACCGATCGTCCAAATCAGGTTGAAACGTATAAATGTGCTACTTGCCATGATCGGGGGATCGTTCTTGATGGGGATATGGCCTATCCCTGCAGCTGTATGCAAACAAGAAAACTGGAAAACCAGTTTCGCAATGCTCGGATCTCGCGTGAATTGATGAAGTGTCGTCTAGAAAAATTCAGGTTCGATTATTACTCACCGAAAAAAGAAGACCAATCACATCGTGAAGCGGCTTCAAGAGCCTTAAATGCCTCCAAAAGCTTTGTTAATGAGTGTCAGATCAACCCCCATGCTCTAGGGATTCTGTTCACCGGCCCGGTAGGATCGGGAAAAACCTTTCTAGCGGCTTCTATTGCCAATGAACTCATGGAAGCACGGCTTCAAGTACTTTTTTTAGTGGTTCCTGATCTTCTGGATGAATTAAGGGCATCCTACAAGTCTGAAATCAATGAAATGGATCTACTAGATACAGCCCGCACAGTTCCTTTTTTGATTCTTGATGATTTAGGGGCACACAATTATACTGAATGGACACGGAATCGCATCTATTCAATTATTAATTATCGCATGAATGAGTTACTACCCACCATTATTACCTCAAATCTCTCGCTTGATGAAATGGAAGACTATATAGGGGTACGTACAACATCTAGGATAATTCAATCCACTCGGATTTTCCGCTTAACCGTAGAAAAAGACATTCGGCATCAGATGTATCATGAACGAGAAGGAAAAAAATGAACTCGCTTACGCTAAAGCTGAACATCGAGACTTCGAAAACATGGAACTCCCACTTATAGAATTGGGAGTCTTGAAAGTTATAAAATAATTTTCTAAACCTATGCATGTCCTTAAAAGACATGCATAGGTTTTTTAAAGAGATATAATATCTCAAATTTAATAGGAGGTGTTCAGCTTTGGCTAAAATTATTGCAATTAACCGAAAACACTTCGTCATGGTCGCCAGTGTTGTTGTGATTTGTCTGATCGGGTTTGCTGGATTATCATTCTGGCAAAACAAAAATGCGAGTGTAAGCAAAGTTGACGTTACCCCAGAAATTAAAATGCTTAGTGTTACCGTGGAGCCAGCATCAGTAGTCAAGGATTTAACCTATGGGAGCGTAACATTAAAAGGAGCACAAGTTATCACAACTAAAACGTTTGACCTAGTTGCAACTGTACAAAACACAACAGCCAAGAAAATGACGAACATTCCGGTAGAATTGCAAATAACACTCGTTGGAGATGATACGAAAAAAATAACCTCACCAGGTATATTACCCTCCTTAGAACCAGGTGCCACTGCACGCGTGGCTTTTCGTCAGATTAAAATTTTAGGTGACGCATTAGGAAAAAGTGCAACTGCCGGACAGCATTTAATGACTCTAAGCATCAAACCAAACCCTGAAGGGGGCGTAGAACAAGCAACAGAGGCAAGTTTTCGCTTTACGGTTGATACAACGGTTAAACTCCCAGCTACCGTAAAAAAACAGTAACAATAACATGCAAAATAAGTGCTGATCACTAGCACTTATTTTTGTTTTACCTTCATTAGGGATATAATACTCAGTGAGGTGTTATATGGATATTAAAGTAGATTTGCATACGCATACCGTTGCAAGTGGACATGCCTACAGTACCCTTTCCGAAAATGCGCTGGCTGCCTCACGCAAAGGAATTAAATTGCTTGGCATGACAGATCATGCCCCTAGTATGCCGGGCGCTCCACATCTTTATCATTTTGGAAACATGGCAATTCTCCCTGAAGAACTTTACGGGGTCCGTATTTTACCTGGAGTAGAAGCAAATATCACAAACTATGAAGGAAAATTAGATATTCCCATAGAGTATTTGTCTCGGATGAAAATCGTTCTCGTGGGACTACATGTGATTTGTTACCCCGGAGGGACGTCAGAACAAAATACAAAGGCCTATATCAAAGCCATGGAAAATCCTTATACAGATATGATGGTTCATCCGGGACGACCGTATTTCGAGATGGATTTAGAACTCATCGCACATATGTCAGCCCAATTAAATATCCCAGTCGAGATAAACAACAGTTCGCTGTCTAAGGAAAAAAGTGGAGCCTGGGACAATTGTCGTCGTTTTGCCCGTTACATGGCGCAGTATAAAGGGCCCGTTATCTTGGGAAGCGATGCCCATTTTTGGGATCGGGTCGGTGATTTTAGCCACGCTCTCGAATTAGTTCATGAGGTAGGGGTTTCAGAGCATCAAATTCTTAATACTTCCCCTGAACGAGTGCTGGAATATTTAGCGACACGCCGCAATAACCGCCCGCATATCACATAGTGGTCAGTGATAGTAAATAACATATCTATTTGTCTCCAAATTATTTATAGTACAATACGTTTTGGGGTTAAACTAGTTGCATAGGTTAACTGAACCAACTTGACGGTATTACATTAAGTTTATTTAGTAAACTTATATAGTACTAAAAGTGCGATGTGCAGTTGGAATGGCATAAGTAAAGGACGTGTGGTACTGTGGTTATAAGAGAAAGACAGGTAGATCGGGAACGCATTATGGGAGCAATTATATTTATTTGTATATTTGTTATCATACTTACAGTTGTGAGTATTCGTTTTTTAGATGTTAAAATTTCTAATATTGAATTAGTCGACCGAGGATTGTATACTGTAATTACTGAAAAAGGACCAATAAATGTTAGCCAGGATGATATTCTAAGAATTGAACGGGCCTTTACTAATACTGCCATAACTGGCACAACTGTGGAACTAGATCGCATATACACTATCAAGGGTTTTATTTACATTACTTCATTAGATCCATTTTATAAAACAGGGCTTCAACTTATTGACTCTGTAGATTTGGAAGGAAAACCCATCTGGATCAGATCAAACAGTAGTAAAGCTACCGAATCCGAGCAGAGCTGGAATCAGCTACTCAATACCAATCTAAGAACTGTTCAGCCGTTTAATTATGCAATTGGGACCCCTTCTAAACTTTCATCTCTTGTCTTTTCTGTTTTGTCCTTACAATATCTTGCACTCATCATCGGAGGGCTGGCGTTAGTGATCCTCATTTTTCCATTGAGATTGGTTACCCAGATGCCGGCCCAACCCTTTATACAAGAGGACCAGGAAGATAGCTCTTCAGAAGAAGTTATAGGAGCAGTTGCAAAGTAACTTAATACTCTGAATTTGAATAAAAGCGCTCAAGCGGAGCGCTTTTTAACTTACTAGTCATCCTGGTCAGCGCATCAGTGCAATTAAGTCGACGGCACAGGATGTGATGGCTACAGGGACACTCTATCTTCCTTGGTCAGCGCCTGAAGGTTTGGAGCTAGCCAAATTATCTTTATAGCAGGGAAATTAGATTCCTTGTAGAAAGATTAGGGAAATAAAGATATACCCCTCTCGCAGGACGTGGCAAGTGATTAAACTGCTTTATGAAATGAGTGATATAGAATGAAGAGGGCTATATTAGTATCAGAAAAGACCTCATTAAATCAGGAAATTAAATCTCAACTACCGCTGGTAAATTACCAGGTCCTGGCTACGATAGATAATGGGATGGAAGCTTTACGTCTCGTTCACCGATTCGAGCCTGATTTAATCATTATGGGGTGGAACATTCGTGGCCTTAGTTCGTCCGAAGTTCTTCAAAATCTGACCGTTCAACATCTTTGTCCTATCATTGTTGTACTTACCCAGGAAGAACATCACGTTTTATCAGAAGTCATAAGCGAAGATGCCCACCACGTTCTTTTATATCCTTGGCGAGTGCACGAAATGGCCGCTGGAATTCAGCTTGCTGAGCATCGTTATACACGTGAGTTCGAAAATTCTCAGCAAATTCAACGTTTAGAGGAAGAGCTTAAAACGCGTAAGTTTATTTTTCAGGCCATGCTTTCTCTTATTCAACAGAGAGGATATACTGAACAGTCAGCTTATGCTGCTCTTCGCAGGCAGGCCATGTCGACGCGCAAATCCTTACGCGGGGTTGCTCAGGACGTCCTCAAAGGCGTATGGCTACCTGAACGAGTCGAATAATACTATAATAGAACGATGACTGAAAGGAGTCTAATTAATGAAAGTACTGGTTAAACACATAAGGGGAATGCACTTTCAGGGTGAAGGAAGTACCAAAGTTATGACGAATATTGATACAAGCGTCACTGCAGGGGGAACGGGGCATGGAACCAATCCCATGGAACTGCTATTAATAGCAATTGCAGGTTGTAGCGGAATGAATATTGTATCAATTCTTGAAAAAATGAGGGTCAAAGTTCAACGCTTTGAGACGAGCGTAGAAGGGGAGCGGGCTAGCGACCATCCTCGCGTATTTAAAGACATTGAAGTCGTTTATAAGTTTTGGGGCGAATCCCTTTCTGAAGATAAACTACAGCGTGCAGCTCAACTTTCGATGGAAAAGTATTGTAGTGTTGCCAACATGATTGACAAAGCCGCTAATCTTACCTACCGGATTGAAATTAATCCCACTCTTGGATAAGCTTATTGGCAATTATTGATAGCAATCACATCTAAAAAGGAGAAATCATGTTTGAAGAAGAAACTAAGCATTATTTTAATTTGGACATTAGTTTCACTCCTCCTGCAATTTGGAGCGTACTCTGTATTAAACATCAAAGTTCAAAAAGTTATGGCACCACCATCAGTAGAAAGTGGACCACCGATCACACTACAATATAAAACTTCCATCCCGGGTTCCGACTTAGAAAATGTTCAAATCTCTTACGATAAGGGTTATTTGGCATATATGGAAAATAATACTCTCAAAGTCTTTAACCTAAGAAAGAAACATATTGTTTTTGAAAAGAAATTGCCCTCAGCAAATGATAAAACGTTGGGTGTTCTCGCATATCAATGGCTACCCGATCGAGATACGTTACTCTATTTTTATGCCAAGAAAAATCCCAATCCTATAACGTATGTTACTGTTTATCCTCCCACACCCGAACTTGGTTCAGAAGGTTCGCCCTCAACTTCAAATCTTGTTCTACCTAAAACGGAAGACCCGAACCAAACAGTGGAATTTAAGAGAGAAAGCCCCAAAGAGGTACCCCAAGAAACTCCTGTGGGGCCTCGGATTGAGAAACGTTATGGAAATCCACAAATCACAGAACTGTACTCGCTTGAACTTTCAAATAGCGATGAGGATACCGCTCCAGAAGATCGGTTTAATCAAACCATTTATCAATTTCCAGCAGGCGGAAAAATCGAAGAATTGGTTGTTTCTACAACTACCAATTTAATATACCTAACAGTGAAAAACGAATTGACAGAACTACTCATGGAAATAGATGTCATGAAAAACGTTCGCATCTTAAACCGACCAGGTGAGACTATTAATAATATGGCGGCCTCAGATCGTTACGGCACCCTTTTTATAGATAGTAAAGTGGGGGGAAGCCGGCAAGTTATCGCCTTGAGTGGTATTCAACGTAAAATTATTTCTAAGCAGATTAACGACAGAATTTTAGGGATTCAAGCTGGAAAAGTGTATCTTGGCGAGATCGAAAACAATCAACTAGTTAAGATTAAAACCACAGAGGACCGCCTAGACTTGACGGCTAACCCTTCTCTGAAAACTGAATGGACAGGCTCAATACCCTTTAACAATGTACACACACTGATCGGCATTAAAGGGCAGATAGTCATCTGTGATCAACATAAAGCCTATGTAGTCACAGCTGGTCGACTGAGTGAGTTCAAATTGTATGGTGAGGAGAATTACGTCTCTGGAGATGGCACTGAGCTTATCCAACTTAACAGTGCAGGAACGTCCACATTGGTGAAATTACAACCCCTTAACCGCAGTTAGATCAACGCACCAGTGTAATAAGGGGAGACATCTATGATGTCTCCCCTTAACGTGTTGGCGGTAAAAAAACAAGAGCTTTCTATAAGCTCTTGTTTAATACTGCAGATTTTTATTGAGCTATCTTACTAGAATCACCCTGTAATCCCTTTAGTTGGGTTTCCAAATTATCGAGCAAAGCGCGGATTTGATTCATTTGATCCATTATCGAAGTCATGTTCGGTGTATTCAGAACAGCTGGTGCTTGCGCTTGAGGGGACGGAACAGGTGTACTTTGTCCTGGTGTTGTCGGTTGAGGAGCCCCGTTTCCAAAGAGTTGTGTTAAGGCTGAACCTAAGTTATCGGTCATCACCAAATGATCTTGATATGCTAGCACTACTCGTTTCATTTCCGGTATACTACCGCCTTTATCCGATTGAAGATAGATCGGTTCAACATAGAGAAAGTTTCCGCCGATCGGAAGGGCTAAGAGATTTCCTCGAATCACGCTTGAGCCTTTTTGATCCCACAAGGAAAGCTGTTTCGATATATCTGGGTCTTGATCTATTCTCGATTCGATCTGCCACGGACCGTCAATTTCAATATTCTTAGGTAGTATATAAAGCAATAGCTCACCATAATGTTTTCCATCCATGCGAGCGGCCATCCAGGAAACCATGTTGTTCCGTGAATTGGTTGCGCTGGATGCTGGTGTGAAGGGTAGCATGAGCACAAACTCAGGTTTAGCCTCTCCCGGAATTGTCATGATGGTGTAATATGGTGCTACGTTTTGGGGTTTCGTAGAATAGAGTTCTTTGGCAATATCCCAGGCGTCTTCCTTATTATAGAAAACGGAGGAATTCGTCATATGAAAGGTTTTAAGCATATTGCTTTGCACGCTAAACAACGTTTCAGGATAACGGAGGTGGCTCTTTAAGCTGGACGGCATGCTCGCTAAATCTTTAAATACGCCAGGGAAAATCTTCATGTAAGTTTTTAAAATTGGGTCGTTGGAATCGACTGCATAAAAATCAACCGTCCCGTCATTGGCATCAACAATGATTTTAACTGAGTTTCGGATGTAGTTAAACCCCTGGTCAGGGTACATATTGGAATAAGGAAGGGCATCTGATGTTGTATAGGCATCAATAATCCACTTTAGACGGCCACCATCAATGACCATATAAGGGTCTGAATCATAGGTTAAAAACGGTGCTAGCTTTTTAACCCGCTCTTTTATATTGCGGTATACCAGCATTCTACTGCTAGATGTTACTTGATTGGCTAGGTAGAAACGAAAAGTTTGATGACTAAGTGAAAGCATCAGCTTATTAAATGGGGTTAGGAGGATCCCTGTTTTACCCTGATAGGAGGTTTCGGCATTCGCGTCCCCTTGTGGGTAATCAAATTCTTTAACTGTAGTGTCTGCGACAACCCAGTCATTGGTCAACTCACCGTAATAAATACGTGGCTCAGTCATCTTTAATTCTGGAAAGTCACTGATAGGAGGAACGTCTTTAACTGCAAAGGAGGGAAGCCCCTCTGAGGTAACTGCATTGGCAAAAGAAGCAGCCACGCCAAAACCGTGGGTATATTTAAAACGTAGGTTTACAAATGTTTGTGCTTTAGGATCTAAATCAGGGGTTGAAATTTCACGTGGCCCAATCATGACCTGTCTATATTCTCCGTTGACCATATACCGGTCGATGTCAATGTCATTAAATTTGTAATAAAGACGAATGCCCTGCTTTTGGGTAAAGGTCTGTAACATGGGCCGGGTATCATTCAACCGGATGTTGTTTAGTGTCCCTTGATCTGCTTTCAAAGCGCTCATTGTAATGGGAGTGTTTCCGGAGTAGTCTACTTCCTTAATCTTGTCTAAGCCATACCCAAATCGCGTCAAGGCAATCTCATGTTGAATATACGGCTGCTCTTTGCTGAGTTCATTCGGGATAACGACAAACGATTGAAGGAGTGCAGGGAAAATTCCATTGATCAAAAATCCAACAACAAGGATACTCACTACTGGTAGTGTTATTAATCGTGGTTCATCAGAAGCCAGTGAAATAAAAGCTAAAATAGATCCTAAAACACTGATCACAATTAATATTTTCAGGGCGGGAAGCGTAGCCGTTAAGTCTGTATATCCGGCACCAACAACATGTCCGTGAACTGAGTATAATAACTGGTAAATATCAAGGTAATATCCGAAAGCTTTTAAGGCAAAGAGAATTCCAATCAAAAATGCTAGGTGCCTCCGAGCGGATCCCAAGGAGACTGCACCGCTTTGCCATATTTTGTTCGAGCGGAACCGTAAGACCCCAGTGACAATATAAAAAATAGTAGTAAATAAGGTAAGTAAGAACAAGGGACCGAAAAATGCATTGAATATAGTTGTTAAAAAAGGTAACTGGAAGAAGTAAAAAGCCAAATCCTTGCCGAAAATCGGATCGAGTTGTCCAAAAGGGGTGGCATGGATAAATGATAATACATCCAACCAGCCCGTGAAACCTGCAACAAAGCTGACTCCAAAACTCACAACAGCTGAAATAGCAAGTAACCAAACGGTAATTTTCCGCTGACTTAGACTTAATATTGGTCGGTTCATGTCCTGAACTAAACGTAAACGCAAACGTAAACGTTCATTGACAAAGGTGATAATAGCGTGGCGAATAGAAAGTAAGGTTCCAGCAATAAAGATAAAGAGAATAGTGCCGTTTACTGCTTGAAAAAGTAATTTGCTAAGGATTGGTGTCCAAAATAATTGTGTATAACCGAGATCTTTAAACCACAACCAATTTTCAAATAAGCCACTCGACGCAGTCAGTAATGACCCAAATACGATGAAACCAATTAAAACTTTAAGTGAACGGGACAACGTGATTCCTCCTTTAAACTTCAGAAAACTCAATTTTGCACTAAAGGAAATACTTACTTACTAATAGTATTATATTCTTCCCATTAAATGAAAATCCCTTCATCAATTTTCAGATTTTTCGACGATTATTTTTAAATTTGAAGAAGATATGGTATACTATCTCAGGAATACCCTTGCGGGGTATAAATAATACAAACATTCTTAGAGGAGTTGAAAGACATGTATGACGTAATAATTATCGGTGCGGGTCCTGCAGGCCTAACAGCTGGGATATATGCTGCGAGAGGTGGACTCAAAACAGCCATAATAGAATTGGCGATGCCCGGAGGCCAAGCAGCATCAACGGAGAATATTGAAAATTATCCCGGATTTCCAGATGGGATCAACGGATATGAACTAATGAATTCATTTCATAAACAAGCCTTGACTTTTGGCGTCGAGTTTATTTTTGAGGAAGTTCATCAACTCGGCCTTAAGGACCCCGTTAAAAAAATCCATACCGACAGTCAAGTCCTTGAAGCACGTGCTATCATAGTAGCTGCTGGTTCCAAACCCCGGTTATTGGGCGTACCCGGTGAGGATGTATTCAAAGGCCGGGGAGTGTCTTATTGCGCAACTTGTGACGGAGCCTTTTTTAGAGGTAAAAAAGTTGTTGTTGTCGGTGGGGGGGATGCAGCCATCGAAGAAGGTATATACCTTACAAAGTTTGCGGAAGAAGTTATCATCGTACACCGAAGGGCGGGCTTCCGAGCTTCCCAAATCGCCATGAACCGAGCAAAAGATAACCCGAAGATACGTTTTGAAGTTAATTCCAAGATCGAGGAAATCCTTGGGTCTGACCATGTAGAAGGCGTTCGCGTTCTCGACCTACTCAGTGGAGAAACACATGAAATCTCGGCGGATGGCGTTTTCATCTATGTTGGAACTGATCCTAACGCTCAATTTACAAAAGGAGAAATTGAAGCAGACGATCGTGGCTATATCCTGACCAATCCTCTCTTGCAAACTAATATCGCAGGCGTGTATGCCGCCGGAGATATCCGTAACACTCCATTGCGACAAGTAGCCACGGCAGTTGGAGATGGTGCTTTGGCTGCGGTTGAAGTGGAAAAGTTTCTTTCGGAGAAAGTTTAATTAGTTTTGTACACTTTTTAGTTCGCAAAATTCGAAAATAAGCCTTAAACTTGATATTTTAATGACTCAGAACTATGATATACTATGATACTGTATTATTAGAGTTGTAACTGATAATAATCTATTGATTACAATAAAGGAGGGAATCTTTGTGCACTTCGTGGTCTGCCTTAAGCAAGTTCCAGACACGTCTGAAGTTCGAATCGATCCGATTACGAATACCCTCATGCGGGAGGGCGTACCATCGATTATTAACCCGTACGATGCCCATGCATTAGAAGAAGCAATGCGCCTTAAAGAAAAAGTTGGAGGAAAAGTAACCATCCTAAGTATGGGACCACCTCAAGCCAAAGAAGCTCTGAAAAAAGCCATGTCTTCTGGGGCGGATCGCGCGATTCTCTTAAGCGACCGCGCTTTTGGTGGTTCAGACTCTTTAGCAACTGCGTATATTCTCTCATCTGCCCTACAAAAAATACATGAAACCGAGCCAATAGACCTCGTTTTTGCAGGAAAAGAAGCGATTGATGGAGATACCGCCCAAACTGGTCCGGGCATTGCCCAGCGCCTGGGATTTCCTCAATTAACGTACGCGATTAAGGTTAAAGAACTCACTGACAAAACTATAACAGTAGTACGCAAGACTGAGAGCGGGCGTCAGGTTGTTCAAGCTCAATTACCTGCACTACTCACGGTGGAAAAAGAGCTTAACGATTTGCGTTACGCAACTCTTCCTAATATGATGAAAGCTGCAGCCTATGAACCAGAGATGTGGGATGTTAAGACTTTACCATTCGATAAAACGCAAATGGGCCTTAAGGGTTCGCCAACCAGTGTCTCAAGAATTTTTGCGCCACCTGGTCGCAGTGGAGGAGAAATAATGGACGGAACGAAAGACCCTGCAGGAACAGCCGCCTCCGTTGTGCAAAAAATCTTCCAGCAAAATATCATCATGGTTAATCCCCGCTCGAAGGGAGGAAAACACTAATGACCGTCTTAGTTGACAAGACAAAATGTATCGGGTGTGGGGCGTGCGTTGTGGAATGTCCTGTAGAAGCCATTGATCTCATTGATGGGCTCGCGGTTGCCGATCCGAAGAAATGTAATGAATTGGGCAAATGCATGCTGGTATGTCCGACCAATGCCTTGGCCCTACCGAATCAACCCGTTCAACCCAAAGAAAAACTTGATCCTGAATCCGGTTCTAAATTTACTTTACAAGACCCTCCGCCCGAGCCTGTCAAGGATTACGCCGCAGGCAACGAGAAAAAGACAATTCGATCAAAGGTAACGCCTGTCACTGGTGGAGATGTCTGGAGTGGTGTCTGGGTTATTATTGAATATACCAACGGAAAAGTCGCTCCGGTATCATGGGAGTTATTGGGAGAAGGCCGTAAACTTGCTGATGCAATAGGGTGTGAGTTGTGTGGAGTGATCACCGGGCACATGACTGATAGTGTGATTCCCGAAGCTTTCGCTTATGGGGCTGAGAAGGTTTATGTCATCGATCACCCCGTACTTAATGATTACCGCACAGAACCATATGCTGATGCGATTACCGGTCTTGTAACGAAATATCAACCGGAGATTATTTTAATGGGCGCAACCTCTATGGGACGAGATGTTTTTCCAGCTATTGCCACAAAAGTGCATACAGGTTTAACCGCTGATTGTACTGTACTTGGCATAGATCCAGAAACAAAGCTTTTACAACAAACCCGCCCTGCCTTCGGTGGAAATATTATGGCTACAATTCTTTGTCGTACCAGCCGTCCACAAATGTCTACCGTACGCCCAAGAGTTATGGAAATGCCAGAACGCGTTGATGGACGTGAAGGGGAACTGATACGTGAGGAATTTAGCTTTAACGAAAGCGATTTTTTCACGAAAGTCCTCGAATTTATCCCCTCAGATGCCAAGAACGCCTTCTTAGATAAGGCTGAAATTATCGTATCAGTTGGCTTGGGCATTGGCGCGAAAAGAAACCTAACACTTGCAGAAGAATTGGCTGAAGTTTTAGGGGCCACTCTTGCAGGCTCACGGGGTGCCGTAGAGGCAGGTTGGCTGACACATGATCAACAAGTCGGGCAATCTGGAGTAACGGTTCGACCTAAAGTATATATCGCCATCGGAATTTCTGGTGCTATTCAGCATTTAGTCGGGATGGAAACATCAGACTTCATTATCGCTATTAATAATGATCCAGAGGCTTCAATATTAAAAGTCGCGAATTATGGTATTGTCGGAGACCTTTTTCAAATCGTACCTGCGCTGACCGCAGAGTTTAAAAAACGCCTTCAGCACGGCGTGGCAAATTAAGGAGGGGCAAACATGGAAAACTTTGATGTGATCGTCGTTGGAGGCGGTCCGGCTGGCCTGTCTGCCGCGATCAGTGCTGCCCAAGCTGGCATGAAAACTGTAGTAGTTGAACGCGGTGATTATCCGGGAACCAAGAATGTCATGGGGGGCATACTCTATACAAAAGCAACAGATATGGTAGTTCCGGGGTTTTGGAAAGAAGCACCTTTAGAACGTCCTATCATTGAACAACGCATTGCAATGTTAAGTGGCGATGAGTCGATCATGGCTGGTTATCGGGATCCTGCCTGGGGTGTTGAGCCCTATAATGCGCATTCGATTTTACGGGTTAAGTTCGACCGTTGGCTAGCTGGGCAAGCTGAAAAAGCCGGCGTTATGATTCTTACTGAAACTTTAGTAGAAGATTTACTCTATCAAGATGAAAGAATCGTAGGTATTCGTACTGGACGAGCGGAAGGGGATTTAGGAGCAAAGGTCGTTATAATAGCGGAAGGAGTTAATAACTTCTTAGCTGTTAAAGCAGGACTTGCTAAACCCTTAAAGCCCGAATCTGTTGCAGTTACAGTAAAAGAAGTAATCGCCTTACCCAAAGAAAAGATAGAAGATCGTTTCTGCCTTGATGAAGGTCAAGGGGCTACGATCGAACTTTATGGAGATTCCACAGCAGGGTTGATGGGTGTAGGTTTTATCTATACCAATAAAGAGTCAATTTCAATAGGTGTTGGAGCAATTCTAGAACCTATGATTCGGAATAGTTGGACACCCAATGATCTCCTCGAAAATTTGAAATCAAAGCCTTACGTAAAGCGTCTGCTTCAAGGTGGAGAGACTAAGGAATATTTGGCTCATCTAATCCCTGAAGGAGGATATACTCAAGTACCGAAACTTCATCGTCAAGGAGTTCTTGTCGTTGGAGATACGGCAATGCTCATGAATTCGTTGAATCGAGAAGGTTCAAACCTGGCCATGATATCGGGCAAAATAGCCGGTGAAGTTGCTGCCGGGGCCATTAAGACTGGGGATGTCAGTGACCAAGCCATGACTGTTTACGAAACCCGTTTGCGGGATTCTTTCGTGCTCAAAGACCTTCACCATTATCGCCATATGGGTAAGTTCTTTGAGAATAATCCACACCTCTTAAAAACATATCCTAAGCTACTTTCAAAAGCAGCAAAGATGTATTTAACTGCTGATGGGACACCAAAGAAGGAGCGTCAAAAAGAAATTATTAAGATGGCCTTTGAAAATCGCTCAAAAGGCGGTCTTATAAAGGATGTCTATGGGGCATGGAGGGCGCTGTTATGAAATTAGATGATAAACTTTTTCTGGTACGGTTTAATACTGATAAGTTAAATCACATTAAGGTCACAGATCCTAATGTATGCTTAAAGCAGTGTCAAGACAAACCCTGTACGCGTTTTTGCCCAGCCCATGTTTATGATTGGGATGAAGAAGAAAAACGCATATCTGTTGGGTACGAGGGGTGCCTAGAGTGTGGCACATGTCTTATTGGTTGCCCTTTTGGAAACATTGACTGGAAGTACCCTAGAGGTGGATTTGGAGTTTCGTGGAAGAACGGTTAAATGTTCTATCAACTTAGAACTTCAAAGGTGAGGTAAAGATCAAGAGCAGGGAGGGCTAAAAGGCCACCTCTGCTCTTGATCTTTCCAAACTATAGAGACAATACTTATGTGCAAAGTACTTTTGACAGCCATTATTCCAATAGGTAGAATAGGGAGGGAGGCAGGGATCAATTAAGCATGGATCAACAAATAATTATTGAAAAAGCAAATAAAAAAGAAGCTCAACTTATCAACCGGTTAAAATCCTTCAACAATGTCTTGGTGGCCTTTTCTGGGGGAGTGGACTCAACCTATCTCCTAGCCGTTGCCCAAGAAGCATTAGGAGAGAATTGTAAAGCAGT
>Ga0307377_10001283_pt1 | contig 32467 bp, 27 predicted proteins | sample TR3MG_FD_202535 | JGI IMG/M metagenome (GOLD analysis project Ga0307377, IMG submission 202535) | Soil microbial communities from Risofladan, Vaasa, Finland - TR-3 | ecosystem: Environmental > Terrestrial > Soil > Coastal area > Acid sulfate soil | place: Finland: Risofladan, Vaasa | collected... | reverse complement strand
GCAAAACCACCGTCGCCGTCAACCTGGCCATCGCCCTCTCCAAGATGGGACAGCGCGTCGGCCTCATCGACGCCGATATCTACGGCCCAAACGTGCCGCTGATGATGGGCTCGACGCAGCAGCCACGTGTAGGCGCTGGCAACGTGATTCAACCCAACGACACCCACGGCATCAAAACAATCTCGATCGGCTACATCTCTCCCGGCGACAAACCATTAGTGATGCGCGGGCCAATGCTGCACCAGATCATCCGTCAGTTTCTGCAGCAAGTGGAATGGGGTGAGCTCGACTACCTGATTGTCGATCTGCCTCCCGGCACCGGTGACGTCGTCATCTCTCTGGTCCAGACCGTTCCACTCACTGGCGCCGTCGTCGTTTCCACACCCAGCGATGTAAGTCTGGAAGACGCCCGCAAGGCGCTCGAAATGTTTGCCCAGGTAAACGTCGAGGTGCTCGGAATTGTCGAGAACATGAGCCACTTCACCTGTCCGCACTGCCACCAGGAGATCGACATCTTCTCCCGAGGCGGAGCCGAGCGCACCGCCCACCAGTTCAATATTCCCTTCCTGGGTTCAATTGAGTTGGTGCCCGCCATCCGCGAGGGCGGCGACCGCGGTCTGCCCGTAGCCCTGGCCGGACCCAAGAGCCCGCAGGCCGCCGAGTTCTATGGCATCGCAGAGAAGTTGATGAAGCGCGCCGAAGAAGCAGCTGCGTCAGCCTCCGACGTCATCGAAATCAGCTAGACGGCGAACCGGCTCGTTTGCAGTACGGCCGAAGAGTGCCGAGACAAAGAAAGGCGAGGCTTATGCCTCGCCTTTCTCGTTGGTTCTGCCGCTCTAGCGCCAATGCCCTTCCACCATCACCCAGCCGCCATGGCGATGAACCCAGCGGTGCGCTACCCAACGCGCGCCCGGACGAGGCGGGCGATCCCAGCGGCCGGGAACCCAGACGTAGCGCCCGCCGTCCCAGCGTTGGTAACCGTCAATCCACACAAACCCCCGCGCCGGTGGCGGCGGACGCCGCTCAACGATCGGGGCCGGTGGGCCAATCCGAACCACAATCTGCGCAAATGAAGCCGCAGGTGCCAAACAAAAAGCGAGAAGTACTGCCATTGCAATCTTTTTCACGGGGAATCGTCTCCTCTTGAGATGAAGTTACGCTGGAATCACGCATCTGTCCCGGCGCTTGTTGATATCAACTCCCTGTCCAGAGAATAGTTGCGCAAGCAGATGATTCAGCACCGCGTTGCAAAGACGGCGCCTTGATGTGTCCTTGAAAGTAGCAGCTTGCCGAAGAGCAGATTCAGTGCATGCGTACGCAGCGTTGAACTCAGATTTATTCCTCGGTCGATCCACTGTCTCTATCGGGGAAGATATTACCCATGCGGCGAATCTGCGCCCCAACGCCGCGCAACTTCTCTTCGATATGCTCGTAGCCGCGGTCCATGTGGTATACGCGATCGAGAATGGACTCGCCGTCGGCAACGAGCGCGGCCAGCACCAGAGAGGCCGATGCGCGCAGATCGGAACACATCACTGCGGCTGCGGAAAGACGCGCCGGGCCCCGCACTGTTGCCGTGCTGCCATCCACCTTGATGTTGGCGCCCATACGCACCAGCTCCTGCACATGCATGAAGCGATTCTCAAAAATATTTTCCCGAATCTGACTCACGCCTTCGGCCTGCGTGGCTAGGGCCATATACTGCGCCTGCATGTCGGTCGGAAACCCTGGATATTCCTCGGTCGAGATATCGGCCGCGCGCAGCTTTCCTCCATTGCGCACACGCACAGTGTCGGGCCCAAGAACATCCACCTGCACCCCGGCCTCCTGCAGTTTAGCGATCACCGCGCCAAGGTGCTCCGGCTTGCAGTTCGAGACAATCAGATCCCCATCCGTGATGGCGCCTGCAATCAGGAAAGTCCCTGCCTCGATGCGATCGGGATTGATCCGGTAGCGCGCGCCATGCAGGCTCGTTACGCCCTGAACTCGAACGGTCGATGTGCCTGCTCCATCAATACGCGCACCCATCGCGGTCAGCATTGCGGCCAGATCCGTAACCTCAGGTTCGCGCGCGCAATTTTCCATCAGAGTTTCGCCCTCAGCCAGCACCGCCGCCATCAGCAAATCTTCAGTGCCCGTCACCGTAATCTTGTCGAAGACCAGATGCGCGCCGTGAAGCCGATCGGCGCGGGCTTCCAGGTAGCCATGCTCCTGCGTAATGACTGCGCCCATTTTTTCCAGGCCCTTGATGTGCAGATCGATGGGCCTGCCGCCAATGGCGCAACCGCCGGGCATCGCAACGCGCGCCATCCCTGCTCGAGCCACCAGCGGCCCCAAAACCAGTGAACTGGCACGCATAGTCTTCACGATCTCGTAACGTGCCACTGGATCGGAAAGCGTGCGGCAACTGATCGTGATGCGATCGCGCGTGCGCCCTTCGCGCGCGCCCACCTCTGCGCCCATTGAGGCCAGCAACTTGCGCTCGGTCTCAATATCGCGCACCTGGGGAATGTTCTCCAGCGTAACTTCGTCCTCGGTCAGGATAGCTGCCGCCATGCACGGCAGGGCCGAGTTCTTTGCGCCCGAAACGCGAATGGTGCCCACCAGCGGATTGCCGCCGCGAATCACGAATTTATCCATAAACTGCCCAGCAACCCCCGGCTTTGTGACGGAAATCCGTTCTGCAGAACGCGACCCGAACAACCTATCGGCAGACGACCGACCGCAATCCGTTGCCTCAGCGTAAAAGATCTTCTATCGCCGACGCAATTCCGAATCTTTAGTCTAAATGCGCCCGCTCAGCGCCGAGACCGGCCAAATCATGGAAGACGCTGCAATCAGTTTCCGCTTACGCCGGCAGCAACCAGGTTCAACTGATTGGTCAGCGTGAACAGCAGCGCCGTTCCCTCGTCAAGATGGGCCTGAGGATGACTCATAAGCAGATGGGCCGTAATCACCCCGGCGCCGATCAGGCTGCCCGTCAGCGCGCCGACCGGTCCGCCAAGAATCGCTCCTGTAGTCGCGCCCGCACCCACCGCGCCGCCGTATTCAAGGCCCGCTTGCTTCAGCCGCGACCCTGGGTTGATCGTGCCTTCACTGCCGACTCGCGTCGGTGAGCCGGGTGTGCCCGTCACCTGCGCGTACAGGCGATAGCGTGAGCCGTCGGGCAGGATCACTGTCTCCGGAATTAGATTCATCGAGCCGTGCCCACCCAGCGAGCCTGTGGAAACATTCATCACTCTTCCGTCGATCTCCGCGCCGGCCGGAATCAGAACCTGGCCGTCCTGCAAAACATCCGAAGCGACGCGGCTGCGGAAAATGTCGCCGTCCTGGCTTTCGGTCGTGGAAAGGCGATTCAGCAGGCGCACACGGATCGTCGTCCCGGCGGCAAGCTGCCCGGGACCCAGGGGCGCAGGATGCACAATGTCGCCGTCCGGATCGTACGCCGGGGTGCGCTGGCTCAGCCCGGGCCGCGGAGCCGGATCGGAAGCAATCTCGACGATCCCGCCGTCGGTGCCATCCGCAGGCGAGCTAAGCATCGACGAGCCAGGCATGGAAGTCGCAGGCGCCGGCTGCGTCTCGGCCTGATACTGAGCCTCGCCCCTGTACTGCATTGGCGCAGGCTGTGGCGCCTGACTGTACGCCGGATGGGCAGGGGAGGGCTTGGGCATTGGGGCCGATTCCGGAGTCGGTGGCATGCTGGTCGTAATGGTCTCGTTCGGCGGCGGATTCGACGTTCCCTCATAGGAGTCGGAAGGGTTAGCCTGCTGCGCTCCCAGAACCGCCGCCGTTGCGACCATCAGCGCACACACAAGAACACACCGGCTCATGCGAATTTCCATTTTGCGATTCTCCATCTCGGAACCTCCATTTTTGGGGCCTTTCTGGGCTCAAGCAAAGATCTCCCTGGCGAAACTGCCCCTTGTCTCTTAGACCCAGCCCCCTGCAAAGAGTCGCACAATGAGTCGCGCCCACGCTCACGCTGCTCCAGATCGTTCTAAGCCAGGGGATAACTTACTCAACATAAGGCTAGCGCGCATCGCCAGCGGCTTCATCGTGCGCTGGCGCCAATGTTCCTTTCGGAGCACGAATCAATAAAGTTACTATCGAGAGTCATGCATCTTACGGCCAGCACCCCCCAAGTCCCACGTCTCATTTTTCAACCCCTCTTCGCGGGCTGTGATCTCTGCCACACAGGAGGTCTCGGCCTGGCTTGTTAGAATCGGTACGGTATATACGCCGTCTGCCGATCGCAGGACGAAGAGGAGAACGACAACGTGCAGGAGCTTTTGAGCTCGATTCAAAGCGCCGCCGGAGAAGCCCTTGCCGTCGATCGCCGTCCAAAACTCAACGACCGGCTGCAGCACCGCATTCTAAGGAGCGAAATGACTGAAATTGTTGCCATACGTGCCCGCGAAGTCCTTGACTCGCGCGGTAACCCGACCGTAGAAGCAGATGTAATTCTGGAAAGCGGCGCAATGGGCCGCGCCATTGTGCCTTCGGGCGCTTCAACCGGCGAACATGAGGCCGTAGAATTGCGCGACGGTGATAAAAGCCACTACATGGGCAAAGGCGTACTCCAGGCCGTCGCCAACGTGGAAACTATGATTGCTCCAGAACTGGAGGGCATGGACGCGTCCAATCAGCGCCTCATCGACCAGACTATGATTGCCATCGACGGCACCCCAAACAAGAGCAAACTGGGCGCCAACGCAATTCTCGCTGTTTCCATGGCCGCCTCGCGCGCCGTGGCGCAGACGCTGGAGATTCCCCTCTACCGCTATCTGGGCGGCGTCAACGCCTCGGTACTGCCCACCCCCATGCTCAACGTCCTCAACGGCGGAGCCCACGCCGACTCGAACGTCGACTTTCAGGAATTCATGATCATGCCGGTCGGCGCAGAGCGCTTCTCAGAGGCCTTGCGTTGGGCCGCCGAAACCTTCCACACCCTCAAAGGCGTGCTCAAGAAGAAGGGCTACAACACTGCCGTTGGCGATGAGGGCGGCTTTGCGCCTTCGCTCAAATCAAACTCGGAAGCTATCGAACTCATCCTCGAAGCAATCGAAGCGGCGGGCTATAAGCCCGGCGAGCAGATTGCCATCGCCCTCGATCCTGCTTCAAGCGAGTTTTACGACAAGGAAAAGAAGAAATACGTCTTCAAAAAGAGCGACAAGCGCGAACTTTCAAGCGAGGAAATGGTCAGCTTCTACGACAACTGGATTCGCCAGTATCCCATTGTCTCGCTGGAAGACGGCCTGGCCGAAGACGATTGGGAGGGTTGGCGCATACTCACCGATAAGCTCGGCAGTCGCATTCAGTTGGTCGGCGACGACATCTTCGTCACCAACGTCAAGCGCCTGCAGCGCGGCATCGATGAGGGCGTTGGCAACTCCATCCTGATCAAGGTCAACCAGATCGGCACTGTGACGGAGACTCTTGAAGCCATCGACCTCGGCCGCCGTTACGGCTACACTTCTGTCATGTCCCACCGCTCCGGCGAAAGCGAAGACACATTCATCGCCGACCTGGCCGTCGCCACAGGCGTAGGCCAGATCAAGACCGGCTCCGTAAGCCGCACTGACCGCATCGCCAAGTACAACCAGTTGCTCCGCATCGAAGAAGAACTCGGTTCCGGCGCAGTTTACCTCGGCCTTGAAAGCCTCAACTACAACGACTAGCCGTTTGTGGATGCTGCTTCAGCAGAAATGCGCGTGCCTCAGGTCTCATCCGCTGCAGCGGATGAGACCTGCGATCGCGTCAGTCTTACGACCAATCTCTCAGCTCCCTGAAGCCCCCAAACCAGCCAATTCTTCATACAAGGAAGCCGCCCGTGCCCAAACATCCTCTCGTACTCACCATCCTTGACGGATGGGGTTATCGCGCCGAAACCGCCAACAACGCCATCGCCTTGGCTCGCAAGCCTACCTATGACAAGCTGCTCAAGGAGTTTCCCAATACCCTCATCCGCGCCTCCGAGCACTTCGTCGGCCTCCCGGACGGGCAAATGGGCAACAGCGAAGTCGGCCACCTGAACATCGGCGCGGGCCGAATCGTGCAGATGGACATCACCCGCATCGACATGCAGATTGCTACGGGCGAGTTCCAAAAGAACCCGGCCATCGTCAAGGCCATGCAGCGCGCCCGCGAAGCCGGACGCCAACTGCATCTCTTCGGCTTGGTCTCCGACGGAGGCGTCCACTCGCACCAGGAGCATCTCTACGCTTTGCTGCGCACAGCGCACGAAAACGGTCTGCAGCGGGTCTTCGTCCATGCCTTCATGGATGGCCGCGATACCGGACCAACCTCCGGCGCGGGTTTTATTGAGAAACTCGAGCAGAAGATGCGCGAGTACGGCGTCGGCAAGCTGGCCAGCATCAGCGGCCGCTACTACGCCATGGATCGCGACAGGCGCTGGGAGCGCGAGCGCAAGGCCTTCGACGCCATGGTGAACGGCAAGGCCGAGGGCGGCGCCTATCCGAACCCCGTGGCCCGCATCAAGGAGTGCTACAACAGCGGCACCACCGACGAGTTTCTCATTCCCTTTGTAGTAACCGACGCTGCAGGCAAGCCAGTGGGCCAGATCCGCGACGAGGATGTCTGCATCAACTTCAACTTCCGCTCTGATCGCGCCCGCCAGATTACGCGCGTACTGGCGCGCGAAAGCGGCCTGAACAAGAATGGCGGCCGAAACCTCGAAGGATGGGAATCGCTCGACGAACAAATTCCACGCTCCGAAATTCCCAAGAACCTTCACTACCTCTGCATGACCCAGTACGACAAGCTCTACGAGCTGCCCCTAATCAATCCGCCCGAGTCGATCGACAATATTCTGGCCAATGTTCTCTCGCAGCACAACCTGCGCAACCTGCGCGTCGCCGAGACCGAAAAGTTCGCGCACGTAACATACTTCTTCAACGGCGGCATTGAAGTTCCCTTCCCCGGCGAGGAACGCGTACTTTGCCCGTCTCTCAAGGTAGCCACTTATGACCTTGCGCCAGAGATGCGCGCCGAGTGCATCGGAGACGCCATTGTCAAAGCTATTAACGACACCGCCTTCGATCTGGTAGTAGCGAACTTTGCCAACGCCGACATGGTGGGCCATTCCGGCAAGCTCGAGCCCACGATCAAGGCCTGTGAAGCAGTCGACGCGCAACTGGGACGCATCTTTAAAGCCATTAAGGAAAAGAACGGAAGCTGGCTGATCACCGCAGATCACGGCAATGCCGAGCTAATGGTCGACCCCGTCACCGGTGGACCGCACACCGCGCACACCACCAATCCCGTACCCATGATCTACGTAGCCGAGGACGCTCCCCATTACCGCCTGCGCACCGATGGCTCCTTACGTGACATCTCGCCGACCCTCCTCAGCCTGCTGAACCTGGGGCTGCCGAAAGAAATGACTGGCGGGGATCTCAGAACACCTATCGTAAAGTAACTTCATCCCCAAACGTAAAAGGGGCGAGGCCGCAACGGCCTCGCCCTATACTGTCGAACCTTCTTTTACCGTGGGCGCATCGACTTGATCGCCGCCGGCAAACGTTTCTCAAGCAACTTTGCGCGCTCCGAAGCCAAACCGCCTATGTACGACGGCGCCGGCGTCGCCGTAAGCACCAGCGTCAACGCAATCACCGAGAATAGAAGCCCGGCAATGCCTGCCGAAAACATCATGTGATACGTGTCGGCAATATCCAATCCCAAAACTTTGAAGGCTACGCGTTCCAGCGGCTTGATATGCCTGAGAACCGCGAGCGCAAATAGAAAGAAAAGTGCCGATAAAGATGTAAGAACCGCCAAGGTCCCGTCAAGGCTTCGATGAAATTTCTGCCGCGCTCTGCACCGCGCGCATTCGGCAAAATGCTGCTCGTAGTCCTTGCGCATCTCCGGAGATATCCCGGAGATGTCATACCGCCAGCTTGCCAGAATGGCGCCTACAACTCGATCCGTACAACTTGCTCTTGACATAGACATATAAGACTCACCTAAAACGGAAAAGGACTTGTTGAACCGCAGTTATTTCGTGCGGCCTTCACGCGGCAACGGAAGGCATTCTGAGTCTCGGATCGTCCACTGCCTGTGCTTGGTTCAGTGAAGCCGACCGACAAACTCTGCCTCGCCATGACGAACGTTTCATGGCGCTTCCCGTGCCAATCCTGCCTGTTACAGAGTGATGCCCGTGTCTTACTATTGTAACCCATTCGTGTTAGAAATTGATACCGGAAAGCGCCTCATGTTGCACTGCCAGCAACAGCCGGTTAGCCAGTAGGCTGGCGTGGCCATTTAGCGCGCGCTCGGCAGTCACCCGCGCTAGCTCCGGAAGATTATTACTTTCAGACAGATGAGCCAAAATCACATAAGCCGCCTGTCCATCGTAACCGCTCTCCAAAAACTCTGCCGCGGCAGAGTTTGAGAGGTGACCAACGCGCGAAAGTACCCTTTGTTTCACTGACCAGGGATACGGGCCATCGCGAAGCATTTCCAGGTCATGATTCGATTCCAGCAGCAGCAGGTCCACACCCTTCAGCTGAGCCTTCACGTTGGGCGGAATGTAGCCCAGGTCGGTAACAAACGCCATCCGTACCCCCTCCGCCCGAAACACAAACCCCACCGGATCGGCCGCGTCGTGTGGAATCGTGAACGGGCTCACCGCGATGTCGCCGATCTCGAACGGCTCACCGGCTTGGAAGTATTCAACCGAAGGAAGCCACGTCGGGTCTTCCTTGCGAGACGGAGGCCGGTCTGAAGACGTCGCGGCTACCGGCTCATTTGCCGGCTCCGGCACCTCAGCCACCGGTTCCGTCATTGCATCGGCTTGAGCTTCCTGTTCGCCTTCAGCCTCGTCCTGCTCCCCTTCCATGGCAGTTGCATCAGCCTCCGCCTGCCGTTCCGCAGCCTGTTTCCTGCACTGTTCCAGCCACTGTGCATACGTCATCTGCCGCCGCGGTGTCAGCCAGCGCATCCAAGCCCTGTGCGTCGCCTCAGTAAAGTACACCGGAATCCCCAGCTTGCGCGCCGTAACGGAGAGGCCGTTGATGTGATCCATGTGCTCATGGGTAACAACAATGGCGTCCAGCGTCTCTGGCTCTTCTCCAGCCAGCCGCATGCGCCGGAAGAGCTCCCGGCAGCTAAGTCCGCAATCCACCAGGACGCGCGTCCGTCCCCCGGAGACAACCGTGCTATTGCCTTTGGAACCCGACGCCAGCACTGTGAAGCGAACCATCCCTTGAGCATATCGCGAATGGCTCGCCTAAAGGGCCCCCGGCATTACCGCCGGAATCTCGATGGAGACCTGCGTGCCCCTCCCCGGACTACTCACCACTTCGAATCGAGCCTGCGCGCCATAAAGCACCTCAAGACGCTCCCGCACGTTCTTCATTCCAATCCCCGCCCCGCCCCGGAGCAGCGCCGACGCCGGCCGGTTCCCCATCCCAACACCGTCGTCGGCCACCTCGATCAGCACCCGATCCCCTTCCAGCCGGCTGCGCAGCGTAACCGTTCCGCCATGAATGCGCGGTTCCAGGCCGTGCTTGATGCTGTTCTCGATCAGAGGCTGCAGCAGGATGCTCGGCACCATCACCCCAAGCGTGCGCGGATCGATCTCCTTTTCCACCTTCAGCTTGTCCGCGCCAAACCGAACCACCTCAATGTCCAGATAGTCGTCGGTAAAGCGAAGCTCGTCCCGCAGCGGAACATAGCTATCGTGATCCTTGAGCAGTGCGCGCAGAATGTTCGCCAGCTTCACCGTCATCTCGCGCGCCAATTCCGGCTGGCTGCGCACCAGCGCCGCAATCGAGTTCAAAGTATTAAACAGAAAGTGAGGATTGATCTGCCGCTGCAACGCATCCAGGCGCGCCTCCAGCAGCAGCCTCTTCTGCTCTTCGAGCTTCAACTCGATGCGCAGCGCATTCCATACCTTCAGCGCAATCCCCACCACCATCGGCGCGCACAGCCAAACCAGCACCTGCAGGCCCCAGTTGCCGGTGTTAAGCGCAAACAAGTGATGCGGATACAGTCGCGCCAGCCATTCACGGCAAATTTCCAGAGCCACAATTAAAAACAGCATCAAAATCTGTCGGTCAATGCGCGGCTTGCGTAGATTACGACGCACCCACCGCCACAAGCTCAAATCGACGAACGGCGTAAACGACCAGATCTCGTCCATCTCGACAAACCGGCCGAGCAGCCCGGCCGCCAATCCAAGCGCTGCATTGAAGGGCAGCGCCAGGTACTCGTGGTGAAGCACCGCCGGAGCCGACAGAACGATGCCCCCAAGCATCGCCCACCCAGGACCCACAAGCAAGCCCAGCAGGATGACCGTCTCAAACGAAATATCCGCAGCCAGAAAATTCGGGACCTTGGTCCGCACCCACACGCCCAATGTCAGCGGCACCACAAGAAAGGCCACCAACGCCGCCGTCTGGCCAGAACTGCGATGCTCGGCAAACAACAACCGCTGGAAAACGCGCGAGCGCGCCAGCGCGCTCGCCACGGCCGCGGCCACGCCCAGCTTCACCAGCAGCGTAATCATAATCAGCGTATCGGTCACCCAATCAATGTATCGCGCCACCGACCTCAGCATCTAATCGGCAAAGGGCTAATCCACCAACCCGCCGCACTTCAACCGCCTGTGACGGCGAACCCGGCCACCTTATTGCCCGCAAAGTAGAATGGAACCATGGCATTTGAAAGCGTAAAAAAGATCGCCGAGGCCGACTTCCCCACTCGTTGGGGAGCTTTCCGAATCCTCGGTTTCGAAGGGCGGCCGGCCGCCCCCGTAGAAGCTGCGGCAGGGGCAAAGGCAGAGGTGGAAGGCCTGGTCGCACTGGTGATGGGTGATATTCACTCCACTCCGCCGCTCGTCCGCATCCACTCGCAATGTCTCACCGGAGACGTTTTCGGGTCGCTCCGGTGCGACTGCCGCCTGCAATTGGAGATGGCCCTCAGCACAATCGCCCAGGCTGGCGCTGGCATCCTGCTCTATGAGCAGCAGGAAGGACGCGGCATCGGCCTGATGGCGAAACTCAAAGCCTATGAATTACAGGACCAGGGCAGAGACACAGTCGAAGCCAACGTCGAGCTCGGCTTTGCCGCGGATTGCCGCGCCTACGAACTGCCCGCCCAGGTGCTGAAGCTGCTCGGCGTCAAACATGTGCGGCTAATGACCAACAACCCAGAGAAAATGGCCGCGCTCGAGTCAGCTGGGATCGCCGTCACTGAGCGTGTCTCCGCCGAAGTCGAACCCCAGGAGACATTCGCTGGCTACGTACGGACCAAGCAGGAAAAGATGGGGCACATCGTTGAAAGGGATGAAAATAAACAATTCACTCTTGAGTAGATCCGCTTTCCTGAATGTTTCCGGAACTCTGAAAGACTCTCTGCCAGGCGAACCAACCCCATCAAAAACGCCGAAGGCGCTTTCGTTAGCCCAGGCAAGCTTCAAAATTAACACTTTAACTATCGCGCATAATCACAACATTTAAGAATGGTTGTGCTCTAGATAAACTCCGGGGCAAGAAGGTCGGCGATCGTCTCGCGCCTGCGGATGAGCCGTGCCTTGCCGCCCTCAACCAGGACCTCAGCCGGACGCGGACGCGTATTGTAGTTCGAGCTCTGCGACATGCCGTAAGCGCCAGCATCGAGCAGGGCTACCAGATCGCCAGGCTCCAGCGGAGCAAGTTTGCGGTCACGCGCAAAGAAGTCGCCGGACTCGCACACCGGGCCTACAACGTCGACAACGCGGCTGCGGCCTGCTCGCCGACGCACCGGGACGATCTCGTGATGCGCCTGGTAGAGAGCAGGGCGGATCAGGTCATTCATGGCGGCGTCGGTAATGACGAAAGTCTTCTTGCCGTTCTGCTTGACCGCAAGAACGCGCGCCACCAATGCCCCGGCCTGGGCAACCAGGAAACGGCCGGGTTCGATCAGTAGTCGCCCTTCAAAGCCGCTGAGCGCCTGCTGGATAGCCGCGGCGTAATCGGAAACTTTCGCTGCCGCATCGAAAGCTCCTCCATGGTAGTCAATGCCAAGCCCCCCCCCGGCGTCGACAGACTTCAGCACAATCCCTTCGCGCTTCAGCTGACCCACCAGTTTGGCAACCCGCTCCATCGCTTTGCCAAAAGGCTGGGCAGAGCGAATCTGTGAGCCAATATGAACACTGACTCCGTGCGCTTCCAGCCAGCGGTTCCCTGCCACGCTCTTATAAATTTCCAGCGCCTTGCGAATATCAATCCCAAACTTGTGTTCGCGCAGACCGGTAGAGATGTAGGGGTGCGTGTCGGCAAAAACATCCGGATTCACGCGCAGGGCAAAGCGCGCAACGCGTTTGAGCTTGCGGGCGCGTGCGGCGAGCTGTCCCAGCTCGGCCTCGCTCTCAACATTGAACTCGAGAATACCCGCTGTAAGCGCCAGATCGATCTCGGCCACCGTCTTACCGACGCCGGAAAAGACCACACGCCCAGCGGCTTCAGGCGCGGCCGTGAGGACACGCTCGAGCTCTCCGCCAGAGACAATGTCGAAGCCCGCGCCGCGATCCGCGAGCAGCTTCAGAATGGCCAGCGCAGAGTTGGCTTTGACTGCGTAGCAAACCAGATGGTCGCGGCCCGCCAGAGCCTGTTGAAAAAGGCCGAGCCGCTCCGCAATCTGATCGCCCGAGTAGACGTAGAGCGGCGTTCCGTAGCGACGGACAAGGGCCTCAAGAGACACCTTTTCGCAATGCAGGGCGCCACCCGGCGCAAGGGAGTGAAAGGGGCGCGAAGATGAAGTTGTGGTCCTGATCGACATAACCTTCCCAGACGAGGAGAATGCTCTCTTGAGGGTACAGCATCAGATTAGACCAATCCGCGCTCTCCAGCCTTTACAATGACATCATGCAGGAGTTGCAAAAAGTTGACCTCGTCGGTGTAGGACTCAATGCCACGGATACGCTGATTCCCCTTCCTGAGTTTCCCTCGCGCGGCTCGAAGTTGGAGTACAGCAACTCCAGCGTAATGCCAGGCGGACAGGTCGCCACCACAGTGGTCGCCTGCCAGACATGGGGGTTGCAAACGCGGTATGTAGGCAAGCTGGGTGACGATCACGCCGCATGCCTTCATCGCGAAGCGTTTGAGCGTGCGGGCGTTGAGGCACGGCTGATTTCTGTCCCAGGCGGCGTGAGCCCGCAGTCCCTGATCCTGGTGGACGCCGGAGGCGAGCGCACAGTTCTGTGCCGCCGCGACGAGAGCATGGCACTCAGGCCAGAAGAAATCAAGCGCGAGTGGATTGTGAATGCTCGCGTACTCCACGTGGACGGGCACGAAACCGCGGCGGCGACGCTGGCTGCAAGCTGGGCGCACGATGCGGGCATTCCCGTGGTCGCCGATCTGGACGAGGCCTACCCTGGCGTAGAAGACCTGATTGCAAATATCGACTACCTGATCGTGAGCAAGGACTTTTCCTGCAAGCTCATGCAGGACAACAACCTTGAAAGCGCTCTCAAGCGCATGCAGGCGCGCTATAACTGCCGCCTGAGTGCGGCCACGCTGGGCGAAGATGGCGTGCTGGCCTGGGATGGCAAGCGGTTCTATCGCAGCGCGGCATATCGCGTGCCGGTCGTCGATACAACCGGAGCGGGAGACATTTTCAGGGCAGGATTCATCTACAGCCTGATGCAGCAGTGGCCGCTGGAACAGCAACTGGATTTCTCGTGCGCGGCTGCGGCGCTCAATTGCATGGCGGCGGGGGCCCGGGGCGGAATCAAGACCGTCGAAGCGGTCAAGAGCCTCATGGCAACAGTGTCGCGATACGAAAATGGGCAGAAGGTGCCAGTCATCGACCTGCCACTTCTCGATGAGCAGGATGTAGATCGCGTTTCGCGGTAGTCCTTCCGAGGCCTCGATAGAACGCCTGCAAGGCCCGCGAAACCGTTAAGCCATGCGATCGCCGAGGTCCAAAGTGCGCAGCCTCTTAGCTCCCCGTGAAACCTGCACAGAGCGGTCCTCCACCAGTCCCCTCCCGCCTCAGATGTCGATAGCCACTACCTCGTGATCCAGAACCGACGGTACGGTAAACGTGAGCCTCGATCCGGAGCGCTCCACGGGAATGTTCTTGCCAGAAACCAGTAGCTTTGCCTCAGTGATAGGCCGGTCACTTGTCATCGTCAACTGAACCGCCTGCGGCCCAACCGCAAAGAAGTCGCGGAAGGGGCCTTTCATCGTCATGGGGTTCGTCAGATTCACGAGATGAACCGTAATCGAGCCCGGATTCCGCCATGCCGTGATGTCCATCAGTCCAGGGCCTTCAACTTTGAACTCGGATGCCTCGTTGGTGGCCCAAAGGACCGTATTCCGCATCATCTTCAAGTGATCGGCCGAGAGCACTTCCCAAAATGTGCGGTCAATGTCGAAAGGAAAATACGCCACCCGGCCGGCAGGCTGACGCAGATAGAGGCAGGAGATGTCGGTCTTCACTACTCGCGGATAGACCTTCTCCATCGGCAGGTCAGGATAGCTGGGGATAAGCGTGAAAGGCGTCTCGGCGAATTTCTCACGTGGCGTCACTATCAGCCGGGCCACGCCATTGATGACCCGCGGCGCGTCTTCAAGACCCGCAAAAAACTCAGAGTGCGGCAGGTCCTCGTGCTCCAGACGAATGTAAGAATTGAGCATCGGCCCTTCCGACTTGCCGGTCCAGTCAACACCGAACAGATCGGCGAGTGCAAAATTCCTGCGCCGCGCGCCCGTCTCATCGTAGAGGCTGGTCTCATGGGTAGCAATCAGGCTGCCTCCGCCAGCCACAAACGCGCGCAACTGATCGCACTGGGCATCGCTGAGCACCGCAATATTCGGCAGGATCAAGGTCTTGAATGCAGCCAGATGAGCGGTATCAAGCAGCTTGTCATGTACCATCTCGAACGGAATGCGCGACTCCACCAGCGCCTGGTACCAGCCCAGCCCGTAGTTCTCCACCTTCGCCTGCGCCTGTGCCCCGCCGTAGTACCACGCCGTCTGCTGCGAATACACAACACCAATCCGTGCTAGCGGCCGTTCATGCTCCAGGTACGCCTGATTCTTTTCTGCCCACACGTAGAGGTCTTCGACGCCGGCAAGCCAGCGCTCATCATGCAGCGTTCCTGAAAACTTGCTGCACCAGGGCCGCATTCCATTCGCAATCGCATCCAGAACCCAGATCCGGATTTCAGCGTTGCTGGTCACCGAGTCCTTCCACCGATAGCGCTCTTCAAGGCCCACACTGAACAGTCCAATCACCGGCTTGCCGCCAACCACCGCGCGGTACTCCTTCGCGACTTTGCCAATCAGCCACGGCTCGGCCAGCCCGCTGCGGCCCTGCCGGTCGGCCACCAGCATTGGCGCACGGCTCGTCAGTGCAACAGCGTCCATCGTGTTCAGCGCCACGTTGCCGCCGTTCGGCACATCGTGCGAGTTCGGGTTGATCGCACGAATCGAGCTATTCCAAAGATCGAGCAGACTGAACAGGCGCTCCTGCCGCCACTGTTGCCAGGCGCGATGAACCGGATCGAGCAGGTTCGAGCCACGCGGCAGGTCCAGCCCTGTGGCCGCGCGAAAGTTCTCAATGCAATGCACGCAGTAGCAAATGCCGTTGCCATCCCACCGATTGTGAAAGAGGCCATCCACGCGATAGCGCGTCATGATCTCCTTATGTACCGCCGTCATGAACTCGAAGTTGTACGGGCCGTACGCGCACGTCAGCCACATCTCCGGCGACGACCAGTGCCGGCGTGGCTTGCCTTCGGCATCCACCGCAATCCAGTCCGGATGAGCAGCCTTCGCGTCGTCATACGTTGCGTGCGGATCGGTACGGACAAGAATCGTCATGCCCTGCTTCCGGCACCCGTCAATCAGTTCGCCCAACACGTCGCGGTTGCCAAGCCAGGCGCTGCGATGGTGAAACGGTATCTCCGTCGGGTAGAAAGCAACGCATCCCCCTCCGCTCAAGCAAGCGCCGTCAGACTTGGTGCGACTGCAATAGTCAATCCAGAAGGCAGGGTCGTAGTGAATCGGATCGTCCTCGACAAGCGTCAACTGCACCCACCGCATCGGTTTCGAGGCCCACACCGGCACGGGGTCTGTTGCAGTAGCTTGAGCAAACATGCCAACAGGAGCAACCTGAGCGATGGCCAGGCCCGAACCGGCAGCGGCTGAAACCTCAAGAAATTCGCGACGCGTAACTGGGAGCGGATTCATGGGCGTAATTGTACGTGCGCAAGTCAATATTCGTCAGAGCTCAAGTACAGGTCCATCAACAATCTTTCTTGCTTAATCGTTCAATAGCCCTGACAGATGTGAGTGTGGTATACGTTTCCTCATGCTTGGAGCAAGGTGTTTTCCCATCGCGATTCTTGCCGCTGCCTTTTCTCTCGCTAACTTTTGCCATGCGCAAACTCTGGCTCCCACACCGCCACTGGGGTGGAATAGCTGGGATGCCTATGGGCTGACCATCGACGAGGCCGACTACAAGGCCAATGTTTCAGTCCTCGCCGGGTTCCAACGATACGGCTGGAAATACGCGGTCGTTGACGAAGGCTGGTACATGGCCAACCCCTTCGGCAAGACCGTCAAAGAAAAACAGTATCTCTGGAACGAAAACGGGATACTCATTCCGGCGCCCGACAGGTTCCCTACTTCTGCTAATGGACAAGGATTCAAACCACTCGCAGACTGGGTTCACGTACAGGGGCTCAAGTTCGGAATTCATATTATGCGCGGCATTCCCCGCCAGGTCGTCGACACAAACCTGCCCATCGCCGGCACAAGCTTCCATGCCGAGGATGCGGCCGACACCACGAGCCCGTGCCCGTGGGACCAGGGTAACTGGGGCGTCAAAGACAACGCCGCCGGGCAGGCTTACTACGATTCGATGATGAAGCTCTACGCAAGTTGGGGCCTGGACTTCATCAAAGTGGACTGCATCAGCGACCGGCCTTACAGGCCGACGGAGATACGGCAGATTGCCGCAGCAATCAAGAAAACTGGCCGGCCCATCGTCCTCAGCCTTTCGCCCGGGCCAACGTCACTCAAGAATGCTGCAGAAGTGGCCAAGTATGCCCAGTTGTGGCGAATCTCAGACGACCACTGGGACGGCTGGACGTTTGAAACCAAGCCGGGTAGCGGCGGGTTCCCATCTGGACTGCGGAACGCATTCGACCTGCTCGCGGCCTGGTCTCCGTATGTCAACCCCGGCAATTGGCCGGATGCCGATATGCTGCCGTGGGGCTGGCTCGGGCCGCAGCCGGGATGGGGACAACCTAGGCAGTCGCGCGAGACCCACGACGAACAGCAAACCGAGTTCACGCTCTGGGCCATTGCACGGTCCCCGCTCATTCTGGGGGCGAACCTGACCAAACTGGACGATTTCACACGGTCACTGATGAGTAATCAGGCGATCCTGCTTATGAATCAGAGCCTCACGTATAGCCATCAGATGGATCCAGCCACCCTGCCGTCCGGCTTCGAGCACGCACGGGTCTGGCGCGGAACCATCGACTCCCCCGGCACAAGAAACTATACCGAATTTTTCGCTTTCTTCAACCTCGACGACAAGCCCATCGTCCTAAAGGCGACTTGGAAGCAGCTTGGTCTGCACGCCGGAAAGCATCTGGTCCAGAATGTCTGGAACGACGACGCTTACAAGGATTCAAAGGAAGTGAATATGACGCTACCCGCTCACGGCAGCACGCTTTATGAGGTAAAGTAATCAGGCTTCCCCGCGCCACGCGGGCTCCCTTGGCAAAATCGATTCCGGCAGGCCCGGATTGCCAATCGTATACCCCCGCGTTGTGCGACACTGAATCGTCCGGCTGCTGAGGGATTCCCCGCGCTCTCGCCGGCAGAGGCTTCAGATGCCTGCATTGCGCTCGGCTTTTATTGCTCTCTCACGCAATCGTGTTCTACGCAACTTCTGTGAAAACTCCCGCATCGGAACTCAGCTAAGTGCGCGCTTCATCGCGGGATTGGAGATCGCTGACGCGCTACGCGTGGCCGAAGCCCTGAACAGGCAAGAGCTGGCAGTAACGCTCGACTCGCTTGGCGAGAGCGTCACCTCGGAGGCCGATGCGCACCATGCCGCCGAAATCTACCATCAACTGCTGGACCTCATTACGGCGCGCAAGCTGAATGCCCACATCAGCGTAAAACTCACGCAGTTGGGCCTCGAACTGTCGCCTGCGCTAGCCGAGTCCATCGCCCTCAGCCTCGTAAGGCACGCACAGGCAACCGGCAATTTTGTCCGCATCGACATGGAAGACTCAAACCTCACGCAAGTGACGCTGGATATTGTCAGGCGCGTTCATGCGCACTCGGATGCACGCGGTTCAATCGGGGTAGTGATCCAGGCATATCTCTACCGCTCCCAGGCAGACGTCGAACAACTCATCGCCGACGGCATCCGCATACGCCTCTGCAAAGGAGCGTACAAGGAGCCGCCGGAAGTGGCGTTCCCAGATAAGGCCGATGTCGACTCAAACTTCATCCTGCTCGGCTGCATGTTGCTCGACAGCTCCATCCATCACGCCCTGGCAACCCACGATGAAGCCATGATCGCCGCCATCAACGCCTATGCTCAACAGCACCAGATCGTGCCCAGCAGTTTCGAGTTTCAAATGCTTTATGGAATCAAGCGTGACTTACAGCGTAAGCTGGTTCGGGAGGGGTACAACGTGCGTGTCTACGTGCCATTCGGCAGGGATTGGTACCCCTACTTCATGCGGCGTCTGGCCGAGCGGCCTGCCAACATTCTTTTCCTGGCCAAAAACTACTTCCGGTCCTAGGCATCAATGGCGCCATCTGCCACTGGATGATGTCTTTTGGACACGTTGCGCCTCTTGACTACGAACTTTCCTAGGCACTTTGTGCATTTCCAGGGATAATACCCGAAAATTGGAAAAACTCTGTTCTGCAGGAAACCCTCACGCTGCATTCTCTTTAGGTAATCCCTGCCGCATCGGGGACAGTGCACGCCATTCCCCTTCATTTTTGCTCTTGCTGTCGCTTCCGTTACCTGCGCCGAATTCTCGCCTGGCAATGTCTACTCCTTGACTCTCAGTTTGCCTTGAAGAAAACGCGACGGGGAAAGTACATGTCCTGGCTGACCCAGCAGTCTATATTGCACGCTGCCTGTTTACAACCTTATGGGCCGACCCTGTAATTCAACAAGTATCCTACAGACTCAGGAGGCTCTTGCGGAACTATCTTACGAAAGCTCTACCGCAAAGGACTCCTCTGCTGCAAACGAAATTGCGCCTCCACTCAGCGAAGTACCCTCCGCCACAGAGCATTCAACCCCTCAGCCGCTCCAAACCCTGCCTCGCCAGATCCGCAACCGCACCAGCCAGGGTCAACGAGTCATTCAACGACTCGGGCCGCTCCAAACGAAGGCCCAACTTAGCCGCATATTCGCGAAACAAATGATCCACATCGAAAAGAATTTCCACGTGATCGCATAGAAATCCAATCGGCTGCAGAACCACAATCTTGACGCCTTCCTCAGCAATTGCGTCCAGTGTGCTTTCGACACTGGGACCGATCCATGGCCCGCCGCTGGCGCCCTGACTCTGGAAGGCAAACCACCAGCGTGGAATCTCAGGCACGAGAGCCGCAACCAGCTCGGCAGTATGCTTTGCCTCCTCTGCGTAAGGGTCAATGCCGCTGCCAGGCCACAGACGAGGCTGTCCCTCGCTCGCGGCTGGGGTCTGAACAGTCCGGCAGGGTACGCTGTGGGCAGTAAACAGCACCGGGACTGACGCGCCCACCTCGGCGCTCAATTTGCTCAAGACCGGGCGAAGCCGCTCGGCAAAGGCCTCAGCAAGCAGTGGATGCTTCGCCCAGCCTGGCGTAAAGTCAATGCGCACGCTACCCGCCTCTGCCTCCACAGCCCTGCGGTAGAGACCAACGCTGGTGCGCGAATTCTGCGGCGCCATGCAGATCACAGCTGCCTCTTCAGCGCCATCGGCATGCATCTGGCGCATCACGTCGGGAATGTAAGGACGCCAGTTCCGCATGCCCACGTAAACTTTGACCGGCTGTCCCCCAGCCGCCAGTTCCGCCTCGACAAGCCGAGCCTGCTCCATCGTGATTTCCGTCAGCGGGCTGCGGCCGATCAGTGAATAGCGATGCTGAATCTCTTCGACAACCGCTTGCGGCAATGGACGCCCGCTCACCACGTTGCGCAGATATTCGGGAATCTGCTCCACAGTCTCCGGCGTACCGTGCGCAAGCAGCAGAACTGCTTGTTTACCCATGAGCCTGCTCCAGTCGGAATTCGCGAACCATTCGCACAACCGCCTGCACATTCTCGACAGGCGTGTTCGGTACGATGCCGTGACCGAGATTAAAAATATGGCCGGGCCTCCCATTCGCCGATCGGAGAATCTCTTTGACCCGAAGCTCAAGCACTTCCAGCGGCGCGAACAGCGTGATCGGATCGAGATTGCCCTGCACCGCGTGGCCATAGCCCACCGCGCGCCAGCCTTCGTCCAGCGGCTGCCGCCAGTCCAGCCCAATCACATCGGCGCCCGTCGATGCCATCTCACTCAGCAGCCCCCCCGTTTCCACGCCAAAGTAAATCACAGGAACGCCCATCTGCTGAACCGAACGCACCAGGCGCTTGGAGGCTTCGAATGCGTACTCGCGATAATCGGTCAGCCCGAGCGAGCCAACCCAACTGTCGAAAATCTGGATCACATCCGCGCCCGCTTGCACCTGCAGGCGGCAGTATTCTTCAAGCACCTTCACCAGCTTATCGAGAAGCAAACGCCACGACAGCGTGTCGCTATACATCATCTGCTTGGTGTGGATGTAGTTTTTCGATCCACCGCCTTCAATCATGTAGCTGGCCAGCGTGTAGGGCGCGCCGCAAAAGCCGATAATGCCTAGCCGGTCGCGGAAGTGTCCAGCCACCCTCTCTATCGCACGAGCCACATAAGCCAGTTCGTCGGTGCGGTCCGTGCGGAGCGCGCGAACATCCTCGGCGGTGCGAACCGGGTGATGAACCACGGGCCCCTCCCCAGCTTGAAATTCGAACGGAAGCCCCATCGGTTCCAGCGGGAGAAGCAAGTCGGCAAAAATGATGGCCGCATCGACACCGAGTTTCTCAGCGGCGGTAATGGTTACCTCCGCCGCAATCTCCGGCTGCTTGCAGATTTCAACCAGCGTGTGGTGCTTGCGCACGTCGCGGTATTCCTGCATATAGCGCCCGGCCTGGCGCAAAAACCAGACGGGAGTGCGGTCGACGGGCTTGCGCAAGCAGGCGCGAACAAAACGGCTGCCGTCCAGAATCGTGTCGGGGACGGCTCCAGCGATGAGGTTTGAGGACGTTGGTTCCATGTAAAGGTAATTTTAACGGGTCCTGGCAGGTCGGGCCTGGTCAGCAGTCCTTGGGCTCGTTGTCCCGAAACCTTCCAATGAGATTGTGATTCAGCGCACTGACCCCGAAAAAATAGACGCTCCATCAGATTAGAAACCTGCTAACGTGTTCGCCAGATGTCCAAACATCGGGAAAGGAGAGCTCAAATGAGTAACATTGCTCTCAGTGGCGTCGTTCGAAATTGCCGCAGAGGCATATTCCGTTCATCCGCAACCTTTCTACTCGCATTCTGTGCACTGGCCTCTTTCTCCTCACAGCCCATGGCTGTCGCGCAGGACTCAAAATCGCCTTCCGTTTTGCCTGCCCCATCCGTCGGCAAAGCGATCGTTTGCATCTATCGCGTGGGCAGATTCACCGGCTCCGCCACCCACGATGAGCTATTTATCAACGACACTCATCTTGCAAAGCTTCTCAACAGCGAATACGCATTCATGGAAGTGCCGCCGGGCACTGTCGTCATCTCCGGCCTGCCCAAGATGTACTACGGTGGCATCATCCAATCCACTGGCGCGGCATTGGCTGAAGCAAGAAAGAAAGAAAACGAGCGCGCCCGATTTGAAGCCGAAGCGGGTAAGACGTATTACTTCAAATGGACCTCAGGCGCCATGGCGACTGGGATCAAAGTGACGCCGCAGGACCCCGCGGTCGGAGCGAGGGAGATGAGCAAGCTGCATCTTTCCAAGCCGCCGGAGGACAAGGATCAGGAAAAGCAAGAACAAAAGTGAACTTTTTAACTGGGCAGCCTTGAGTCTTTAAAAAGCTCGGCCTAGGAACCAGACGAAGGAATGGTCGGCGGCCTTGCGCACACAGGCGCAGAGGAGGTAATCGCTGTCGAAAATGGCGTCAGGAATGGCTCCGATGGAGGGACTTGGCCTGGTCGATTCCCTTCAGGGTCCTTCCAAGCAGGCCGAAAGGGCCGCTTATCTCCATCGAAAGATTCGCAGCGCAACCGTAAACGGGACGATGAGCCACGCCAGCAGAATTGCAACTGGCACGGCTAGGTGATTCAAACTTGTGCCTTGAAGCATGTTGGCGCGGAACGCGTCGTTCGCTGCAGTCAACGGCAACGCACGGACAAACGGCTGAATCACCGCCGGAAACCGTGATGCTGAAAAGAACACACCCGACAAAATCCACATCGGGAGCATAACGAGATTCATCAACCCCGAGGCAGCTTCCATCGTCTTGGCCCGCGAAGAAATCAACAAACCCAGCGCGGAAAACGCCATCGATGTGAGGACACAGAGGAAGCCCAACTGCAAAAGTGAACCCCGGAAGGGCACCCCGAAGACGAGCCGCGCAAAACTGAGAAATGCCACTACCTCAATCACCAGCATCAGCAGCCGCGAGAGCAGAAACGAGGCCAGATATTGCCAGCGAGGCATGGGCGAAGCCACCAGGCGCTTGAGCAGTTTCTTCTGACGCGCCTCCACAATCGCAAATCCCAAACCCCAGATCGCCGAACCCATCAGGTTCATCCCCAGCAGGCCGGGAACGACAAAATCGATATAGCGCGCCCCCGTTTCATGAATCAACTCATTCTCCGCATGCACGGCTTCTTGCTGACCTGCAGCCGCCTGCACAGCGCGGTCGGCCAGCAGCCGCGCAATCCGCGCGTCAGGGTTGGTATCGTCGAACTCGTAGACCACGCCACCGGGCCGCTCAACCACCAGCAGCAAAATGCTCCCCGCTTTTAGTGAATGAACGCCGGCAACCTCATCCATCTCTGTCGCCTTCAGCCCCTTGTCCATTGCCAGAGCCTGCGTCAGATGCAACGTCGTCGCCCCCACTGGCAGCACATCCGGCGGCCGGTTGCGAAATGCAAGTCCCAGACCAGCCGCCAGCAGAATCGGAAAAATGAAAATCCAGAAAATCGCCTCCGGCTCGCGCCAGAACAAGCGAAAACGCGCCATCGTCAGTTGATAGAGGCTGCTCAACTCAAGCTTACTCATCGCGCAGGTTCCTCCCCGTGAGGCGAACGAACACGTCTTCTAGTGTGGCCGAGTGGGTTCTGAACTCGCTCAGATGCAGCCCCTCGGCAGCCAGCGCGGCAAAAATACGCGGCACCGTTGTGTGCAGTTCACTCACCGAAAGCTGATGCAGCGCCGCATCCACACGGTGCGACTGAACGCCCGGAATCGCCGTGAGCCGCGCCGGATCAACCACCCCGCGGACAACTTGCTGCGCTCCCGGTGCTCCGTGGCTCACCGCAAACTCCACAATATCTTCCCCGCCTACCGTCGCAATCAGTTGCTTCGGCGTGCCTAGGGCAATCACCCGGCCGTGATCCATGATGGCGACGCGATCGCACAGCCGCTCAGCCTCCTCCATGTAGTGCGTCGTCAGGATAATCGTCCGCCCCGCCAGCTTCAGTTGGTCCACCAGGTCCCACAAATGCCGCCGCGCCTGCGGGTCGAGCCCCGTCGTCGGCTCGTCCAGAAACAGCAGTTCCGGATCGCCCACCAGCGCGCAGGCCATCGCCAACCTCTGCTTCTGCCCGCCTGAAAGCCCTCCCACCCGCGACGTGCGCTTCTCATCCAGTTGCGCCGTGCGAATCGACTCCTCCACCGAAATCCCACGACGATAGAAGCTCCGAAACAGCCGCAACGTCTCCTCCACCGTCAGCTTCTCAGGAAATTGCGTCTCCTGTAGTTGAATACCAATCCGCTGCCGCAGCTCGCCCGCGCCCGTCTTCCAGTTCAGCCCCAGCAACTCCACCGTCCCATCGTCGGACGCAGTCAGGCCCTCGCAGATTTCAATCGTCGTAGTCTTCCCTGCACCGTTCGGCCCGAGCAGTCCAAAGCACTCACCTTGTGCGACTTCAAGATCAAGCCGATCCACCGCCTGCACATCGGCAAACGCTTTGCGCAGTCCGCGAATCAGCAGCGGCGGCATCTTGCCGGAAGCTGCAGGCCCCCCCCTGGCCGCTTGGTCTGTGGCGTCGTTCATCGACCCAGATTAACCCATTTCCCGTTACAAACCAGCCATCAGCCTTCCGCAGGACAGAGTCTCGTCAAAAGCGTAGTCTCCCCTTCCTGCACCACGCGCCCCTCCTGCTGCGTCACCTTGAGATGCAGTGTCACAATCCCCTGCCCCTTGCTCGAAAGCCGCGCTTCCTTCACCGCAACCTTTACACCGATCCGATCCCCAGCAAAAATCGGCCCCGTGAAGCGCCAGTTCCATCCCAGCGAAGCAATCGCCATAATCCTCACTGATGCGCGGTTCTTCAACCCATCGGTCAAAGCAAGACCCAGCAGCCCATGCGCAATCCGACCTGCAAATCCCTGCGCACGCGCAAATTCGTCGTCCATGTGAATATCGAAGAAATCCCCCGACAGCCCCGCAAACGCCACAATGTGCGCCTCGGTCACTACCAGGTGCCCCGTCTCAAACCAATCACCCGCCTTCAGGTCCTCAAACCAATAATTCCCCGGCGCCAACTGTCTTCCGCTTTCAAGCTCCATAGATCTCACTTTCTTCGCATCCACTGCGCACGCATCTGAATTTACAGCATTCTCATACGGGTGCGGTCCGCGAGTTGGCGCTGATTTCGGCCTTTCGGCGGGCACTATTGCAGGTAAAATAGATGTATGGCTGAGATTCATCGCAGGAAAACACCCACGGTCAAAATCGGGCAGGTTCGCGTCGGCTGGGAAGTTCCCGTCGTCGTGCAGTCCATGACCAACACCGACACGGCTGACATCGCCGGCACCATCGAGCAGGTTGCGGCCCTCGCGCTGGCCGGCTCAGAGATCGTGCGTGTCACAGTCAATAACGAGGAAGCCGCAGCCGCTGTTCCCGCCATCGTCGAAGGACTCGACAAACGCGGCATCCGCGTCCCCATCGTCGGCGACTTTCATTACAACGGCCATCTGCTCCTCAAAAAGTATCCAGCCACCGCCCGGGCCCTCGCCAAGTACCGCATCAATCCCGGCAACGCGTCCATCGGAAAAAAGGACAACGACAACTTTCAGGTCATGGTCGAGTGCGCCGCCGAAAACCAGAAGCCGGTGCGCATCGGCGTCAATTGGGGCTCGCTCGATCAATCTCTGCTCACCCGCATGATGGACGAAAACAGCAGGAAGGCCGAGCCCGAGCCAGCTCGCGACGTCATGATGGAAGCCATGGTCGTCAGCGCCCTTGAGTCCGCCAAGGCCGCCGAGCGCTACGGCCTCCGCAAAGACCAGATCATTCTCTCCGCAAAGGTCAGCGGCGTCCGCGACCTCGTCGACGTTTACACCAACCTCGCCGCCCGCTGCGATTACGCGCTCCATCTCGGCCTCACCGAAGCGGGCATGGGGTCAAAGGGGCTCATCGCCTCCACCGCCGGCCTCGCCCCGCTCCTGCTCGCCGGAATTGGCGACACCATCCGCGTCAGCCTTACCCCCAAGCCCAATGGCGATCGCACGGAAGAAGTGCAGGCCGCCCAGCAAATTCTGCAATCGCTCGGAATTCGCAGCTTCATGCCCCAGGTCACAAGTTGTCCCGGATGCGGGCGCACCACCAGCACCTACTTCCAGGAACTCGCAGAGCAGATTCAGACCTACCTCCGCACCTCCATGCCCGAGTGGCGCAAGAAGTACCCCGGCGTGGAAGAACTCAAGCTCGCCGTCATGGGCTGCGTCGTCAACGGCCCCGGCGAGTCAAAACACGCCAACCTCGGCATCAGCTTGCCGGGCACCTTCGAAGAACCCAAAGCGCCGGTGTACATCGATGGCAAACTGGCCACAACGCTCCGCGGAGACACCATCGTGGCCGAGTTCAAGGAAATTCTCGACCGCTACGTCGAAAGTCACTACGGGCAGAACGCCAGAAGCGAGCAACTCGTAGGCGCACGGTAACTCCGCCGTCCCTGTGCCGTCTTCAGTAACCAGCACCAGCGCCACGCGATGTATCGGATTCCCCGATTGCCGTGTGGCGCTTTCCTTTCCTGCCCGTTTCGCGTTACCCTTCCTGCAACTCTAAATAGAGGACTTCTTATGACCGTTCAAGGACTACGCGGGCTCGTCTTGTTGATTTTTGCCGCGCCTGGACTGGCTTTTGCCGGAGGCCCAAAGCAGTGCATCACTGCGGACCAAGCCTCCAGGTTCTTAAACAAAGACATTTGCATCGCCGCCCATATCTATGACGTAGTTCAACTTCCAAACGGGACCCGCTTTCTGGATGTATGTACTCCAGACACGCCCGATGCTCGCTGCCACTTCACCATCGAAAGCCTGTGGGAAGACCACGGCGACGTGGGCGAACTAAGCAAGTACAAAGACACGGACGTACGCGTCCGCGGGCTCGTGCAACCCATGCACGGACGCGTCGGCATGATGCTCAGTAACGCCCGTCAGTTCCACGGCGGGCCGCCAAAATTCAGACCCAACCCGCGTCTGGCGCATGGATTCAGCGCCGAAGAGAGCCGCCCGCCGGTGAGCGACCCAAATCTACGTTCGCAAGGCAGCCACCGCGCCTTTATGAATACGCGAAACCAGGAGACGCGGCCCGCAAACTAGAAGCCGATCCTCGTAGCCATTTCCGATTCACCAGCCCCGTCCTGCGTGCCGTCGCAACTCGTCCAGTTGGTAGCGTGTGCCCCGCCAGTCCACGCCCCTGCGCACCAGCGCAAGCAGCATCGAGCGCAAGCCGGCATAAAGCACCACCCCTGCGGCTGGAGCAAACAAGACAGCCAGCCACGGTGACGCGGCCGTTACCTTGCGATTGGCCCAGTAGGCCATTGCGACAGACCCGTAGGTGAGTAACCCCGCTCCCAAAGCCAAGCCGCCAGCAGCGATCGCCAGCAGCGGCAACACAATCAACGCAGCCAGTACCAAACACGCCAGGAGCGTCAGCCCCACCCGGTAGCGCAGTGCTGCAAAACCGTTCTTTTCGGCCAGCCGAATCACTCCCAGAGCGCCCTGCAGCCAGCGAATTCGCACCAGTCCGGGACCAACAGCGACCTGCTGCTGGTAGCCGCCGCGCTTCACCAGCCAGCCCAGACGCATGTCGTCCAAAACCTCCATCCGCAGACCCTCAAAACCGCCCAGCCGTTCATAAACTTCACGGCGAATCAGATTGAACCCGCCAACGCCAATGAAATCCCTCGCGCGCGGATCAGCAACTTTCCACAGGCGAACAGTCCAACCGCCCAGATAGTTCATCGCGGCCAGCATCGCAGTTTCAGCCACCGTTTTCAGAATCAGCGTCGGCACCAGCACCACGTGATCCGCCTTTGCGCCCTCCACGTGGCGAAGTGCGAGTTCAAGCGCCTCCGGCCGGAAAATCACATCGCCGTCGGTAAATAAAATCCACGGCGCTCGAGCCTGTTGCGCCCCGAGCGCCATCGCATGTGGCTTCCCCAGCCAGCCAGTCGGCAGTTCCCGTATGTGAATCACGCGCAGGCAATGCACGCCGCCGCTGGCCGCCGCCTCGGCGGCAACCTCATCCATCCGTTGGCCTGTCCGGTCCGTGGAACGGTCGTTGACCGCAATCACCTCCAGCCGCAGGCCGGCAGAGCCAAGCAGTGAGCGCAGAGTGGCCTCAATGGATTTCTCTTCGTTGCAGGCCGGAACAACCACGGTCAGATCGGGGCCATCGCCCCCGGAAAGCAGAGGCAACGCGGCTGCCTCCATCAGTGTCAGGTCTGGCAAAGTCGCCATCCCGCGCAGTGCCGCCACAGCATGCCAAAGGCAAGCGCACGCCAGCAGCCAATTCAGAGCAACGAAGGTCTGCGCTGCAAGGCTTGTCGTACTCATGCTGCCAGTATCGCCTAATCGACAGGGCGCGTCTGCTCACGGCTGCTCTTTACCGCATCAGACCGCAGGCCTGGGCAGTTCTTCCAGCAGCGGCGCATACCGAACCCCGACGCGCAGAATCACTGCCGAGATGACCAGGAAGATCAGCGTCGCCCCCAGCCCGATGCTCAGGTTCGAGTGGTCGGAGATAGCGCCAATAATCTGCGGAGAGAACGTGTCTCCGAAAAAATGAATACAGAATAAGTTGATCGAGATCGCCGTCGCGCGCACCGGCGCGGACACCGAATTCACAATCGCGGCGTTCAGTGGGCCGGTATTCAGGAAGAGAAAAAACTCGGCCGCAAACAGCGACGGAACTGCCCACGCGCGCGGACCGAAGAAGAGCATCAGCCCGCAAGGCAGTGTCAGCACCACGCTCCAGAACGATACCAGGTAGAGAGCCCGGTAATTGGTGCGCAGCCACATCTGCGCAATCCATCCCCCAGTCAGAGTTCCGGCAATCCCATCGATTACGGTAATCGCGCCCACAGTCACGCTCGCGTGCGCCACAGACATGCCCACAGTGCGATGAAGGAACGTCGGCACCCACGCTGAGATGCCGCCCATCGCAAAGGTAAGCGTGGCTAGCCCCATCGTCGCTGTCAAAAAAGCCCGGTTGCGGAAAAGTCCACCCACCGTCGCCCGGTCGGTAGTGGCACGAACGCGGTCGGAGAAGCCGCGCACAGGCTCGCGCCCAAAACCCGCATAGAGCGCTGCGATCACCAGTCCAGGAATCGCGCAGATAAAAAATGGCGTGCGCCAGCCCCACGCAGAACCCATCACCCCGCCCGCCAGATAGCCCAGTGCCGCACCCACCGGAATCGCCAGGTAAAAGATCGAAAGAATCCGATTCCGGTCGCGCTCCGGATAGAAGTCAGCCAGAACCGCCGGCGCAAAAATGCTAAAAGTCGCCTCGCCAATACCCACAAATGCCTGGCGCATATAAAACGTCCAGTAGCCATGCACCCACACTGTCCCAAGCGTGGCCAAGCTCCACAGAACCGCTCCGGCAATAATCAACGGCTTGCGCCGGCAGCGGTCGCCCAGCCACCCTGTTAACGGCGCCGCAATCATGTAGAACACGAACATCGCCGTCGTCAGCGCACCCATCTGCTGGTCGGTGGCGCCAAATTCCCGCTGAATCAGCGGCTGCGCCCCCGGCAGAATGTATCGGTCGATATAGTTCAGCAAGTTCAGCCCGATGAGCAGCAGAAACGTGCCCAGTGCCGGGTTGAAGCGCGTGCGCAGAGATGGGGACGTGGTCGACAAGAGTATTTGTGATCTCACCGCGAGTCGCGAGAGGTACAACGAATATCACACCCGGCCACCGCAGGCCCACTCTCTTCGAGTGCAACTACGCCGTCGGCCGAGGCCACCGTGCCTCAACCGTGGTCCCAATCCCCCCGCGCGGCCGAAACTCCCCCCGCACCACCGCCCAAACCGGATCGCACGCCTTCACAACGTCTTCCAGAACCTGGTTGACGATATTCTCCTGAAAAATGCCCAGGTTGCGATAGCTGAACAGGTACTCCTTCAGCGATTTCAACTCCAGGCAGCGCTCCCGCGGCATGTATCGTATCGTCAAAACACCAAAGTCCGGCAGTCCGGTCTTGGGACAAACCGACGTCAACTCCGGATCGTCGATCAGTATTTCGTAGCCAGGAAACTGGTTCTGCCAGGTTTCGATAGCCGGAAAAGCGAAATCGAGACCGGCCTTGGCATGTTCGTCAGTGTAGCGCTGGATGCTGCTGGTATCGGAAGCCATACCTCGATTGTACGAGGCCCTGGCGCAGTCCCCGCGCTCGAGTTCGTTGCAAATTTTCTGCGCCCCCGGTGCATGTTATTGAGTCCTATATACTGACTCTGGTTAGACAAATGGCTGAAGTGAAAAAGAAATCGAGCAGGGTCCGACTCTGGAAGTGGGGAAGTCTCGCCGTTGTCCTCGTCTTCGTGTTCTTCCTCACCCGGTACCTGCTTCGCGACCAAATCGTCGTACGAGGAGCGAAGGTCGGCCGCGAAGTGCTGCTCAACACCATCAGCACCAACGGAAAAGTCGAGCCGGAGCTCAACTACCAGTTCTACAGCCCCATTTCCACCACGGTCAAAGCCGTGTATGTGCAGGCTGGCGACAAGGTTCGGGCTGGCAAATTGCTCATGGTGCTCGACTCGACCGATGCGCGCGCGCGCCTGGCCACTGCCGAGAGCGGAGTCAAGGCGGCCCAGGCTGCACTCGACTCCGCCAACCGCAATGGAACCCAGGAACAGCGTGTCATGGCGGCCGGCGACATTTCCCGTGCGCGGTTGGAGCGCGACCAGGCGCAGCGCGATCTGAATGCATTGATCAAGTTAAACGCCGATGGAGCCGCTTCGGCCAGCGAAGTCAGCGCGGCACGCAATCGCTTGCAGACGGCTAATGACAGCCTCCACACATCCGAAACGACCGCAAACAATCGCTACTCGCCCGCAGAAATAGCACGAGCACGGGCGGCGCTGGCCGATGCCGAGGCAAACCTCGCCGCGGCGCGATTGGTCGTCGCTCAGACAGAGATTCATGCTCCCATTGCGGGCACCGTCTATAGCGTAGATGCAGCGACCACCGAATACGCCCAGCAGGGCAAGCAACTGATGCAAATGGCCGACCTTTCCAAAGAAAGGGTACGTGCCTATTTCGACGAGCCCGATATCGGCCACCTCCAGGTGGGCCAGAAGATCGTAATCAAATGGGATGCAAGGCCGACCGTGGCGTGGCATGGGCATATCGAACGTGCCCCGGTGACAGTCATTAACTACGGAACGCGGAATGTCGGCGTGGTACTCGTGGGAATCGACGCCCCAGACGACGGTTTGCTTCCCGATACAAATGTCAATGTAACGGTAACCACCTCAAGCGAACCGGATGTCCTCAGCATTCCGCGCGAGGCCCTCTACTCGTCCGGTGGCAAGCCATACGTCTTCAAAATCGTGGATAACAAACTGGTACGCACACCAGTAAGCACAGGCATCGTCAACCTAACGCGTGTGGCAATCCTCGGCGGGTTAAGCGAGGGAGAATGGGTCGCAACCGGAACAACCGGCGGGCAGCCCTTGCAGGAAGGCGTTCCCGTAAAGGTTGTTCAGTGATGCATAGCCTGACGGCCACACTGCGCGCGGCAGCCCGCGGCGTTGCCGTGGGATTGCTGTCAGCTCTGTCCACGATCCCAGCCTCCGCGCAGCCTGTGTCGCAGACCCTCGCCCAGGCCAACCATGCTTTGCAGAGCGGCGAGGCAGACAAGGCTCTCGAGATGCTCCATGCGCTTCCCAATGGCGGAGCGTCGCAGGCCGAGGCCCAGAACCTGGCCTGCCGCGTTCACTTTACGCTGCAGCGTTGGAATCAGGCCGCAAGCGAATGCGAACAGGCTGTGCAGTTGGATGCTCAGAACTCGGTGGACCACATGTGGCTCGGCCGCGCGCTGGGCGAAAAGGCAAGCCGCGCTTCGTTCCTCAGTGCGTTTTCATTGGGCAAGCGCGTGAGGGTCGAGTTCGAAACCGCCGCGCGCCTCAATCCGCGCAATGCCCCGGCCCTCACAGATCTCGGTGAATTTTACGAAGAGGCTCCTGGCATTGTCGGCGGTGGCACAGACAAGGCAACGCAGGTCGCCGACCAACTCGACAAACTGGACCCGGCCCGCGCTCATCAACTGAGGGCGCGCATCGCCGAATCGGCCAACGACTACGGCACCGCCGAGCGCGAGTTCAAGCAGGCAATTGCAACAGCCGCGCACCCCGCCCTCTACTGGACTTCTCTGGCCAGCTTCTATCGACGCAGGCAGCGCTGGCCGGCGTTGGACTGGGCTATCCGCAACTGTATAACTGCCGCGGAGCGGGACAAGAATGCGGCCGTCGCGTATTACGACGGGGCCGGAATATTGATCGAATCCAACCGCGACCCGGCTCTGGCGGCCAAAATGCTCGAGGATTATCTAGCCAGCCCGTCCAAATCCGAAGAGGCGCCCGCATTTGAGGCGCATCTGCGACTGGCGCGCATCAAAAAGCAACTGGGTGACCAGGCCGGCGCGCAGCGCGAAAAGGCGGAAGCCTTGCAGCTAGCCCACGATTACAAACCCGCACTGGACTTCAGACCTTAGTGGAAATCGATGAGAATTGAGCACGTGAAGAATGGAAAAAATCCGCGCAAAACCCTGACGCGAACAGTTCTGCCAGTCGCCGCTCTTGGATTGGCGCTCATCGCCGCCCCTGCCCCTTTATCTGCTCAGGTTTCCCTGGCGACTGTCGTGGATTTGGCGCAGCGCAACTCAGTCGAGGTCAGGCTCGCT
>Ga0307377_10001282_pt1 | contig 32490 bp, 36 predicted proteins | sample TR3MG_FD_202535 | JGI IMG/M metagenome (GOLD analysis project Ga0307377, IMG submission 202535) | Soil microbial communities from Risofladan, Vaasa, Finland - TR-3 | ecosystem: Environmental > Terrestrial > Soil > Coastal area > Acid sulfate soil | place: Finland: Risofladan, Vaasa | collected... | reverse complement strand
AAAATCAATCAACAATTATATCATTAATATCAACCTGTTTAATCAGCATATTTGTCAAATTCATTTATAGTTTAACTAACATGGCATGTCAATAATTGGTATATGCATCGTTCGTTGCGGAAGAACCGTTTCTCTTATTGCTGTGTCCAGAAAACTAGCATCTTGGTCAGGATCAAATTTCCCGCCGGGAAAGCAAATCTCTCCAGCTTGTCTTATATTGGCAGCTCTTTTTTCAAATACAAAATGATATTCTTCGTTAACCAACATAAGCAACACTAAGGCCGCAGAATTGAAATATTCTTCTTTTCCGTTGATACCAGGTACGACTGGCAACTTGTCTTTCAAACCTTCTATCACAAGTTTATCCATACTCTCCACCCCACTTATCCTCTCAGACCGTCCAACAACTTTCATAACCACAATTCGACCAAAATCCAATATAAACCTCTTTTACTATATGATAAACTCTGATGAAAATAGTTACTATTTCGGTCTGAGTTCAGAAGAAACAGAAAGCCGGTTTACCACATAGTTGGTAAATCCGGCTTTCTGCACAAAAGATCTTATAATAGTCTATGACGAGGTATATCGTTAACCATTTGGGTCGTCAACCGGACATGCAAAGAGGAACCCCATTGGGATTCCTGCCTTATCATTAAACTCCCCATGTTTACGAGTTATTATCGGAACTCGGAAAGAATTTATACTACCCCAAGAGGATCCTAACTCAATCTGCAGAGGCTAAGCAGAAGGCTCATCGTTTTAATGCTACGATCGGAATCGCGACAGAACAAGGCCAACCAATGTTCTTGCCGTTAATCCAGGAAACGTTAGCTGATTACAACAAGGCTTTAAAGACCTATCGGTATAAAATGACTAATTTATGTTAGAGAACCCGTACTTTTACTTACGGGTTCTCTCTGCATTTAAATATAAGCAATGTTTTTTGCCGTACCCAATCCTTGAAGCCTACTTTCTTGGGAAGAGGAGGGGGAGTTGGTTTTCGCCCACAGACAAGACCAAATCCAAAATAACCCACGTTTTTCTTCATGAAACCGGCATTTTTTTGCAGTCTGGTAATTAAGCTTGGCAAGTGAGCGGCCTTTTCCGCGAGTCCTTTTACCAGCATCCAATCCTTTTTGAGTTCGTTAAAAATCACATTGCCATTATTCTTCATTCGTTGCGGATTCTTGAGAACTACATCCTCGAATCCCGCTTGTGTTAAAGCATTGAGACATTCTTCATAGGGCAATGGATTGGTGCCTGAACCGAAACACACCTCCATCTGTATCCTAATATTAGGAGGCAATTCAGCTATTAGAACCATTTCTAGATCAGCAACTCTGCCCTCTGGCTTAAGGACTCGATAGAACTCTTCGTACACCTTTACTTTGTCTAAAAATACCGTAATAGATTCAGCTATTACCAAATCAAAGTGGTTATCTGCAAAGGGTAGATTATAAACATCTGCTTGCATAAACTCCACTAAATGAGAAACTCCTTCTTTTTCCGCTCTTTGGCATGCTTTTTCAACCATTTGGGGATTAATATCGATTCCTATGATTTTACAACCTATAGTTTTGGCCAAGTGACAAGCAGTGAGACCACTTCCACACCCGGCGTCAAGTAAATATTCCTCGGTCTTTACTTGCATGGCTTCCAGATTCTGTTGGGTAGCAGGGAAGCCTCCCGGATGGGAACTGCCTATACCCAGCCAAGCCAAAAGCTCAAAATAGTTCATTTCTTCCACTCTCTTGCTTTCTGCACACACCGTGTATTATCCCTCCTTCCACGGATTTATGGTATTATATTCCATAGACATGGTTGATGCCAATAATTAGACAAAGCTGGAGCATTAGCTTCCAGCTTTGTTTCCCTCAAATTAATGCCCGCCTCAGAGCTAACCCTACTTCCGCCTCTTCAGCAGCTCTCTAGCAACCTCACCAACCCCAACTCCGCGCTCTTCCATCATCACCAAAACATGATAGAACAAATCCGACACTTCGCCCCGAATCTCCTCCAGATCACCATTTTTAGCCGCAATAATAACTTCGGCGCTTTCCTCTCCGACCTTTTTTAGGATCTTATCGATCCCCTTTTCGAACAGATAGGTGGTATATGCCCCTTCCGGCCGTTCCTGGTTTCGGGAATGAATCACATCGGTCAACAGCTCTACGGTTCTCCCCAAGGAAGGCTCGGGCCTTACTTCCGGTTCTCCGGTGACCTTAAATCCCTCACTTGTCAAATCATAGTGAAAACATGAGAAGTGATTTTCATGGCAAGCCATCCCAGTTTGTTTCACAGTCAGGAGTAGTGCATCCTGATCACAGTCAAACTTGATGTCTATGATCTCTTGGAAATGCCCGGAGGTTTCACCTTTCAGCCACAAAGATTGCCGACTTCGACTGTAATAGCAGGCCTTGCGCTCACGTAAGGTCCGGCGTAAGGACTCTTCGTTCATATAAGCGAGCATCAGAACTTCTTTAGTCTCCACATCCTGGACAATAGCGGGAACAAGACCGTGAGCGTCCCAACGAATCCCTGATAAATCTAAAGCTTCTATTTCATTTGCATCCATTCTATCTCTACCTTCCATATCATAGTTCGTGGTTCGAACTTACATGCTCCATGTTTTACGGACTAGAATTCCCCGTTGATCTAGGTATCTTTTGGCTTCCTCTATGCTGAACTCCTTGTAGTGAAAGATCGAAGCGGCTAAGACGGCGTCCGCTTCTCCAAGAGTTAGCCCCTCCGCTAAATGCTCTAACGTTCCTACCCCACCACTGGCAATGACGGGTAGGGAGACCGCTCTGCTCACGGCTCTGGTCAGTTCTAACTCATAACCAGCCTTGGTTCCGTCGCGGTCCATTGAGGTTAAAAGGATCTCTCCTGCACCGAGAGCTTCCGCTTCCGCAGCCCATTCCAAGACATCCTTGCCCGTCGCTGTTCTTCCCCCATGAATATACACTTCCCATTTACCCGGCCCTGCGCTTCGCGCGTCGATGGCGACTACAATGCACTGGCTACCAAAAGCAAAAGCCCCTTCTTGAATAAGACGCGGGGTCTGAACCGCTGAGGTGTTAAGGGAGATTTTGTCCGCTCCGGCTCTGAGCATGCGGCGTATATCTTCGATGGTCCTCAGCCCCCCCCCGATTGTGAAAGGAATAAAGACTTGCTCGGCCGTTCGTCGTACCACATCAACCATTGTTTCGCGGTTATCCGATGAAGCGGTAATATCTAGGAAAATCAGCTCATCGGCACCTTCCTGGTCGTAGAGCGCCGCTAGTTCCACCGGATCGCCCGCATCACGCAACTGTACAAAGTTGGTACCCTTGACCACACGCCCGTTATGGACGTCTAAACAGGGAATTATCCGCTTACTTAACATGACATTCCCCCCCGTTCCTATTCTTCCCGTCGCGCGGGTTGAAACGAGCAACCTCCAAGGCTTCCCTCAGGGTAAAGGCTCCGCTATAGAGTGCTTTTCCAGTTATTGCCCCTTCGATAGAGACTCCTTTAATGGCCTCGCTTTGCAAGTTTCGCAAGTCTACCAAGGTTGAAATCCCACCAGAGGCAATCACTGAAAGGCCAGTTTCCCGGGCCATCTGAACGGTACTTTCGATATTTGGTCCTTGAAGCATTCCATCCCGTGCAATATCTGTGAAAACCACACTCTGGACTCCCATGACTTTCATGTCCAACCCTAAGTCTATGGCCCTCATTTCTGTCGTCTCCGCCCAACCTTGAACCGCGACCAAGCCATCTTTAGCATCAATTCCCACGATGACTCGTTTTCCGTAGCGACGCGCTGCTTCAGCGACCAACTCCGGGTTTTTGACAGCGATCGTCCCTAAAATAACCCGTTCAACCCCTAACTCTAAAAGCTCCGTAATCCGTTTCATCGTACGGATTCCGCCCCCTACTTGGATTTTCAGCGAAACACTCCCTACAATTCGTCGGATTATCTCATCATTGACCGGTTTCCCAGTAAAAGCCCCGTTCAGATCAACAATATGTAAATACTCGGCACCTTGACTCTCAAAATCTTTGGCAAGGTCAACGGGGTTATCGGAGTAAACCGTAGAATCCTCCATCCGTCCCTGTAGCAGGCGCACCGCTTTCCCCTCATTTAGGTCAATGGCTGGAAAGAGCAGCATAGTCATTCACCCACTTCCCAAAATTCGTCAGTAGTTGAAGCCCCCAGGGACTTGATTTTTCTGGGTGAAACTGTGCCCCCCAGACATTGTCTTTGCCTACGATTGCAGGAAAGACGACTCCATAATCACTACTCGCTATAATATCACGCTTATCGCTCGGTAACGGATAATACGAATGAACGAAATAAAAATAGGATCCGTTTGGGATCCTTTCTAATAAACGAGAAGGTTGTTCCAAACTTAAGCTGTTCCAGCCCATATGCGGAATTTTACCGCCAGGCGGAAATTTGACGACTCGACCCGCCAGGAGTCCTAAGCCGGCGTGCTCACCATGTTCTTCTCCGGCCTCAAAGAGAACCTGCATCCCTAGACAAATCCCCAGAAAAGGGCGACCGGAGCGGGCAAACTGGATGATAGGCAGAGTCCATCCTCCACGCTTTAGAGCCTCCATCGCATCGGCAAACGCCCCGACTCCTGGAAGTATGAGTCCATCCACTCCGTTCAGTTCCTCTGGTGAAGCCATAATAGTTGCCTCAAAACCGACTTTTTCCAGAGCCTTTTCCACGCTTCTTAAATTTCCCCGTCCATAGTCTACTATGCCTATCACTTTATAAAACTCCTTTTGTTGAAAGTATGCCACTATACCGAGTGTTCTGGCGAAGGGCAAGTCCTAGAGCTCTTCCCACCCCTTTAAAAGCAGCTTCCATAATATGATGACGGTTCTTCCCGGAAAGTTGCCTTACATGCAGAGTAAGTCCGCTCTGTACCGCTAATGCTCGAAAAAATTCTTCAGCCATCTCGATCGGAAACTCGCCGACCATACCGTCAGGACAATCCACTGCCCAAACTAGATAGGCACGGTTGGAAAGATCCAACGCCACTTGAACAAGGGCTTCGTCCATGGGGAGAAGAGCCTCCCCGATCCGTTCGATCCCCACCTTATCACCGCAGGCTTCCCGCAAAGCCAGTCCCATCACGATACCACAATCTTCTATCGTATGGTGAGCATCCACCTCTAAATCCCCGCTGGCTTGAAGGATGAGATCAAGATAAGCAAATCGGGCCAAGGCTATCAGCATATGATCAAAGAAACCAATCCCGGTCTCGACTTGAGCTTCTCCCGTTCCGTCAAGATTCAAACGAACACGGATCTCTGTTTCCTTCGTTTTTCGCTCAATATAAGCTTCTCGCATGCCATGGTCCCCTCTCGATTCCTCAAACATAACGTTATTGTCTTATTCATTCAGTCAATCATTTTTGCAAGAATAATTCTAAGTCGCACGTGGAACCCGTACTGATCTCTTGAATCGCTCGTAAGAATCCCTCGTTTTCTTCGGGTAATCCCGCACTAATGCGGAGACATTTTCCAAGAACCGGGAGTACGCCCATGTTGCGGACGAGGAATCCCCGCTTCAACAACTCATCAGCCCACCCATCGGGGTCAGCAGGCTTAAAGAGTATAAAATTTGCCTGCGTCGGATAGACCACGACGCCCGGAAGTTGAGTTAATCCCTGATGCAATTTAAGTGTTTCTTCCTTGATCTGCTGAATTTGCGCTTGATACTCTCCTAAGTAACTTAAGGCTAGGATCCCTGCCTTTTGACTGAACGAATTGACATTGAACGGCGGCCTCACCCTGTTGATCAGGGCAATTGTCTCTGGTTGTCCAAGCAAATAACCCAAGCGGAGGCCCGCCATTCCAAAGGATTTAGAAAACGTCCGTAGGATCACTAAGTTAGGGTAGTTTTCAATCTCGGGAATGAGAGTTTCCTCAGAAAACTCGGCATACGCCTCGTCAACCACCACGATTTTACCGCTTTTCCGTACCAGTCGGAGAATTTCTTCTCTAGGGAATAGCGAACCGGTGGGGTTATTTGGATTACAAACGAACATTACATGGGCCTCCGGGGACTTTGCCGCTTCTAACATCTTCTCTGTGTCCAGATCTAGGCCATTTAACAAGGGAACTGGCACAACAGTGGTGTCGGTTAAACGAGCGTAAATCTGATACATACCGAAGGTCGGGGGGTGAATAATTACAGATTTCCCTAAGCCACCAAAGGTGAGTAAAATAAGTTGGATTAGTTCATCAGATCCGTTACCTATTAGGATGCCTTCCGGAGAGATGCATGTATACGCTCCTATGGCTCTTTTGAGGTCCCTACCCATTCCGTCCGGGTAGCGGTTAAAAGCCATTTTATTAGTGTACAATGACTCCCTCATTTCCGCCGGCCAGGGAAAGGGATTTTCATTAGCGTCGAGTTCAATGCACTGAGGCAAATGTTTAGTTTCATAAGGAACGAGCTGACGGACTTCAGGGCGAACTAAGCTCTCTAAGTTACTTAATACGGAATTCATCTCTAAACCTCACTTCCACGGCCCGGGCATGTGCTTCTAATCCTTCGCTACGGGCGAGTATGGCGATCTGCTTGGCATCCCTTCTCAGGGCTGCTTCCGAATACCCGATCACACTGACCTTCTTCATGAACGTATCGACATTAAGGGGAGAGTAAAACCGAGCCGTCCCTCCGGTCGGTAAAACGTGATTTGGTCCCGCAAAGTAATCTCCGACTGGTTCTGGGGAATACCTTCCTAGAAAGACCGCACCGACATTTCGGACTTGCCCTAACAATGAATAGGGGTCCTCCACGACCAGTTCAAAATGTTCTGGGGCAATTTTGTTGGCCAAATCCATGCCTTCTTGGAGATCGGACACGAGAATTGCGGCCCCATAATTTTCCCATGAAGCCCGGGCAATTTCGGCACGGGGCAAGTCTTTGAGTTGTCGCTCCACCTCTAATATGGTCTGCTCGAGGAGTTGACGAGAAGGCGAGACTAATATCGCCGAGGCTAACCGATCATGCTCAGCCTGGGAAAGCAAATCAGCAGCTAATTCTTCCGGGCGTCCGCTCTCGTCTACTAAGATTAAAATCTCACTCGGTCCGGCCAGCATATCTATATCGACTGTTCCAAAAACTTGCTTTTTGGCTAAAGTCACGTAGATATTTCCCGGTCCAGTTATCTTATCCACGGGAGAGATAGTCTCCGTCCCGAACGCTAACACCCCAATCCCTTGAGCCCCTCCTACTTTGTAAACTTCGGCCACACCAGCTTCAGCCGCCGCCACCAAAACTTCAGGCAGTAGAGTGCCATCCGCTCTTGGGGGGCTGACCATCACGATTTCTTTAACTCCGGCAACCACAGCGGGCAGGGCGTTCATCATGACCGACGATGGATAGGAAGCCGTTCCCCCGGGTACGTAAATACCTACGCGCTTGAGCGGGAGAATAAGTTGCCCGAGTAGACTCCCGTCTTGATCCGGGTCCAACCAAGATGTCCGTTTCTGCTTCTCATGATACCGCAAGATATTCCTCTTCGCCGTTCGCATTGCTTCTAAGAATTCCTTACTCACGTCTTGATAAGCCCCTTGAATTTCCTCGTCCAATACCCTCAAACCGCTTAGTCGAAGGTTAATATGATCAAATTCCTCGGTCAGTTGATACACCGCTTCTTCCCCATCCTCACGGACACGCTTGAGTATGTCTGCCACACACTTTTCTAGGTTTGCATCGTCTCCATACGATTTCCGAGTGAGACGGTTCAAATCGATGTCTTTGAGATTCTCGACGTTCATAAGTTTCCCCCTCAATCTGCTCACCTTTATGGCCCGTGGGTATCTTTCAGTCTAAACTGCGTTATAAACCAATTCTGGCGGAGCCTCTGTTTCCTAATCTGACAGAATCCTTACTTCGCCGGCAAATCTGCTTGCATTCCTGCACGTAAACGTTCTACTAAATCCCGAATCCGCTCGTATTTCATGCGATAGGCCACACGGTTTGCGATCAAGCGAGAAGTCGCTTCAAGAATCGGTGCAACCTCTACTAAATGGTTTTCCTTGAGCGTTTTTCCGGTGGAAACAATATCAACAATCATTTCTGCTAGGTCGACGCACGGAGCGAGTTCCATATTTCCGTGAAGCTTAATTGGATGGACCTGCATGCCCAACCCACCAAAATAGGCCTCCGTGACACGAGGAAACTTCGTGGCCACCCGTTGATGGTTCAACCCACTTAAATCATACTCACCATTCGAAAGTTTGGGAGGAACACTTGCCTCTAACATAGCCACCACAAAACGGCAATAACCAAATTTAAGGTCTAGTAATTCAGCCACATCTTTGTTTTCTTCCAGCAAGGTGTCCTTCCCAACAAAGCCAAGATCTGCGGCCCCGTATTCAACATACGTCGGAATATCCGTTGGACGGCAAATAATGATCTTAGCCTTACTGTCTGGTAGATCAAAGAAGAGCTTCCGAGAATCTTCAGTAACATGGCAGCATTCTATCCCAATACGACTCAATAATTGGATGGAGTCAATAAGCAACTTTCCTTTAGGCAGCGCGATCGTCAATAAATCTTGTTCCACGAGGTTATCCCCTTCCGATATCCTTTTAAAACTAAAGTTTAATAATTATCTCATCTCATTTCAATTCATCGCTTTAGTTCGTTAAAGTGCTAACATATTAGTATTATAGCAATGTCCTATTACTCTGGCAACCCCTTAATAACTAATTTCCATACCAAAAACACGCCAATATTTTACATGGCGTGTTTTCTTTGAAATACAAGGCTTTGGGCCTTTCAAATTAAAAATCTAAGTGTTCATCCGTTAACTGTAGATTGTCAAAATCCTTAATTAACTCAACTAAATCAGCATTTTTAATATAATGATCCCCATTTTTTGACATCTTATTAAAGTCGACTGTACTTAAAAGACCAAGGCAACCGCGATTCATCACCTCAATCTCGGCAAAAGCCTTGATTAAATAAGGCCCCAACTCTTCTGTTTGGTGTTTTAGGTTCTCCCACCGGGCAATCTTCGGTACAAAAAAGCGATAGACTTCTCTTTTTTCTAAGCCATCTTCAATTTGAGTTTCAGATAAACCCTTCGCCTTAAGTTTGTTACGACTAACCTCACATTCTAAATTAAAGCGATCGTTTAGACGCTTTAAAAAAAGTATAGCAATAACATATTCCTTGAATTCCGCAGCATCCCTGTCCTTACGTAAAGAATCACAGGTGTCATCAAGGAAGCTCTCCAGCCCAGCTGAAGTTAATTTCTCGCTCATTGTTCATTCTTCTCCTTTTTCTTTCGTCGAAAGCTCTCAGGATTCCTTTGTTAAAGTCTATTTTCATTAACGGTAATAATCTAAGAAATTTTACTTATTTTTACGACGACTAATCTCCCATTTCTAGCCCCAGATTACGTGCCGCTATCAGCAAAGGGTCGGTTAAGAGCACTTGTTTAAGCTTATCAACCGCTTCGTGGAGAGGAACCCGCACAATATCCCTACCCCGAAGGGCGACCATTACCCCAAATTCCTCTTCGAGAGCTGCATCAACCGCAGCAACACCATAGCGGGAAGAAAGCACTCGATCATAGGAATTGGGGGACCCTCCACGCTGGAGATGTCCGAGCACCGTCACTCGCGTTTCCATCTTATATTGTTCTTCGAGTTCATTACCTATTTTGGCACCAATGCCTCCCAACTTGATCGGGTCGAAGCGTCCTGAGACCAGTCGCTCGACAACAATTTCACCACCCCGAGGTTTTGCACCTTCTGCCACAACAATGATACTAAATTTCTTCCCTTGTTTTGCCCGTTTTTGGATGGCTTGCGCCACCCGATTAAGATTATACGGAATTTCCGGAATCAAAATCACGTCTGCTCCTCCGGCGACACCCGCATACAAGGCAATCCATCCTGCATAGCGCCCCATTACTTCGAGAACCATGACCCGGTGATGGGATTCCGCCGTGGTGTGTAGACGGTCAAGTGCCTCCGTGGCTGTGTCCACCGCTGTCTGAAAGCCAAAGGTTTGATCGGTGGCCATCAAATCATTGTCAATCGTTTTTGGAATTCCGATCACATTGAGTCCTAGCTTAGCAAGCTTAAGAGCGATATTTAAACTACCGTCCCCACCGATCGCTATTAAGGCATCTACACCGCGTTCTTTTAAATTTCGTATTACATCGCTTGAACGATCTAGTATTTGAGCTACCCCATTAACTTTCGTTTCATACGCAAAAGGATTATCCCGATTTGTTGTTCCAAGAATCGTACCACCACGCGGTAAAATACCCGAGACATCCTTTAAAGTCAAGGGCATAAAATCTCCTTCGACCGCTCCACGAAAACCATCCCTAACTCCGAGCACTTCTAGCCCGTATTGGTGCGCGCTTTTAGCAACCGCCCGAATCACCGCATTAAGCCCCGGACAATCCCCTCCGCCAGTAAGCACTGCAATTTTACGCATCTACGACACCCCTTATTCAAGTTTTATTACTCAACACACAAAACCTCTGGGATATTCCTCAACAAGGCCATTTTCTGGGCAACTTCGCTATCTATCGATCCGAGTGACATTTCCACTCGTTTTCCCTGGGCCCTTAACATCTGGCACTGATGAATGACCTGCTTGTCATTTGAGCCATAGACCAAAATTTCGGCACCCTCCAAAGGGGGAAGTGGGAATTGTTCTAACAGGTTTCCGAGGTGAATAGCAAAGCCAGTTGCGGGTTGTGGAACACCAAAGTCGGCGTACAACGTATCATAACGTCCTCCCTCAACCACTGGAAAACCCATTCCTGGAACATATCCTTCAAAGACCGCTCCCGTATAATAGGAAAAACCGCGTAGAATGCCTAAATCTAGCGAGACATTTGCTTGAACTCCAAAATCGTGCAAATACCGATAAATCCGCCTTAAACTCTCGACAGCTTCCCGAATCGCCGGCCGTTCACTCCAGAGAAGGACTTCATCCAGAATTTCTTCTCCCCCGTGAAGATGAGGTAACCGCAGTAAAAGCTCCTGAACGCGTTCCTGTAGCCCGCTAAGACTTACCCAGCTTTCAACGCCAACCATATCTTTGCGAGCTAACGCTTCTTCCAGCTTGGCTTGCATCCCTTCATCGGCACCAGCTTCCTTCATGAGTCCTAAAAAAATTCCCATATGTCCAAGATTAAACTGATAGTTTTTCAAACCCAAAGCCGCAATGGCTTCCACAGCTAGGGCGATCACCTCTGCGTCAGCTAGTTCTTGGTCAGAACCGACGAGTTCTACGCCGACTTGGCGGAACTCTCGATGCCTAACAGTGGTATTTCGATAGACATCCGCACCGTAACACAGACGAAGTGGCAAATCTGCCCCGCGCATGCGTGTGCTGACAAGGCGTGCTATCGGCATCGTCAGTTCTGGGCGCAAGGCTAGAATACGTCCCTCACGGTCAAAAAATTTATATAATAAGTTATCTTGCTCGATATCCGGTTGAACACATGCACAAAATTCAAGGGTTGGAGTCAACAATTTCTGATAAGACCACTGACGAAAAAGCGCAAGAATATCTTTCTCTAAGCGCTCCTGCACAGCTACTTCCTCCGGTAGTAAATCGCGCATTCCCTCTGGTATGCGTTGTCCTAGATTTGTCCTTAGCATTATGATTCTCCTTCTATATTGACATAATCAGGGTTCCTTATTTATTTTGTTCCTGCAAACGCTTTAATATCAGTTGATACCCATCCGCTCCAAAATTTAAGCAACGCTTAACTCGGCTGATCGTCGCAGTACTCACTCCTGTCACGTCCCCAATAGCCGTGTAGGTATCATTCCTCTGCAGCATTTTGGCAACTTCCAGACGCTGGGCCAAAGCTCTTATCTCTGCGATTGTCGCAATATCTTCAAAGAACCGATAACACTCTTCTTTGTCTCTTAGCAATAAAACGGCTTCAAATAAGGCATCCGTTAACGGATTCTGTAAACGCTTATCGCTTGACATAGTTTTTCCTCCTTGAAAATAGTTACTTTCTTCCTTTAATATATTAAAGCATTATTCTCCTGTCAAGAGCCTTTTAAGAAGAGAGGACAGAACCCTGTTGAATCTTGGGTTCCGTCCTCTCTCTTTTTGCAGCACAAACCGACAACCCTAATCCAGTCTCCTGTTCTTTGGTTGTCAGAAACGTAGTTTAATAACCCGATTTTTTACCCGTCATTGTACTAACTATTAATTTGAAAATAGTGATCCCTGACAACTTGGCATCTTCAACCATGTTTAAATCATCCCCATACTGCTGCATGATGATTTGTAGCGCTTTTCGCTTCCCATCTAAATCCTCGATGAATTCAACCTCGCCGAAACCAATGATACTCTGATACCGCATCGACCAGTTGCACCCCTGCTCACTTGGAATAACCTGAGTATCAATCTCCACTTCAAAGCAGGCCTTAGGATTTTCCCGAAGGATCATTAATTTTAGACCTTCTGGTCCAGAATGGAAATATAACACTCGATCCTTGTAACCGAAACTCATCGGAATAATGTAGGCCATACTATCATAGGATACACCTAATCGACACACCTGAGCCTTCTTCATGATCTCGTCCAACGCTTTCTGTTCAGTGATTTCTTTATCGTTTCTACGCATATTTTTACCTCTCTTCGATCGTTTTTGTTATTATCGAGTAACTAAGTAACTTAATAACTGCTTTCGGACATCTAAGGCCTTTTGCGAAGGCTATTTCAAATAAAGACATCGCTCCATACTGGGGATATACGGGGACCATTCATCATCAGGATGATTCTCTTTTGCTTGTTCAAAATGGAAAAGTTCGGCATCCATAACATCTGCATAGTGGATCACCAAAGCTTCCATTAACTTGGGCCTTTTTGGGGATTGCCATTCATATTTTCCATGGTGACTTGTTATGATATGCAACAACTTAGATCGTAACTCTCGCGGAAAATTCGAAATTTTAGCGATTTCATCCGTTAAAATTTCGATCCCTAAGATAATGTGCCCGAGGAGTCGACCCTCTGTTGTCACTTTAATCCCTCTGGTGTAAGAATACTCCCCAATCTTGCCAATATCATGTAAAAGCGCGCCTGTCATGACTAAATCACAGTCCATTTTTGGGTAATGCGCAGCAATCCCCTCTGCAATCTCAGCCACTCTAACACTGTGTTCCCAAAGCCCACGCAGGTAGGCTTGGTGGATTTTCATGGCAGCAGGGGCTTGCCGATAGGCTGGTCCCCATACTGGGTGACTTAGAAGCTGGTCTAGTAGAGCTTTAAGTTCAGGTTGTGTAACCTTATCAGTAAGGGACTTTAAGCGATTTTCCAACGCCTCTGCGGTGACCGGAGAACTCGGCAAAAGATCGGATAAATCTACCTCTTCCTTGGGAATCACCCGGATTGTTTCAATCGTAAGATCAAGTGTACCACGGTATTCAGAAGCAACCCCTTTGACGCTAAAAATATCCTGATCATTTAACCAGCCAAGGACTTGTGGGTCATAGTTCCACATTTTTCCTTGAATCATCCCCGAACAGTCTTGGCACGTCAAGGAGAGGTATGCTCCAGGCTTTTGCCGAAATGGAACTTCTTTCCATTCATTAACCAGGACAATTCCCTCAAACCGTTCCCCAGCTTTACAATCTTTCAACATATAATAAATTCTCCCTTTCACTTTACAGCCTTGTTATAACTAGCTTAACACAGCGGGGGGGCATTTAGATGAAATTGAATGTTCTCCAAAGCTTTAAGAATGACCCAAACCATACCCATATTTCGGACGTTCTTGGGAATATTAGATATTACCAATGAAATTATTTAAAAGGCGTTGAATCAATGTGCAATTAATGATGGAATTCCTCATGGTAGCTGGCCGAATTCTAACGATTTTACCCATAATGTTAGTTATTACCTTGTATATGGGTAAACGATCCATAGGGGAGCTTCCTGTTTTTGATTTTTTAGTAATGATCACTTTAGGTTCGTTAGTGGGTTCTGATATTGCCGACGGTAATATCGCTCACATACATACGGCAGAAGCACTTGTTATAATCGGTCTTCTTCAAATTATGGTATCTAAGTTAATAATCAGGTTTCGAAAATTGGGGCACCTGATTACCTTTGAACCCACTATTGTTATTCAAGATGGACAGTTTATAATGAATAATCTTAAAAGAGTACGTTATTCCATCGACAATGTTCTACAGATGCTGAGGGAAAAGAATGTCTTTGAGCTTAGTGATGTACACATAGGCATTATTGAAGCGAGCGGAAATCTATCTGTCTTAAAGAAGGATAGCAAAGCCTCTATTACCCTAGAGGATATGAATTTGACTAAAAAAGGGTGCTCTCTGTCATACCCCATAATAGTCGATGGAGAGATCTATGAAAACGTACTGAGAAAACTTAATCTTTCGGATTCTTGGCTCCAGCAACAATTATTACTCCTTAATATCAAGACTGCAAAGGATGTTTTTTTTGCCTCTGTTAATACAAATCAAGAACTCCATGTTTCTCTAAAGAACTATATGAATGATGAGGAAAAAAACATTTTACCTATTTTTAACTGAAAGAATAATTCCCCAACGTTTCACTAACTCGCTTAAGAATTAGCGCACGCAGCTCCACTGGTTCCAAGATTTCCGCCGCAGATCCGAACCCTAAAATCCAGGTAATAAATTCGTTGACCCCAATGATGCTATCTTGAAAGAGAATAGATCCATCTTCTAACGCAGTTAATTCACTCGCGCGGTGAGCAACGTCCTTACGCACTTTCGCCAAGGTTTGTGCTCGATTCAGAAAGCGTACTTTAACCCGGATTAACTCTCCATATTCCATCCCCCAACGCGGCCCGAACCAACCCTTCAGAGAAAATCCTTCTGGGTAAGTAAACAACTCACTGGTTTCGAGCACTTCCTGGACGTTGTTAAAATGATAAGTTTTGATAATATCCCCCTGCCGAGCGGCCAAATACCAATATCTTAAACGAGAATAGTAGACGATACCAAGTGGGTCCACTGTTATCTTTCGGCCATTAAACGAAATCATTACACGCCGGTTAGTTCGAATAGCGTTTTCGATAATTGGGAATGTTTTTCCTTGAATAGGCGCTAAAGGTGTGAGTTCTCCTTTGATATAACGATAAGTCTCTTCCTCTTCCAAGTCAAACCCAGACAGGATTTTCTGTTTTAGCCCTTCTTTCAGAACATTGTCCTCTTGAAGAAAATCAAGTGTTGTCAGTACCCCTACCGCCTCACGAACGCTCAGATGAACAGGTGAGTAGCATTTTTGGGCTGCAGCCATGAACCATTTGACCTCCGGCAGAAACAAATCCTCTTCACATTCGTCATTTCCTTCATCGTGATCCGTATACAAGGGGATCGAATTTTCGATCGAGGAAACCAACACCTTCAGGTCCTGTTTCATCGTCCCCCAAGGAACACCGCACCCATCGGCCAAGGCACGCCCGCATATCCCCTCAGGGTGGGCTTCAATCAAGGCCATGATTTTTCCCATGCGCTCAATTGAGTCCATGCGCTTCACCTCCATACATTTGTAGGAGTCGTGTAAATTCCTCAGTCACTTTTTCCCGGAGTGCCGGAGGCTCGATAACCTCTGCCTCTGCTCCGAACCCACGTAACCAAACCGCCAACTCATCGAGCCCTTCAACCTGATCTTTCATCAAAAGGCCGCCTTTATCCTCAGTCAAGGTACAGGTTTCTCGTTTAGCTAGTTCCGCTCTGACGCGGTTTAACGTTGAGTAATGATCATAAAACCGAATTATTACAGATACCGGGAATTGATCCCGGTAAACTCCCCAAGCATATTGATACCAAGTTTTTAAATCGAACCCTTCGACCGGGAAAAACGGCTCGGGCAACCTAGTCACATCTAAAATCCGATTCACCAAATAGGTTTTTATCCGTTGATCCCGCCCATCCTGAGCAATAAGATACCAATTATCAAGGACCCAGTAATAAACAATCCCCAAAGGGTTTAGTCTGATTTGTCGCGCTGGCTCCTCTTCTTTGCGGTAAAGGATGTCGACTTTGCTAATACTCCGAGCTGCTTCTTCAAGGAGAAAACAACACTGACTGTGGTGTACATCCTGGGTCGGCGTTCTGCCGTGAACAAACATAGTTTCGCGAGAATGGTCATTCTCTCCGATCCATAGTTTGAGTTTAGCTTCCAGGGATTTTATTTCCTCCGGGATGGGGGCCAGGGCACGAGCGACCTTTAACGCCTCAAAAAGAAGTATCTTTTCTCGCTCTGCTAACTGGAGGGGAGGTAATATGTGTTCCGTGCAAACCACATACTCTTCCCCTCTTCGTTTAATGAGGTTCTTCTTCTCTAGGTCTTTCATGGCCCGCTCCAGCGTTTTACTGCTGACTTCTTCTTCATCCCGTCGATTAAATCGCTTGTATATTTCTGTAAGGGTTAACCCTTGAGGGGTAGACGTTAAAATCCGCAAGATTTCCATTTGTCTGAGAGTCGATGCTTTAACAGGTATGACCCCATTCCAACCGCTCAAATGCAGATAAAGGGTTCCCCGTTCATCCTGCTTAAACTGAAATCCGTTATCCTTCATTTCCTCAAGATCTCTTTGTACGGTGATTTGGGTCACGCCATGGATCTTTGCCAAGCTTGAGCAGGTATGTACCCACGGTTCTGTGGCAATGTTTTTGACCAGTTCACGTTGACGAGCTAACTTATCCAAGCTTGTTCACCCCCAACCTTAGCGTTTCACCCTAACCCACTCCGTATTGGCTATCGCAAGTTCTTGACCCGAGTCTTCTCCGAGTATAACATGTCTGCACGCTGGTTGTAGGCGATCCGAGCCCCCTATCTGGCATTTCGAGCGTATACTCGATCCGTAGGTTGTTTCCTTCTTATATTGGATTTCTAAGGAGGCAAGTTGATTGTTCTTATAGATGTCCTCAGGAACGACTTCGAGCATCCACTGAAGATAGTTCGCATTATTGACATGTCCATTGGTATCAATATCACTACGTCTGACAGAAAATACCTGTTCGCCCTCCCCCACTCCTGCTCCAATAGCTTGGAGTGGCTCAAAGGGGTCATCAATCGCTCGCAAGGAATCGAGTCCATAGACCTCTCCGAACTCCGAGCGAATTCTAGAGGGTCGTTTCGTGGCAATATTATAAAATATCCACAAAGACGTGGCCCTGCCGATAATCTCCTGGGTCATATTCCTGATCAGGAATTCTCGCCTTCCATAAAACCGTTCAAAGCTAGAGGGCCACGTTTCAATGATAACCTTTTCCCCGAGTATTGGATACTGGTCCATCTGGAGATGCCAGCGATTTAAGAGCCAAGCAAGCCCTTCAGCTTTTACCTGAGAGAGACCATATCCAACTGACTCAGAATGAGCAATCGCGGCATCCTCTAGATAATAAAGCAAGGTCAGGGGTGTGGCCTGTTCTATAGGGTTTACTTCATGATAATGGACCACAAACTCCATTCTGAATTTCTGATTTCGCATGGTTTTACCACCCACTTCAAAGCTACTAGGAAACTTACTCTCTAGTGCTTTAATCTCCTGATTAGTTTAGTTGAACTCATCCTTTAAACTGAGTTTCATATAATTGTTTATAGAGACCTTCTTTATTGATCAATTCCTGATGTCTTCCAAGTTCTACAACAATCCCATTTTCGATGACAAGAATTTGATCAGAGGCGAGAACGGTTGACAGTCTATGCGCAATAACGAAGCTTGTTCGATTGCTTAATAAGGGTACCATTGCCTTTTGTATATACTCCTCAGATACGGAATCTAGAGATGACGTAGCCTCGTCAAGAATAATAATTCTTGGATTTTTTAAGATTACCCGCGCAATAGAAACTCTTTGCTTTTCTCCACCGGATAACTTTATCCCTCTATTTCCAACCACAGTTTTATAGTTCTCAGGCAACGTCATAATAAAATCATGAATATAGGCAGCCTTACACGCCTTGATGATTTCTTCTTCTGTGGCATCACTTTTCCCATATCTTAAGTTTTCTTCGATGGTGTCATTAAAAAGATACGGTTCTTGCATCACAATACCAATCTGCTTGCGCAGCGATTCCAAGGTTACATCTCGGATATCCTGATCATCAATTTTTACGCTCCCATCGATGACGTCGTATAAGCGGGGGATTAAATTTGTTATGGTGGTTTTTCCAGCCCCACTGGGTCCTACCAAGGCGACCATGGTGCCGGGATCTACTGAAAAACTGATATCTTCTAAAATTTTTACCTCACTGTTATAAGAAAAATGTACTTTTTCAAAATCAACTTTACCTTTTATCGTCTCTAGGCGAATAGCATCTCGACTATCTTCAATCTCTTGTTTCTGATCAAAATACTCAAAAATCCTGTTGAATAAAGCCAAGGACCTTGTGACATCAATATGAATATTGGACAGTTGTGAAACTGGCGAATATAGTCTACCTAACAACGCTACAAAGGCGATGATACTTCCGATTGAGATTTCGCCCTTAATGAATAAATACCCTCCATAAAAGTAAATAAGCATCGGTCCGATTGAAATAAATGTGGTTATGGTCATCCTAAACCATCGGCCTACAATCGATTCCCTAATTTGAAGGTTTGCAACCTCTTCATTCACTTGTTCAAATTTTTCGTATTCATCCTTCTCTTTAGTAAATATTTTTGTAAGTACTGCTCCACTTATACTAAAGGTCTCTTGGATAATCTGATTAAGATCACTTATTCTTTCTTGACTCTTAGTTGCAATTTTCCATTTTAGCTTACCGACTTTCCTCGTAGGGAAGATAAAGGTTGGTAAGATGATCATCCCAACAATGGCGAGTTTCCAGTTCATAGTGACTAATACTATCGCGGTGGAGCTCAGAACAAAGATACTACTCAAGGCATTCACTACAGTTGAATTAAAGATATCTTGGATACCGTCTATATCACTTGTTAGTCTCGTCGTAATCTCGCCGGGCTTGGCAGCGGAATAGAAGTTTAAGGACATGCGCTGTAAATGAGAGAACATTTGATTTTTCATGGTCAACATGATGTGTTTTGAAATCCAAATGCTTAAATAAGACTGTGCCACCTGTAAAAGTCCAAGGATTATTGTAATTCCTATGGAAACGAAGATAAACAGACTTAAGAGCTTGAAATCCTTCTGCGGTAAAGCTTTATCAATAATATTCTTAATGAGTATCGGTGGAACAAGCCCCAGGGTGGAAGTTACTATAATACAGCCGATGACTAGGAGCATGCGCTTCCAATAAGGAATAAAATAGCTCAATATTCTGGAAAGCATTTTCTTCGTAACCTTGGGCATTTCTATATTTTCATCTGCAAATCTCAATCTGCCGATTCCTTGTTTCACTGTATCAACTCCTATAACTATGGCGACCGCTAACCCTCCATAATTATATCATAGTTCAATCAGAGACCTAAAAAACATAAATCCGATTTGGGAATGGAACGGTACGTGGAATCACAAGCCCTTTTCTATAGACATATATATAACCTCCTGATCTTTAATTACAGGAGGTTGTTTTATTTCATATTGTAAAAGGAGTTACAATACAATGACCCTGTCTAATCGTTAGCTTGAACCATTTTGCAATTATGACAATACCCGTGTATCTCTAGCTTATGTCCAGTTACATCGAAATCTATCTTCTTTTTTAAGATCTTCTGAAGATCTTCCATAAGGCAGTCTTCAATGGAAATCACCTTATGGCAACCAACGCAAAAAAGATGATGCTTATGCTCATGATGATTTAGTTCATACCGTGCTTTCCCATCTTCCATCGTAGATTTTATAACCAGATTTTTAGAGACAAATGTATCCAGAGTCCTATAGACAGTGGACAAATTTATTGAAGCAGTCTTTTCCCTTAACGATACATATAGTTCCTCTGCTGTTATTGGATGTTCAGACCGTTCCAGGAGTAGTAAGATGGAATTTCTGTGCCTAGTACTTTTCATCCCTTCACGTTTTAGGATTTCCGTATAATTAGTGTTTTCTTCCAACAAGATCATCCCTTAACTCTTAATAGTTTAGTACATATTATGTACATTTTAATCCTTTTGAATATTATAGCAATGTTTATCCGATAAAACTTGTCGTGCGATAAACCAAATTGTTCTACTTCCCCAAAGTTTTACTTAAATTCGATGATAGAAAGTAATGGTTTACAATTATAAATAATAGAGTATAATTTTGTTATACGATGCAAATGCAAGGCGTTTGCAAATTGAAATGGGGTAGTTCAGTTTTATGAATCCAAAATCAATTAAACTTCTTTGCCTAGGGTTATTATGCTTATTGTTGGTAAGTGGGTGCGGAGTTAATAACGAATCTAGGGCAACAGTAGGTCCAACTGGAAACTCAAGTTCAACAATGACCATAGCTGCTTCGTTCTATCCAATGTATATCTTCACTTTGAACGTTGCAAAGGATATCCCTAATGTAAACGTGATCGATATGACTAAGCCTATAACCGGATGCCTTCATGATTACGAAATTACTACAGGAGATATGAAGAATCTGGAGGAAGCAAAAGTCCTTATTATCAATGGAGCAGGAATGGAATCCTTCATGGATAAAATTACGAGCCAAATGCCGAATCTAAAAATAGTTGAAGCCAGTAAAGGAATCGAACTCATTAAAGGAACTGGAAATGTGGGCGATAATCCTCATGTATGGGTAAGTATCTCTAATGCTATTATGCAGGTGCAAAATATTGGAGATCAACTTGCTTTATTAGACCCCAATAATGCCCCTAAATATAAGGAAAACACCAAAGCTTACATTAAAAAGCTCGAAGCAGAAAGAACTAAAATGCATCTAGCCTTGGACGGGCTAAAAAACCGGGATATCATTACTTTCCATGAGGCATTTCCCTATTTCGCTAAAGAATTCAATTTAAATATAGCTGGGGTCGTTGAACGTGAACCTGGCTCGCAACCCAGTGCCCAAGAATTAGCTAAAACAATAGACATGGTAAACAGTCTGAAGGTAAAAGCCCTTTTTGCAGAACCACAATATTCTACTAAAGCGGCAGATACAATTGCGAAAGAGACCGGTGCTAAAGTTTATACGCTTGACCCAGTAGTAACGGGACCTATGGAGGCAGATGCCTATATCAATATTATGGACAGCAATCTTAAAACGTTGCAAGAGGCTCTGAAATGAACATGAATATGGATATGGATATGAATATGATACAACCCAAATGTACTCATAGTAGTCAAGGGACATCCTGTAAGTGTGGACTATGTTGTACCAAAATTACAAACTTTGGTGTTTCACGTGGCGGTTCAGAAATATTACGAGATGTCAATCTCCACATTCACTGTGGGGATTTGACGGCGATTATTGGCCCTAACGGTGCTGGAAAAAGCACGCTTCTTAAGGCTATCTTAGGTGAGATTCCTCATTCTGGGGAACTTCAATTTCTTGATTCCAAGAATGAAGGAACAACGAAACCGTCTATGGGTTATGTCCCACAGAAGCTTGATCTCGATTCAAGTTCTCCAACAAGTGTCCTTGATTTATTTGCTGCTGCCCACACGAGGATACCTATCTGGTTCTCTTATCCTAAAAAAATGCGTGAACGTGTTAGAGAAACTCTAGCCCGCACTCAGGCAGAACACTTAATCAATAAACGCTTGGGAGCCTTATCGGGAGGGGAGTTACAAAGAGTTTTACTTGCCCTTGCCCTTGATCCCATTCCTCACCTCTTACTTCTGGATGAACCAGTTTCGGGTATAGACCAGAGGGGTTTGGAATTGTTTTATAAAACAGTTTCTCTACTTCGGGAAAATTACGACTTATCAATTATCTTGGTTTCTCATGATCTTAATCTGGTAGCTGAGTATGCGGATCGTGTAGCCTTTGTCAATAATAATACTATTGAGTGTGCTGGAACTCCGGAAGAAGTATTCAGTGATGAAAAAGTAATTCAAGCGTTTGGTTTAGATTGGTCAAAACGTTATCAAAGGGATGAGAAGGATAGGGTGGATAATGCACTTCTGGTATAGTTTGGTGAACTTATTACTGCCTTTCGGATGGTTAGATCATACGTTTATGAAGAATGCTCTCTTAGGTGTTTTATTGGTAACGCCCATTTTCGGATTGCTTGGTACCATGATCGTCAATAACAAAATGGCCTTCTTTTCTGATTCGCTGGGTCATTCTGCCCTAACAGGGATTGCCATTGGGGTTATATTGGGCATTAAAAATCCTGTTTGGGCTATGCTCTTCTTTTCAGTGTTGATTACAATAGCCATTCTAGTTGTCAAAGAAGCCAATACGGCCTCTACCGATACGATAATTGGGGTTTTTTCTTCTACGGCTGTAGCCCTTGGCATAGTAATACTTTCGCGCAACGGAGGATTTACAAAATATTCCGTCTATCTTATTGGTGATTTGTTGAGCATTAATCCCACAGATTTGTTGACACTCAGCATTGTCTTTGTACTAGTGATTACCTTATGGGTCGTTATTTTTAATAAACTTCTTCTGGCGAGTATGAACCCCTCTCTTGCACGTAGCCGAGGGATTAATGTACGTCAATATGAGTATTTATTTGCCCTGATAATGGCAGTTATCGTGACAATTTCGATCCAATGGGTCGGAATACTCATTATAAGTTCCCTACTAATTTTACCGGCTGCTTCTTCGAGAAATATTGCTAACAACATGCGGCAATACCATGTTTACTCGGTCTTAATTGCTCTGATTTCGGGCATATCAGGATTGATCTTATCCTACTTTTGGGGGACAGCTACCGGGGCAACCATTGTGCTGATCTCATCAGCGTTTTTTGCAGTAACATTTATTGTGAAGTTACGACTTAGTTGAGGACTATTGAAACTCCTTCGTCTTATTGAACGTTTAGCGCTCAATTTAATTACATTAAATTGAGCGCTTTTTTTTATTCTGGAAAGTCCCTTCTCGCCGTCCTTGGCTACAGGGACACTCGGCCATCCTTGGCCAGCGCATTTATTTTCTGTTTATTTTTCATGACATACTAAATTCTTAGGATAGAACCCCATAAATAGCATAAACTACAGCACAGAATGAGTTAACTACATTTACTCGACGGAGGGAGGGCTTCGATGAATCGTGCGGATAACAATAATCCTACTTCAGTAGCAGTCCATCCTGAGCTGAGACGCCTCTTGCTTGCTAAGCCGACTCATGAGTCACTGAGCACTATTATCAAGTACCAACTCTTTGACCATCCTTACCAACCTCTCACAGACGACATCCTGTGCTTATTACCCTTTTGGGAACTGCAGGCCTGTGAAGGGAATGGCGTTCTAGCGACTTTGATTCAGTATATGGTACAACACTGGCCACACTTACTGAAAAACGACAAGATTATAGAGGCTAACCTCCTACGCATTCGAATTTTAGCCTCAACGCCAGGCATCTTCTCCTTTCCACCAATCGAAATTCAAGAACACCTTGTTAAATTTTTGCATATGTCTGACATCTTGGCGGACCTTCCTCAATTTGAGGTGGTGGCCTTTTCCGCTGCAGAAATTACCCCCCTCGCGTTTGACTTAACACGTTTTCGTCTTTCTCCCCACAGTCGTCGCTATATTCAAAACTTATTTCACCCCGAACGTCGCGAAGCCATCCTATCTGTTCTGGCTCATATTGCGAAGCTCTATCCATTAATACCAACTTGCCGAAAAGCCTATGCCCTTATGCTTTCTCTCGATAATCCAGACCATTGGGGGACTCATCCCTTTTGCTTACGCCTCGTCGCCAATCGTTTTTGGAACCATAGATTAATTGAAATTACAGAACAATAGTTATGCTACTCGTCAGCAATTTAGCCTATGTATGAATCGTTTAGCTTCTTATTGCATATTTTCAATTTCTTTACGAATTATCCTCCCATTTAGCTAGTTCTCCTTAAAAATGGATATGCCTCCCCCTACCCCCAAATTATAGATCCTAATTTAATTGGCTAATTTCTACGAGCTGCTAAAAACCAATTCGGCTTTATACTTCAGCAGATATAGTCCTTTCAATAAAAGCCTTACCATTTCTCGTTGAGTCGTAAAATGGTTTTTCAGTCGTCTAAATAGAAACAATTGCATGATATTCGATGCAATAAATATCAAATAAAGCACAGCTTCTACGGCATTCCCTCCATGCACAAAGCAGTGCTCTAAGCCACATTCAGTTTTCAAGTTATTGAAAATCGAGTTCTCAATATCCCAACGTGCTCTTATTATTTTAAACAATGTCTTCAGTGCCATATCCATACATGTCGTTACGATCATAATCTGTGTGCGCAGTTTGTTCTTATGTTTGAGAGCAAATTTCACAAAGCGCAACGGTTGCACCACATTGTCCATATTAAATGTTGACTCGTAAACGTTAACTTTCTCAAATCCTTTCTCATCTTCCCAAACATCGACTGCCTCCGTCTTATTGACCTTTGATTTTGCTAACCGCAAACTTCTATTATTATTGTTTTTTGCTCTGACAACGGCATCAATGCCAAGATCTTTGCAGTGGTTAATCCAAATGGAATTACAGGCAAGAGCATCATAAACTACCACATTAATTAATTGTTTATGGCTCTTCAAGACGCTTGAAATCAGCCTTTTCCCTACGCTCAACTCCCCTTCGTCCTTAGAAGCAGAATCTTGTCCGGGCTTGTACATCTCAAAGTCAATAACCAGTTTGGGAGCAATCCCTACTGTTGACATTATAGCGCCACTATGGAAACAATGAGTTTTTTCGCCTTTGTTATTCTTCAAGCATTCTGGACAGCTTTTCTTATTACTCCCGAAGAATTTAGTTCCATCAATTGCAACCACAGTGGATCCATCAATAGTGCCGTTTTCAAAAACCTTATTCTCTACTGACTTTTTGACGATGTGCTGATTGATTTGTTTTAGGCCGTCGATATCCATGACTTTAAGTGTATCTCTGATGGCATCAATTTGCGGCAGCTTTGTTCCTCTGGGAACAAGTTTGTGAAATTCATTATTCTTTATCATGAAATTTAGTTCATTAAAGCTCTTTATCCTAAGCAAAAACCCAAGAAGCACTGGAAGGATAACTTGAGCTGTGCTGTAAGTTGGGTTCACTCTTCCGTCAGACAGTTTGCTCAAACCACGCTCAATGTGGTAGACATTTTTTATATAGTTTACTAATTTCACGAAGTAGTTCTTTCTCATTCCAGCCTCTCTTTCTCTATGATTTTAGCAGATAGAGAGGGCTGACGAAAACTCAAAAAAAACCCGAATTTGATACACTTTTGAAATCGGCAAAAATACCAGTGTAATCAATGGTTTGACTGTGGTAGAGGCTAAAGTGCTGGTAGTAGAGGCTTAAGTGCTGCCTTAATGCTACTTAAAATCCATAGTTTCTAATGCTCCTAAACTGAAAACAGTCCTGAAATTACCATACTTATATGGAACATGATTTCTGTTAACCCAAATACCTCTCATACCAGCATCCTGGCAGGCAATGATGTCTGTCTTACAATCATCTCCAATATAATATGCTAGATCAGGACATACTCCGCTTTTCTCACAAGCAATTTCAAATATTCTTCGATCTGGCTTTGAAATTCCAATATCCCCTGAAGTTATTACAATATCAAAATAATCTCGGATTTTCATCCTCTCCAGCTTGTATAATTGTTGTCCCAGATCCCCGTTACTAATAATCCCTAATTTATTCTCCCTTTTTAGCCCTTCCAAACAAGGCATGACATCTTCATATAATCTCCAATTCTGTTCATACTGTTGAAGATACTCTTTAAACGTCAAATCAGCTTCTTCATTCGTAAGCACAATTCCGGCGGTATTGAACATATCTATAATTCTTTCTCGACGTTGTTCTTCAAAACTAATTTCTCTTCTCAAAAACCTGGCAAAGTGTTTATCGGATATACCACACCATAGTTCATAAAATTCCTCGTGTCTAAGATTTTTAAAAACGTTGATGTGTTTACGATAGAACTCTAATACTCCTGCCCTTTCCGAAAACTTATGATCAAAGAGTGTACCATCAATATCAAAGAAAATCCTCATACTTGCCCCTCCGTCAGCTGAAGCCAGTTACCCAACGCTCCACCAATACCTCCACGTCCCAGTTCCCCTAGACCTCCCACCCACACCCCGACCCAACAACCCAAGATTATAACCAGCAAACCAAATTCGCTCTTCCGCCCCGCGAAAACCCACACGTGGTATAAACGGGGCGTGTGGGTTAGGATATGTTTCAAAAAGGGCCAGTGAAATCATTGGCTTGATTGTTGTAGAGGTTAAAGTGCTGACTTTAGATGTCTTGTGACTCGCCGTGACCCCACATACCTCTACGATCTTTTCTTGACAGGATTTCCCTCGGCGAGAAAAGTTTCTAAATAATGTTCGCCAGTTTATCCAATGCGATTAGATTATGTTCCCATTTTAAATACTCTATAGCTTCAATATATGAACACCATTTAAACTCCTCATGCTCATTAGATAAATTTATATCTGAAACACTACCAACCTCAACCGCAAAACAGATATCTCTCATATCCATTAAAATATTATTCTTGGGTTCTATGTAAGTAAATGTATAATCTAAATTTATAATTTCTTTTATATTGGTTATACCAGTTTCCTCGAATACTTCTCTAATTACCGTCTCTTTTGGTTCCTCGCCGTTTTCAATACCACCACAAACAGGCTGCCAATAGCCACTTCTTTCTGGTGTTCTCTTCAAAATGAGAACCATAAAAGATGGATTAATTGTAAAAACAAAAGCTTGTACGTTAGTCCTTTTTATCACAATTTCAACTCCTTCCTTCAAACAATCTTACAATACATTGTTTTACTAATACGCAATACTAAAGCCTCCCCCACAAACTCTAGGGCTTGCCTTGGAATTTTCGTTTGGTTTTATCGGTATACCAGAGCCACAGTTAATCAACGTCCCCGTTCCCCTAGACCTTCCCCCACGCCCCAACCCAACAACCAAACACATATACCCAGCAACCAAAATTCGCTCTTACACCCCGCGAAAACCTGCACGCGGTATGAACGGGACGGGTGGGTTTGGATGTTTGTTACATGGGTGGTTCAACCAATATGTGCATCATAGAGTAGCGTAACGAAAAGCAGTCGAATCGAGATTTCTACACCTCACCTATGTAACTGTAAGTTCTAATCGGTAAAACCATGTCACCATTATGGCCATATTTATTAAACAAATTTGTTAAACCGTCTATAAATGGTTTGTAATTTTCATCCCTTTCTGAAGGAGCATAGGATGTAGATAAACTACTCCCAATATAGCTTTCTAATGACAACAAACTGTTATTTTCAAATACCCTACAATCACACTGACCATTTTTAAAGAAATCGTTATCTTCTTCAGAACCAATATCACTTCCGCTTGAAAAGCCATTAAACTCTGAGCAAATTTTCCTGCATAGCTCATCGTGTTCCTTTACTAATTCACTTTCTTGTACATTGCTGTTCCAAACAAGAATTGCCTGACCATATGGTTTTAGTATCCGCCGAAACTCAATCTTTGTTTTCTCTCTGTCAAACCAATGGAAAGCTTGGGCTACAGTAATGAAATCTACAGAGTTATTTGGTAAAGTGGTGTCCTCAGCACTTCCATCAATTGCAATAAAATTTTCAGCATTATCACAATATCTCTCACAAGCCGACCGCATGTTAAAATTCGGTTCTACGGCATAAATAGTCCTTACTTTATCTGCAAGTTGCTTGGTAAGTATTCCTGTCCCCGCACCGATATCGGTTACTACAGAGCTTCTGGATAAACCAACCTCAGATACAAGATAGTCAATAAACTCCTGTGGGTAAGTTGGGCGATATTTAAGATAGTTTTCAACCTTACTTGTGAATTTTTCCTTATTATTCATATATTACACCTCAAATTCAATTCAGGAGATACGCTCAGTTCAGCCAAGAACTTACCCCGGCGGTGGCTACTCCATGGACTATAGTCTCTACCCTCCCATGGTAAATACCAATAACCAATCTATATACAAACGTACCTGTTCACAAAGACAGCCACCCCGTCGGGGTTCGCCCACTTGAGGCTTTGATCTCAATCACACAGTTATGACCCTTATGTCATCGTCTTTCAAAAAATCCGTAAGCACTTGACCCGTATATTTTACGTTTATCCCCATATTCTCTAACACTTCAGAAACCCCGTAACTATCTGAGCAAGCTTTGCAGGCTAATAGTTCCACTCCTGCATCTTTCATTCTTTTGACATATTCCTGCAACGTTGTATCTTCTGCTAGGAGTTTAGCCGAAGGCCCCCAAACTATCAGAGATACATCATTCCACCATTCCTTAAGTTTTGAATTAAGTGTATACATGAATGCCATACGAATAGCAACTTCCCTATCTCCGTTAGTCCAAACCACTACTAATTTATTGGGCTGGTTCATAGTAGTACGCCTCCTATATTTTTTCTTTTCTTATACAAAACCCTTGTAATGGGAGTCTTAGCAGGATACCCGTAACCATCATATACCCCAACGCCCCAGTTTACCAATATGCTATCCCAGCGGGAGCTACGACTTGGAGTATATGTATTATCGACTAATGGTAGGATACTAGCAACCTATACATATACGAACGTACACGTTTCACAAGACAACCACCCCGGCGGGTTCGCCCAGATAATAGCCGTGCGTATTGAGTACGGCTCGGAGGCAAGGTGGCGTTCCTATTTCGCTAGCATTCCAAAATGTTCAAGCGGCCAATATCTAAACAAGGCTCTTCCCACAATATTTTCTACTGGTAATACGCCCCAATAATGACTATCTTCACTATCATTACGATTATCACCTAATACAAAATACGAGTCTTTTGGAATCACCAACGGTCCATATGTATAATTAGGTTTTTCCATCTCGTAGGATTCTGTTAATGCTTTGCCATTAATAAATACCTTGTCATCTTTTATTTGTATTGTATCTCCCGGTAAACCAATAACTCTTTTAATCCAATGGTCACCAGTCGGATTATCAACATTTTTAGGCGGGTTAAAGACTATAATATCTCCTCGATTAATTCCCGACAGCTTATAAGATACCATGTCGACTACTAACCTGTCCTGTAACTGGATTGTAGGCAACATAGATGCGCTCGGGATAGTTACTGCTTGTACAACAGTACTTCGCAATCCCTATGATATGATGAATGCGAATATTAGAACTTCCAGTGTTTCAAATATAAGTCTTTTTGCACTCCGAGTTCTAGCCATTACATGCTCCCTCCTATTATCTGTAATAATACTGCGGCGAACTTATTTCCTTCAACTAAGCTCATAGGGACAACCTTTCATCGTCCAATGGTAGGATATCAACCCCATGATATATGCAAACGCTCATGTTCAATTTGATATTGCCCCTACAGGCTACGCCATGGATTGGATAACCTGTCCTATATGTTAGAGATACCAGTCACCCCAATATATAATAACGAACCTATTTCGCCAATACCGGCCACCCCGGCGGGGTTCACTTAACCATGGACAAGATCAATTATCGGTCCTCTGTAGGAAATCGGTCAAGTTAGAACATACCTCATTATTTGGACACATCTAATAATTCTTCTATTATTTCAGACGAATCCTTGACGAACTTGGGACAAAGTATGATGAAAAGTCGCTTTTCTTTTACAATTTCCAGATCTTCCGGAATACTAATATCAAAACCTAGCAACTCTTTACACTTCACCGAGCTATTAATTTCTTTAAATCTTTTAATAAACTCTTGGACGAGTTCATATGTTTTAACTTTTGTAGCATTATCTTCTACATCGACTTTTCCATATTTTAAACCAATCAGCATAAGGGCTCCGGTTACTGCGCCACAAGTTTCACCGATATAACCCATACCAGCCCCGAAACCACAAGCAATTCTTCTTGCCATTTCTGTTTCTATTCCTAAATCATCACAGTATGTAGAAAATACAGCCTGAGCACAGTTAAATCCTGATGAAAAACATTCAATAGCCTCATCCGATTTCATTAAATGAACCCTTTCAAATCTTTTATTTGCAACTATATCCAAAGTTCATCGTCCCGGCATACTTACCTAATCTTGTGTTACATCTTTACCGTTGCTCCAAAATTCCTTTGAATATAAAACGCCTCCAACCACAATACCGAAAAATGAACCGTATGAAATCAGCAATTTAGCCTATGTATGAATCGTTTGCTTCTTATTGCATATTTTCAATTTCTTTACGAATTACCCTCCCATTTAGCTAGTTCTCCTTAAAAATGGATATACCTCCCCCTACCCCCAAATTATAGATCCTAATTTAATTGGCTAATTTCTACGAGCTGCTAAAAACCAATTCGGCTTTATACTTCATCAGATATAGTCCTTTTAACAAAAGCCTTACAATTTCTCGTTGAGTTGTAAAATGGTTTTTCAGTCGTTCTTCATGTAGGTTACTAAATTTGCAAAGTGGTTTTTTCTCATTTCATCCTCTCTTTCCCTCTGATTTTAGCAGATAGAGAGGGCTGGCGAAAACTTAAAAAAAACCCGAATTTGATACACTTTTGAAATCGGTAAAAATACCAGTGTAATCAATGGTTTGACTGTGGTAGAGGCTAAAGTGCTGCCTACGAGGTTCTAGAGATCGTGGAGACAGTGGAAGAGTGACAAATTGGGGAAGATTTCCTCTTTAGAAGAGGGCACTTTCCCCTTGTTTTTTTTGCGCCTTGTCGGAACCCTCATCTACCTTCTCGCTGCAGAATACGGCTGAATCCACTGCAAAAGAAGAAGGGTCCAGCAGACTTTCCACTGGACCCTTGTGCCGCAACGATTTGTTAGGATCCTTGTACGGGGAAACTTGCTGCAGAATTGTCATTATGCAGCCAAGTTCTCTGTACCCAATCTACTTGATGTTGTGGGAATGAAGTTTTCCGTATTACATCAATCTATACCATGATTTGCAGTCAATTTACTCATCCTTCGCAATCAAATTTTTAACCCTTTCATTAAAGGATTGAACTTGATCATTGTAAATTGAAATTGTCATTTCATGTTCATATTCCATATCATTTATATGGGTATGTTCATTGGAGATATTTTTCTGTAACATTCTTTCTAAATCATCTCTCATCTCAGTAGCTTCTTCTTGCGTCAAAAGGATTAAGACTCTCTTTATAGCCTTATTATTGTCTTCATCAAGTATTCTCATATTTACCACCCTTTCTATTCATTAGGTACATCGGTTGGATATAGTGGACCCGACTTTTCCCATTTTCCGTTGATAAGTTCTTCAACATGACCATGGGGATTTTCATGTGGAGATGGATTATTTATATCAAATCTAACTCGTCTTGTTCCATCCTCTGAAATTATTACTGTATCGTCATACGCATTCTTAATCATCCTAGCCTTATCGCCAAGCCATCCTTTAACATTCGTAACAATGTTTTGAATTTTATTAGCCGATGCAGCAGCTTCATCCGCGCCCTTGGAAATAATATTACTTAAACCTTCTTCTGGTCCTAGAACCATTCCCATACCGAACGAAATTTGATCCCTGTCCTGCTTTATCTGTTTTTTCACAAGCTGGTCATAATTTGCAGAGTTAGGGTTTATACCCATTAATTCAAGTTCCCATTTTGCGTTCTGGGCGGCTGTACTATCACCCCATGACTGATAGTTGTTCCATACGTCACTTACAAACCCTTCAATATGGTAGGTGCTTTTTCCTTGAGTACTTGCGACAGGATTATTCGCATCAGCATTACTCGTCCCCTGATTAGTATCGTTGATAGTCGCAGGTAATGAGATACTTCCACCTTCGGGTGGTGGGGGAGTATTACTGCCTCCTCCACCTGTATGTCCACCATTAGTGTTAGTACTTCCTGTGCCGGTACTCCCTGTGCCTGTACTCTCTGTGCCGGTACTTCCTGTGCCGGTACTTCCTGTGCCTGTACTCCCTGTGCCGGTACTTCCTGTGCCGGTACTTCCTGTGCCTGTACTCCCTGTGACAGTGCTTCCACCGGTACTCCCTGTATTACCTGATGACGTATCTCCTGATGGCGTCCCAATTGTTTCTCCAACTTGTAAATTTTCCGGCGTTCCAGTATAACCTAAATTTGTCCAGTTACTCCCATTGCCAGTTGTTTGTTCAGCTAACCCCCAGCAATTTAGCCTATGTATGAATCGTTTGGCTTCTTATTGTACATTTCAATTACTTTGTGAATTATCCTCCCATTTTCCTTATTCTCCGTAAAAATGGATATACCTCCCCCTACCCCATGATTAACATTCTTATTCAATTGTTCAATTTCTATGAGCTGCTAAAAATCAATTCAGCTCTATACTTCAGCAAATATAGTCCTTTCAATAAAAGCCTTGCTATTTCTCGTTGAGTTGTAAAATGGTTTCTCAGTCGTCTAAATAAAAACAATTGCATGATATTCGATGCGATAAATATCAAATAAAGC